>Ga0302184_10001864_pt1 | contig 13547 bp, 16 predicted proteins | sample I_Palsa_N3_3_FD_200233 | JGI IMG/M metagenome (GOLD analysis project Ga0302184, IMG submission 200233) | Peat permafrost microbial communities from Stordalen Mire near Abisko, Sweden - I_Palsa_N3_3 | ecosystem: Environmental > Terrestrial > Soil > Palsa > Peat permafrost | place: Sweden...
GCCGAGCACCAGGCGATTGCCTTCAAGCTGGCGGAGATGGCCACCAAGGTCGAAGCCGCCCACCTGCTCATGGTCAACGCCGCCCGGCTGAAAGATTCAGGCGAGCGCAACGATGTCGAGGCGGGCATGGCCAAGCTGCTGGCGTCGGAGTACTGCGCGGAAGTGACTCAGGAGTCATTCCGCATCCATGGCGGGTACGGCTACTCAAAGGAGTACGAAATTGAGCGCCTGATGCGGGAGGCGCCGTTCCTGCTCATCGGCGAGGGCACATCAGAGATCCAGAAGACCATCATCAGCCGGGGCCTGCTGCGAGAGTACGGCGTCGCTCCTTGACATCCCCATCGCCTTAAAGCGTTACGGATCGTCGGCGCCGGGGTCCCTACTTGCCGAGCATGAAGTCGGCCATGAGGTCTTGCCCGGCTTCGACCATGTGTCCGCCGTTGGCGGTGTTGCCGCCGGCAGCCTGTGCGGCCTCGATGAACAGCGTCACACCGTGTCCGGCGATCACATCGCCGACAAACATGGACGGGGTGAGCAGTGCCGCATCGACCGGCAGCGGATCACCGTCCTCCATGCCCATAGGCGTTGCGTTGAACACCAGATCACAGCCGGCCGGGTCCGGCGGCCCGGCCGCCACCCGTCCCTCGCCGAGGTCTTCGAGCAGGTCGAGGAGGCCCGTGACCCGCGACTCGTCGGTATCGTGGATGACGAGTTCGCGGACGCCCGCCTCAAGCAGCGCGATGGCGATCGCGCTTCCCGCGCCTCCTGCACCTACGAGAAGTGCCCGCGCCCCCTCAATGTTGGCGCCGTGGTCCTTTTGCGCCTTCACGAAGGCGAGCCCGTCGAGCATGTCGCCGTGCCAGGTGCCGTCGGGGTTGCGCCGGATGACGCTCACGACCCCGAGCATCCTGGCTCGCGCGGAGCTAGTGGTGCAGTGCGCGAACGCGGTGTGCTTGTGCGGCATCGTAACGAGGATTCCGTCCACATTTGGCGTGGCCGCAAGACCCGCCATGACAACGTCGAGGCCTCCCGCCGATACCTGCATCGGGATGCACATGCCATTGTGGCCACGCTCGGAGAAAGTGCGGGTCAGGCGCACCGGGGACTCGGCGTATTTGACCGGGTCGCCGATGATCGGAAACAGTCGCGTTGCCCCACTGAGCTGGTTAAACATCGCGTGGCCGGGCCTACCTGGGCTGCGAGTCGGGAAGCTCCAGCGTCGCCGCGGTCAGGCTGACGTGCTGCACCGTGTCTCGGTATGCCTGGGCGGCCGCGGCGGCTTGCTCGGCGAGACCGCTGATCTCGATGACGGCGTGCTGGTCAGCGGCGGTGCGAGCGACCAGGTCAAGGTACTTGTCGTTCAGCTGCGAAACCCGCAGGGCATCCTGCCAGTCCCGGTAGGCCGTTCCGGCCGCGCTGACCTGGGCCGCGTAGCGTTCTAGCGCCGTGACCCTGGCCGAGATCGCGTCGTGCGCGAGCTGCAGGGCACGCTGGTGCGGCTGGAGGACGGCATCGGTCATCGGGCCCATGCTGTCAGCCGCGTTGAACTCGTGCTCGGTCCGCAGCTCCGTTATGTCGCGCAGAGCCACGGCAATCTCCCACTCGTGCCGGCGTAGGGTGCCTTCGGCCACGATGTCAGGCAGTCCTGCCTGCTCGGCGCCGGGATCGGGAACCGAGTCGATCGCGACCTGGGCGCGGAGCAACAGCTGGCGGCAGGCACGGTCCAAGGAGAAAGGCACGACGATCTGGTTGCGGTGACGGACCTGACGCATCGGCTCGGCCACGCCGACCGGATCCCTGGCCAGGCTGTCGCGGACCATCCGCCGGCGCTTGCCCTCGGGCAGATCCGGATTAGCCACGGGCATGATGTCCCAGGAAGGGTCGCTGTACATCAGCCCGCCCCTCCCTGAACGGGGCGATGCGGGAAGCCGGAGCACAGTCCAGGCACTCGATCCCAGAGCATCCTGTGCATGCTCAAGTTTCGCACCTTGGCCCCGGGATCGCTACGCACCCACTGGCCAGCCTGAGCAGGACTGGCGAGACTGGGTAGCATGCGCGCGCGCATCCGGATACCGCTGCGGGTCCTGCTGCCGTGCCTGGCCGTGAGCCTGGTGGCCGTCGCGGCGGTTGCTGCCGGCCTAGCCGACGTATCGGGGACCCGGGGCTACCTGACAAACCAAGCGGACAATGACCTGCTGAACTGCGCCAGAAGCATGCTGAGCCACCGCTTGGTGGTGGCGCCTGTCTCCGGTCCGGTGCCTGCCTCCTGCGATGTGGAGTTGCTGAGCGCGGGCGGGCAGTTGCTGACCCCGCTGGCCCCCGGTGCCGCTGCGGGCCCGGCTATCCCCGCCGGCGGCTCGTGGCCTGCCGCGCATGCGGGCTGGCCAGTAACCGTGCCGGGTGCCGGGACCAGCGGGAGCTGGCGTGTCCTGGTTGAGGCGGTCCGTTACGAGCCGCAGCGCATCTTGTACGTGTACGGGCCGGACGATGTGAGGTACGTGGTCAGCGGCCACTCAGGGCATGGCCCCGGCGGCATGCTGGTCGTCATGACCGGGCTGGCCGGCATCGGCCCGGTCACCACGCGGGTCGCCCTGAGCTACGCCGCGGCGGCCGGCACCGTGCTGGTGCTGCTGGCCGGCGCGGCGGTCGCCCTAACTCGCGTCATCCTGCGACCGCTGCGTCAGGCGGCCGAGGTCGCGGAAATCGCCGGACAGGCCGCGGGCGCGGACCTGTCGCGGATGATGCCAAGCCATGCCGGGCCGCCGGGAGAAGAAGAGCGGAGCCGCTGGCTGTCCGGGATGACGTGCATTCCGATCTCAGAACAGATGGAGACGAGCCGCGCGGCCGAGGCCTCGGCGCGCCGGTCGGCCGAGCAGCTGTCGAGCCGCCTGGCTGAGGTCAGTCTGGACCTGCGGACCTCGGTAAATGTCGTAGCCGGGTTCGCTGCGCGCTGCCGGCAGCGAGGCACGCCGCTGCCCGCCGACCTTGCCCGGATGATGCGGCGGGTGGCCGGTGAGGTCGCGCGGATAGAAGCGGCAATACAAAGACTCGGCCCGCAGCCAACCCAGACAGATGATTTGCCCTGGGTTCGATGCTGTACAGAGCCGGCCAAGCGCGAGAGCATGGTCGTCAGCTACCGGCTGACGAAGGAGCCTGCCTTGACCGAGACCACCGCGGGGCCGGCTGTCACCGGCTTCAATCACTTCTCGCCGACCGTGTCCGATGTGGAGGCCAGCGCTCAGTGGTACGAGCGGGTCTTCGGGATGAACCGGGTGCCGGTCACGTTTCCCCATTACGGTGCCGAGGAGGAGGGTTACGCCGTGCTCCTCATCGACCCGCGTTCCGGCATCGCGATCGGCCTGCATCACCACGAGGGCAACCCCGGCCAGCTCTTCGACGAGGTCCGGACCGGCCTGGACCACATCTCCTTTGGCGTCGCTGACCGGGCCAGCCTGGAATCATGGGCAAGCTGGCTCGACGAACTCGGCATCGAGCACTCCGGCGTGGTCGACGCCGACAAGCCGATGCCCTACTCGGTGGTCGTGTTCCGGGATCCCGACAACATCCAGCTCGAGCTCTTCTACATGGCAACGTGACCGGCAGAGGCCCGGCCTCTCTCTAGCCCGCGGCCTGCCCGTGCAGGCGGGCAAACCATGCCGTAATCGAGCGCTTATAGCCGTCCGGCATGGCCAGTTGCGGCACCTCGGCCGGGCCGAACAGGCCAGCCCGCTTGTGCTCGCTGCTGACGACCGGGGGACCGGCGCTGAGCAGGTGGCAGGCGTAGGTGACGATCACGACGTCCCGGTCCTGGCCGATGTGATACTGCCAGCAGTCCAGCAGCGGCCCGGCCGTGACCTGCCAGCCGGTCTCCTCGCTGATCTCCCGGGCCACGCAGTCGGGCGGGTCTTCCCCCAGCTCGAGTTTCCCGCCCGGCAGTTCCCACTCGCCGCGCTCGTTTTCCAGCAGCAAGACCGCCCCGTCCAGGACGACGACGCCCTTGACCGATACCGGGAACGCGCGCACCGCGGGCATGCTCGCTGTCACCTTCTGCTCACTCCCTCGGCCAGCTTCCGTCTGACGCTAGCATCCACGTCCGCGAACACTCCCTCCCTGCCTCAGAGGCACGGAACGATCCTGGTGCGTGCCCCTCGCCGGCCGACCTGCCCCGGCATCCTCGCCCTTCCCGGCCGCCCGCGGCTACCAGCCTGGCTTGCGCCAGGTGAGCTCGTAGCGCCAGTGGACCAGCCACCGGACCCGGGCTCCGGGCAGGGCCGCCGAGGCCTGGGCGCGGACCTGCCGGAGGGACAGCTGCGGGTCCTTGACCGGCATCGGGGGCTGGGCCGCGTGCCGCCGGTACATCTCCCGCCGGTAACGCCGCCCGGCGGGCAGGCACAGCAGGACGGCGCGCCGGGCGTTGCCGCCGACGACGGACACCGCCTCGGCGGGCAGGCCGCGCGGGATCTCCAGCCGGTGATGGGAGACCGCGATCAGCAGGCCCCCGGGCCGCAGCGCGGCGGCGAGCCGCGGCAGCACGGCGGCCAGGTCCATGTGGTGCAGGGCGCTGATGCTGGTGACCGCGTCGTAGGCACCGGCGGGCAGGTCCGCGGTGGCAGCATCGCCGAGCAGGCAGGTCACGTTGGCCGGCACGATCCGCCGCGCCTCGGCGATCATGGCCGGCGACACGTCCAGGGCGTCCACCCGGTCAGCCCGCTCGGCCAGCCGCGCGGCGAACCGGCCCGCGCCGCACCCCACGTCAAGCACCCGTCCGCACTGCGCGGGCAGCGCCCGCAGCAGGCGCTCGTAGTAGTAGGAGTTGTGGTCCCATGCAGCGTTGATCACGGAGGCGATCCTCGCGCATCCGGCCGCGATCGCAGGCCGGAACGGCAGTGGAATGATCATCGATCCCTCGGCCAGGAACGGTGATCGGGGAGCACATTCAGGAAGCTGACGCGAACCCCTTGCTCGTCGCATAGCCGTCTGCCCAGATCGGCGGCCCGGCTAAGCACGCCGAGCGGCTGCTGGCTGTAGACGTGGACCTTGACGCACTGACGGCGCGTACTCAGTGTCGGGATGAGCACCAGGCCGGTTCCCGGGCGATGGCCCCGGCGAGCACCCGCTCGTCCTTACGGTCGGCCCAGCGGCGGTCCTTATCGTGCGGCAGGAACCGGCCGGTCCCGGCGATCTCGATGACGTCAGTGAACAGGCCGGAGGCCACGGCTTCCGGGTGGGCAGGACCGGCGGTGGGCACGTACGGGGCAACGATCAAGGGTTGCAGCCAGTCCCACCCGATTCCTGTCGGCACCGTACTCGCAGGCGCAGCGGGGCGGTGCACCGCACCCGTTAGCGAGGGGCGAAAAACTCGGCCAGCGCAACAGCAAGTACGTCGGGTGCTTCCTCGGCCATGTGGTGGCCAGAGTCGATGCTGTGGCCGCGCACATCGTCGGCCCAGTCTCCCCAGATCACGAGCGGGTCGCCGTAGAGATCCTCGAGATCGTCTCGCTGGGACCACAGCACCAGCAGCGGCGACCGCACCCGGTTCCCGACCGCCCGGTCGGCCTCCTCATGCTGCCGGTCGACGGTAAGGCCAGCCCGGTAGTCCTCAAGCATCGCCCGGACCACGTCCGGATTTCGCGTGGCCTTCCGCCATTCGTCGTAGTTCTCGCGCCCCATTGCTCCGGGATCGCCGCGGTACCAGCTGTCAGGGTCAGCGTTGATGACCCGCTCGGGGATCTCAGGCTGAGCGAAGAAGAACCAGTGCCACCAGCGGGTGGCGAACTCGGCGGTGGTCCGGGAAAGGTGCTCGCTGATCGGGATGCCATCGAGCAGCGCAAGCCGTGATACCGCCTCGGGATGATCGAGCGCGAGCCGGAGGGCGACATAACTCCCTCGGTCATGTCCGGCCAGAGCGAACCGGCGGTGACCGAGCGCACCCATGACCGCTATCAGGTCACCCGCTGTCGCCCGCTTGGAATGCGCGGTGTGATCCACGGTCGGCGCCGGCCCGCGCGACCGGCCGTACCCGCGAAGGTCGGGGCAGATGACTGTGAAGCCGCGCTGGACGAGCCGCGGAGCGACTCGATGCCACGTGGCCGAGGTCCGCGGGTGCCCGTGGAGCAGGACAACCGGAGGGCCATCGCCGCCGTGGCGCACAAAGATCGATGCTTCCCCGACGTCGACTCGATCCGTCTTGAAGCCCTCGAACATGCTCCCAGTCTGCCAGTATTCTCCAGCGGACGGCGGCGGCCCGCGATCCGGCCTCGAAATGCATAAGCGCTGGTCAGCGGGGGGTGACTCAGGCGGAGCGAGCGGGCTGTAAAACCGTAGACCCGGCCTAGCAGGTGGGGTAGAGCCAGCTAGATCAGGGCTACTCGGCGGCTGGGTCTGGTGGCTCATCGCCGAGGAGCCAGCGCGCGCCCTGACCGAGTTCGGCGGCGGCGTCCTGCGGGTTGTAGAGAGCGCACCGGCGGAGCGAAAGGCAGCCGCAGCCGATGCAGCTGTTCAAGGTTGTGGACAGCCGCTGCAGTTCGGCGATCTTCGCATCGATTCTGGCCTGCCATGCCCGCGCGGCGCGGCTCCACTGGGCCCTGGTGGGGGCCCGGCCGGCCGGAAGCAGCGCCAGGCTTTCGCTGATCTCCCGCAGTTCCAGGCCGAGTTGGCGGCCGGCCCTGATGAAGGCCACCCGGCGCAGCGCGTGTCGCGGGTAGCGGCGCTGGTTGCCGGCGGTCCTGGTGGCGGTGATCAGACCCAGGCCCTCGTAGAACCGCAGCGCCGAGGGGGCGACGCCGCTGCGCGCGGAAAGTTCGGAGATGGTCAGGAAGCTGGGCCGGGCCGGCGAAGATGCCACGGCCGCCAGCATAGGGGTAGCGGCTTGACTTGAAGTGCACTTTAAGTTGCAAGCTTCTCAGCATGAGGGATGAACTTGAGAGCGGCTGTCTTTCGCTGATCTGCCGGGCCTGATGGAGGAGATGAGCGGCGATGAGAAGCACGACCACTCCGCCGCCTCCACGCTTGACGTGCTGTGGGTCCTGTACGACCAGGTGCTGCGTATCAGCCCGGATAGCGTGGCGGACGACGACCGGGACCGCTTCTTGCTGTCCAAGGGCCACGCACCTAAGGCGTTTTACGCCGTGCTCGCCGCCAAGGGTTTCATCGATCCCGCTGAGCTGCCGGGATTCGGCACCTTCGGGTCGATACTCGGGCACCATCCCGACCGTAACCTGATCACCGGCGTGGAGATCTCCAGCGGCTCCCTCGGCCACGGGCTGCCCATCGGTGTCGGCGTGGCCCTCGGGCTGCGCGCCCGGGGCAAGACGTCCCGGGTCTTCGTTCTGGTCGGCGACGGTGAGCTTGATGAAGGCTCCAACCATGAGGCGATCGCGTTCGCCGGCGCAGTGGGCCTGGATCGGCTGGCCGTCATCGCGGTGGACAACTCAAGCTCGACCTACGGCTGGTCAGGCGGCGTGGAGACCCGGTTCAGCCGGGAAGGCTGGTCGGCCGCCCGGGTCAACGGCCGGGACCACCAGGCGCTGGCCCAGGCGCTCAGCGCGGCCCATCCCGGCGTGCCGCGGCTCGTCGTGGCCGTGATCGATCCGAGCTGACTCACCCGAGGAGAGCATGACGATGGACACGATGCGGGACCGCTTTATGCGGGTCACCAGCGAATTGCTTGACAGCGACCCCCGGGTGGCCGTGGTCCTGGCCGACATCGGCGCGAGTAACTTCGAGCCTGCCCGGCAGCGGCACCCGGATAGGGTCATCAACCTGGGCATCCGCGAGCAGTTGCTCATCGGCGTGACGAGCGGCCTGGCGCTGTCCGGCCTGCGCCCGGTCGCGCACACGTTTGCCCCGTTCCTGGTGGAGCGGCCATTCGAGCAGATCAAGCTCGACATCGTGCATCAGGGGGTCGGCGCGGTGCTGGTCAGCGCGGGCGGGTCCTTCGACTATCCGTTCTACGGCCGGACTCACCAGGCACCAGGCGATGTCGCATTGCTTGACACGCTGCCCGGCTGGACCGTGCACGTTCCCGGCCATCCGGATGAGGCGGAGGCGCAACTGCGGGCTGCCGTGACGGCGGACGGCCCGGTCTACCTGCGGTTGTCGCTCCCGGCGAACGCGGCGCCTTTCCCGGCACGCCCCGGCGAACTCACTGTTCTGCGCATCGGCAGCGCGGGCACGGTGCTTGCGGTCGGGCCGATGGCCGACGCCGTGCTCGCCGCGACCGCAGGCCTGGACGTGACCGTCCTTTACGCGACGACCATCAGGCCGTTTGACGCGCATACGCTGCGGGCCACGCTGAGCCACCCGGACGTGGTGCTGGTCGAGCCGTACCTGACCGGCACCTCGGTGCCGGTCGTCGCCGAGGCGCTGAGGGACATCCCGCACCGAGTGCTCGCGCTCGGCGTCGGGCGACAGGAACTGCGCCGCTACGGCACCCCGGCCGAGCACATAACGGCCCACGGCCTAGACGCGGTCAGCCTGCGAGCGCGGATAGCTGACTTCCTTTCGGCGAAGCCCCCCGGTCGGGCGCTGCGCGTGCCGGATGGCGGCGCTCCGAGTCTCACCCGCACCTGCTAGCACACGAGTTCCCAAATACCCGGTTTCTAGCGGCTGCTCGCGTAGTCAGCCGGGGAGGTCCTCGGGGCGCTTTTTGGCGAGATGGCCGTGCAGCACGCCCGTGGCCTGGCCTACTTCGATCAGGTAGCCGTCCGGGTCTCGCAGGTAGCAACGGATCTCCGCCTCACGGTCGATGGGCGGCGTGACGAACTCCGCGCCCTTCGACTTCCATTCCTCGTAGCAGGCTCCGATGTCAGCGACCCGCAAGTTCAGGAAGATCGAAGTGGTGTCGCCTGGCTCGTAGTTGACCACCGAGATGTCTGGCTTGTCGGGGGTGGGCGGCCCGCCGGGATTCATCAGAATCCACGAATTGGACAGCTTGACGATGCACGGGTTCTCCTCAAGGACCACGGTGCCGCCCAGGACGCGCGAGTAGAAGTCCCGGGACCGCGCCACGCTGCGGACGGTGATGAACAGGGTCACCACGATGCCCTCGGCGGGCGCCGGCAGGTTGGCGACGTCAATGTGAGGCGAAGGTTCTGTCATGCGCTCACCGTTCCCCGGGTCGGGACGGCGCACACGCGTCAGGACTCGGCCCGCCCGCTAGACATGCCCGGCCCCACGTCCCTGCCCGCAGTGGTGGGACGGTCAGATAATGGGGGCCGCGCTCGTTGGTCCTGCTTGCGCTCCGGTGGCTGGCTTGGTCCGGGAAGGGGCCGGGTCGAGCAGGGCGTGCAGGGCGGCCAGGACCGGCAGCCACGTGTCCTCGGCGTCGTCTTCGCTGCTGCCCTCGATCTCGTCGACCTGCAGTCGGAGCGTGGTGCCGCAAGGTGTGGTCCGGAGCTGCCAGGTGAGGAACGTGGGCGGGTCGTGTGGTCCGGACTGGAGCAGGTAAGACAGCTGCCGCGGCGGCTCGGCTCGCAGGACCTGCCCGGTGAGCCGGGCCGCGGCGGGCGGATCCTCGGAGCCGCCGCCGGACCGTAGCGTCAGCGGCGCGCCCGGCGACCAGTCCGAGTGCACGGCCAGCCCGTGCAGGTAGCGGCGGGTCAGGTCGCCGTCGGTCAGCGCGGTCCACACCGCGGCCGGTGCCGCCGCGGTGGTGAGGGCGAACTGGTGTGAGGTCAGCGGACTGACCGGGCGGCCAGCCGCCTTCGGTCTCGGCGTCGGCTGCTCCCAAGCGTCCATGAGGCTGTCCCCCCCTGGCGGGTTCAGTAGCTCGCTGACTCGACCAGTTCGGTGACCTGGATCTCGGGGATTCCGATCACCCCGGCCTCCTTCATCTCCTCGGCCAGGCCCGGGTTGTCGAGGAAGCCCGCGGCCGCGGCCACGTCGGGGAACTGGATGAAGGCGACGATGTCGGTTGACCCGTCGGCGCTGGCCGGCGCCCGGGTGAGGGTGACCGAGGTGGCGCCCGCGGCGCGGCGGTTCGGCTCGTCGGCGTCGTAGCCGATCTTCCACTTGTCGTAGTCCGCGACCGTGTGCTTGATCGTGACGATGTTCATTCGCGCTCCCTGTCGTAGTGGCTGTGGCTCTGACAGTAGGGAGACGAACATGCCGGTGTCCCTTAGGCAAATGCTCTTTGTTTCTTACTTTCGCTATCCCGGCGGGAGGTCGTTCCGGTGGACGTGCACCGCGGAGGTGACGATCAGTTCGAGCTGGCCGCGCCCGACGGGCTGGAGCTGAAACGGGTCGCCGCGCTCGGCCAGTCGCCGGCGCAGGGTGACGAGCCGGGCGTCCAGGTTGTCGTTGCCCGCGGGCAGCCCGATGTCCCGGTTGAGCCGCAGCTCCCGGTTCGAGAACCAGACCCGGCCGGATCGCTGGTACTCGGTCAGCATCGCGAACAAGATCCGCCCGGCTACTCCCCGGATGATGTAGTCACCGTCGATCAGCACCGTGCCGTCGGAATCATGGAATGAAACGGAACGGGCACCGGAACCCGCACCTGGCTTGGTCCCCGCACGTCGCGGACCAGGACTCAGATTCAGATCGTCTGCCGTCGTGTCCAGCAGGCCGACGGTCACCAGATCACCGAGCATTATGCACCCAGCGTCAGCCAACCCGACCTCGGCTGCGGCCCCGGCGAACCGGGCCCGGTGGGCCTCGACCCGGTCGAACTCGTCATCGGTCGGGTCCCGCACGACGTCGACGGTGCCCTTCACCTGCGCCGAGTTGTACGTCACGGGATGGGCGGCCGTCACGGCTATCCGGCCTTTCGCCGCGAGGTTGGACCGCATCGCCGACCCGGTACACGCGGTCAGGCACACCACGACGTACCCGTCGCCAGAGATCGTCGGACCCCAGCCCCGCGTGATCGACGGGCGCCCCTCCGCGTTAGCGGTCGCCGCCACGACAGCAGCGCCGCCACGAAAAAGCTCCCCCACCTGTTCTGCCACCCCAGCGTCCACGCAGCCCCCTCAGTACCAGGATAGTAACTGTGCCGTGCCGCGGCCAGGGCCGCAAAGCCCGGTGCCAGCCTGCAGCCGCAGCCGCTCGCGCCGCTGCTGCTCAGCGGGGTCTACCGGTCACGTGGCGTATACCATGGTCATGCGCCCGGCAAGCCAGCCAGCGTCACGACCTGAGTTGTACGGGTTGATCCCGTAAGGTCCGCCTCCGCGTTCGTGCGGGAAGGCCGGGACAACCCGGCGAAACCGATTCCCCGGTTATGCGATAGCTGTTGATTGCGATCTGCCTAAGGAGCGTTGCCCTGGCCGCGCTGCCCGCAGCGCGCGACTTCGGCGTGTTAGCTTGCCAGGCACTGATCCCGTGCTAATTTTGCGGGTTAATGTCGAATATTTCCTGCTATGACGCCACCGCGTGACAGCAAGCGCGGCAGCCTCTCAGGTGCAACGAAGATACCTATACGTTCGAGTTTCGGAAGGGCCTGGCTGTGGACTCTGCCCCCATCACCAATGCCGACCAGACCAAGATTGAGCCCGCTGGTGCGCTGACCTGGCTGGACCGCCTGCTGCAGCGATGGCGGGTCCGGCTGGCGCTGCGTGAGCTGCCGGAGGTCAGGAACCTGCTGGACATCGGAACGTACGACGGGACGATGTTCCGCCTTAGCGGGGCCAGCGGGATCGGCATCGATCCAGAGCTGGTCGATGCACCGGAGCTTCCGGGAGTCACGTTCGTGAACGGTTTTTTCCCCGCCGATCTGCCGGCCACGCCAGAAGCGACGTTTGATGCGGCCGCCGCCCTGGCCGTCGCTGAGCACGTGCCCGAGGACGAGTTGGCCACATGGGCCACGGTGCTGGCCCGGCTGATGACCCCGAACGCGGTCCTGGTCCTCACCGTGCCGGCCCCGGCGGTCGACAAGATCCTGCACGTCCTGATGCGCCTGCACCTGGTCGCCGGGATGGAGGCCCATCAGCACCACGGATTCCAGCCTCATTACCTCGACACCGTCTTCACGGCCCCGCTGTGGCGGCGGCGCAAGCACCGTCGGTTCCAGCTGGGCCTCAATCACCTGTACGTCTTCGAGCGTACGGCGGACTGACGGCAGGCGCCGCCCGGCAGGGCTGTCGGCGGTAGAGCGATTGCGTCCGTTCATCTTCCGTACATGACGGCCCCGGGCTATAGTCCTGCGCGGTTCGCGGCCGACGGTGCCCCTTCATCGAATTCACCCAGCCGCAGGCGATCTATCGTCGGCTGGCCCAGGCCATCGGCCCAGGTCACAAAGCTGGCCGCCGAATAGTGCGTCGAACGCAATGGTTTGCATCTTGGGAGGAAGGCCATCGCGTACCAACAATCCGGGACGACGTCCTTACATTTTCGTTGGTATCTGTTCCATAATGGTCATATCGGCGGGATGCGTGACGTATTACCAGTCTTTCGGGGGCTGGTCATTCCATCGGAAGCCCGGGATGGCAAGTCGTGGGGCGAAGAGCGCCTCCTACCCCAGTCCCCTGGTACGCCATTGCATCATGTAGAGAACGGGAGTGGATGTCGTGCGATCAATGTGGAACAAGGACCCTGTCCGCCCGCTGGGAGCGTCCGGGCCCCCGGCAGTACGGTGGAGGCGGCGCCTGACGGCGGGGGCGGTGACATCGCTAGCAGCCATCGGCCTAGTTGCGGGATCCGTGACGGCCGCATCCGCCGCGCCACTGCCCCCAGCAGCGGGCATCTCACCGGCCGTGGTGGCCGGCGGTATCGGCCCTATCTACTTCTACACCGCCGCCAACGGCTCGGTCTGGACCAAGACCGAGACCGGGGCTGCTACGCAGGTGAGTACCGGAAAGGTTGTCGGCGCGGTGTCCGGGCTCTTCAACGGCTCGAGCATCATCCTGTTTGGCGAGGGCACCGACCACGCGCTGTGGTTCACCACCGGCTCTGGTACCAAATGGAGTAGCTGGGCCTCCCTGGGCGGCAGCATCACCGCCCAGCCCGGTGCGGTATACCGCGGCTCCGCCGCCCTCTACGCGGTGTTCGCGCGCGGAGGCAACGGAGCGGTCTGGGCCCGCGACCACAGCTCGGCCGGGTGGGGCGCCTGGCACTCCGAGGGCGGCAACCTGCTCGGCGGCACCGGGCCGTCCGCGGCCTACTTCAGCGGCATCACCTATATCCTGGCGGCCGGCACCAACAAGCAGCTCTACCTCGCGGAGGCGGGCTTGACCGGCTTCAAGCCGGTCGGCGGCCTGACGACCGCCACTCCCGCGCTGACCACGGCGCCGGGCGCGCTGGCGGGATTCGTCCGGGGCACGAACGGGGTCGGGTACTTCCACCGGTTCCTGTCCACCTCGCCGGGCTGGAGCTCCATAGGTGGCCAGTTCACCAGCGGCCTGGGGGCTGCCAACGCGGCCATCGGCGGCACGGAGACCTTCACCGTCGGCCTCGGCACCGACAGCAATGTCTACTTCGACGGAGGAAACTGGAGCTTCGGCTTCCCGCCGCACTTCCTCGGCTGGAGCCCGATCACGGGCTGAACCACCGAGAGGGACCGTTCGGGCCCGCGAACCAGCGGCCTGCTGACGGAGCACCTCTTTACAAGTGCGGCG
>Ga0302184_10001869_pt1 | contig 13529 bp, 12 predicted proteins | sample I_Palsa_N3_3_FD_200233 | JGI IMG/M metagenome (GOLD analysis project Ga0302184, IMG submission 200233) | Peat permafrost microbial communities from Stordalen Mire near Abisko, Sweden - I_Palsa_N3_3 | ecosystem: Environmental > Terrestrial > Soil > Palsa > Peat permafrost | place: Sweden...
CGCCTGATCTTCGCGCGTCCCTATCGTGGCGTTCGATTTCTGCCTGGGCTGCCAGGCGCACCTGCTTATCCCGCGGCACCTAAGGATCTGGCCCGTCCGCCTAGTGGCCGGCCAGCGAAGGAGGAAATTTCACCATGAGTCGCACAGACGTCCTCGTGGACGCCGATTGGGCCGAGGCCCATATCGGTGACCCGCATGTCGTCATCGTGGAGGTAGACGAAGACACCAGCGCCTACGACAAGGGCCATATCCCGGGGGCGGTCAAGGTCGACTGGAAGAAGGACCTGCAGGACCCGGTCCGCCGGGACTTCGTCGACAAGACCGGCTTCGAGGCGCTGCTGTCCGAGCGCGGCATCTCGAACGACGACACCGTGCTGCTGTACGGCGGCAACAACAACTGGTTCGCGGCCTACGCCTACTGGTACTTCAAGCTGTACGGCCACGGCCACGTCCTGCTGCTCGACGGCGGCCGCAAGAAGTGGGAGCTGGACTCCCGCGAGCTGAGCACCGACGTGCCGCAGCGCCCGCGGACCAGCTACACCGCCACCGAGCAGGACGCCTCGCTGCGCGCGCTGCGCGACGAGGTGCTCGACGCGATCGGCAAGCGCAACCTGGTCGACGTCCGGTCCCCGGACGAGTTCACCGGCCGGCTGCTCGCCCCGGCGCACCTGCCGCAGGAGCAGGCTCAGCGGGCCGGGCACATTCCCACCGCGCGCAACGTGCCGTGGTCCAAGGCGGCGAACGAGGACGGCACGTTCCGGTCCGACGACGAGCTCCGCCAGCTCTACCAGGGCGACGCGGGACTGGACTTCGGCAAGGACACCATCGCCTACTGCCGGATCGGGGAGCGCTCGGCGCACACCTGGTTCGTCCTGCACGAGCTGCTCGGCCTGCCCAACGTCAAGAACTACGACGGCTCGTGGACCGAGTACGGGTCGCTGGTCGGCGTGCCGATCGAGCTGGGTGAGGCCCGATGACCGACGGATGCGGCGCGCCCGCCGGCGGGGTCAGCGCGCCCGCCGTGGCCGGGAGCCAGGCGGTCGTGGAAGGCAAGGTCTCCCGCCAGGGCGCCGCGGTCTCCACCGGGTACGCGCGGCTGCTCGGCACCGGCGAGGAGTTCGTGGCCGAGGTCCCGCTGGGGTCCGATGGCGGCTTCCGGTTCTTCGCCGCGCCCGGTTCGTGGACGCTGCGCGTCCTGGCCCCGGGCGGCCTGCGCGCCGAGCGTTCGGTGCAGGCCGACTACGGCCAGGTGACGACCGTCGACGTCACGCTCTGAGCTCAGCCTGGACGGCCCCGGGCGCGGCCGCGGTACCTCGGGTACGGCGGCCGCGCCCGGGCGAATTGTTCACCTTCCGGACATGAACGGGGCGCGGGGCGCCTACTAGGCTTTGCCTATGGCCGAGCACCGACAGGATTTCGAGCGTGATATAGAGGCCATCGAGGCCAAGATCATCGAGCTGTTTGCCATCGTCGCCGAGGACATCCCCGAGGCGACCAAGGCCCTGCTGACCGGGAACAGCGAGATCATGCAGCGGCTGGCCGACCGCGACAAGGTCATCAGCGCCCTGTATCCCGAGACCGAGCAACTGGCCAACCGGGAGATCCTGCTCCAGGCGCCCGTCGCCGATGACCTGCGCTTCCTGTTGTCCGTGCTGCGCGTGCTGACCGAGTTCGAGCTCTCCCACGACCTGGTGATCCAGATCGCCTCCCGCGGTAACCACTTCCTCAACGACGACCTGTCGCCGCGCGCTCGGGGGATCGTCGAGCGGATGGGGACCCTCGCGGCCGACATGTGGCGCCAGGCGGCCGACTGCTGGTACCAGCGGGACCGGGCCGCGGCCCTCGCGGTGGCCGAGCGTGACGAGGAGATGGAGCAGCTTTACTCCAGCCTGGTCGCCGAGCTTGCCTCGGGACGGATGGCGCTCCCGGTGACGATGGAGATGACGCTGGTGGCACGCTTCTACGAGCGCCTAGGCGACCACGCGGTCACGATCGCGCGCCGCGTTGTGTACCTGGCCGGATCTGTGCCGGAGCCCGGAACCTCCTCGGCGTAGCGGACACGGCCCGGCCCACCTTGGTTCCCATGGAACGGGCTTCCGGCGGGGCTGGCAGCCGTCCGGACTGGCCGGAGTCTGACCTGCGAGGACGCCTATCCCTCGGGATTGGTCAGGGAAGCAGGGATTCGACGCGTACCGACGGGTAGCGGGTGGGGAACTTCGTGTCCAGAGTTGCCAGCGTGGCGTCGCTGGTCTGGGCGAAGGCAGCGAGGTAGTCGTCGGTCCACAGTTTGTGACTCTTGTCGTCGCGTGCGGAGATCGCGCGCCATACGGCGTCGAGTTCGTCCGGCTCGTCCGCCCAAAGGACACGCTCATCTGCCCAGAGCTGGTCGAAGGTCCGCCAGGCCTGACTGCGGTCGACCGCGTCGTCGCCCATGATGGCGGGGTTGGACAGCAGCCGGAGCAGGCTCATCTGGGTAACCCGGCAGAAGACCAGGTCACCGGTCTGCCTGCCGAACCAGTCCGCCGTCGCCGGATGGTGCGCGTGGCGCCCCCAGATCGCGGCGAGCCAGACGCCGACGTCCAGGAGGGTCATTGCGGTCCGTACCGGTCGATGTCGTCCGCATCGAGGGCGGCGGCTATGTCCTCGTTCGTGATGAGGGTCTCAGGTGCGGCGCCGCGGCCGATCAAGGGGAGTGTCACGCGCCCCGCCTTCGCCTTCGGTGCCGAAGGAAGGCCGAGCTCGTGCGCTACCGCGCGGTTGACCAGGTCCTTCAGGCTCTCGCCGTGCTCGGCGGCCCTGGCCTTGGCCGCCCGCATCAGAGTGGGAGGCATGTCAACGGTAGTGCGCATAAAAGCATATTAGCATCTCAGGTGGAGCCGACGGCCGATGCCCCGTCCGGTAGCGATTCGATGTACTTGCTCCGGTATTGGGTCAGCCCATCCGGCCGGTGACGTAGGCCTTGGTGCGATCGTCTTGCGGGTCGCCGAACAGGCGGTCGGTCGGGGCGTACTCCACCAGCGTGCCGGTCCGGGTGTCGCTCTGGGGGTTGACCAGCACCGAGAAGAACGCGGTCCGGTCGCTGACCCGGGTGGCCTGCTGCATGTTGTGGGTCACGATGACGATCGTGTACTTGTCCTTGATCTCCTTCATCAGGTCCTCGATGGCGCCGGTCGCGATCGGGTCCAGCGCCGAGGCCGGCTCGTCCATGAGCACCACGTCCGGCTCCACGGCCAGCGTCCGGGCGATGCACAGCCGCTGCGCCTGCCCGCCGGACAGGCTCAGGCCGGAGTTGCCCAGCCGGTTCTTGACCTCATCCCACAGCGCGGCCTGGCGCAGCGAGCGCTCGACGATCTCGTTCAGCTCGGCCTTGCCGCGGATGCCGTTGATTCGCGGCCCGTAGGCCACGTTGTCGTAGATCGACTTGGGGAACGGGTTCGGCTTCTGGAACACCATGCCGATGCGCCGCCGCACCGCGATCGGGGATACCTCCTTGGCGTACAGCGCCTCCCCGCGGTAGCGCACGTCGCCTTCGACGCGGGCGCCCGGGACGAGGTCGTTCATCCGGTTCAGCGTGCGCAGCACGGTGGTCTTGCCGCACCCGGACGGGCCGATGAACGCGGTGATCTGGTGCTCGTAGATATTCAGCGAGACGTTCGTGACGGCCCGGAACGAGCCGTAGTAGATCGAGACGCCGTTCACGTCGAAGATGTGCGTGCCCGTCCTGGGAGACGACTCAGCCGCCTGGCCGGCGTCCGTGATAGCCGCGGGGGCGGGAAGGGCGACGTTCTGCCGCGTTGCCGACTCCGGCACGGACTCGAAGTCGGTGACGGCGTTTTGCTCAGAGGGTTCCATGACCTTCCTACCGAGAGTACCTGGCGAATCGGGCGGTGACGATGCGAGCCACGATCATGAGGATGAAGCAGATGGCGATCAGGGTCAGCGCCGCGCCCCAGCCGCGGTCCTGCGCGCCGACGTACGGCTGGTTCGCGTTCGCGAAGATCTGCGCGGACAGCGCCGTGTCGGCGCCGCTGAACACGTTCGGATTTGCCGCGGTCGCCGCGCCGATGCAGAAGAGCAGCGGCGCGGTCTCGCCCGCGGCCCGGGCCACGGCTAGCAGCGAACCGCTGACGATCCCGCCGATCGCCGCAGGCAGGACTACCGTCACGGTCACCCTTGCCTTGCTGGCCCCGAGGGCGTAGCTGCCCTCGCGCAGCGCGTTCGGCACCAGCCGCAGTATCTCGTAGCTGGAACGGATCACGATCGGCAGCATCAGGCAGGCCAGGGCCAGCGCGCCGGCAAAGCCGGAGAGCCCCGCGAGGCCGCGGTGTACCACCCAGATCGAGAAGATGAACAGGCCCATGATGATCGACGGCACCCCCGTCATCACGTCGCTCATGAACCCGATGATCGCCGCCAGCCAGCTCTTGCCGCCGTACTCGTTGAGGTAGATCGCCCCCAGTACGCCGAGCGGCACGGCGATGGCCGTGGCCAGCGCCGTGATCTCGATCGTGCCGAGCACCGCGGGCCCTATCCCGCCCACGCCCGCGGGCGCGACGATCGACGGGATCGGACCGCCGGTCAGGAACGACCAGCTGATGCTCGAGGCGCCCTTGGCGATGACGGTGACCAGGACGAAGCCAAGCGGGATCAAGACCAGGATGATCGAGAGAACCATCAGCGAGGTCATGATGCGGTTCTTAGTGCGCCGCCAGCCGGCCGGCTCCCGTAGGTCGACCTGGTGCGGCTCAGCGGTAGCTGTAGTCATCAGGCACCCCGCTTCCGTCGGGCACTGCGTTCGACGATTCCCCGGGCCAGTACGTTGATGATGATCGTGAAGGCGAACAGGATTACCCCCATGCCCAGCAGCGCGGCGCGGAAGGTGCCGGAGGACTCGCCGAACTCGTTGGCGATGACCGACGGCAAGCTATAACCGGTGGCGAACAGGTGCGAGGTGATCTCGGGCGAGGAGCCGATGACCAGCGCGACCGCGATCGTCTCGCCCATGGCCCGGCCCAGGCCGAGCAGCACGGCGCCGGTGACGCCGCCCTGGCTGTGCGGCCAGACGGCCCCGCGGATCATCTCCCAGCGGGTGGCGCCCAGCGCGTACGCGCCCTCCTTGTCGATGGCCGGCACGGTCGCGATGACCTCGCGCGACAGCGAGGTCACGATCGGCGTGATCATAAAGGCCAGGATGATGCCGGCGGTGAAGAACGAAGCCCCGCTCACCGGCGACCCGAACAGCGGGCCGAGCACCGGGGTGCCGTTCACGCCGCCGGCGATGTCGGTGTAGATGTGCTGGAGCCACGGCGCGAAGACCAGGATGCCCCACAGGCCCCAGACCACCGACGGGACCACGGCCAGCAGGTCGATGACGTACACGACGGGTCGCGACCACCGGTAGGGCAGGACCTCGGTCAGCAGCAGGGCAATGCCGATGCTGACCGGAACGGCCATGATAAGCGCGATCACCGCCGTGATGGCCGTGCCGTAGATGAAGGCCAGGGCGCCGAGCTGGGTGTACTGACCGGCGTTGTTGGGCGTCGGGTTCCAGTTGTTGGTGAAGACCTTGAAGCCCTCGGAGGAGAACCACGACGAGGCCTGCTGGCTGATCGTGACGGCGATCAGGACCAGGATCACCAGCACCAGCAGGCCAGACGCGAGGGTGAGGATGGAGAAGCCGCGGTCGCCGAGCGGCCGCCGCTCCGACAAGGTGCGGGTGGATCCGGCCGGTATAGCCGGATCCACCCGGATATCAGTGCTCACGAGGGCGAGTCCATCTGATTTTTTTGCGCCACGTCAACCCTTGACTAGCTCGTGATCTGGCTCAGCTGCGACACGGCACTCTGGTCCAGGCTGCTCGGCAGCGGCGCGTAGCCGAGGTTGCCCAGCAGCGCCTGGCCGCCCGTCGGCGAGAGCAGGTAGCCGAGCCAGGCCTTGAGCAGAGCCGCGTCGTTCGCGGACGGCTGCGTGGCGTACACCAGGTCCCACGACTGATAGGTGATCGGGTAAGCGGACGCGCCCGGCGCCCAGGCGGCGGCGAAGGTCAGGTTCGACGCCGGAGTGATCCCAGCCGCGGCCGCGGACGCGGACGCCGGGGACGGCGCGATGTAGTCGCCGGACTGGTTCTTGACCGAAGCGAAGCTCAGGTCGGAGGCCTTGGCGTCGGCGTAGTCCACGTAACCGATGGCGCCGGAGGTGGACTTGACGATCTGCGCGACCCCGGGGTTGCCGCTGCCGGCCCGGGCGGTGGACGGCCACTTGATGGTCGAGCTGCTGCCGAGTTTCCACACGCTGGGCACGGCGTCCTTGAGGAACAGGGTGAAGTTCTGCGTCGTCCCGGAGGAGTCCGAGCGGACGGCCTCGGTGATCGGGGTGCTGGGCAGGGTGACCCCCGGGTTATCCGCCGCGATCTGCGGGGCGTTCCACTTGGTGATCGTGCCCTGGAAGATGCCCGCGATGGTCGTCGGGTCCAGCTTCAGGTTGCTCACGCCGGACAGGTTGTACGCCAGCGTGATCGGGCCGATGATGACGGGGAAGTACAGCACCGTCTTGCCGTTGAACAACGACGTCTCGGAGGCCGGGATCGGGGAGTCGGAGCCGGCGAAGTTGACCACGCCCGAGGCCAGGTCGGTGCGTCCCTTGCCCGAGCCACCGCTGCCGTAGTTGACCGTGATGCCCGGGTCAACCGACTTGAAGGCTGAGATCGCCGACTCCTGGAAGACGGTCTGGAAGGTCGATCCGCTGCCGTTCAACGTGCCGGACAGGCTGGTGTTGCTGCTGGCCGACGCGGTTGCGCTGCTCGATGAGGTGCTGGTGCTGCTGGTGGTCGACGACGAGCTCGAGGACGAGCATGCGGCGAGGGCTACCGCACAGACAGCAAGCCCCGCCGTCGTCACCTGCCGTCTACGTCGAAGGTGCATTATCGGGTACTCCTTTTACGGGGTTTTCGGGTTTGGGCCGCCACGAGCAGCCCGGTCATCCTGCAAACCGTGGTGTGCGAGTACAGTCTGGCGGCGCAGCCGGTACCGGCGGGTAAATGTGAGATGGATTAAACGAGGCTAAAAGGTTAAGTTATGGTGTCTTGGGCGGGTTCGATTCCCCGCGGACCGGGCCAAAGGGAGCCGGGCGAGACGCCCTGGCGCCAAGGGGGCCGCGGCCCGCGCGGCCCGCGTGACCACGGCCTCTGGCCTGCCGCGGGCGGTCTCGTGCCCCTTACCCGGCGGGGATCCGGCCGCCGCCCGTCCGCCGTCCGCGACAGATCTTGTTCACCTATATGACATCAACTGGCCATCTGCTCGTTCCTTTATTATTTCATTCGATTAATTCAGGATGCATAACAATGGGCGGCAGGGGCAGTCTTGCCTACCCTGCTTCGGTTGGAAAACGAGTGAGGGCACGTTGTCATTGGATGCGGAAGAGGCGCAACCTGGTCCGGGCCGCCGTCCGGGCCGGAGCCCTCTCGCCGTGACCGCGCTGGTCCTGGCCGCCGTCCTCGGCCTGGCCGCCTGCACCAGCGGGGCGGCGAGCACGCCGTCGTCGCCGGCCGCGAGCGGTCCGGCGCTGCCTACCACGCCCGCGTCCGCGGCCCAGCAGCTGTCGGAAACGGGCAGCTCGCTGATGGCCCCCCTGTTCACCCTGTGGGGTCCTGCCTACCATGCCCAGTTCCCCCAGGTGAGCATCAGTACCGCCAGTTCCTCCTCGGGGCAGGGCCTGTCGTCGGCGGCGGCGGGTACCACCGACATCGGCGCGTCCGACGCCTACCTGTCGCCGGCCAACGTGACCCAGTACGCCAACCTGGTCAACATCCCGCTCGCCGTGGCCGCGCTGATGGTGATCTACCACGTGCCCGGGGTCAGCCCGTCGACGCACCTCAAGCTGGACGGCACGGTGCTGGCGCGGATCTTCGCGGGCCGGATCACCACCTGGAACGATCCGGCGATCAGGAACCTGAACCCCGGCGTCACCCTGCCGGGCACCGCGATCGTGCTCGTCCACCGGGCCGACACCTCGGGCAGCACGTTCCTGCTCACCTCGTACCTCAATGCCCAGGACCCCGCCGACTGGAGTTCCTCGCTGATCGGCACCGCGGTGGCCTGGCCCGGGCAGCCGGGCGAGCTGGGCGCGACGGGCAGTACCGGGATCATCAACGCCGTCCACGACACGCCCGGCGCGATCGGCTACGTCGGCGTGAGCTACCTGTCCGCGGTGACCAAGGACAGCGAGGGCGAGGTCGCGCTCGGCAACTCCGCGGGCCACTACGTGCTGCCCACCGCGAGCACGATTCAGGCGGGCCTGGCCAGCTTCACCAACACCCCGCCCAACGAGACCATCTCGCTGATCAACGGCTCGGGCGCCGAGGTCTACCCGATCATCAACTACGAGTACGCCATCGTCAGCATCTCGCAGGCCAGCTCCACCCGGGCCCAGGACCTGCGGGCCTTCCTCGACTGGGCGATCAGCACCGCAACCGCGCAGCTGGCCCAGGTGAACTTCCAGCCGCTGCCGCCGTCCGTGGTCACGCTGTCCCAGGCCCAAATCGCAAAGATTAAGGGCTGATCCTGTTGCCACTCGTGCTCTGGCCCGCAGCGATCAGCCGGCTGATCCTTGCCCGGTCACGGCGATTTGCCGAATGACTGCGGGCACCGCGGGACGTGATCACCGGATCCCCGCCCAGCCGTCCGGGCCGCCGATCCCCGCCCAGCCGTCCGGGCCGCCGTCCCCGGCGCCGCCCGGGGCGGCCGGGGTGCTGGCCGACCGGATGGCGGCGGCGCTCGTGCACCGGGAGCCCGGCTGGCGGCTGCCCCGGCGCAGCGCGCTGGCCAGGAGGTACAACGTCAGCCTGACCGAGATCGACGTCGCGATCACCGACCTGGCCCGCCGCTCGCTGGTGCGGCGGCTGCCGGACGGGCAGCTGTACCGGGCCAGCCCGGCCGACTACTGGATCCCGGTCGAGGGCGCGGGCGGCCTCGGCACCCGGCTCGACCCGATGGGGACCGCGATCAGCTGTCAGACCCGGCACGTGTCGCGGCGCGAGGCGCCGCAGGATGTGGCCTGGGCCCTCGGCCTGGCCGCCGGGGCGCCGATCCGCGTGGTGCGCTGCATATGGTCCGCGGCGGGCGAGCCGGCCGCGGTGTCCACCGCCTACCTGCGCGAGACGGGCGACGACGAGGACCGCGGGACGGATCCCGAGACGGATGCCGAGGCCGATCCGGTGGCGGATCCCGAAGCCGATCCGGAGGCGGATCCCGAGGCCGAAGCGGATCCCGAGCTCTCGTCCTTCGGCTCGGTCCTGGCCAGCGAGCTGCCCGCCGCCGCGGTGAGCGTCGAGCTGATCCCGCCGCAGCCCGCGGTCGCGCGGAGCCTGCGGCTGTCCCCCGGACAGCCGGTGATCACGGTCACGGTCAGGTTCGACGACCCGGCCACCGGCAACCCGGCCGGGCTCACCGTGGTGATGCTTAAACCAGAGTTGTTCAGAGTTGCGATTGATACGACTGAGGTCCAGGTCAGCGCCCCGTCATAATCCGTAAGCGTGTCGAAAGGTGATGGTCTGGACACGCGCCCGCGCACCTGGCACCCTGAATCGAGATGTCGGTCAGGCTCGCGACACCAGCGGATCAGATGCCACGGCGCGCCCGGTATCTCGTCCCTAAGGGCCTTCCCCGCCGTGGCGAGATTCTGGCTGCCTGCGTCGTGGTCGCCGTGCTGGCCCACGTGCTGTTCGCGCAGCTGACGATCGTCTTGGCCGTAGCGTTCGCGCTGACCACCCGGGCGACCAGGTGGCGGCTCTCGTGGCTGCTGGCCCCGGCCGTCATCGGGGTGGCGTGGACGCTGGCCGCGGGCCCGCGGGCCGCGGCCGCCGGGTTCGCCGACGGCCCGGCCCAGGTGGTGGCCTACCTCGGGGCCAGCGGGCACCAGCTCGACCACGTGCTGCATTTCACCGGCGCGTTCAGCGGGATCGGAAGCTGGCTGCCGCGCCAGCTCCCGCTGGCCATCGTGGCCGGAGCCGCCGAGGCGGCCATCATCGGCTGGCTGAGCTGGCTGCACACCGACGAGTTCAGCGCGCAGCCGGCCCGCCCCGGCCTGCTGGTCGCCGCGCGGCGCGCCGCCATCAAGCGGGCCATCCGGGCCGGTGGCGTCGTGACCAGGGACGGGAGCTGCCTCGGCGTCGCGGCCGGATCCGGCACCCGGGTCACGCTGTCCTGGTCGGAGACGACCGGCGGAGTAGCGGTGTGCGGCTCGGCCGAACAGGACGTGCTGAGCACCAGCTTCCAGCTGGTCCACGCCGCGGTGCGCCGGCGCAAACCGGTGTTCGCGATAGACCTCACCGGCGACCCGGCCCTGCCGGGGCGGCTGGCCGCGGTCTGCGCCGCGGCCGGGGTGCCGCTGCGGGTGTTCGGCGACCCGGCGGCGGCCCGGGGCGACACGCCGGCCCGGCCGTGGATCCGGCCCGCCTGCTACGAGCCGTTCCGGCACGGCGATCCCGGCCACCGGACCGCCCTCGTCGCCGCCATGATCAGCTGGGACGGACCGGGCAGCCAGTACCGGCGTAGCTGCGTGGCCTACCTCGAGGACGTCTTCGAACTGATCGACGCCGCGCCCGGCGACCCCCGGGTGCCCGTGCTGGACGAGGTCATCCACCTGCTGAACCCGACGGCCATGCGGGCCCGGATGGAGCACGTCCCGGCCAGCTACCCGCGCCGCGACGTGCTCGCCGAGCGGACGCGGGTATCGGTGAGCCTGCTGCACGCCGATCCGGCCACCATCGCCCCACTCGCCCGGCAACTGCGCGAGCTCAAGGCGTCGGCGTTCGGCCGCTGGCTACGTCCGTCCGGCCCGGATCCGGCGGCCGAGATCGATCTCGGCCAGACGGTCACCGAACGAGGCGTGGTCCTGTTCCGCCTGGCCGGTTCGCCGCCGTCGGCCGCCGTCGGTTCGCCGCCGTCGGCCGCCTCGGCCATGCTGACCCGGCTGGTCTGCCAGGACCTGCTCACCGCTGGCGCGGCGCTGCGCGGGATCGGGGTCGGCGGCGACGGGATCGTGTGGCTGGCCGAGTGCGGCTCGATGCCGCGCGGTTCGGTCACCGAGCTGATCGCCCGCGGCCCGGGCGCCGGCCTGCCGGTGCTCGCGGCGACCAGCTCCGCGCCGGCCGCGGCCGAGCTCGCGGAGCTCACCAACGTGGTGGTGGCGCACCGGATGGATGCGGCGGCGGCGCCGGGCAGCCTCGACGGCTTGTCCGCGCTGCGGCCGGGCGAGTTCCTGCTCACGGTCAAGAACCCGCGGCGGCTGGTGCCGCGCGCGGACTTCGTCCGGGCCCGGATCCCGTCGCCCGGGCGAGACGGCGACTCCGCCCGGGAGCGCGCATGACATCCCGCGCCGACCGCCTGTACCTGGGCTGGCAATTCGCAACGCCGCACCCCGATCCCGGGCCGCCGCCACGCCGGCCCACCCCGCCCGAGCACGAACGGCTCAACCCCGACTGGGCGGTGGCCCAGCGGCGCGAGGAGAACCTGCTCAACCGGCCGCTGAAGGCCGCCCTCGGGATCGCCGTGGTCATCGGCGTCGCGGCCGTGATCCTCGGGGCGGCTGGCTGGCTGCCCATCCTGGTGGCCGGGCTCGGCGTGATCATCTGCGTACTGATCGCGGCCCTGTGCGGCTACGCCGTCTGGCAAGGAGAGCGGGCCCTGCGGTCCCGGATGGCCGACGAGCGGAGCCGGGTGGGCAAGCTGCGCGCGGCCCAGGAGAACAGGCTCTTCGCCTGGCAGGCCGAACACGCCAGCCGGGTCCGCGCCTGGCAGGGGATGCGCATCGCCTACGAACACCAGAAACGCTGGTACGGCGTCACCGTGCCCGGCGACATCCACCGGGTCGACGTGGCCGGCGGCACGCTGTCCGGCTGGTCCGCCGTGCTCACCACCGCCGCCGCGCCCCGGCTGGCGGCGGGCGGTGAGGTCACGGTGCTCGACCTGACCGAGGGCGCGGTGGCCCTGGACTTGATCGCCTTCGCCCGGACCTCAGGCCTCGAGCCGCTGGTCTGGGTGCTGCCCGAGGACCTGCCCCGGCTCGATCTCGGCACCGGCCTGGACGCCCGGGGCCTGGCCGACGTGCTCTCCACGGTGGCCAGCGCGACCGAGGAACAGGGCTCCACGCGCGACCTCTCGTTCGACAACGCGATCCTTGAGCGGGTCATCGACGCGTTCGGCGGCACAGCGACGGTAGCCGGCGTGGCCGCCGCGCTGCGGACCCTCGCCCAGGTCGGCGACCCGCGCGAGGATGTGGCCGCGGGGCTGATCAGCGCCGCGCAGGTGGAGCGGCTGACCACCATGTTCGGCCGCGGCGCGGCCGACCGCGTGGTCGTGGAGCGGGCCTGGGTCCTGGAGTCCCAGCTGCGCAAGCTGGCCGCCGTGGGCACCGCCCGCGTCCCGCCGCCATCCAGCCCGCTGCGGGTGATCGCCGTGGGCCAGCACGCGGGCTCAGCCGAGGGCAAGATCCTCGCCACCTACCTGGCCGTCGCGCTGACGCACGCCCTGCGCGGCACCGCGCCGGGACGGCCGTGGCAGCACACGCTGTTCGTGCTGGGCGCGGACCGGCTGCGCGGCGACACCCTGGACCGGCTGAGCGACGCGTGCGAGAGCACCGGCACCGGGCTCGTGCTCGGCTACCGGTCCGTCCCGCCGCACGTCAAGCAGCGGCTCGGCCGCGGGAACGCCGCGGTGGCGTTCATGCGCCTCGGCAACGCCGAGGACGCCAAAGCGGCCAGCGAGCAGCTCGGCACCGAGCACCGCTTCGTCCTGTCCCAGCTCACCGAGACGATCGGGCTCTCGGTCACCGACACCACGACCGCCAGCTACACCAGCACCGCGGGCACGACAGACTCGCTGGCCGAGTCCTGGTCCGTCAACGAAGGCACGACGCGCGGCACCGGGCAGAGCCGGACCGGTCAGGGCGTCATGCCGCTGCCCGCGGGCGCCTCGCGCAACAGCCAGACCAGCGATTCGCGCAGCACCGGAGAAAGCGAGTCGGTCAGCACCGGGATCAGCACCAGCACGGCCTGGGGCTTGAGCACCTCCAAGGCGGCCGGCGACAGCGAGTCGCTGGCCGCCGCGCTGCAGCGGTCCCGGGAGTTCCTCGTCGAGCAGCACGAACTCCAGCAACTGCCGGCCAGCGCGATGATCGTCACCTACGCCGGCCCCGGCGGGCGCCAGGTCATCCTGACCGACGCCAACCCGGGCATCGGCGGCCTCGGCGTCGCCACCCCGCTGACCCTGGAGGAGTTCCGGAGCCGCCCCGCCGCCCCGCAACCCAGACCCGCCCCCGAACCCCGGCCCGCCCCGGAACCCAGGCCCGTCCCCGAACCCAGGCCCGCCCCCGAACCCGGAGGCCGGCCCGTGCCGGAACCCGGAGGTCGGCCCGTGCCGCAACCCGGAGGTCGGCCCGTCCCGGAACCCGGAGGCCGCAACGCCGGACGCTCGGCCCCGGCCGGCTGGCGCTCGGGAGAGGACCGTCCGCCGCCCAACCTCGGCCCGCCGCCA
>Ga0302184_10001872_pt1 | contig 13512 bp, 16 predicted proteins | sample I_Palsa_N3_3_FD_200233 | JGI IMG/M metagenome (GOLD analysis project Ga0302184, IMG submission 200233) | Peat permafrost microbial communities from Stordalen Mire near Abisko, Sweden - I_Palsa_N3_3 | ecosystem: Environmental > Terrestrial > Soil > Palsa > Peat permafrost | place: Sweden...
CCGCTTCGGCCATGCTGCTCGCGCCGCGCCGCGTCAACCGCCGCGCCGGCGCCGGTCGGGACAACCCCGGTGGCGCCCCGATCACAGCAGAGGAGACAACAATGGGACTGCTCGACGGAAAGGTGGCCATCGTCACCGGAGCTGGGCGCGGCATCGGGCGACAGGAAGCGCTCCTGCTGGCCGGCGAGGGCGCCAAGGTCGTGGTCAACGACGTAGGGGGGGCACTGACCAACACGGGGGCCGACGAGCACCCGGCCGAGGACGTGGTCGCCCTCATTAGGGAGAACGGCGGCGAGGCCGCCGTCAACGGCGACGACATCAGCTCGTGGGAGGGCGGCAAGAACGTGGTCACCCAGGCCATCGACACGTTCGGCAGTCTCGACATTCTGGTCAACAACGCCGGGATCCTGCGCGACAAGATGTGCTTCAACATGGAGGAGTCCGACTGGGACGACGTCATCCGGGTGCACCTCAAAGGCCACTTCGCACCGATCCACCACGCCGCCGTCTACTGGCGCAACCGGGCCAAGTCGGGCGAGGAGGTGACGGGCCGCATCATCAACACCTCGTCGGAGGCGGGCCTCTTCGGCAACGCCGGACAGGCGAACTACGGCGCCGCCAAGGCGGGCATCGTGGCGCTGACGCTCATCCTGGCTCGAGAGTTGGGTCGGTACGGCATCACGGCCAACGCCATCGCCCCCCGGGCCCGCACGCGCATGACCGAGGGCCTCTTCAGCGGCGCGGGCGGCAAGATCGACGAGGGCGTCTTTGACGGCTGGGACCCCAAGAACGTGGCCAACCTCGTGGCTTTCCTCGCCACCCCGGAGGCGGCGGACATCAACGGTCAGGTCTTTGTCGTCTTCGGCGGCAACATCTACGCCATGAGCTCCTACCATCCGGTCGGGCAGCTGACCCGCGATGCCGAGTGGCTGCCGCAGGACCTGATCGAGGCCAAGGGAGAGCTGTTCAAGGGCATCGACTCGGGTGTGCCCCCCTTCAGCTTCTTTTAGAGCGCCACCGCGGCGGGATACGCGTGCCGGAGAGGCGGGCGGAGTACCGTTTTTCGCGATGGGGGACGACAACGCACGCGTGCCCGTCGACCCCGCCGGTCAGCGCTCGGTGCACGGGACGTTCGCCGAGTGCCCGCACTGCGCGGGCGAGATGCTCCCCGAGCACGCCCACTACCGCTGCCGTAGCTGCGGGTGGCGTGACTCCTGCTGCGACTGAACGGTCATTCGGCGTCGCACCCTCGAAATGAGGCACGATGGCGCGATGACAGACCACCACCCCTTCCGTTTCGCCGCACAGCTGAGCAAGGCACCCGAGGGAACGGCGAGGTCGTGGGCCGATCAGGCACGCCGCGTCGAGGACCTCGGCTACTCCGCCCTCCTCATGCCGGATCACTTCGGCGACCAACTTGCCCCGGTGCCGGCCCTGGCGGCCGTCGCCGCCGCGACCACCACCTTGCGCCTGGGATCGCTCGTCTTCGGTAACGACTACCGGCATCCGTTCGTCCTGGCCAAGGAGGCGGCGACCCTCGACGTGCTCAGCGAGGGACGACTCGAGTTCAGCCTGGGTGCCGGCTGGATGAAGAACGACTACGAAGAGGCCGGCTTCACCTACGACACCCCCAGGGTCCGGGTGGAGCGCTTCGAAGAGGCGGTGCAGGTCGTCCAGGGTTTGCTGCGCACCGACGGCCCTTTCTCCTTCGACGGCGCCTACTACCAGGTGCACGAGCATGCGCTGCTCCCGCGTCCGGTTCAGCAGCCCGGACCACCGATGATCATCGGCGGAGGTGGCAAGCGCGTCCTCTCCTTCGCGGCGCGGAATGCAGACATCGTCAGCATCAACGCCAACCTGCGCGATGGGACCGGCGGTCCCGAGACGGCGCCCAACATGTCGCCGGAGCGGACGCGGGAGAAGGTGTCCTGGGTCAAGGAGGCGGCCGGGTCGCGCTTCGGCGATCTCGAGCTCAACGCCCTCATTGGATTCGTCATGATCACCGATGACGCGGGCGGGATCGTCGAGGCCATGGCTCCGCACTTCGGGATCGACCCTGGCGACGCCCTCCACGTGCCGGGAGTGCTGCTGGGCACGCTCGACGAAATGATCGAAGAGCTGCAGTGGCGGCGCCAGGAGTACGGCATCAGCTACTGGTCCATCGAATCGGACAGCTGGGAAGACCTGGCACCGGTTGTCAGCAAGCTGTCGGGCACGTGACGGCGACGCACATCACGACCACGGCCGGTTGGGAGGCCATCGGAACGCACCGGGTGCTCTGCGGGCACGACGTCTTCACCATCGACGCTCCCTCCATCGGCCCCGAGATGCACGAGCCGCTCTTGATCCTCCACGGTTTCCCGACGTCGTCGTTCGACTACGCGGCCGTTCTCGCTGCGCTACGCGACGGGCGGCGCGTGCTCCTGATCGACGGGCTCGGCTACGGCCTCTCGGCCAAGCCAGACATGCACTACACCTTGGCCCTGCAGGCCGATCTGGCCGCGGCGTTCGTGGCGGAGCTGGGCCTCACCCGGCTGGCGCTGCTCACCCACGATGTCGGTGACACGGTGGGCGGCGAGCTGCTGGCGCGTCGAGCGGAGGGCACGTGGGCCGTCGAGGTGACGCGACGCGTCATCACCAACGGCAGCATCTACATCGAGCAGGCCCACCTGACCAACGGCCAGCAGCTTCTCCTCAGCCTCCCCGACGAGAAGCTCGCACCCGACGCCCCGATCAACGCGGCCTCGCTCAGGAAGAGCTTGATCGACACCTACAGTCCGGCGGCATCAGTACCTGCGGAAGGAGCGCCCGACGACCTACTCGGTGCCACGGTGGAGCAGATCATGCACGACGATGGGCACCTCGTCCTCACGCGTCTCATCCGTTACATAGAGGAACGCCGGCAGAACCAGGCGCGCTTCACCGGTGCGATCGCGTCCGATCCCTCACCGCTGCACATCGTGTGGGGGATGGATGACCCCATCGCGGTCCCATCCATGGTCGATACGCTGACGGCCGCCCGTCCCGACGCCACCGCGGTTCGACTCGAAGGGGTGGGGCACTACCCCATGGTCGAGGCACCGGAACGATTCCTCGCAGCCGCCATGTTGGGGCTGCGCGACTGACGCCAGCCGACTGGCACCAGGCGTCGCTCGTGACCCGTGCGGTTTTGGTCCTGTTGTCAGCCGGAGCCGAGCATGCGGTGCAGGTCGAGCTCCATGGCCTCGGTGAGTTCGATCAACAGCTCCAACCGCTCCAGGGTGCCGCTGGTCGAAAGCACGCGCTGCGCGTCCATCATGTTCAACGGCGCCTCGGTGCACAGCTGCCACGAGGCAACATCGGGATCGTCGTCGAACTCCGTTTCAGCCGAGAGTGCCGACGTCGCGCCACTCTCGGACAGGAGGCCGCGCGTGCGCCGTACGCTCTGTTCCGCCCGCTGGAGCAATGATCCCGCCACCGAATCGACCCGGGGTGCCCACTCCTCGACCATGGCCAGCGGGTACGGGTCGTCGTCCAGCCATTCACCTACCCGGATGCGCACGTCGCCCTGCACGATCAAGAGCCAGCGCCCGTCGGAGAGCGCGGCGGCCTTGGTGATGATGGCTCTCGTTCCGACCGCCATCCGCTGATCGCCCCCGCCGACCTCCGCCCCCCTCTCGATGAGGACGACGCCGAATCGGGCATCTCCCGCCAGGCAGTCGCGGGTGAGCGCCCGATACCGGGGCTCGAAGATGTGCAGGGGGATCTGTGCGTGCGGGTAGAGGACTGCAGAGAGCGGGAACATGCCAAGGCGTTGAGGCTTTGTGTCCGCGGAACGCGCATCGGTCATCGTCACCAGACTGTCACGAAATGAGGGTGGCAACCCGGCACGCGCGCCGGGTGTCGCCGACAGAGCAACCCGCCCGACGCGAGCAGGACCGGCATCGAAGCCGGTCCTGTACTCGTTTGTTGTTCAGTTTTGCAGTACACACAACTCTCGCGGCTCCAGCCTTCGGCGTCGTAGTGCGGGGGTCGACTTGCTGGCCGACCGGCACACGCACCGGCGCAAGCGCGGCCTCAATTCGTACGCCGGGCATCTCGCCAGCGGGAGTTGCTCTGCGGCGCCACCGACGTCGGCATCGGTGACGCGGGCTCAGTCCGGTGGATCGCCTTCCTCGGTCGAGCATGTCGACGTCATCGGCAGCTCCTTTCCACTCACGGCAACGGCGGAGTCTTCCGTCGCCTACTGGAATTAGTATCTGCCTCAGCGGAACGAAGGGGAACCCCTCATGAACTGCTCATTCGCGAATGCCCTGGTAACCGACGTCCGGGAAACACAATCTTCATCTGACTGGCGGCGGACACGGCGGTTGAGTGCATCGGACCGCGCCCCGTCGCACCACCTACAGTGCTGCGCATGGCGCTTCCGACCCCCAAAGAGAACTCAGCCGCACTCGTTACCGGATCATCGTCCGGCATCGGCGCAGACATCGCCCGAGAACTTGCGGCGCGCGGGCACGGATTGATCCTGGTGGCCCGGCGGGAAGAGCGGCTGCGCGAGCTGGCCGACTCCTTGGCCCTGACCCACAACGTGCGGGCCGAAGTCATCGCCGCCGACCTCGCCGACGCAGAGTCCCGACGTGCGCTGCCCGCAGAGATCGAGCGGCGCGGCTTGACCGTGGACATCCTCGTCAACAACGCCGGCTTCACCACCATGGGCGCGGTGTACAAAGCCGACCGTGACGCCGAGTTGGCGATGGTGCACCTCAATGTCGAAGCCGTCGTCGACCTGTGCACACTCTTCGTGGCCGGCATGGTCACGCGGCATCGCGGCGCCATCCTCAACACGGCGTCGACCGCGGCCTACCAGCCCTTGCCGGGCCAGGCCGTCTACGCCGCGTCCAAGTCGTTCGTCCTGTCCTACGGCCACGCGTTGGGCGTGGAGCTGAAGGGTACCGGTGTGACCGTGACGACGCTGTGCCCCGGCCCGGTGGCAACGGGGTTCGCCGAGGTGGCCGGGATGTCCGACGAGGAGGCGGCGGACTCGCTGCCCCGCTTCATGTGGATCCCGGCCGCGCAGGTGGCCAAGGCCGGCGTCGAGGGCATGGCCGCCGGTCGCGCCGTCGTGATTCCGGGGGCGCCCAACAAGGCGGGTGCTCTCCTCGCCTACCTGGTTCCCCGGTCGCTGTTGCTCCCTCTCCTGGCCCGGCGGCACCCGGTCCTGCAGGACTGATCGGCCGCCGAGCCGAAGGGATTCCCTCCCGGCTCCCGCGCTGACTAGCCTCGCGCCTGCGGTACACGGCAGAGGGGGCACATGACGGCACAACTGGTCCACGAACTGGAACTCCCGCTCCTCCAGACGCTCGGCCTGGAGCGCCTGGACGCCATGGCCGCCGTCGAGGTGGCGCAGGCGCAGAACTGGCTGGCGAAGATGGAGATCGGGTACTGCGTCACCCGGCTCGAGGATGTGACGGCCATCCTTCGTGACAAGCGTTTCCACTCGGCGCTGTCGCTCCTGCCCCAGATGTCCGGCCTGCCCGAGTTGGCAGAAGAGACCTCGAGGCGCGAGTCCATTCTCTCCATGGAGGGCGAAGAGCACGCCCGGCTGCGCCGCCTTGTCGCACCCGCCTTCACCCCGGCCTCGGCCAATCGCCTGCGGCCGACGATGCGGTCGGTGATCAACGAACTGATCGACGGCATTGTGGCCGACGGCGAGTGCGAGTTCGTCAGCGCCGTCTGCGAGCCGTACCCCATTCCCATCATCTGCGAACTGCTGGGCACACCGCGCCAGGACTGGAAGCTCTTCTCGTCGTGGGCGACGGATATCTTCCGCATTTTCAACGGCACGCTCGAACAGGATCTCCCCCTTATCGAGCGCGCCTCCATCGAGTTGACGGCCTACGTGAGCGACATGATTACCGAGCGCCGGGCCGATCCGCGCGACGATCTTCTCAGCGATCTGATCGCCATCGAGGAGGAAGGTGATCGACTCTCCACCGAGGAGATGGCGATGCTGGCGCAGGCGGTCCTGATGGCGGGCACCGACACCACGAGGAACCAACTGGCGTGCAGCATGGCGCTTTTCGCCGAGCATCCCGCGCAGTGGAAGCTGCTGGCCGAGCAGCCCGAGCTGGCTCCCCGGGCCGTGGAGGAATCGATGCGGTATCTCGGCGCGGTGCAAGCGACGGTGCGCTTCGCCTCCGAGGACATCGTCTACCGCGATGTCCTCTTTCCCCAGGGAACGATCGTCACGACCGCGCTGGCGGGGGCGAACCGCGATCCCGAGGTCTGGGAGCGCCCCGACGACTTCGACATCACACAGGAGCGCGGCGCGGTCCAGATGACCTTCGGATCGGGCATCCACTTCTGCCTGGGCGCGGCACTGGCCCGGGCCGAACTGCAAGAGGCACTCCCGCTTCTGGCCCAACGCATGCCGGGCCTCCAACTCAGCGGCCCGGTGGAGTGGAAGCCGGCCAACTTCGGGATCTGGGGCCCCGCCAAACTCCCGCTCCGATTCGACGGAACGCAGGCGGCGGCACCGCACACGTCGCGCTAGGACGCGCTGCGTTCAGCCGTCGCTGCGCCCGGCTGAGCCGCCGGCGACTTCGTAGGACCACAGCTCGGACGACACGGACACGGGGCCGCCGTGCGGCGATGGCCGGTCCGCCCCGGCGTGGCCGTGCGCGAATGCGGGTGAGCTGACCCAACTCTGGAACGCCGCCTCGTCCCTCCAGCGGGTGACGACGAGCCATTGGAGGCGCTCGTCCGTCGGCTGGAGCAGTTCGAAGCCCTCGAACCCGTCCTGGTCGTCGACCGCTCCGGCGCGGGCGGCAAACCTCTTGGCCAACTCGTCCCCCGCACCTTCGGGCACGGTGATGGCGTTGATCTTGATCACGGTCATGGGACGCTCAGCTCCGACGCGGCAAGGCAGCGGTGGCCTCTCCGACGACCTTCTCTTCGCCGTCGCCATTGGAGAGGGTGACCGCGAAGTCAACCAGGTTCTTTCCTTCGTCCTCGCGCTTGGCGGTGACCACGATCTTGGACGAGAGAACCTCGTCGGGCCATGTCTGGCGGGCGAAGCGCACGCGATAGCGCGTCAGGTTCCCCACGCCCACGAAGTCGGTGAGCGCCGAACCGAGCAATCCCATGGAGAACATCCCGTGCCCGAAAACGCTCGGTTGTCCCGCCGCCTTGGCCAACACCTCATCGTGGTGCATCGGGTTGAAGTCGCCCGACGCCCCGGCATACTTCACCAGATCGGTCCTGGTCAGCTTGTGCGAAAGCACGGGAGCCTCGTCACCGACCGTCACCTCGTCGAAAAACAGTTTCTGCTCACCCATGGTGTCGACCCCCAGTCGAAGTGTCGTGGCTGATGTCCCTGGCGTTCCGGGGGCGGCTACGCACGGTGGATCACGTTGAACCGCGTCGTGGCGACCGGCTCGCCGGTCACGTCGTCGCTCCAGTTGGTTTCGCTGACGATGAAGGTCATCGTCTTGCCCTTGGATTCCTTCTGGTAGGCGTCGCTGATCGTGCCCTCGCTGACCAGCACGTCACCGACTTGGATCGGGCGATGGTAGATGAACTCCTGTTCGCCGTGGAGAATCAGGCCCCCGTTGGCCATCAACGGGCCTAGGGCGGACCCGAGAGGATTCGGCCCCGAGTCGTCATCCGGCTGGATCTCGGCGAACTTCCCGGAGAACTCCATTGCAAAGGGCCAGGTTGGAGGGGAGGGAATCGCGTCGAAACCGGCGGCCTGCGCCGCTTCGAGGTCATGGTAGATGGGGCTCGTGCTCCCCACGGCGGCGGCGAAGAGGCTCACCGGCCCCCGCTCCACGACCACCCGGGAGCGACCAGTCGGCTTCCCGATGATCCCCTTGAGGATGTCTGCAATCGATGCGGCACCGTCGGCCACTGTCTCCTCCTCTTCCCGCCCCGCCTCGTACCCACCCCGGCACGCGGGCCCCCGCTCGGAGGCCCGTGCAGCGCCCAAGGTAGCGGGTGCCGGCCGGCCGGCCCAATCCGACGGCCCGATCCGCCTGCCGGTACCATCGCCTGCCGTGACCGACTTCTTCGACGTTGTCCTCAGCCAGCGCGCCGCCCGCAGTTTCAGGCCCGACGATGTCGACGACGCCACCGTGGCCCGGATCCTGACGGCGGCCACCCACGCCCCGTCGGCGGAGAACAGCCAGCCCTTCGTGTTCATCGTGGTCCGTGATCCCGCCGTCCGGTCCACCATCGGCGCCATCACGGCGCGAGTGTGGGAGGGCGGCGCCAGGGACCTCGAGACGGGGCGTCTATCGCCCGCCTTCCTCGCCGACGTGGACCAGGGCGCCATGGGGGGCGTGGCCAACGCTCCTGTCCTCATCGTCGTCTGCGGAGACACGCGGCTCACCTTCGCCCAGTCCCTCGACTCCTCCGTTTTCCCGGCGGTTCAGAACCTGTTGCTGGCCGCTCACGCGCTGGGCCTCGGGTCCACGTTGACGACGCTGCCCGTGCTCGGTGGCGACGCCCTTTCCGAAGCACTGGCTCTGCCCTCCGAAGTGGTGCCGGTCGCCGTGATCCCCCTCGGACACCTGACCAAGCCACTCGGTCCGCCGCGACGGCGCCCCGTTGCGGAGAAAGCGCACCTCAATCGCTACGGGACACCTTTTCCACCCGGGGCCTAGTTCGACGCCGCGTGCCGCGTGCGACAAATTCGTCGAGGAAGGCACCATAACGCTCCATGATCACCGGCCAGCGGTAGGTCGATTCGACGTAGCGGCGCCCATTGCGCCGCATGGTCTCGTGCAGGGCGCCGTCATGGAGCATCCGGTCGAGGACCGCTTCGAAAGCAGCGAAGCCGTCGAACCACATGCCCGCCCCGGACTGCTCACAGTGCTCCCGGGTTGCGCCGCACACCGCGTTGACAATGGCCGGCGCCCCGGCCGTCATTCCCTCGATCACCGTGAGGGAAAAGGATTCGACCGGCGAAGGCGATACCAGCGCGTGCGCTCCCCGGAGCAAGCCCCACTTGGACTTGTCGTCGATCATGCCGGTCATGACGATGTCGCGCCCATCGTCGGGCGGGTCCACGATCTGCCCCGCCAGGACAAGGAGAAGATCACCGGGGTGGCGCTCCTTGTAGGCGCGGAAGTAGCGCCAGAGGACCCCGGTTCCCTTCTTGTCGTCCACTCTCCCGATGCACAACAGATAGGGCGCGTCCCCCAAGCCGAACGCCGACCGGGCCGACTCAGCTGTTCCTTCTGCCTCCTCGACGCCGAGGCCGACCAGCACCTGCGGCGTGGCGGCCACGCCGAAGCGGTCCGCCACCAGGCGCCGTTCGCTGCGGGTGTGAAAGGCAAAGCCGCGGCATTGGGAGAAGAGGGAATCGAAGAGTGGGAGGTGGAGCGCCGGTTCCTCATGGGCCGCCGGATGCAGGATGGCCCGCTCGCGCACCAGGGGCAGGCCGCGGATGGTCGGGAAGTAGAGATAGGGATAGAAGGCGATGACATCGGCATCGGTCGCCGTCACCGCACGGAGCAGTGCGGGCGACTTGGGGCCCTGCAGGTCGACCCAGCGTTGCGAATCGTCCGCACCGGCGTGGACGGGATCGGCCAGCAACCGGCCCGACAGCGGGTGGAACCCGTCCCCTCGCCCCGCCTCGGACGCAATCCGGTGCACGGTGACGCCGTTGACCGACTCGGTCCCGATCGGCAACTCGTCGCGCCACGTCAGGGCGTCGAGCGCGGCCGATGTGAACACCTCCACCTCGTCCCCGCGATCCGCCACCAGATGCTCGGCCAGCATGCGGGCGCCGGTTTCCGCGCCACCCCGAATTTGCGGCCCGTAGCGGGGCACCACATAGGCAACCTTCATGACCGTCGTCCCCTCAGCGGTCGGTCGCCGCGGTCGACGCCGGCGTTCCGACGGGCCTCGCCCCTGATTGCGGGCCCCACGAGGCGCACGGCAGCGGGCTCTCGGCGGCGCACGTCACGACGAGACCCTAACGGTGCGGTGCCACTCCCCTCGCCGGCCCCGCGAACCGGCCGGCCCGATACCTGACGTGCACGTCAGGTCCGGATATATGGTGAGCCCATGCAAGAGCACCATTTCTCAGTCGACATCGCCGCCACACCCGATGAGCTGTGGGAGCTCTTCTGGCTGAGGCGTGCCCTCTCCCAGTCGGGTGACGTCACCATCGAGATCCTCCACCCCGGTGACGAGATCGGCGAGGGTCTGGTGCGCCACTGCACCTTCCGCGTGCCCCGCTACCTGCTTTCGGGCGGACGAGGACAGTCATGGGAATGGCTGACGGAGGTCACGCCCAAGGTGTCGTGGAAGTACGACGCCGTCGGAAAGCCGCTCTGGTCGAAGGCCGAGGGTCGTACCCGCCTCGAGGACCTGGGCAACGGGAGCACCCGCGTGCACTTCTCCGAGACGTACTTTGCCTTCAATCCGATCCTGCGCTTCCTGCTCGAGAAACGGGTGCACGACTTCATCTCGAAGGACAACGATCAACTGATCCGGGACTCGCTCACCAACGGGGTGCAGATGATGCGGGCGGCGCGCGCCAAAGCCGCGCCGGAAGAAGCCTGACGTCGCCTGACGTCGCCGCGCCGCTCTGCTCAGTCGTCGGCGCGATCTATCAGCGCCTCCGCCAGGGACCGGAACGCCCGACCCCGGTGTGAGATGGCGTGCTTCTCGTCCGGCGTCATGTCGGCGAAAGTGCGTCCCCCTCCCTCGGCCGGCACGAAGACCGGGTCGTAGCCAAAGCCGCCGCTCCCGTTCGCCCGGGGGGCAATCGTCCCCTCCACGACGCCCTCGCGCCAGACCTCGGTACCGTCTGGATACGCGACCAGCGCCACGGTCCGGAATCGTGCGGCGCGCCCGCCGCCGGCATCGGGCAACGCGTCGAGCTCGGTCAGCAGCTTCGCCACGTTGTCGGCATAGGTGACGTCCTCCCCGGCGTACCGGGCCGAATACACGCCGGGGGCACCGCCGAGCGCGTCGACCTCGAGACCGGTGTCGTCCGCCACCGCGGGCAGGCCCGTGGCCGCGACCAGCGCCTGCGCCTTGAGCCGGGCGTTGTCCAGCAGCGTGGCCCCGTCCTCAATCACGTCGGGCACCTCGCTCGGTCGGGCAAGCAGTTCGACCGCCATGGTGTCGCCCAGCACGGCCGCGATCTCCGCCACCTTGTCCGGGTTGGCCGACGCCAGCACCAGCCGCAGCGGCGCTGTGCTCATCGTGGCGGCGGTGGCGCAGCGAGCACGGCCGCCTGTTGTGCCGACAGCTCCTTGATCCCCGCCTCAGCCAGCCCGAGCAGGCTGTCCAGCTCGCCCCGACTGAACGCCATGCCCTCGGCCGTCCCTTGGACCTCGACGAATCGACCGGCGCCGGTCATGACGACGTTCATGTCGACCTCAGCCCGGGAATCCTCGGCATAGGGCAGATCGAGCATCGGGACACCGTCGATAATGCCCACCGAGATCGCCGCCACCGAGTCCGTCAACGGGTTGTCCCGCACCGTGCCGGCCTGCTGCAGGCGGGAGAACGCATCGTGCAAGGCCACGTAGGCCCCGCAGATCGACGCCGTGCGCGTCCCCCCGTCGGCCTGCAGCACGTCGCAGTCGACGGTCACCTGCACCTCGCCCAACATGACGAGGTCGCACACCGCCCGCAGCGAGCGCGCGATGAGGCGCTGGATCTCTTGCGTCCGACCCGACTGCTTGCCCTTGGCCGCTTCCCGGGATGCCCGCTCCGGTGTCGAGCCGGGGAGCATGGAGTACTCGGCCGTCACCCATCCCTTGCCGCTGCCCCGCATCCACGGCGGGACCCGCTCCTCCACCGACGCCGTGCAGAGCACCTTGGTCTGACCGAATGAGACCAGAACCGAGCCCGGTGCCATCACCGTGTAGTCCCGCACGAAGCTCACCGGGCGCAGCTCGTCGAGCATCCGCCCGTCGCCGCGGGCGGTGCGGGCATCCCGCGTGCTCTCGCTCCTGCTCACCTCGTTGTCGTCGGACATCGGACTCCTCTCACCGCCGGACACGGATGACTACCAGTCAAAGACCGCACCCGTGCTGGCCTGTTCCACCGGCCGCCCAAATGCGAGCTCGGCCTCTCGACGCACGTCGTCGGCCGCCACCGTAGGCCAACGGTGTGTGAGGATCAGACGGCCAACCCCGCCCGCGCGTGCCATGGTCCCCGCTTCCCGCCCGCTCAGGTGTAGGAAAGAGCCCTCACGGTCCTGGGTATAGGTGGCCTCACACAGGAACGTGCCTATGTCCGAGCCCAGCTCCTCGACGGACCAGCCTGGACCCGTATCGGCCGAGTAGGCCAGGGCGGCGCCTTCGTGGAGCAGGCACACGGCCAGCGTGGGTGTGCCATGGTCGGTGGCGCAGAAGCGAGCCTGCAGCGAACCCACGGAGACCACCATGGACGGCGCCAGTTCCTGCCAGTCGAGCCAACTGGCCCCGGCGTAGGACGAGCGCGGGCGCAAGCCCGGTGGTGCGAACACGGTGAGCGGACGGCCGCCCGCGTCACGGAACCGTGCCCGCCCCGGGCCGTATCCGGCCCAGGTGGCGAAGGACTCGAGGTCCGTCCAGTGATCGGGGTGGACGTGCGTCAGCACCACGGCACTGACGCCCCGCGGATCGGCCCGCTTCTGGAGCTGGGAAAACGTGCCCGGGCCGGCGTCGAGCAGAATCGACGTGCCGGCCGCCTGCACCAGGTAGCCGCTCCCGGCGCCATCGGGTCCGGGCCAACTCCCGTCGCACCCGAGCACGGTCAGCGAGCGCACCGGCTGGGCAGGCGTGGACTCAGTTCCCGTGCTCCACCGCCTCGGGGTACGAGTGAGGTGAGATCTCGAGTGCGGCCGTGACATCGGCATACGTCTTGAGCTCGATCACGTTGCCGCTCGGGTCCGCGATCTTCACCTTGGTTTGCTCCGTCGGCCTGCCCTCGTCATCGGTGGAAAGCGGAGATACCCAACGCACGTCCGTGGCCGCCAAGCGCGCCACGATGGCGTCGAAGTCGTCGCGTCCGAGCGCCACCCCGAAGTGCCGCACCGACCCCGTCTGTGCTTCGGCCACCTCACCCGGCCGATCGTGCAGCGTGACCTGCATGCCGTAGAACCAGACATCCTGGTAGCCCGGGCGCGACCGAGTTGCCTCACAACCCAAGGTGTCCACGTAGAAGGTCCGGGCCTCGACCAGGTCTCGAACCGGGATGGAGAGGTGGAGGATCGGTTGCATGCCTCCACCTTACGCAGCGTCCCCTCCCGAAGCCGTCCGCAGCACGCAGTCCGCCATGGCCAGCGGGCGGTGCATCGACCCCGAAACCGATCGAGGCGAGGCGGCACGGCACCGGGCCAACGAGAAGCCCGTGGCGGGCGGGGCGGACGGGCCACCCGACGGGACGCTCCAGACCCAGGCCCCGTTGCTGTACGCCGGTGCCACACCCAGAGCCGCCGTGAAGAAGCCCGACGCGTACACCGGGTCGCGGCTCCGACCGTCGATGACGATCCGGTCGACGTGCCACATCCGTATTGCATGG
>Ga0302184_10001876_pt1 | contig 13498 bp, 16 predicted proteins | sample I_Palsa_N3_3_FD_200233 | JGI IMG/M metagenome (GOLD analysis project Ga0302184, IMG submission 200233) | Peat permafrost microbial communities from Stordalen Mire near Abisko, Sweden - I_Palsa_N3_3 | ecosystem: Environmental > Terrestrial > Soil > Palsa > Peat permafrost | place: Sweden...
AGCGACGGGTCCTGCGGGTCGGGCACGGTCCCCGCCCCGGCCCCGTCCTTCGGCTGCCACTGGTGCGCGCCGGACGGGCTGGCGGTCAGCTCCCACTCATAACCGAAGAGGTTCTCGAAGAAGCTGTTGTCCCACGTGATCGGCGTGCTGGTCCAGGTGACCTCCAGACCGCTGGTGATCGCGTCGCGGCCCTTGCCGGTGCCGTACGAGTTCTGCCAGCCCAGGCCCTGCAGCTCGAGCGGGGCCGCCTCGGGGTCGGGGCCGACCGCATCCGCGGGGCCCGCGCCGTGGGTCTTGCCGAAGGTGTGACCGCCGGCGATCAGGGCGACCGTCTCCTCGTCGTTCATCGCCATCCGGCGGAACGTCTCGCGGATGTCGCGAGCCGCCGCCAGCGGGTCCGGGGTGCCGTTCGGGCCCTCCGGGTTGACGTAGATGAGACCCATCTGGACCGCGCCGAGCGGCTCCTGCAGTTCCCGGTCGCCGGAGTAGCGCTCGTCGCCGAGCCAGGTGGTCTCCGGACCCCAGTAGACGTCGTCGTCCGGTTCCCAGACGTCCGGGCGGCCGCCGCCGAAACCGAAAGTCTTAAAGCCCATCGACTCCAGCGCCACGTTGCCGGTGAGGACGATCAGGTCGGCCCACGAGAGCTTCTTGCCGTACTTCTTCTTGACCGGCCACATCAGCCGGCGGGCCTTGTCCAGGCTGACGTTGTCCGGCCAGCTGTTGAGCGGCGCGAAGCGCTGCTGCCCGGCGCCGGCGCCGCCGCGGCCGTCGCTGATGCGGTAGGTGCCCGCGCTGTGCCACGCCATCCGGATCATCAGCGGGCCGTAGTGGCCGAAGTCGGCCGGCCACCAGTCCTGCGAGGTCGTCAGCACCTCGGCGATGTCCCGCTTCACGGCCGCCAGGTCGAGGGTCTTGAACGCCTCGGCGTAGTTGAACTCCTCGCCCAGCGGGTTGGCCACGGCCGGGTTCTTGGCCAGGATCTTCAGGTTGAGCCGGTTCGGCCACCAGTCATGGTTAGGGTCACCCTCGGTGGGGTGGGTGAGGCCGTGCACGACCGGGCATCCCCCGGCCTCTGGGGTCGGCTCTTCGACGACTACTGGATCATGGTTCTCAGACATGGGAATCCTTCCGGGATAGGCGGATCACGGTGCTCAGGAACTCCGGGCGGTAGAACAGTCGGGACACAGGCCCCAGTAAATGACTTCGGCCTCGTCGATCGAGAAGCCGCCGTCGTCGGATGCGGTCAGGCAGGGCGCCTCGCCGACCGCGCAGTCGACGTCAGCGACGACACCGCACGACCGGCACACGACGTGGTGGTGGTTGTCCCCGATGCGTCCCTCGAACCGGGTCGGGCTGCCTGCCGGTTCGAGGCGGCGGATGAGTCCCGCCTCGGTGAGCGCGTAGAGGGCGTCGTACACGGCTTGCAGGGAGATGTGGCCGATGCGATCGCGCACCCCGGAGGTGATCGCCTCGACACCGAGATGGTCGCCATCCCGGACGGTCTCCAGCAGCGCGACGCGCGCGGCGGTCACCCGCAGGCCGGCACCGCGCAGCTCCTCGGCGGTGCTCGGACTCCGGGACGCGGCCATGGGGCCAACCTACCGCCATAGACACGAATGATTCAAGACTACGAATGACACAAGTCTTTGGGTTAGTGGACGCCCCTGATGTAGTCGGTCAAGGCTTCTCGCTCGGACTCGAGTTCGTCGATACGGTTCTTCACCACGTCGCTGAGGCTGACGATCCCCTGCAAGCCGCCGTTCGCCGCGACCGGCGCGTACCGTACCCGGTGCTCGGTCATCATCCGCACGACCTCCTCGATCGGGGTCTGTGGCGTGACCGTGCGCACCTCGGCGGCGCAGATGGCCATGACCGGCTCAGACATCACCGCGGCGCCGCGCTTGGCCAGCGCCCGGACGATATCCCGCTCACCGGCGATCCCGTCGACCGAGATGCCGTCGTGAGAGACGACGACGGCACCGATCCGGTGTTCGGCCAGGACCGCGAGAAGGCGTCGCACCTTCGTGTCCGGGGTGATGGTGACGACATCCGTACCCTTGACGCGAAGTACATCACTAATATGCATTAGGCCCCCTACCAGGCACCGTGCGGGCTGGTCGGGTGCCCGCCGGCGCTCTTCCAGGCTATTACTCCGGCCCGCGGTTGCCGGGTAAGCGACCCGCGGAAGATCTCAGGTCGCCGGCCGGGTGGCGACTCAGGGTGCCCACCCGATGCTCATGAGATAGAGGCTGAACCACGTCGACGCGGCGGCGAGTACGGCGATCAGGGGAATCAGCAGCCAGGTTCGCGCCGGGGCCAGGAGGCGGGCCAGCGGGAGGCTGAGCAGCATCGCAGGCAGCAGGAAGCGCGGCTTGGAGCCCAGGTAGTAAGAGTCCGTGCCGAGGGCGAGCACGACTATCACGAGCGTGTAGGCGTGCAGGCACGCGGGCATGCGTTCGGTCAGGCTGCACACGGTGAGTGCCGCGGCCGCGGCGAGCACCAGCAAGGTCAGGGCCACCGATGCCGTTGGCCCGTAAAGTACCGCGTTCTTCAGGACAAGTATTGTGCTGTGTCCCCAGTCGAAGCCATTGTGCACGTTCTTTTCCAGGGCGAACCAGCCGCCCAGCCGGTGCGTCGCCCAGGCCACGTATCCCCAGTAGCCGAGCAGGCCGAGCGGGGCCAGCAGCACTGCAGCCGCCGGACGCCACCACGCGGCGATAGGCTGCCGCGCTTGCGCGGCCCGGATCAGGGCGGGCACCGCCGCGACGCCGACCGCCGCGACCAGAGCCACGGCGTTGCTGTGCACGGTGCCCGCCAGGATCGTCAGGCCCGCGGCGGTCAGCCAGCGCCGCTCCGTCAGGGCGATGAGGGCCCAGATAGCCAGTGCGCAGAACAGCGCTTCGGCATACACCATGGACAAAACGATCGAGGCGGGCGCGACCCCCCAGAACGCAGGCATGAGCAGGCTGACCCGCCGGTCACCGGTCAGCGTCAGGCCCAGCCTGGTCAGCCCCCACGCCGCCGCCAGCCCGGCGGCGAAAGACACGACCACGCCTGCCCACACCGGGCCTGCCCCGGGTACCCAGGCGATAACGCGAATGGTCGCCGGATACCCGGGGAACCAGAGGATATCGGCGCCATGACGATAGCCATGGACGGCGATACTCAGATAGCGGCCGCTGTCCCATGACCTCAGCAATCGCAGCAGCGAAGAATGGAATCTGCGGAATTTCCCGTGGGTCAGCAGGAACGCGGCGGTGGCCAGGATGAGCACCCGGATGCCCGCGAATATCAGGGTCCCGGCTAGCGGGAGAGAGAATCCCGGGCTCGTTTCATTTTCGCCTGCTGCCGCCAGCACCGGCCGGATTCCCCGCACCGTGGCAGTGATGTCGGGATGCCCCGAGCGTGACATTGGGTATCCCATCCACTCAGGCGTTGCCGCTGCGGTGAGCACACTGCCGGAACCCCAGCAGCATAGCGGTAACACCCCCGCCCGATGCGGAATCGCCTGGCCGGTGACCGGCTACGCGGCGACATCGGTCTTGCCGGGACGGCCGCGAGCACGCTTATGCGCCACGATCGCGCCGCTGATCAGCAACTCGCCGCCCCAGACACCCCAGGGCTCGCGGCGTTCGAGCGCGCCGGCCAGGCACGCGATCCTGGCCCGGCATCCCCGGCACATCGCCTTCGCCCGCTCCACGTCCTGCGGCGACTCGGCGAAGAACAGCTCCGGATCCTGCCCGCAGGGAAAATCAAGTCCAAACCCCGTCGTGTCTATCCCGCCGACGGTGGCAGCACGCCACTGCATCGGTGCCATCCCCTCTCCCCGGTTGAAACAAGGCCCCGTGAACCGCCTCGTTACTTATTTGCCTGCCCCGTGAGCGGATGGGAGAGGAAACGAGCCATCCCACCCGCACATGAGCACCATACGAAGGCAGATGGTCCGTCGTCGAGATCCAAGATGGCAGTATCTGGCCATACCAAGCTTGGCGACATGGCGGCGACTTAGCTAAGCCCATCCTCAGGCCGGTACCTTTGGCTATCTGGGCGGTACCTGCGAGCAAGGGAGGCGGTTGTGGTGAAGCCGGTTCTGGAGGGCACGGTCGCGCTGGTGACCGGGGCTTCGAGCGGTATCGGCGCGGCCGCGGCCAGCGCGCTCGCCGCCCAGGGCGCGGCCGTGGCGCTGGCGGCCCGGCGCAGGGACAGGCTGGAGGCGCTCGCCGCCGGTATCCGTGATCAGGGCGGCACCGCGCTGGTGCTGGAGTGCGACGTGAGGCAGGAGAAGCAGGCGACCGACGCTGTTGCGCGCACGGTCGGCGAGCTGGGGCGTCTGGACACGCTCATCAACAACGCCGGGGTGATGCTGCTCGGCCCGGTGGTCGATGCACCGCTATCGGAGTGGCAGCAGATGGTCGAGCTCAACGTGCTCGGCCTGCTCTACTGCGCGCACGCCGCGCTGCCCCATCTGCTGCGCGCCGCCGGCGACGGCCCGCGTCAGGTCGCCGACGTGGTGAACATCAGCTCGGTGGCGGGCCGGGTGGCCCGCAACGGCAACGGCGTCTACTCCCTGACCAAGCACGGCGTCGGCGCATTCAGCGAGTCGCTGCGCCAGGAGGTGGCCAGGCGCTACGTGCGCGTCAGCCTGGTCGAGCCGGGCGCGACCGCGACGGAGCTGGTCAGCCACAACCGGCCCGAGGTGGTCGACAGCATACGAAACCAGCTCGGGCAGACCATGCAGGCCGACGACATCGCTGATGCGATCAGCTACATCGTGACCCGGCCCCGGCACGTCGCGGTGAATGAGATGCTGATCCGCCCGACCGAGCAGGAGCGGTAATCCCGGGCGAGCAAGGTGCCGCCGTGTTCACCTTGCTGTCGTAGCATGGTCCCGGGAGTTCCTTCATGCATGTCGTCGACATTGTCATCTTCGCCGGCTGGGTGGCCTTCTGGATTTACTGGCTCGCGGCGTCCATCGGGGTCAAGGCGGGCCAGACCAGATGGGCCCGATTCGCAGGCTTCCGGATCGGTGTCATTCTGGTCATTCTTCTCGTGCTGCGGGTCAGGGGACACAAAGGGCACGCGACCGCCACCAGTGACCCGTGGTTGCAGGGCATCGGCCTGGCTGTCTTCTTGCTGGGATTGGCGCTGGCCATCTGGGCCAGGCTGTACCTCGGCCGGAACTGGGGCATGCCGATGTCTCAGAAAGTCGATCCGGAACTCGTGACAACCGGTCCGTACAGCCGCGTTCGTCACCCTATCTACTCGGGCATCATCCTGGCGATGATCGGCACGACGATCGCCGTAAGCCTGTATTGGCTGGTAGCTGTGGTCCTCATCGGAGCGTACTTTCTCTATAGCGCCATTGTGGAGGAGCGTCTCATGGCCCGCCTGTTCCCCGGCTCGTATCCGGAGTACAAGCGGTCGACCAAGATGCTGATCCCCTTCATCTTCTGAGCTTCCGCCACGAGCGCATTGTGGTCATGGGCAGGGTGTGCCCGTTGACCATGAGTGCGCGTGTCGTTAATCCGTTGCCGAGGGCCATGCGCATCGCCGATGATTGCGGCCATGGCGACGACCCGGCGAGCCGATATGTTCACCGCAGACGGCAAGCCGTCTGACGACGACCCGCGTGAGAACGGGCCAAGGTTGGGTGACGAGCGCGTCACGCTGGTCGAATCCCTGCGCTGTCAACGTCTCACGCTGGAGCTGAAGTGCTCAGGTCTTGACGCGGAGGCTATGGCGCGGCGTTCGGTCGAGCCGTCGACGATGTCGCTCCTGGGGCTGGTGCGACACCTGGCCGAGATAGAGCGTGCGACGTTCCGGGTGATGATGTCGGGACAGGACGCGCCTCGGCTGTACGGCTCCGGTGACGGTGACTTCGATGGTGCAGTTCCCGACCCCCGGGTGGTCGCGGAGGCGTGGGACGCATGGCGTGCCGAGGTGGACTTCGCGACGCGGTTCGTGGCCGAGGCGCCCAGTCTCGCCATCACCGGGGACGATCCCTTGAATCAGCATGGCAGCGGCGGAGGGTCGATGTCGCTGCGCGAGGCGCTGGTCGGAATGATCGAGGAGTACGCCCGGCACATGGGTCACGCCGACTTGCTGCGCGAGCGGATCGACGGACGCCTAGGACAGTAATGATCATCGGCAGATGCGTTCCGCTGCTGACCGGGGCGGCCGCCAGCCGGGCCCGGCGCAGGTGCTAGCCGAGGGGGAAGGCGGTGACGGTGCGCCACTGGCCCGGCGGGGTGTCCGGAGTGCCAGGGCGGGGACCGGCCATCAGGATGACCTCCGCAGCGGTCGCCTCGATGGGGAGGCAGGGACGGACCGACTCGGCGGCGGCGCGCAAGGCCTGCTGCCCGCCGGCATGGCCGATGGTCAGGTGCGGGATCACCTCGGCGTGCTGCCCGCCATATGGCGGGCAGCACGGAAACGCGGTGAAGGCCGCGCTGGTCAGGGGGCTGAACGGCGCGGGATCGCGCGGGCCGAGCCAGACGACCTCCTCGCCGAACCAGCCGACCCGGTCCAGCGTGAACTCGAACGCCGCGAACCCGGCGAACAGCCTGCCCAGCGACGCGAGCAGCGGCTTGCTGATCCCTGCGGGCGGCACAAACGGGTAGAGCACCGTGATATGCGCGGGGACTCCGTCCCTGGCGGCCTCGTCGAGCCGGGCACGGTGGCGGCTGACGGCCGGCTCGGCGGCGGGCACGGGCAGCAGCAGCGCGGTCTCCCAGCCGGGACCGGCATCCGGGATCAAGCCTGGCATGCCGGCGAGGCTACGCTTCCCGCCCGGCAGGCGCACCTGGAATTCCGGCCGGCACGCGGCCGTCGCCGCGCACTACAGCGCGCGACATGGTGCGCGATCTCCGCATAGTCAATTCTCGCGAGCTCCGATACGTCATTTCGCCGATGCCGGGATGCCCGCAGCGGTGCCAGGCTGGCCGAGCTGACAGTAGCTGCGCGCCAGCCGAGCGCCGCTGACCCTGGAGGAAGCACGATGAGACACCACACCCCATCCGGCAGTTCGCTGCCGCGGCCCCGCAGCCGGGTTAACGCCGCCCAGGTCGGCGAGGCAGGCGCGCGGGTGACGATTGAGGAGCCGTTCCGCACGATCATCGAGCCGTTCCGGATCCACTCGGTCGAGCCGGTGAGGCTGCCCACTGCCGCCGAGCGGGCCAGCGCCCTGGAGGCGGCAGGGTACAACCTGTTCGAACTGGCCGCCGAGGACGTGCCGATCGACCTGCTGACCGACTCGGGTACCGGCGCCATGTCGGCCGAGCAATGGGCGGCCATCCAGCGCGGGAACGAGGCCTACGCGGGGGCGCCCTCGTTCGGCCGGTTCCGCGCGGCGGTGACCGACCTGTTCCCGTTCGCGCACGTATTGCCGACGCACCAGGGCCGCGCCGCGGAGAAGATCCTGTTCACCGCGACCTGCGGATCCGGCCTGATCGTGCCGAACAACACCCACTTCGACACCACCAGGGCCCACGTCGAGTTCACCGGCGCCAGCGCCGTCGACCTCCCGGTCGCCGAGGGCCTGCAGCCCGCCGCCCGCCACCCGTTCAAGGGCAACATGGACGTCGCCGCGCTGGAGCGCCTGCTGTCCCAGCGGGCCGACGCGGTCCCGCTGGTCATGCTGACACTCACCAACAACTCCAGCGGCGGCCAGCCCGTCAGCATGGCCAACGTCCGGGCCGTCCGCGAGGTCTGCGACCGGTTCGGCAAGCCGCTGTTCCTGGACGCCTGCCGGATCGCGGAGAACGCCTGGTTCATCAGGACGCGCGAACCCGGCTACCAGCACGTCCCGGTCGCCGACATCATCCGCCAGCTGACCGCCCTGGCCGACGGCATGACGATGTCGGCCAAGAAGGACCCGCTGGCCAACATCGGCGGCTGGCTCGCGCTCAACGACGACGTGCTCGCCGAGCGCTGCCGCAACCTGCAGATCCTCACCGAGGGCTTTCCCACCTACGGCGGCCTGGCCGGGCGCGACCTGGAGGCCATCGCCCAGGGACTACGCGAGGCCGTCGACCACGACTACCTGCGCTACCGGATCCGGTCGGTAGAGTACCTCGGGGAGGCCCTGGAAAAGGTCGGCGTCCCGGTTGTCGTGCCGTTCGGCGGCCACGCCGTCTTCATCGACGCCAGGGCGATGCTGCCGCACATCGACCCGCTGTCCTACCCGGGCCAGGCACTCGCCTGCGCCCTGTACCTCGAGGGCGGGGTCCGCAGCTGCGAGATCGGCACGGTCATGTTCGGCCTGCGCCCCGACGGCACCGAGGCCCCGGCCGCGATGGACCTGGTCCGCCTCGCCATCCCCCGCCGCACCTACACCCAAAGCCACATGGACTACGTGATCGAGGTCGCCGAACGGGTCGCCCGCCAGGCTTGCGACCTCCCCGGCCTGCGAATCATCTCCCAGCCCAGCCAACTACGCCACTTCACCGCACGGTTCGAGCCAGCGAGCTGAGCACCTCCGGCGGGGAGTTTGTCCGGCGGAATGTCGAGGCGGTCGTGACCGCTCCGACTCTGTGCTGGGATCGTTTCCTGCCAACACCTCCGAAGGAGTGCCGATGTCCCACGCCACCACCGGGTCCGCGCGCGCGCATCGATGGACGTGACGCTGCGCAAGGTCGCTGCCGCATAGGGTGCGTGACAGCGTTTTGGGTCAACGGCCGTCGGCCACGACATCCTTCGCGCCCCGACCTGGCGCACCGCCCTCACCACGGGCTACGCCGCCCGCTGCCGCTTCGCCTGCATCTTCCGCTGATGTCACGGTCGTTCCCCCGGTTCTATTTCGCCTGGCCCAGCGGCGTAGCCAGAGCAGGCCGAAAACGGGGAGGACGAGCGGGACGAAGCCGTAGCCGCTGCCATAGCTAGACCACACCGTGGCGTCGGGGAAGCTGGCCGGGTCGGCCAGGCTCCAGGTGCCGACCGCCAGCACGCCGACGAGTTCGACCGAGCAGGACAGGACAGCGATCCGGCGTGCTGTCGGGCTGCCGATGGAAAGGGTAACCGCGGCGAGGATGTAGACCAAGCCGGCGAAGGCCGACAGCAAGTAGGCGACCGGAGCGTGGCTGAACTTCGTCGCGATCTGCACCCCGGCCCGTGCGGAGGCGGAGAGCGCGAAGAGCCCGTAGACGGCGACCAGCAGCCGGCCCGGACCTGTCTTGGTCGAATCCGGCCGCGATGCCGTGGGCTCAGGCGATGTCATGGGCTCAGACATGGATGACCGGCCAGATCTGATGCAGCCGGACCATCAGTACGGCCGCGACGAGCCCGGCCACGGCGATGACCGCGGGGCCCCACCGTGATCGCTCCATCAGCCCCCAGAACGCGGCGGCCACCGGGACGAGCGGCGTCGCGATCAGGTATCCGATCAGCGTGGGCAGCTGCGCCGGGCGGGCACCGTCGGCGAGCTTGGCCACGATGATGCCGACCTCGACCAGCAGCAGGATCTCAAGGACGCCGACTGCGGCGAGCAGGGGGACGTTCATTCGCCGGTTGAGGGCGGTCATCAGCAGCGCGTACCCGGCCAGCGCGAGACCGGCGACGATGATCGTCGTGGGGACAGCGCCGTTCACGCTTGACATGTTACTACGTTTCGTAGTACCGGGCGCTGGGCCGACAGTCCGGGCCCCTGGACCGAGGCTTATCTCTTGCCCTGCGGTTGACGGTCGCTGGCGATCGCACCACGATTGTGACGACTGCCACCTGCCAGGAGGAAACCCATGATCCTGATCAACATCAAGATGCAAATCCGGCCCGAGAAGATGGACGAGTGGCTTGCGCTGGCCGACTCCTACGCCAAGGACGTCAACTCCGAGGACGGCTGCTTGTTCTTCCAGTTCTCCCGGAGTCTTACCGACGACAACGAGTTCGTCTGCATCGAGGGTTTCAAGGATGCCGACGCGGGCGGCACGCACGTCAAGCAGCCCTATGTGAAGAGGTTCTTCGACACCGCACCCGACTTGGTGGCCGCGCAGCCGCAGATTATCTACATCGACACCCCGCATGACGGCTTCGGCCCGATGGGTGAGATCAAGCCTCGCTGACCGGCTAAGACCGGCCGCCGCGCCTCAGCTCGGCTGAAGCGGGCGCGGCGGCGAGCACCGATCGTCGTCGGCTGTCCTGGGGATTGGCCAAGCCGAGTCAACTGAGGCCTGGGCAGTCCCCGGCGCCAGGAGGGGCGAACGGGCAGTCAACGCTGCCGCAGTTGCCTCAGGCTCACCAGAAGGCGGCAGCATGATCGCTGGCGAACTGTTCGAAGGTACGCGCCGGTGGCATTGTTAGGGGATGGACAAGCGTCTCCGCTTCATGGCAGATCTCATCGAACCGCTGCAGGTGGCGACGGGGAGCACGGTCAGGCTGAGCCGCGATCACGATCCGGGGTCCACCGGCAAGGTCGCCCGGGCCCAGGCCGACGCCCTGCTCGCCGACAGTGTGGATCTTCTGGCCGAATACCAGGACCGGCTCGCCGCCCAAGACAGGTTTGGCGTGCTCCTGGTGCTCCAGGGGATGGACGCCTCGGGTAAGGACAGCACCATCAAGCACGTCATGAGCGGTGTCAACCCGCAGGCAGTAACGGTGCACTCCTTCAAGCAGCCCTCCGCGGAAGAGCTGAACCACGACTTCCTGTGGCGCTGCCAGCGTGTCCTGCCCGGCCGGGGCGAGATCGGCATCTTCAACCGGTCGCACTATGAGGAGGTGCTCGTCGTCCGGGTGCATCCCGACCTGCTCGCGGCCGAGCATCTGCCCGGGCCAAACAGGAAGCACGACGTCTGGGCCCGCCGCTACCGGGAGATCAACGACTGGGAACGCTACCTGACCGATAACGGGATCGCTGTCGTCAAGGTCATGCTCAACGTGTCCAGGCAGGAGCAGGCCAGACGGTTCCTCGAGCGGATGGACCACCCGGAGAAAAACTGGAAGTTCTCGCCCAGCGATGTCAGGGAGCGCGGCTACTGGGACGACTACCAGCAGGCCTTCGACAGCATGCTGACCAACACCAGCACACGGTGGGCGCCCTGGTACGTCGTGCCGGCCGACCACAAGTGGTTCGGCCGCCTGGCTACCGCTGCGGTCCTGGTGACGGCGCTCCGCGCGCTCAACCCGGAGTACCCGGCCGCTGACCCCGCGGAGAAAGAGGAGATGACCAAGGCCAGGGCCGAGCTTGCCGCCGAACCCGGCCTCACGCAGCCCGGCTGAGCGCCCGGAATCAGATGTCGGGTGAGCCCCCGCTGTAGATCGAGAGGATGTCGGAGATCGCCCGGTTGCACGGCGTCGCCACCCCCAGCCGGGTTCCGCGCTCGCCCACGTCGCCGCTGAGCCAGTCAACTTCGAGGCGGTTGCCCCGCTCGAGGTGCTGTCCGCCGGTCAGCGGCACGGTCAGCGAAGTTCGTCGGAGAGGCGGACGAAGCGGTACCCCGAGGCCAGCAGGTAAGGCACCGCAGTGGCAATCCCCTGCGCCGTTCCGCTCTCGGGATGGTTCATGTGGCAGATCACGATGGAACCGCCGGGGGCACCGGTGACGGTGCTGCGGACTTCCCCGGGCGTGAAGGTCGCTCCCCCGTCGCCGTTGACAGAGAAGGTGACCAGGCGATCTCCCATCGCGGTGACGATCCGCGCCGCAACGTCGTCGCTGTAGGCGGTGCCGGCCCGGAAGAAACGCGGCGGGACACCCAGCAGCCGGGTCAGCTTGGCCTGGTTCCCGGCTACCTCGTCGTAAACCTCGCCGGCGTTCCGCGTGCCGCCGATGCCGTAGGCGGACCGCCCGGTGACCGACAGAGGCAGGTGCCGGGTGCCGTGGTTGGCGATCTCGAACAGCGGCTCGGCGGCCAGCTGGCGGAAGGCGGTGGGGTTGGCGTCGATCCAGCGGGAGTTGAGGAAAAGCGTCGCGGGTACTTCCCGCCGGCGGAGGAAGCTGATGAGGGCCTCGTCGTAGCCGCTGCCGCCGGGGCCGCCGCAGGCGTCGAAGGTCAGCGCGATCACCCGCCGCGACGTGGGCAGGTCACGGACCACCCCGGGTCCCCCGAAGCCCCAGGTATTCGGCCTGAGGTGGCCGTAGCGGGCCACGACCTGGGCCCGCGTCGCCTCGGGCGCCGTCGGCGGGGCGCTCGGCCGGACCGTGCGCGGAGTGCGGATCCCCGCCGCCGGGTGGGCTGTGGCGGAGGCGACCTTGCCGCCGCCGGAGAGGGTGGCTGGCCGGTCGCAGCCGGCCAGCACTCCGGCCGCCAGCACCGCCAGCACCGCACGGCGGCTCACGATCATCTGCCCCTCATTTCCAGGCCCGAGGCAATGAATCCGAAGACAGCTACCAGGCAAACTCTACCGGCGCCGCCGCCGGCCAGCCGACCGGACACGCAGTCAGAGCCTGCGGGGAGGGATTGGTTCGTCATGGTAGCCGCCGTCGGGGGACGGCTCGACCCACCAGGCCTGGGCGCCGTCCCGCATGGCGACCGCTTCATGCAGTTTGGTGCCGATGTAATGCAGACCGACTCCGTCCTCGGTGGCGTACCCGGCCGGGAGTTCGCCGTTGGCTACGCACTCGCGGTAGACGCGGCGGCGGGGCTGGTCGTCGAGCGAGTCATGAACCCCGTTGCTGAAGGGCAGGAAGCCTAGGCCGTCGGTGAACACGGCCAGGGAGTCGCCGAATGAGTCGGTCGGCCCACCGTGGTGCCAGCACAGGCTGCCGGCGCTCCACCCGGCGAGAACCACCCCCGCCTCCCAGCATTCCCGCATGACCCGGACCAGGCCGTGCGCCCGCCACACCGCCATCAGGTTCACCACGCTGCCGCCCCCGACCAGCAGGACGTCCTGCGCGATCAGATGCGCCTCCACATCGGGCACGCTGGGCTGCGTGAACAGCGTGAGCACGCTGAAGTCGACGTCCGTTCGGCCGACGAAAACCTCGGTCACCGCTTCGATGGCGGCCGGAGAATCACCGGTAGCCGTCGGGATGAAGCAGACCCGTTTGTTCCCGTCGCCTTTGTTCCCGTCGCCGGCGGCGAGGCTCACCGCGTACTCCAGGAGCGCCGGGTCACGCTTCTCATCCGGGGGGCGGTTCACGATCCCGGAGAAAGCGAACACCTGTCTCGGCCTGACGGGCACCTTCACAGCCTCACGACCTTTACGGCTAGAGCTACGGGGCGGCACGGCGGGTCAGGCGGCCGTTGGGGTGCGGAAGGTCCGGCGGTAGGCTGCCGGGCTGGTGTCCAGGGCCTGCTGGAATTGCAGCCTCATGGCGGCTGGCGTGCCGAATCCGGGATCTTGCTGCTGGCCTTCGTCACCAGCACCGGCGTCACGTTGGGTGTCGCCCCGCGGACCCGGCGGTGTAGTCCATACGGCACGGAAGACTAGCCGGCGCGGGCAGCGGCCGGGATCACGGCGATGTCGGCGGCGTCGACTTCCCGGCCGCGCTCGTCGATGTAGCCGACGTGCACCGGGCGGCCGGTGCCCTTGACCCGGCGCAGCATGCTCGGGCCCTCGGGGCGCGGCA
>Ga0302184_10001880_pt1 | contig 13479 bp, 10 predicted proteins | sample I_Palsa_N3_3_FD_200233 | JGI IMG/M metagenome (GOLD analysis project Ga0302184, IMG submission 200233) | Peat permafrost microbial communities from Stordalen Mire near Abisko, Sweden - I_Palsa_N3_3 | ecosystem: Environmental > Terrestrial > Soil > Palsa > Peat permafrost | place: Sweden...
GCCGCCTGCTGCGGCTGCTGCCTGGCCACCGCCAGAGCCGCGAACGCTTCAAGGCCGCGGGCGATGCCGAGACGCTGCCCGCACATCCGGTTCAGCCGCAAGCCTTCGGTCAGGTTCTCGCGGGCCAGGTCAAGCTCGCCGCCGAAGATCGCGATCCACCCGATCCCGGCCTGGCAGCGGGCTATCTCGGGCCAGGCGTCGAGCTCACGGAAGATCTCCATCGCGTCCTCGAAGTACCGCACCGCCATCTTGTCGTCGCCTCGCGCTCGCGCGAGCGTCCCCATGCCGTACTCCACCGTGGCGATACCCCAGTGGTTGTTGTCGCTCAGTACCTCAAGCGCCGCCTCGTAGGCTCGCTGCGCCGACTTCAGCTTGCCCTGCCGGACCGCGATGGCGGCCCGGGCCGCGAGCGTGATCCCGGTTTCCCAGTCGTTGCCCGACACCTCGGCGGCGGCGATGGCCTCCTCGACGTAGGCGGCGGCGTCGCCGAGCCGCCCGGTCTGCGCCGCGGCCTGGCCCAGCACCCGCAGCGCGACCGGGACCGTGAAGTCGTCGTCGTGGGCCCGGCTCAGCGCCAGGCTGTCCTGGGCGCTGCGCACCAGCGTGTCGTAGTCCTGCAGGTCGAAGGCGATCTCCGCGCGGCAGGCGAGCGCGCGTCCGCGTACTCGCGGGGAAACCTCGCTGTCCTGCGTGAGGAACCGGTCGAACCAGATGGCCGCCTCACGTACGTCGCCGTGCGGTACCCACATGTTGCGCAGCCCCGTGCACAGTCGCAGTCCCTCCTCCGCGTGAGCGTGAGCGTGGGAAGTGGCCAGGGCGATGCGGAAGTTACCGTATTCGGCGATACCGCGGCGGAAGGTGGCCCGGCGCACTGGCCAGGGCGGTTCGCCGCGGTTGAACATCCCGCGGGTCGTGTCTTCTACCAGCGCGAGGATGCAGTCGCGGTGCCGCAGCGCCAGCTGCGACTGTTCGCCCGCGGCGGCAAGCCGCTCGGCGGCGTATTCCCGGATCGTGTCGAGCAGCCGGTACCTGGCGTCGCCGGCCGCTTCGCCGTCCAGGACGACCAGCGACTTGTCAATGAGGGAGATGAGCAGGCCGAGCACCGCGTCGGCCGGGATGCCCCCGGCCGGGGACACCGCGTCGGAGCACACCTGCTCGGCCATGTCCAGGTTCCAGCCGGAAAAGACCGCCAGCCGGCGTAGCAGTACCTGTTCAGGCTCGTCGAGCAGCTCGTAGCTCCAGTCGACGGTGGCCCGCAGCGTCTGCTGGCGCAGTGGTGCGGTCCGGTCCCCCGAGTTGAGCAGCTGGAATCTGCCGCCCAGCCGGTCGGCGATCTGCTCGACCGACAGGGCCCGCACCCGGGCCGCGGCCAGCTCGATGCCGAGCGGTATGCCGTCGAGCGTGCGGCACAGCCTGGCCACTTGCGCCACGTTGTCCTCGGTCAGGGCGAAGCCGGCCCGGGCGCCCGCGGCCCGGGCCGCGAACAGCCGGACCGCCTCGTGGCCGCCGAGGTCGGTGCCGTTCGCCCTTTCTGGCGGCAGGTCAAGGGGCGGCACCCGCCAGACGGTCTCGCCCCGTACCCGCAGCGGCTCGCGGCTGGTGGCGACGATCCGCAGCCAGGGGCACCGGGCCAGCAGGAGCTGGACGAGGGTGGCGCAGTCGCCGACCTGATGCTCACAGGTATCGAGGATGAGGAGCATGCGCCGTGAGCGCAGCGCCTCGGCCAGCGTCTGCGCGAGCGGAACGCCCGGCTCCTCGCGCACCCCGATAGTGGCCGCGACATGCTGCGCGGTCTGGCCGCGCCAGTCGGCCAGCTCGACCAGCCAGGCCTCATCGAGATCACCGGGGGCCCCGGAACCCTCGCCGATCACGGTGCGGGCGAGCCGTATCGCCAGGCGTGTCTTGCCGATGCCGCCGGGGCCGCTCAGGGTCAGGGCACGTACGTCGCCCAGCAGCCGGGCCAGTTCGACGAGATCACGCTCACGGCCGATGAAGCTGTTCGGCTCCGCTGGCAGGTTGCCGCTAAGAAGAGCGGTGGCGGACTGCATTGGCCCTCTGGGGATCAGACGCTTGAAAGGGGAACAAGAATAAGTGTCTCACCGTACCCGTTCGCTTCAAGCGTAGGTGGTCAGTTGCCGGGCTCGACGACGACCGGGACGGCCTCGGTGTACCTCACCCGCCCGAAATACATCACCTTCACCAGAGCCCACCACTGTGACCCAGGACGTTCCGTCTCCGGCACGCTGACGGTGAACCGCAACGTCACGCTCTCTTGGGGAGCGGCGCCGAAGCCCCGCGTCCACGGTCCGAGCATCTGCCAGGTCCCGAACGGCGATACGAGCTGAGCCTCGCCGTGCAGCTCAGAGGCCAGCCTGTTGGTCACGCGCACCCGCAGCTCGCCGCGGGCGCCCGGGATCAGGCGCAGCTTGGGCGTCAGTACCTCCAGCTCAACCTCGGCCGCGGCCGCGGCGTAGTCGGTCTGCAGCAGCTCCAGGCTTTCCTCGGGCGGCAGGTGCGGATCGGGCCAGCGACGCTCGCCGACCGCCACCATGGCCGTGTCCTCGATGAGGTGGCCGAACTCGTCCTGGATCCGCGCGGCCACGAAATAGCGTCCCGCCGCGGTCCCGGGCGCCGCTCGCACGGTCAGCTCCCAGCCCGCGTACCCGCCCGGGGCAAGTTCGTAGTCCAGGCTCGCCGCGTGCGGGTCTTCCGCCGCCGCGACGGTAATCCCGCTGGGCACGATCAGCTCCACCGTCCCCGACGCGGGCTCCGCCCCGCAGCCCACTGTCAGCGTCAGCGTGGCTGCGTCGCCGGAATCGGCCAGGGCGACCCGGGTGGGGGACAGGTGCACCGCGACCGGGAGGTTGCCGGCCGGCGCCGGGCCCTTGCCGTGCAGCCAGTAGCGGGCGTAGACCGGCTGGACCGATTCGGCTAGCGAGGGCGGGTGGCCGTCGGCTGCGGCGGCCGAACTCGTCCGGACCACCAGAGTTACCGTGCCGAAGGCCGGAATGTCGACAGTAACGGTCCCGTCCTGCACCGGGAGGGGAGCGCCGTCTGACTCCTCGATCAGGTCGGTGAGCCACGCCGCCGAGATCCCGGCCCGCGGACCCCCGGTGGCCGCGAGCCGGAGCCGCGCGGTGGTAGCTCTCCCCTCGGTTTCCCGCAGGCGCACGGTGACCGCGGCCTCGCCGCCTGCCTCTCCGTGCGCTCCTGCCGCCGCCAGCACGCGGATCTTCCCGGCGGCGAGCGGATTGCCGCGCGGCTTCACCGTGCTGACCATGACGTTGGCCGGCTCCGCCGACACCACGCCGCCGCCCCTGGCCGGGCGGGATCCAGCGGACCCGGCGTCTTCGGCGGGGCCGGTCTCGGCGGGCCCGGACCTGGTCACGGCGGTGATCAGGTCGTGGTTGTAATCCTCGGCGGCGGTGTTGAAGCCCGCTGTCCGCCAGTCGCCCTGGCCCGAGGCCAGCGCGTACTCGAACGTGTGGCTCCAGTGCTGCCAGGCAAAGCTGCTGCCGTCTGGCGCCTTCCTGGGATCCCCGTCGATCCATATCCCGGACGGCCACGCGCTGCAGGAGCGCATCAGTGACACGTGCAGCGTGCCGTCGGGGGTGACCACGCAGCTGGGGGTGCCCCGGTTCAGTACCGCGACCGCCCGGTCGGCCAGCGGCACCGGCGCCGGCCGCTGGCTGCCACCCAGATCGGCGTCGACCCCGAGACCACCTAGATCGGCGTCCACCAGGGCGTCGGCCAGGTCCTGAGCCAGGGCCGTGATCGCCGCCGCCAGCTCACCGGGCCCAGTGCCCGCCACGATCAGTACCGGCAGGTCGCCGGGCCCGCGCACGTCCGCGTCCGGCCCGAAGGCATCCTGGCGGCTGCGCGCGGCCGGGACCCACAGCCGCGCGGTCCCCGCACCGCCGGCCAGCCCGGCCTGCAGGGCCTTGGCGTAGCCGGGTCCCGCGGCGGCCAGCACCTCGGCGGTGAACCCGTTCACTTCCGGGCCGCCGAGCGTGATCCTGACGTCAGGCAGGTTGGAGTCCGCGTCGATCGCGCCGTACCTGGATCCTCCGGCCTGGCTGCAGGTCGCGGTCACCCCCACCCCGGCCAGCGCGATCATCAAGTCCCTGATCACGCTCCGGAGTCCGTTCTGACTATCCGGGCAGACCACCTCGGCAACCCCGATCGCCTGCGTCACCCCGTTACGGTCTCCCGTGCGGACCCGCGCGGCCGAACCGAGGCCGAACCATTGATGGGCCGGGCTGTCCAGGGTGAACCAGTGCTCGGCCGTGTCCACGTCCGCGAGGCCGAACGACCGGCCGATGACCGCCGTCGCCGTCTGGTACAGCGGCAGGCCGCCGGGCACGTCGGCGGGGAACCGCACCCGGAGCAGCCGGTCGCGCCCGCGGTAGCCGTCGACGTGGGTGCGGAACTCGACGCGCTCGGCGTCGTCCCACAGCAGCGTCTCCTGGGTGACGTCGAGCCCCTCGAACGTGAACGATGCCACCAGCCGCGAGCCCGCCGGGCACCGTTGCGCCGTCACCCGGGCCGGGACCGACGCCGACCCCGTCCCCGGCCCCTTGGGCGACAGGTGCCACGGCCCCTCCCCGTGCCGGGGGTGCAGCGCGTACTCGTCCTGGATCACCAGCTCGTTACCGGGCCCGGCCAGCACGCTGGCGCCGGTGCGCTTGTCGGTGACGGTCACCGTCCCGCCCCGGGCCGGGTCGGCGGTGACCAGGTACGCGTCGTTCTCGATGGCGTGGGGATCGGCCGCGGTAAAGGCCTGCCACCCGGAGGCCGATCCCTCCTGCCCGGCGGGCACCGCCTGATAGGTCGCGGACCCGAGAGCGGGCACGTCGCGGGCCGCGAACGTGAGCGTCACCTCCGCGAGCGACCCGTCGTCGCGCCGCCGGACCCCTTCGGCCAGGCTCGGCACCAGCCGGCCGGCCGGGTCGCGGATCTCCAGCCAGGAGGTGGAGGGGGTACCGTCGTCGGCCACCTCGACCGTGACCCTGGCCATCCCGGTCCGCACCCGCGCCACCGCGTTGACGACATGGATGCAGACGCCCGCCTGAGCCGGCCCGGCGGAGGCGGACAGGTAGGCCGCGGCGTCGCGGCGCGCGGCGGAGCCGAGTTCCCACGCCTCCCGCCAGCCGCCGGCCAGGTCCAGGTACACCTGGTCGGACTCGACCCCGGTGATGGCGTCATGGTGGGCGCCGAAGGCCAGCAGCCGCCACGCCTTGTCCAGCTCCGCGTGCGGGAATGACGCGCCGTTCAGCCAGGCCATGGTGCCGAGCCGTTCGGCCTCGGTCACCGCGATCTCGATGGCGCGCTGCGCCTGCTTGGTGTCGATGTAGGAGACGTCCTTGCCGGTGTACACCGGGCCCATGTCCCTGGTCTGCGGCGTGATCCAGGTGCCCGTACGGCCCGGCGATCCGGCTTCGGCGCTCACCGCCGCGAAGAACTCGGCGGGTACCGCCGTGGTGAACCTGGGCCACACGTACCGCTGGTTCCAGTCCCGGTGAATGTCGGTCACCCACCGGGACGGAATGACATGATCGGCGCCGACCGGCAGCATGACATTGCGCGTGGTGGCCACCTGCGCCAGCGCGCGGAACTGCCCGTACGCCTCGAGCTCGGCGGAAGCCAGGTCCGGCAGCGCCTGCAGCTTCCAGCCCGCGCTGTAGTGCTGGGCCATGTAGGAGGTGAGCAGCCCGCTGCCATCGGGGGACAGCCACTCGAATTCGCTGCCGAACTGCATCCGCCGGTTCCCGCCGCCTTCGGCCCCGGACGGGCCCCACTGGTGGAACGGCCCGCGCGCCCACGATGAGGAGGTGAGCCCGGCCGCCGCCATCAGGCCCGGATACCCCGGGTCGTGCCCGAACACGTCGAGCATCCAGGCGGTCCGCGGGTCTGCGCCGAGGACGTCCCGCTGGAACCCGATGCCGTAGACGGCGTTGCGGATGGTCGACTCGGCGCAGGTGAGGTTGGTGCTCGGCTCGTTGTAGTTGCCGCCGACGATCTCGATCCGGCCCTCGGCCATCAGCGCCCGCAGGTCCTCCCGGTCCTGCGGGTAGGCGTCGAAGTACGGCTTCAGGTAGTCGATCTCGGCCAGCACGAACTTGTAGTCGGGGTCCTTCCTGGCCCGGTCCAGGTGCGCGCCCACCAGCTCGAACGCGTTCCTGACGTCGGGCAGCCTGCCGTCCTCGTCGGGCATGGTCAGCCGTGACTCGGTGAACTGGCCCTGGGTGTTCCACCAGATCGGGTCGTAGTGGAAGTGGCTGACCATCCACATCGTCCAGCCCGGCTCGGCCACGCTAATGTCAGCCTCGGCCTGACGCTGCCCGGCCTCGCTGCGGACCGTGACCGTGACTCGCCGGGTGCCGCCCGGCTGGTACGGCGCGGTGACCTCCACCGGCACCTCGAAGGCTTTTTCCTCGCCCTGATGCAAACCAGTGATGCCGAACGGGCCGTGGTCTCTGACTCCGGGCCCCGCGACGTGCACGGTGGCGGAGGTGGCCGGACTGGCGAGCATCCCCGGCCCCTCGTTCACCAGTGTGACCCGGACAACCTGCAGCGGGCGCTGCGCGGTTCCTACGAACAAGTCTGTCGATTCAACCCCGGCGATCCGCATCTGTTCATCGTTACACGCCCCCGCCGGTAGATCACAACTCGCGCAGCCTGCGGGCGAAGGCCCGTGTCGCGGCGGCGGGATCGTCCGCCTCGGTGATGGCCCGGACCACGACCACGCGGGTGGCGCCCGTCGCGAGCACCTCGCCGAGCCGGTCCAGGCTGATGCCGCCGATCGCGAACCACGGCCGGGCCGGGTGAGCCTGCGCGACGTGCGCGAGCAGGCCGGGACCGGTCGCCGGGCGCCCCGGCTTGGTCGGCGTGGCCCAGGCCGGCCCCGCGCAGAAGTAGTCGACGCCAGACTCGGCCGCCGCCGCGTCGGACTGGGCCGGGCTATGGCTGCTGCGGCCGATGATCACCTCCGGGCCCAGGACCTGCCGCGCGACCGGCACCGGCAGGTCATCTTGGCCGAGGTGGAGCACGTCGGCGCCCGCGGCCAGCGCTACGTCCGCGCGGTCGTTGACCGCCAGCAGGCGGCCGTGCCGCCGGCATGCGGCCGCGAACACCTCGAGCAGCGCGAGTTCCTCGCGCGCCTCCAGGCCCTTCTCTCGCAGCTGCACGATGTCCGCCCCGGCGCCCAGCACGGCGTCCAGGAACGGGGCCAGGTCACCGGAGGACCGGCGGGCATCGGTGCACAGGTAGAGCCGCGCATCCGCTAGCCGCGCTCGCAGTTCGCTCGTCACAGTGACATCAACCACGGGCCCATCCAACCATCACCGCCGGGTCCCGCCGTACCGGATTAATATAAGGTGAAGTGCCGGAAACAATTCCGGCCCACGGGAGCCCGCGAGGGCTGAGAGGGAGGCCACCGGCCTCCGACCGTCGAACCTGATCCGGGTAATGCCGGCGAAGGGAGCGCTCGTTGACCGTGACCGCGGATGTCGTTGTGGCGGGCGGCGGTGTCATCGGAACCGCGATCGCGTGGCGTGCCGCGCTCGCCGGGCTTGACGTCGTCCTGGTCGATCCCGACGCCGGTGACGCCGCGTCCGGCGTGGCGGCAGGCATGCTCGCGCCGGTATCGGAGGCCCTGTTCGGCGAGGGCGCGCTGCTCGCGATCAACCTGCTGGCGGTGCAGAGGTTCCCTTCGTTCGCGGCGGAGCTCGAGGAGGTCACCGGCCACGATGTCGGGCTACGGCGCGAGGGTACGCTCGCCATCGCGTATGACCCCGGTGACCTGACGGCGCTGATGCGGCTGACGGCCTTCCGCCGGTCCGCCGGGCTTGACGCCGAGGAACTGGACAGCCGAGCCTGCCGCAGGCTGGAGCCTTTCCTGACCCCCGATGTACAGGGCGGCGTGGTTTTCGCGAGCGACTGGTCCGTCGACAACCGGCGGTACGCGGCCGCGCTGCGTGCGGCGATGGCGGCCGCGAAGGTACGGATCAGCCGCGGCCGGGTGACGCAGGCGCAGATCGCCGGCGGCCGGGTCCGCGGTGTCGGGCTCGCAGACGGCACGGTCATCGACTCAGCCGCGGTCGTCGTCGCAGCCGGATGCTGGTCCGGCACGGTCGCCGGGTTGCCCGGTCCGCTGCGGACCGCGGTCCGGCCGGTCAAGGGCCAGCTGCTGCGCCTGCGCCATCCGGAGGCAATGCCGCCCGTCATCAGCCACACGATCCGGGCCACGGTGCGCGGCGCCGACGTCTACCTGGTGCCGCGCGCCGACGGCGAGGTGATCGTGGGGGCGACCTCCGAAGAGCGCGGGCCGGACCGGACGGTTACCGCGGGTGCCGTCCATGACCTGCTGCACGACGCGATGAGCGTGCTGCCGGTGACGAGCGAGCTGATCCTCGCCGAAACCTGCGCCGGCCTGCGACCGGGAACTGCCGACAACGGGCCGATCGTCGGCGGCTGCGGTGTCGACGGCCTGCTGCTGGCCACCGGGCACTACCGCAACGGCATCTTGATGTCGCCGGTCACCGCCGACGCCATCACGGCGGCCCTGACCGGGCATCGGCCCGCGGCGCAGTGGGAGCCGTTCACGCCGCGGCGGTTCACCGGGGAGCAGCCCGCTGCCGGGCGGTCCCCGGCCGGAGACCTAGCCCGGTGAGCGTCCAGGTCAGGCTCAACGGCGAGCCGCGAGAACTGCCGGACGGGACCACCGTAGCCGAGGCCGTCGCCGAGCTGACGCCGGCCGCGGCCGGCGTCGCCGCCGCCGTCAACGGTGACGTCGTGCCCCGCGGCTCGTGGACCGTCACGCCGCTTGCCGACGGCGACCAGGTTGAGGTCGTCACGGCCGTACAGGGAGGTTGATGTGAGCGAGGAGGATCTGCTGAACCGCAAGGAGGCCGGATCTGAGCCGTGGACGCTGGCGGGTCAGGAGCTGAGCTCGCGGCTGATTCTCGGGACCGGGGGAGTGCAGAGCCTGGAGGTGCTGCGGCGGGCGCTTACTGCCTCCGGCTCAGCCCTGGCCACGGTGGCTATGCGGCGCGTCTCGCCCACCGCCGACGGAGAAGGCACGCTGCTCGACGTGCTGCGCCAAGCCGGGGTGCGCATCTTGCCGAACACCGCGGGCTGTCACACCGCCGCCGAGGCCAGGCTGGTCGCCCGGATGGGCCGCGAGGCGCTGGGCACCGACTGGGTCAAGCTGGAGGTGGTGGCCGATGATCACACCCTGCTGCCGGATCCGGTGGAGCTGCTCGACGCGGCCCGGATGCTAGTCCAGGACGGGTTCGTGGTGCTCCCGTACACCAACGACGACCCGATCCTGGCCCGGCAGCTGGAACGGGCGGGCTGCGCGGCGGTCATGCCGCTCGGGGCACCGATCGGGTCCGGCCTCGGCGTTCGCAACCCGCACAACATCGCGATGATCGTCGAGGAGGCCGGCGTTCCCGTCATCCTCGACGCCGGGATCGGCACGGCCAGCGACGCGGTGATCGCGATGGAGCTCGGCTGTGACGCGGTGCTGATCGCCTCCGCCATCACCCGCGCCGCCGAGCCGGAGCGGATGGCCACCGCGATGCGGCTGGCGGTGGCGGCCGGATACGCCGCGCGGACCGCCGGGCGTATCCCGCACCGGTGGCACGCCCGGGCGTCGAGTCCGGTGACCGGCCTGCCGTGGTAGCCCCGGGGGGAGGAATTCCCCCGGGGGGACGAACCCAAAAGCCCCCCCTGTCCCCCCCGGTTCTGGGGGAGAACCTTCCCCACCAGACCCCCCCGGCCCCCCCGGCGCGAGTGCTGACCATCGCCTCGTCCGACTCGGGCGGCGGCGCCGGCATCCAGGCCGACCTCAAGGCCTTTGCCCGCTGCGGCGCGCACGGCATGTCGGCGATCGTCGCACTCACCGCGCAGAACACCGTGGGCGTCCGCGGCATCCACGAAATCCCGCCGGCCTTCGTGCGCGCGCAGATCGACGCGGTCCTCGACGACATCGGGGCCGACGCCGCCAAGACCGGCATGTTGTTCTCCGCCCCTCTGATCGAGGCGGTGGCCGACGCGCTGACGGGGCGCAACCTGCCTCTGGTGGTCGATCCGGTCATGGTAGCAAGCTCCGGGAGCGTGCTCCTGCGCCCCGACGCGGTCGGGATCCTGGTCAGGCGGCTGTTCCCGCTGGCGACCGTGGTGACGCCCAACCTCCCGGAAGCTCAGGCGCTGACCCAGTCGGCGGCCACCGATCGCGCGGAACTGGCGGAGCGGCTGGTCGCGATGGGCGCGCGGGCCGCCCTGGTCACCGGGGGACACGGCGCCGAGCCGGTGGATCATCTGTTTGACGGCTCGCGGCACGTGGCCATCCCCGTCGACCGTCACCGGGTCGCCGCGACCCACGGCGCGGGCTGCACGCACTCCGCGGCGCTCGCGGCCGGGCTCGCGGCGGGGCTGCCGCTGGCCGACGCGGCTCGCCGCGCCGCCGTGGTGGCCGGGCAGGCGGTGGCCCACGGGCTCGCTATGCTCGGCGACGGGGACGGGCCGGTTCACGTCCTGTCCGAATTCGTGTCCTGCGGCAAGGAGATGACGCGTTGAGCGACAAGTTGAGTGACGAGCTCTGGGCCGGTGCCACCGACATCTACCAGGCCATTGTGGCCCACCCTTTCCTGACCGGACTCGTGGACGGCAGCCTGCCGCCGGACGCCTTCGCGTTCTACGTCCTCCAAGACGCGCTTTACCTGCAGCGATACGGTCAGGCCCTGGCGGCCGTGGGCAGCCGGGCGCCGGTGCCCGCGCAGACCGAGATGTTCGCGCGACACGCGGCGGAAGCGCTCCAGGTCGAGCAGACGCTGCACGGGTCGCTCCTGGCCGACCTCGGCATCGACCCGGCCAGCGCCGAGCAGGCCCAGCCCGCGCCGGTGAACCTGGCCTACACGAGCTACCTTCTCGCCACCGTCATCGGCGGCTCCTACGCCGAAGGGGTCGCCGTAGTGCTGCCGTGCTACTGGATCTACTGGGAGGTCGGCAAGGAACTACAGCGCCGCGGCTCGTCCGACCCCCGGTACCAGCGCTGGATCGACCTGTACGGCAGCGAGGAATTCGGCGACGTCGTGCGGGAGGTGCTGGCCGTCACCGACGAGCTGGGCCCCTACCTGTCCCCACCCGAACGCGAACGGCTGCACCGCCACTTCCGGACCTCGAGCCGCTACGAGTGGATGTTCTGGGACATGGGCTACCGGATGGAAAGCTGGCCTGTCTGAGACTCAGACGGCCTGTTCTGCCTGCAATTTCCTGACCACGTCCAGCGCGTCGCTGACGTGCTGGCCGATATTGGTCATCGAGCTGAAGACATGCCGGACCGTTCCGGCGCGGTCGATCACGTAAGTGACCCGGCCGGGGATCACGCCGAGCACCGACGGCACCCCGTAGCTCTTGCGGACCCGGCCGCCACGGTCGCTGAGCAGTGTGAACGGCAGGTTGTGCCGGCCGGAGAAGGCGGCGTGCCGGTCGGAGGAATCGGAGCTGACCCCGATCACCTCGGCGCCGGCGTCGGTGAATGTCTCATAGCTGTCGCGGAAGGCGCACGCCTCGGCGGTGCACCCGCTGGTGTTGTCCTTGGGATAGAAGTACAAGACGACCACCCGGTCGCCGAGCCGGTCCTGCAGCCGGACCTGCTCGCCAGACTGCGACGGAAGGGTGAAGTCGGGGGCCATGTCCCCGACTCCGATGCCGCGTGCCATGCTGTGCCTGCCTCTCTCGGGCTCCCACGAGAGAGAAACGGGGACCCGCAGCCTAAGTGTAGCGAACCCTCCACTTAGGCCCGCACCCTCGCCGTCAGGAAGCCGGTCACCCCACGTTCCAGGCACTGCGGACCCGGGCAGGGGGCTGGGGCGCTCTGGGTGGTCTAGGCTCTGCGGTCATGCCGAGGCTGCTGGTTGTCCATCACACACCATCTCCATCCCTGCAGGAGATGTTCGAGGCGGTGGTCAGCGGGGCGCGGACCGATGAGATCCAGGGCGTCGAGGTGGTCATCAGGCCAGCCCTGACTGCCGCGGCCGCCGATGTGCTCACCGCGGATGGTTTTTTGCTAGGAACGCCCGCCAACATCGGCTACATGTCCGGTGCGCTCAAGCATTTCTTCGACGGCATCTACTACCCGTGCCTGGAGGCCACCCGGCGACGGCCCTACGGCCTGTATGTACACGGCGGCATGGACACCGGCGGTGCGGTGCGCGCCGTGGAGGGCATCGCCGCCGGCCTGCAGTGGCGGGCGGTCAGGCCGCCGGTCTGCGTCACGGGAACTCCGGCCCGGCCGGACCTCGAGGCCTGCTGGGAGCTGGGCGCCGTGCTCGCGGCCGAGATTGCCGGGTTAACGGACCGACGATTATCGAGGCTGTCGTCCCTCGCGTCCCAGGGGCCATGTCTGTCCCAGGCGTCACGTGTGCTACCCCTCAGCGGCAGGTTTGCGTGGTGGATCCGGGCTTTGCCGTGGATCCGGTGCACTGGGGTGGCTCGTCCGAAGTGTGAAACGGTGTCGTGGTCTGGGGTTTTGCTGGCGGGCGGGGTGGGGTGCTGGCTGATGTCGTCGTCGGTGCGGGGGTCGGTGAGCAGGGCGGCGATGATGCCGGGGGTGTCCTGGGTGAGGACGGCCCTGATAGTGACCTGGTCCATTTCCTTGTTGCAGAGGGCGTAGATGCCGATTCCTTGTTGCAGAGGGCGTAGATGCCGAACGCGGTGAGCAGGGCTTGCGTGATCCGGTCGCGCGTCGGCCAGGACCCCGGTGGCGGTGGGGAGCTCGTCCAGCAGGGTGGGGTCGTTGTCGGGGGTGGCGGTGGCCTGGAGGGCGTCGCGTTCGGCTTCGGTCTTGGTGCGTTCTTGGTAGAGCTCGGCGTAGCGGGCGCGGTAGGCGGCGGCTGCGGGGTCGGCCGGGTCGGCGGGTGCTTCCAGTTCGGAGATCAGGCCGCGTTCGGCCGTGTCGATCCGGTTGAGCTGGGTGTTCAGGTGGGTGATCTGGCGGGCTTGGGCTTCGGCGTGGCCGGCGGCGGTGGCGGGGAGCTGGGCGGCGAGGAGTTCGGCGCGGTCGTGGCCGAATAGGTGCTGGTCGAAGAACCCGGCTAGGGCGGTGAGGAGGGTGTCTTCGCGGATGGAGACGGGTCCGTGGTCGGGGTGGGCGGCGGCGTGGCGGGGGTTTGGCGGGGTCGTGGGGGCATTTGTAGTAGATGTGGATGGTGCCGGTGCTGCCGGGCCGGTAGATCCCGCACATCCGCCGCTGGCAGGTCCGGCACCGGATCCGGGACCGCAGGATGTACCGGCGGCCGGGCTGGCGGGTGGGGGTTTCGGGGTCGCGGACGTTGCCGCGCTCCTTGGCCGGGCCGTTCCTGCCCGGCCCTTGCGGGGTCCGGCCAGGCCCCCCGGACTTGCCCGGCGAGGGACCCGCGCCTGGCAGGTGGGTAAAGAACCGACCAGAGCGGCACCCGGCACCTACCTGCTCTT
>Ga0302184_10001896_pt1 | contig 13429 bp, 11 predicted proteins | sample I_Palsa_N3_3_FD_200233 | JGI IMG/M metagenome (GOLD analysis project Ga0302184, IMG submission 200233) | Peat permafrost microbial communities from Stordalen Mire near Abisko, Sweden - I_Palsa_N3_3 | ecosystem: Environmental > Terrestrial > Soil > Palsa > Peat permafrost | place: Sweden...
CTCCCACCCGGAGTGGATCGCGCGTCTGTGGTGGGCGGAGCTCGGCGCGGGCGAGGCCCGTGCGCTGATGGCGAGCGACAACGAGCCCGGAGAGCTGGCGCTGCGCGCCAACACGCTCGTCACCGATGCCCCCACGCTGGCGGCGGAGCTGGCGGGCGGCCGCCCCGACGTGGATGCCGATACCGGCGCCGGCGAGCGCGACGTGCGCAGCGTGCGCGCGCACCTCGACCCCGCCATTCCCGAGGCGGTCGTGCTGGACGGCCCCTTCGACATCCACGGCTCGCCCTCATGGCGCGCGGGAGCGTTCATCGCCCAGTCGCGCGCGGCGATGCTCGTGGCTCGGTCGCTGGCGCCGCTCCCCGGCGAGCGCGTGCTCGACCTGTGCGCGGCGCCCGGCGGCAAGAGCACCCATCTGGCCGCGCTGATGGCGGGCAGCGGCGAGGTGCTGGCCGTCGAGCGCAACCCCCACCGGGCCGGCGAGCTCGTTCGCACGGCGCAACGGCTGCACGCGCCGAGCGTTCGCGTCGAGGTCGCCGACGCATCGCGTGCGAGGTCCGAGGGCCCGGTGTTCGACCGCGTGCTCGTCGATCCACCCTGCTCGGGGCTCGGCACCCTGCAGGCGCGCGCCGACCTGCGCTGGCGGGTGACCCCTCAGAAACTGCCCGAGATGGCACGCTCGCAGGCCGCCATTCTCGCGGCCGGCGCGGGCGCACTCCGTCCGGGCGGCGTGCTTGTCTACTCTACCTGCACGATCTCCTCGACCGAGAATGAGCGCCTGATCGCCGCCTTCCTTGACTCCAACCCGGGGTTCAGCCTCGACGACCTGTCCGCCGAGCTGCCGGGGCTGCGTTTCGGGGCCTCGGGCCGCTTCGCCCTCACGCTGCCCCACCGCGATCGCACGGCGGGCTTCTTCATCGCCCGCCTGCGCCGGGGGTGAGCGATGGAGGAGCCCGAGGCATCGATCAGGACCACGGTCGACCTCGGGCCGAAATGCCCGCACTGCGGCGAGCCATGGCTGCGCCCGACGAACCTGCCGGGACGCTACCGCTGCGTCTACTGCCTGCACCGCTTCGAGCTGACCTCCGTCTGCCCCAACTGCGGTGAGCACTCGACGATCGTGAGGATGTCCTCGACCGCGATCATGAAGTGCAATAGCTGCGGCGACTCCATGCTGCAGCCGATATGAGCGCATTGCCGAAGGGCGTGCATGTGGCGCCCTCGATTTTGTCGGCCGACTTTGCGCGGTTGAGCGAGCAGGTGGCGGAGGTTCTGGACGCGGGCGCCAAGGTGATCCACGTCGACGTCATGGACGGGCATTTCGTGCCGCCGATCACCGTCGGGCCGCTGGTCGTGGCCGCGCTGCGCGAGCAGACCCGCGACGCGGGGGCGCTGCTCGACGTGCACCTGATGATCGAGCGGCCGGAGCGTCACGTCGGCGATTTCGTGAAGGCGGGCGCCGACTCGGTCACCTTTCATGCCGAGGCCACGGCGCACATCTCCTACGCCGCCGGCCTGTTGCGCGAGCAGGGGGCCGGCGTCGGCGTGGCGATCAACCCGGCGACCGCGGTGGGCGCCCTGGCCGAGCTGGCGGGCGCGATCGACATGGCGCTGTGCATGACCGTCAATCCTGGCTGGGGCGGCCAGCCGTTCATCGCCCATTCGCTGGACAAGGTGCAGCGGGTCGCTGCGATCGTGGGAGCCGAGGTGGCCGTGCAGGTCGACGGCGGCATCGACGCCGAGACCGCGCCCGCGTGCAGGAGCGCCGGCGCGAGCGTATTCGTCGCGGGCTCGGCGATCTTCGGGCGCGGCGATCCCGGCGATGCCTACCTGGCGATCGCCCGCGCGCTCGGCGCCGACTGAGCGGGGCCCCGGCTGACCGGCCGCGACCCCTGGCGATAGAGCGTCCACAACAGCAGCGCCAGCAGGCCGGTCGCGCCCGCGTAGCCGATCTCGGTGCGAGTCAGCTGGTTTGAGACGGCCGGGATCAGCATCCAGGCGAGGAACGCCGCCGCGGCGATCAGCCAGCAGATCGCCGCGCCGCGCGCCCGGTCGCGTGCGAGGGCCGCCTGGTTGAGCGCGCCCGAGGCCAGGTGCAGTCCCATGCCCACCCCCACAAGCGCGAGACCGACGCGGTTGTAGGAGTAGTGCTGGCCGAACAGATGGCCCATCACGAACGGGCCGATGGCAAGCAGCCCGAGAGCGACGGCTGCGGCGAAGGCGGTGATGGCAAGCACGGTGATGCGAATGGCGCGAGCGAACGCGTCGTGACCGGCCGTGGTCTCAAGGCCGGTCAGGTGGGGAAGCAGGGAGGTCTGGATCGCCTGGAACAGCTGCAGGGGAGCGCGCGCTATCAGCAGCACCTCGAACACGATCCCCACGAGCGCCTTGTCGGGCGAGGTGGCGGCCACGGTCAGCACGGCGGCGTTCAGAAGCGTCTGCTCGGACAGCATGATGCCCGACACCCAGCCCGCGAAGCCCGTCCCGCGACGCAGCGAGAGCTCATCATGAGCGGCGGCCTCCTGCACGCCCTCGGTCCCCGGCCCCGCAAGCGCCGCATCCGCCTCATCGGGCGTGATCGGCCCGGCCAGCGCCGCGTCGGCGCCGTGGAGCGCCGAGGGCCCGCCGCCGGGGCGCCCGCCGGCGAGCGCGTCGCGCTGTTCCTCTCCCCGCCGCGCAAACGCCGCGGGCACCACGATCAGCGACACCAGCGGCGCCGCGGCGATCCCCAGGGCGACTGCGGTCTGACCGCTTGACAGGCCCAGCGCCACCGCCAGCGCGAAGCACAGGCGCGACACCGACTCCATCAGGACGAGGCCGCCGAACAGGGCGAAGTATTCGTGTCCTGCCAGCCATCCCCGCGCGAAATAGCTCGCGGCGTATGCGAGCGTGCCGATGACGAGCACGTCGTACAGGGCCGAATAGTGGTCGAAGACCCTGTCCACGAGCCTTCCCCGCAGGGCCAGCGCCACGATCAGGAAGGCGAGCGCGAACCCCGCCTGGATCGCGAGCGGCACGCGCACGGAGTGCTGGGAGTGGCCCAGCGCCCGGCGCTCGGCGATCGTGCGCGACAAGAGCTGTTCGATCGGCCTGTAGATGACCGAGATGATCACGAACATGATCGACCACAACAGCGCTATCCGCGACGCCGCCTGTTCGCCCAGGACGTGGCTTGAGATCGAGAAGTACGCCAGCGTCAGAAGGCCCGTGCAGGCGATGCCGACCGACAGAATCCGCGCGCCGCTGCCGTAAGAGCGCTGGCGCGAGCCCCTAGAGGCGGACAAGCAGCATCGTCCAGGGAAACGGCGAACGGATCTCGAGCACCTCGCCGTGGCGCGATAGCAGGCGCACGAACGAGCGCCTGGACCAGTGGTTCAGATGACCCGGGGTGTTGCCGAGCTCGGACACGTAGGCGCCGCGCGCCAGGTTGAGCATCCGCCACAGGGGCTCGCGCGGAACCGACACGAGCAGGTGGCGCTGTGCGCAGCGCGCCATCTCCGAGACCGTGTGGGCGGGGTCGGGAACGTGCTCGAGCACCTCGATCGCGGTGGCGAGGTCGAACTCGTTCTCGGCGAACGGCAGGTTCTCGGCCCGGTCGCCGCGGCCGGCCTCCATCACCCGGTACTCGAGATTGGGCGCCTGACGCGCCGCCCAGCCGGCCTGGATCGACTCCTCCTCGAGGTCGATGCCCACGACGCGCCGCCCACCCAGCCGCTGCGCCCAGCGCTGCGCGAGCACACCCTCGCCGCAGCCGACGTCCAGCAGCGAGCTCGGCGCGGCGCGGTCGAACAGCTCGTCCAGGGCGCGCTCGAAGCCGCTCATCAGACGGCGCACGACCGGGTTCTCAGAGCCGTACTTGTCGAACGTGTTGCCGGTGACGATCCCGTTCTCGGATACGGTCACGCCGCTCACAGCCTCACCGCCTCCTGCTCCTGCTCCTGCTCGTGCCCCTCCTGCCGCGGCGGCGCGGGCGCGGTGTTCGGTTCGTAGTGCGACGGCGCCACCCCGAGCTCGAGCTCGATGCGCCGCACGCGCTCGAAGGTCTTCTGGGTCATCACGCGCTGCGCGGCGAGCAGGTCGCCGATCACTCCGAGCGCCCACAGCACCACGGCTGCGATGAACAGCACTGCGCCGAGGATCAGCGACTGCACGTGCCCCTTGCCGTTGCCGTCGGCGTAGGCCACGGCGAAGCGGATCCAGACTCCGATCGAGATGACACCGATCAGCGCGGCGAGGCTCCAGAACACGCGCAGCGGCTCGTACTGCGCATATATGCGGAAGATCGAGACGGCGTTGCGCCGCACGTAGGCGCCCATCGACGGGAACAGCCGCGACTCGCGCGTCTTCGGGTTGGTGCGCACCGGCACGTGGTCGACCGCCACCAGCAGCTTTCCGGCCTGGATGATCGTCTCGAGCGTATAGGTGAACTTCGACACGACCAGCATCTGGATCGCCGCCTCGCGGTTGTAGGCGCGGAACCCCGATGTCGTGTCGGGAACCGAGGTCGAGGACGCCTGGCGCACCACCCACGAGCCCACCCGCTGCAGCCCCTTCTTCAGCGCGGAGAAGTGCTCGATGCCGGTCACCTCGCGATCGCCGATGACCATGTCGGCCCGCCCGTCGAGAATCGGGCCCACAAGCCTCAACACGTCGGCGCCGTAGTACTGGTTGTCGGCGTCGGTGTTCACGATCACGTCCGCGCCGAGCTTCAGCGCGGTGTCAATGCCCGCCTGAAATCCGGCGGCCAGGCCCTTGTTGTTCGTCAGCCGCACGAGATGGTCGACCCCGTTGGCCCGCGCGACGGCGACCGTATCGTCGGTCGAGCCGTCGTCGACGACGAGCCACTCGACGACGTCGAAGCCCGGCACCTCGCGGGGCAGGTCAGCGAGCGTCTGCGGTAGCTGGTCGGCCTCGTTGAAGCAGGGGATCTGGATGATGAGCTTCATCGACGATGATTGCCTAGACTTGGCTTCCGCCAGTATCCCAGAGCGCGAGACGGGGTTTTGGCGCCAAGCGGGTGGGCGGCGCCGGTGCCGGCCCACGACGGCCCAAGGCTCGATGGAAAGCGCGACGCACACCCGGCTCAGACCGGGCCCGATTCCGCTGGCGAGGCTACGTGCCGCGGGCCCGGGCGCGTGGGCCGTGATCGGCTTCGCGCTGCTGTGCGTGGCCGCGCTGATCGGCTACTTCGCCTTCCCCACGTTCCCGACCTACGACTCCTTCTACGCGCTCTTGTGGGGCCGCGACCTGCTGCACCTGCACCTTCCGGACTTCAGGGTCTACCGCGCGCCCACCGAGCACCCGCTGGCGATCGCCTTCGGGGTGTTCTGCTCGATCTTCGGCCAGGGCGGCGCTCGCCTGATGGTGCTCGGCTCGATCGCATCGTTCGTGGCCGTCGTGGCCGGCGTCTACCGGGTGGGGCGACTGTGCTTCGGCCCCGTCGTCGGGCTGCTCGCGGGGCTGCTCGTGCTGAGCCGCTTCTTCGTCGAGAACCTCGCGGCGCAGGGCTATCTCGACATCTCCTACGTCGCGTTGATCGTGTGGGCCGTCGCGCTCGAGATCGAACGCCCGCGGCGCGGCGCGGCGGTCTTCCTGACGCTCGCGGCCGCCGGCCTTTTGCGCCCGGACGCCTGGGTGCTGAGCGGCGCCTACTGGGTGTGGTGCGCCTGGCCGGCGGACAACCGCAGGCGGCTGGGCTATCTCGCGCTCGCGGCGATCGCGCCGGTCGCGTGGGCCCTGGTGGACGCGGTGGTCACCGGCAACCCGCTGTATTCGCTGAGCTCGACCGCTGGCCTCGCGCAGGAACTCGAACGCACGCAGGGGTTCACAGACGTGGTCGGCTCGGTATGGACGTTCGGGGTGCGCATCGACAAGCTGCCGGTCATCCTCGGTGCGCTGGCCGGTCTGCCGCTGGCGATATGGCTCGCGCCGAGGCGCGTGCTGACACCGCTGGCGGCGCTGATTCTGCTGGTGTTCGTGTTCGTCGCCGAGGGAGCCGTGGGCGCATCGGTGATCGACCGCTACCTGATGGGCGCGGCGGTGCTGATGCTCCTGTTCTGCGCCGTGGCGATCGGGGGCTGGGCGATGCTCGAACCGGGGTCGAAGCTGCGGCGGGTATGGATGGCGCTGGCCGCGGTGCTCGTCATCTACGGCGCCGCCGACGTCGCCACGACGCTCAACCTGTCAAGCCTGCGCACGACCCTGGCAGACCACGAGGACTTCCACCAGGGGCTCGCGGTCGCGTTGAAGAACCCCCGCGTCAAGCGCGTGCTCGCGCGCTGCCCGCTCCTGTCGCTTCCCAACAACAAGCTGATACCCGACGCCCGCTGGATCCTCGACAGCGTCGGACAGCACGACATCGTCGCTCGCAGCCAGGCGCGCGCCGACGTCGCCAAGCGCTCGCACACGCTCGAGAATCGCCTGAAGCGCGGCAGCGTGGCCGTGTACCCGCTGGGCAGCGCGGTCTTCGTCGAGGCGATCGTCGACGTCGGCGACGATCCGCGCGACCAGATCCCGCAGAGCGGCTTCAGGCGCATCTACACGAGCCGCTACTACGCGATCTATGCCAACTGCTGAGATTCCCCGCCGCCGGGCGTGGCCGGTGCTCGGAGCGATTCTCATCGGCAGCCTCGCCCTGCGCCTGTGGGGCGTCTCCTCGGGCCTGCCCTACGCCTACAACACCGACGAGGCCGACCATTTCCTGCCGCGGGCGGTGGCGATGTTCGAACACCACAGCCTCAACCCGCACTACTTCGCCAACCCGCCCGGCTTCACCTACGTGCTGCACTTTCTGCTCGTCCTCTACTACGGAGGCGCCGGCGCGGTGGTGCACGCATTCGATCATCACCCGACCGACGTCTACACGCTCGCGCGCGTCGCAAGCGCGCTGCTCGGCGTGGCCGCGCTGTGGCTTCTGTATGCGACCGGCGCGCGCCTGTTCAGCCGCGGCCTCGGCCTGCTCGCCGCCGCGGTTGAGGCGGTCGCCTTCCTGCCCGTCTTCTACGCACACCTCGCGCTCAACGACGTGCCCACGCTCGCGCCGGTGACGCTGTCGCTGCTCGGCGCCGCCGGCGTGCTGCGCAAAGGGCGTGCGCGCGACTACCTGCTGGCCGGCATCGGGCTGGGCCTGGCCTGCGCGAGCAAGTACACCGCCGGCATCGTGCTGGTGGCGCTCGTGGCCGCGGTGGCCGCGCGCTACCTGGAGGGCGAGCCCGGCGCCGGCAGGCGCGCGCTGGGCGGCGTCGCGCTGGCGGCCGCCGGCAGCGTGCTGGCCTTCTTCGTGGCGAATCCCTACGCGGTGCTCGACTACAGCGCCTTTCACGCAGAACTCGTGCACCAGTCGACCCTGTCCTCAGAATCCCAGGGCAAGCTGGGCGCTCCCAAACAGGGCGGGCTCCTCTACTACCTGTGGTCGCTCACCTGGGGGCTCGGCTGGGTGCCCGCGCTGGCCGCGCTCGGCGGAGCGGTGGCCGTGTGGCGCTCGCAGCCCCGGCTGGGCTGGCTGCTCGTGCCCGCGCCGCTCTTGTTCCTCGCGTTCATGGGCCTCGAGGGCCGCTACTTCGGCCGCTGGCTTCTGCCGATCTTCCCGATCCTGTGCCTGCTGGCGGCGCTGTTCGCGCTGCTCCTCGCCGGCGCGATGGCCCGTCGCCTCGCGGGTGCGCCGGCGGGCACGCCGGTGGGCGCGCCGGTGGGCCGGCGCGGGCCGGGAGTGCGTATCGCCCTGATCGCCTGCGCCACCCTGCTGTTGTGCGGCCAGGGGCTCGCCTACAGCGTCCACTCCGACCTCGTGCTCTCGCGCGCCGACACGCGCGCTCAGACGCGGGCGTGGATGGTCGCTCACATCCCGCCCGGCACGCGGATCGTGGTCGAGCCGGTCGCGCCCGACGGGTGGGCCACGCGCTGGCTGAAGTACTACTCGCTCGTCTCTGAGATCTCCCCCGCCGGGGCGCTCGACCCGAGCGAGCAGCGGGTCGTGGGCATCGAGGAATACGAGCGCACGCTCGCGCCCGCGCTGATCGGCTACTACGAGCGGGGCGGCTACTGCTTCATCGTCAGCGGCTCGACCCAGTCCGGGCGCGCCTTCGCCGATCCGCAGGCGGTGCCGCTGGCGGTGGCCTACTACCGCGCCCTGCAGAAGCAGGGCGAAGTCGTCTTCCGGGCCTCGCCCTACGGCCGCTCACAGCGCCCCGTCGCGTTCAGCTTCGACTGGAGCTTCGACTACTACCCGCTCGCCTACCACCGGCCGGGGCCCACGATGACGATCTACCGCCTGCATGGCGGGCGCTGCAGGCGCTGAGGAATATCGGCAACAGTTCTGTACGGGGATATTCTGATCAGACATGTCCACCTGCACCGATACAGACAGGATCCATCTGAACCGGGCGATCGAGCTGGCCCGCAACGGCGTCGGTGCGGTCAAGCCCAATCCGGTCGTGGGCGCCGTCGTGGCCCGCGACGGCGAGACCCTGGGCGAGGGCTGGCACGAAGAGTTCGGCGGGCTGCACGCCGAGGTCAACGCGATCGAGGCCTGCGGCCTGGAGGACCTGAGCGGAGCGACGCTGTACGTGTCGCTCGAGCCCTGCTGCCACGACGGCAAGACTCCGCCGTGCACCGACGCGATCCTGCAGGCCGGCATCGGCCGCGTGGTGATCGCCTCCGATGACCCCACGGAGAAGGCCTCGGGGCGCGGGCTGGGCATCCTGCGCGACGAGGGCGTCGAGGTGGTGATCGCCGACGGTGAGCTCGCCGCGACCGCGCGGCTGCTCAACCAGGCCTTCCGCAAGCACGCCCGCGTCGGGCGCCCGTGGGTCCTGTTCAAGTCGGCGATGACGCTCGACGGCAAGGTCGCGACCCGCACCGGGGACTCCAAGTGGATCTCAGGCGAGGACAGCCGCGAGCTCGCCCACCGCTGGCGCGCCTCGGTCGACGCCGTGGTCGTCGGCATCGGCACCGCGCTCGCGGACGACCCGCAGCTGACGGCGCGGCCGGACGGCCCGCCCGCCCAGCTCGGCGCCCAGCCGCGGCGCGTCGTGTTCGACTCGCTCGCGCGCCTTCCGCCCTCCTCCCAGCTCGTCGGCGCGGCGGCCGAGATCCCGCTGACGGTGGTGGTCTCCCGGGCCGCCGCCCGCGCGGACACCGACGCGCTCGAGGCCGCCGGCGTGCAGGTGGTCGTGGCCACCGGCGAAAACGAGCCGGCACGGGTGCGCTCGGGGCTCGACCAGCTGGGCACCCAGGGCGTCACCTCGGTGTTGCTCGAGGGCGGTCCGCACCTCGCCGGCGCCTTCCTCGATGCCGGCGAGATCGACGAGATCCGGCTGTTCCTCGCGCCGCTTCTGCTGGGCGGCTCGGCGGCCCGCGACCCGCTGGAGGGCAAGGGGGTCGAGCGCATCTCCGAGGCCCTGCGCGCGCTCACCTTCGAGTCACACAGCGTCGGCGAGGACCTGCTGATCTCCGCGCGCCTGCGCGAGTGGTGAGAAGCGCGGGCGCGGGCGGATGTTCACGGGATTGATCGCCGACGTGGGCAGCGTCAGCGCGCTCACGCAGAACGGGGCGGGCGCGACGCTCGAGATCCGCACCCGGCTGGCGGCGGAGCTCGGCGAGGGCGACTCGATCGCCGTCAACGGCGTGTGCCTGACAGCGACCGCGATCAGCAATCACGGCTTCCAGGCCGAGGCCATGAGCGAGACGCTCAGGCGCTCCTCGCTGGGCGTCCTTGAGGCTGGCGCCGAGGTCAACCTCGAGCTGGCGCTGCGCGCCTCAGAGCGCCTGGGCGGGCACATCGTGCAGGGTCACGTCGACGGAACGGGCACCGTCTCAGCGGTTCGCGACGAGGGCTTTGCGCGGGTCCTCGAGATCGCGATCGACCCCCACCTCGAGCGCTACCTGGTGGAGAAGGGCTCGGTCGCGCTCGACGGCGTTAGCCTTACCGTCAGCGCGTTGCTGGCCGACGGCTTCGCGGTCTCGTTGATTCCCGAGACGCTCAAGCGCACCAACCTGGGAGGGATTGGAGAGGGTGCTGTACTGAACATCGAGGTCGACATCCTCGCCAAGCAGGTGGAGAGGCTGATGGAGGCAAGAGCATGACTGAGCCCAGAACCACCACCACCGTATTCGCCACCATCGAGGAGGCGATCGACGAGATCCGCCAGGGCAGGATGGTCGTCGTGTGCGACGACGAGGACCGCGAGAACGAGGGCGACCTGACGCTCGCGGCGCAGTTCGCCACGCCCGAGGCGATCAACTTCATGGCCAAGGAGGGGCGCGGGCTGATCTGCCTGTCGCTGACGCCCGAGCGCTGTGAGGAGCTCTCACTCGACCTCATGGCGGCGAAGAACGAGTCCGCGTTCGAGACCCCGTTCACGGTCTCGGTCGAGGCCCGCGAGGGGGTCACGACCGGGATCTCCGCGCACGACCGGGCGCACACCATCCAGGTCGCGATCGATCCCGAGAGCCGGCCCCACGATCTGGTTCAACCGGGCCACGTGTTCCCGCTGAAGAGCCGCGCGGGCGGGGTCCTCGAGCGCGCCGGTCAGACCGAGGCCGCGGTCGACCTGGCGCGGCTGGCGGGCCTCAACCCGGCCGGAGTCATCTGCGAGGTGATGAACGACGACGGCACCATGGCCCGCGTCCCGGACCTGCTCGACTACTGCCGCCGCCACGGGCTGTTGATGATCACCGTCGCCGACCTGATCGCCTACCGCCGGCGCCACGACAAGCTCGTCGAACGGGTCGTCTCGACGGCGCTGCCCACCGGCTTCGGGGAGTTCCAGGCGGTGGGCTACCGCTCGCTCGTCGATGACAAGCACCACGTCGCACTGGTCAAGGGCGACGTCTCCGGGCAGCCCGACGTGCTCGTGCGGGTGCACTCGGAGTGCCTCACCGGCGACGTCTTCCACTCGCTGCGCTGCGACTGCGGCGAGCAGCTGTCATCGGCGCTCGCGATGATCGAGCGCGAGGGTGAGGGGGTGCTCCTGTACCTCTCCCAGGAGGGTCGCGGCATCGGCCTGCTGAACAAGCTTCGCGCCTACCGCCTGCAGGAGGACGGCCTGGACACGGTCGAAGCCAACGAGCGACTGGGCCTGCCGGCGGACCTGCGCGACTACGGGATCGGCGCCCAGATCCTGGCGGACCTCGGCCTCACCTCGATCCGCATCCTCACCAACAACCCCAAGAAGATCAAGGGCCTCGAGGGCTACGGGCTGTCGGTCAGCGCGCAGATCCCGATCGAGCATGCTCCCAACGAGCACAACGAGGCGTACCTGCGGACCAAGGCGCAGCGGATGGGGCACACGCTGCACCATCAGGGCCTGAACCTCGACGAGGAGCTGTTGGACTCCGAGCGCAAACGTGACGAGCGGCGCCACGAGCCGTGAGCGGCTCATACGCGATCGCCGTCGCGCGCTTCTATGAGGATCTGGCCGAGCGCCTGCTGTCCGCAGCCAGGGCGGCGTTTGCCCGGGCCGGTCACTCCGAGGTCGAGGTGTTCGACGTGCCGGGCGCGTTCGAGCTGCCGCTGGCGGCGAGCTACGCCGCGGGGTCGGGTCGCTTCTCGGGCGTCGCCTGCCTGGGCGCCGTGATCCGCGGCGAGACCGACCACTACGACTTCGTCTGCACGGAGGTGGCCAGCGGCCTGATGAGGGTCCAACTCGACACCGGCGTGCCGTGCGCGTTTGGCGTGCTCACCTGCCACACGATGGAGCAGGCGCTCGCGCGCGCCGGGGGCGACAAGCGCGACCAGGGCCGCCGCGCCGCCGAGGTGGTGCTCCGGATGGCGGCGCTGCGGGAGGAGATCGGGCCGGCGAGCCGGCCGTGAGGCCCAGGACCCCGACAGGGGTCCTCATCAAAAGATCATCTAGACTCGGCCTGACCATGGCCAGGGTATGTCACAGCTGCGGCAAGGGACCGGCGTTCGGCAACAGCCGCAGCCACTCGATGGTTGCGACCAAGCGGCGCTTTGATCCAAACCTGCAGAAGGTCAGGATCCTCGTTGGCAAGGCGCCCCGGCGCGTGTATGTGTGTACGCGCTGCCTGAAAGCGGGCAAGGTCACAAAGGCTCTCTGAGCCGCCGCTACGTGCCGTCGTGACCGATACCAACCTCCTGCGCTTTCGCGTCGCCGTCGCGGGGGCGCTCGCGCATCTGGAATCGCGTCGCGAGGAGGTCAACGACCTCAACGTGTTTCCCGTCGCCGACGGGGACACCGGCGACAACATGGCGCTCACGCTGCGCGCCGTGCTCGACGAGCTCGATCGCCTGCAGGGCGCCGACGGCCAGCGCACGATCGACGAGATCGGACGCGAGGAGATCGTGCAGTCGGTCGCCCGCGCCGCGCTGCTTGGCGCCCGGGGCAACTCCGGCGTGATCCTCTCCCAGCTCATCCGCGGCGCCGCCGAGGAGCTGGTCTCAAGGCCCGGCCAGCTGATCGACGCGACCCTGATCGGCGCAGCGCTCGCCAACGCCGCCGACCGCGCCTACTCATCGGTGCGAGATCCGGCCGAGGGAACGATCCTGACGGTGGCCCGGGAGATGGCCCACAAGATCGTCACCGACGTCGCTCACAGCCCCGAGAATCCGCGTCTGGGGCCCGCCACCGCGCGCAGCGAGCAGGATGCGGCGATCGCCGAGGCGCTCGCCAGCGCCGTCGACGCCGGGCAGGACTCCGTCAAGCGGGGCCCCGAGCTGCTGGCGGCGCTGCGCGAGGCGGGCGTCGTGGACGCCGGCGGCTACGGCCTGACGATCATCTTCGCGGGCGTGGTCGCGGCTCTGCGCGGCGATGATCCTCCCGAGCTCGACCATCATGCACCGGCGCGCATCTCCCACCCCGAGCACAGCTCGAGCACCTATCGCTTCTGCACCAACTTCGCGGTCACCGGCAGCGGGCTGAGCGCCGGTCGCTTCATCGCGCCGCTCGAGGCGCTCGGGGACTCGGTGCTCGTCGTCGGCGACACGACCACCCTGAAGGTGCACCTGCACACCGACCAGCCAGGGGTCGCGACCGCGGTGTTCGAGGGCGCCGGTGAGGTATCGCGGCTGGACGTCGCGGACATGCGCCTGCAGCTCGCGCAGCGCAACGAGCGCCTCGGCGTCCGAGCTCCGGGCGCCGGCGCAGAGGCCGGCGGCGACGGCGACGGATCGCCGGGCGGCGAGCTGCCCGACAGCGTCCGCGCGCCCGCCCTGCCCGCCTCCGGCGGCGGGCGCCAGCGCTGCGGAGCGGTGGCGGTGGTCAGCGGGGATGGACTGGCCGAGATGTATCGCGAGCTGGGGGTGCACACGATCGACGGCGGCCCCACGCTAAACCCCTCCACCTACGACCTGCTGGCCGGCATCCACGAGGTCCCTGCCGAGGAGGTGGTGGTGCTGGCCAACAGCGCCAACGTGATCATGGCCGCCGAGCGTGCGGCGGAGCTCTCGGACAAGCAGGTGCACGTGGCGCCC
>Ga0302184_10001905_pt1 | contig 13407 bp, 12 predicted proteins | sample I_Palsa_N3_3_FD_200233 | JGI IMG/M metagenome (GOLD analysis project Ga0302184, IMG submission 200233) | Peat permafrost microbial communities from Stordalen Mire near Abisko, Sweden - I_Palsa_N3_3 | ecosystem: Environmental > Terrestrial > Soil > Palsa > Peat permafrost | place: Sweden...
CGCAGCTGGTGGGCAAGTACGGCGGCTCGATGTCCGGCGAGCACGGCGACGGCCGGGCCCGCGGCGAGCTGCTGCCGTACATGTACTCACCCGAGGCCATCGACACCATGGCCGCGGTGAAGGCGGTATTCGACCCGGGCAACCTGTTCAATCCGGGCGTGCTGGTCGACCCGAGGCCGGTCGACGCGGACCTGCGGGTGCCCCAGGCCCGCCCGCTGCGCACCGGGCTCGGCTTCGCCTATCCCCACGACGACGGTGACCTGTCGGTGGCGGTACACCGCTGCACCGGCGTCGGCAAGTGCCGCGCCGACACCACCGCGGGCGGGGGAGTGATGTGCCCGTCCTTCCTGGCCACCAGGGACGAGAAGGATTCCACCCGCGGTCGCGCCCGGGTGCTGCAGGAGCTCGCGAACGGCACGCTGGTCAAGGGCTTCGGTTCGGCCGAGCTGGCCTCGTCGCTGGACCTGTGCCTGTCGTGCAAGGGCTGTTCGTCGGACTGCCCGGCGGGCGTGGACATGGCCACCTACAAGGCCGAGGTGCTGCACCAGCGGTACCGGCGCCGGCTGCGCCCGGCCGCCCACTACTCGCTGGGCTGGCTACCCCGCTGGGCCAAGCTGGCCGCCCGTGCCCCGGGCTTGGCGAACGCCCTGCTCGGTAACCGGCCGCTGTCCGCGGTGGCCAAGCGGCTGGGCGGCATCGACGCCCGCCGGCCCTTGCCGGCCTTCGCTCCCTCCGGTTTCCGCGACTGGTTCGCCGCCCGGCCCGCCCGGCCCGTCCGGCCTGCCAAGGTCGGCAACCTAGAAGCCCCAGAAACCCCAGAAACCCCAGAAGCCCCCGGAGTCCCAGAAACCCCGCGAGCCCCGGTCCTGCTGTGGGTGGACACCTTCACCGAGCACTTCGCGCCCGAGGTCGGCCAGGCCGCCGTGCGGGTGCTCGAGGCGGCCGGCTACGCGGTGCAGCTCACCAGCCAGCCCGTGTGCTGCGGGCTGACCTGGATCTCCACCGGCCAGCTGGACGGCGCGCGCAAGCAGCTGCGGCGCAGCGTGGCGGCCCTGGACGCCGCGGTCCGGGCCGGCATCCCGATCGTGGGGCTGGAACCTTCCTGCACCGCGGTGCTGCGCGGCGAGATCACCGAGCTGCTGCCCGGCGACCCGCGCGCGGCGCAGGTCCGCGCGGCCACCCGCACCCTGGCCGAGCTGCTAGCGGCCACGCCCGGCTGGGCACCGCCCGACCTGGAAGGCGTGCCCGCGGTGGCCCAGCCGCACTGCCACCACCACGCGGTCATGGGCTGGCAGCCGGACGCCGCGCTGCTGGACCGGGCCGGCGCGAAGGTGGACGCGGTCGGCGGCTGCTGCGGGCTGGCCGGCAACTTCGGCGTCGAACGCGGCCACTACGAGGTCTCGGTGGCCGTGGCGCAGACCGCCCTGCTGCCCGCCGTGCGCCACGCCCCGCCGGGCGCCGTGGTGCTGGCCGACGGCTTCTCCTGCCGCACCCAGCTCGACCAGCTCGCCCACGTCAACGCCATCCACCTGGCCCAGCTCCTAGCCAGTCACCTGCCGGACCAGCCCTAAGCGCTAGTGGCCAGCCGCCTGCCGACCAGCGCTAGCTTCCGGCTTGCGGCCCCAGGCGAGGAAGGTCAGGTGCGGCATCACGAGCGTGCGGGGGTCATCGAGATGCTCGCGGAGCGCGCGGTCCAGCTCGTCAAGCTCCCGCTCGCCGGCCAGCCCGAGCTCGAGGATCGCCGGGCGCATACTGCGCACTAGCTCAAGGCGGACGGTGCGGCGCGTGTCACCGGACCGGTAGACGTTCGCCCGCGCCTCGACCCCGATATCCTCCAGGCCCGCCTCGCGATACAGCTCGGTCAGGCGGCGGCCGATCAACAGATCGGCGCCGTTCCGGCCGAACGCGGCCTGAAAGATCTCCGATACCCGGGTCCAGGCCGGGTGGGCCGGGTAGCACAGCCCATATTCGCCGTCCGGCTCCAGGCCGGCGATCCAGCCGCCGCCTCGGGCCAGCCGCACCATCTCGGCGACCACAGCCGCCGGATCGGGCACGGTCACCAGCAAGGTGCGGGCGTGCACCAGGTCGAACGAGCCGCAGGGGAGCCCGGTGCGCCGGGCATCCGCCGCCACGATGTCGACGTTGCCGAGCCCGCGCTGACGGACGAGCTCGCGGGCCATGGCGACATGGACCGGGTCGGCGTCCAGGCCCACGACGCGCCCACCCGAACCAACCCGCCCGGCCAGCAGCTCGAGGATCCCGCTCGGCCCGCAGCCCAGGTCGATCGCGTCCTGGCCCGGCCCGATGCCCACCCGGTCAAGCAGCGCGGCGCTGTCCGGCCGCAGTTCTTCGGACTGGCGCTGCAGCCGCGCGCTTTCTCCTCGGTCGCGCCCCAGCGCGTAGACGTCGACGGCCGAAGGCTCCACCGCCGCAGCCGTCCTGGTCACAGATTCTGGCATGTTTCTACCTCCTGCTCCCTCGAGTCCGCTTCGAGTCCGTCTCAGCGCCAGTCTGGGTCGGCCCGTCCCATGGCCGCCATCCGACGTTCTGCGGATGGCCGGCCCGCGGCGTCCGGAGTACCGTGGGTCGGGGATCGTGATGACAGCTTCGATGACGGCCAGCGAACGGGACCTGCGCGCCCTGGCCGGGATGGTCAGCGACCACCGGGCCGACCTTCCGGCGCAGGGGCTGCCGATGTCCTTGCTCAGCGATCTGGCGAGCCAGATCCGCTGCGACGCGGTCCTGTTCGAGGGCCTGGACAGTAAGAGGCAGGGGACCTGGTTCGCGGAATCGTTTCCCGCTGACGACGGCACCCCGGATGATGGCCTCGCCCAGGCCCACTGGCAGCATTACTGGGACTGTCGGCCGTGCAGCCACCCCGACCGCACCGGCGATGTGCGCTCGGTCATCAAGATCGCGGACTTCTACTCAGCCCGGGAATGGCACAGCACCGGCATGTACTGCGACCTCTACCAGCCGCAGGGGATCGAACACGAGCTGATGCTGACCCTGCCCGCCGCGCCCGCCCCGCCTCGCCGGACCCTGGGTCCAGGCCGGACCCTGCGGCTGTTCCTGTTCCGCGGGCCCGGCGCTGACTTTTCTGAGGCGGACCGCGCCCTGCTCACCCTGCTGCGCCCGCATCTGCACCAGGCTTACCTCGACGCCGAACGCCGCCGCCACCCTGTCCCCGAGCTCACGGCCCGGCACTGGCAGCTGCTTGACCTGCTTGCCGCCGGGCACACCAACGCACAGATCGCCCGGCGGCTTGGCCTGTCCGAAGGCACCGTCCGCACGCACCTGGAAAATATTTACCGTCGGCTCCAAGTCTCGAGCCGCACAGCCGCGGTCACCCGCGCCTTCCAGGACCCTGCCGCGCCGTCAGCAGCGCCCGCGGACCGCAGGCTGGCCGCAGCTGACGGCGAAATTTGACCTCGCCCCTGGGGCCTGCCTGAAGCTGATCTCACCGGGCTCACCGCCCGGATGAGGAGGGCACCGTGGGAGCTGCAGACCACGTGGGACTAATGACCAGTGGCGCGTTCGCTCGCGCTTCCGGGCGCTCCCGCAAGGCGCTGCGCCTGTACGACGAGCTCGGCCTGCTGCGCCCGGCGCAAGTCGATCCGGTGTCGCAGTACCGGCGCTACGACCCGGCCCAGCTCGAGCAGGCCCGGCTGGTAGCGTGGCTCCGACGCCTGGGCATGCCGCTGGCCAGGATCCGCGCGGTGAGTACGCTGCCGCGGGTCCAAGCCGCGGCTGAGCTGGCGGCGTACTGGGACCGGGTGGAGGCCGAGACCGCGGCCAGGCGCGAGCTTGCCACGTTCCTCATAGGCTTCCTGTCTGGAAGGGACACTGCCATGCGCGATGGTCAGGGGACGCTCGCCGTCCGGTGCGGGGTGCAGTCCGATATCGGCCTGCACCGCCAGGACAACGAGGACTCCGCGTACGCCGGCGCCCGGCTGCTCGCGGTCGCTGACGGGATGGGCGGTCATGCCGGCGGCGAGGTGGCCAGCGCGGCCGTGATCGAGGCGCTGCGCCCGCTGGACACCGAGGTGCCGGCCGGCGAGCTGCTCAACGCGCTTGATCACGCGGTCCGCCGGGCCAGCAGCGCGCTACGCGACATTGTCCTGCAGGACCCGTCGCTACTCGGCATGGGAACGACGCTGACGGCGCTGCTGTGGTCGGGTTCGCAGCTGGGGCTGGTCCACATCGGCGACTCCCGGGCCTACCTGGTCCGCGACGGTGAGGTGTTCCAGATCACCCATGACCACACGCTGGTTCAGTCCCTGCTGGACGAGGGCAAGATCACGGCCGGCGAAGTCGCCTCGCATCCGCAGCGATCGCTGCTGCTGCGGGCGCTGGGCGCGGGCAACTTCGAGCCCGATCTCCAGCTGCACGAAGCCCGGCTCGGGGATCGCTACCTGCTCTGCTCCGATGGCCTGCACGGGGTCGCCGACGCCGAGTCCATGGCCCGGGTGCTGCTCACCATCACCGATCCGGACCAGGCCGCCAAGGACCTCATCGCCCTGGCCATCGACGGCGGCGGCCCCGACAACGTCACCTGCATCGTGGCCGACGTGGTAACCCCAGCCGATGTCGAAACCTCAGCCGACCTTGTAACCACAGCCGATGTCGAAACCTCAGCCGACCTGGTAACCCCAGCCGACCTGGTAACCCCAGCGGCCCCAGCATCAGATCCCGCCTAGCCGTTCCGGTCCGCCCGCACGGCCAGGGCCCCAGCGGCCCCGGCCAGTGCGGCCCCGCCGGCGGAACCGACGACGAGCCACCGGCCCATCCGCGGCAGCTCGCGCCACGATGCCAGGCTGGCCACCACGTCGAGGGCATCGGAGAGAGCGCCCGCGGCCACCCACGCGCTGGCCGGGCCGGCCCCGGTGGCCGGGCCTTGCCGGGCCGCCGGTCCCTGCAGGGCCGCCAGTGCTCCTAGCCCCAGCGCGAGGTCACGTGCTCCCAGCGCCCGCCCGAACACCCGTGCGCCCAGTTCATCCGCCGCTCCGCCCACCCACGGCCGAGCCGGGACCGATGGCCAGACCAGCGCGGTCAGGCCGAGCGCGACCCGCCCGGCCGCCACCGCCCTGGCCCCACTCCGCAGCAACTCCGGGACAGCAATCGATGTCACCTGTGCTCTTCCCTCCAGCCCCCCAGCACGCCAGCCGAGGCACCACGATCTTAGCCGGGTCCCCCAACAGCAAGTTCGTTGCCGTTACGGCAGGTAGTTGGGCGCGAGCTGGCCGGGATCCTGGTCGTCCCGGCCCATGGCCTCAAAGCCACGGCCGCCGGGACCGGGCACCCAACAACCGAAGCATCAAATCATCCCAAATATGCATAAAAGGCGCAATCGGGAGTTGCCGCCCCGAGATCGGCCCGTACCGATGGAACATTGGGCCGGTCTGGTGCGGCCCAACGGTCCATCGGTCCGGTGGCGGCGCGGCCCGCGGCGGGCGGGCCGGGCCGGGTGGGGGCAACGGCGGTTCCTGGCGGGGCGGCCGGGAATGGAGGGGCTGGGAGCAACCCCTCCAGCTGGGCGACCCTGCCGGCGCTTGGCCCCGCAGACGGCACCAGGGGTTGGGAGAGAATGATCCAAGAGGGACGTTAAGGTGATCGCGCTCCGAACCGCGACCGTGCCCGGCGGGCAGGGGATACTAGCTGCATGGTTGACGACACAGCACGAGACCGGGCCATCTATCACGCGCTGAAGGCGGTCGACGAGGTCGCCGCCGCTCTGCAGACCCATCTCATCGAGGAACACGGTGCCGATCCGGAGCGCACCGCCCCGCAGAGTCCCGCGACGAACTCCTTCAAGCTGCTGCGGCAGGCTCGCGAGCGGCTGGGGCTGGGCCTGCGCGCCGTCGAGGCCGACCACATCGCCGGATCCGACGAGATATCCCTGCGCCGAAGCGGGCGAGCCTGACAGGCGGTCGACTGTTACTGCCTCCGGGTCACCATTCGGTGATCCGGAGGCACTTCACGTTCGGCGGTCCAGAACGACCCGCGGGCGCATAATCTAGCCTCTGGCGTTTAAGGGCCTTACCCGCGGTGAAGTACACAGCTTCCCGGGCGGACCGGCGCGTTCCGGAGCGGCCCGCCCGGCCCGGACCAGCGTGCGCCGACCAGCGTGCGCCGCTACGAGCTAACTGAAAGCTACTGAAGGAGGCAGGTATGAGCATCGGCAGGCCCGAGATCGACTTTCCCGGCGGCGAGCCGCCGACCGAGCTGGAGATCACCGATATCTGGGAGGGAGACGGCGCCCAGGCGAACCCGGGCGACCTGGTCCGGGTGCACTATGTCGGGGTCGCGTACTCGACCGGCGAGGAATTCGACGCGAGCTGGAACCGAGGCGACCCGCTGCAGTTCGAGCTCGGCGCCGGGCATGTCATCGCCGGCTGGGACCAGGGCGTGCAGGGCATGAAGGTCGGCGGCCGCCGTCAGCTGGTCATCCCCCCGGAACTGGCCTACGGGGACCAGGGCGCCGGGATCGCCATCGCGCCGGGTGAGACCCTCATCTTCGTCTGCGACCTGGTGTCGGCCTGACGAACGCCACTTCCCGCTCCGCACGCGGACCCTATAACGGCGTGCCGGGTGAGAGGATGCCGTTATGGGCGAGACGCGGATCGGCGGCAGGAACAACGTCCTGCTCACTGGCCGTGAGGATAAGCCGGTCATGATGCTCGCCAACGGGTTCGGCTGCGATCAGAACATGTGGCGGCTGGTCGCGCCCGCCCTGGCCGCGGATTTCCGGATCGTGCTTTTCGACCATGTGGGCTCGGGCCGGGCCGAGCCATCGGCCTGGCAGCCGGAGCGGTACGCGACGCTGAACGGCTACACCGAGGACATTCTGCGGATCTGCCACGAACTCGACCTGAACGACGTGGTGTTCGTCGGGCATTCGGTCAGCGCCATGATGGGCGTCCTGGCCGCCATCGCCGAGCCGGAGCGGTTCAGCAAGCTGATCCTTATCGGGCCCTCTCCGCGCTATATCGACGATGCCGGTTACCGCGGCGGTTTCAGCGCGTCCGACATCGATGAACTGCTTGAATCGCTGGAAAGCAACTATCTCGGCTGGTCCGCGGCGATGGCCCCGGTGATCATGGGCAATCCGGACCGCCCGGAGCTCGGCGAGGAACTGGCCAATAGTTTCTGCCGCACCGACCCGCAGGCGGCGCGGGTCTTCGCCCGGACGACGTTCCTGTCGGATAACCGGACCGATCTGGCCCGGGTCACGGTGCCGACGCTGATCCTGCAGTGCTCCAGCGACGTGATCGCGCCCCTGGAGGTCGGAGCGTATGTGCACGCCCGCATCCCGGCCAGCACCCTGGTCACGCTGCCGGCTACCGGTCACTGCCCGCACCTGAGTGCCCCGGCCGCCACCGTCGCGGCGATCAGGGCTTTCGCGGTCGACGATGGGCCGTGACCGGCGGGACGACCCCCTAGCACCAGGGGCCGCGGCGACCGGCGGCGAGACGGACTACGCGTTCTTCTCCTCGCTGATCGAGGACAATGCTGAGGACCTGTACGAAAACGCGCCCTGCGGATACCTGTCCACGCTGCTGGACGGGCGGATCGCCAAGATTAACAAAACTCTGCTGAACTGGCTCGGATACACCCGGGACGAACTCGTGGGCCGTCGTTCCTTCTCCGATCTGCTCAATGTCGGCGGCAAGCTGTATTACGAGACCCACCTCGCACCGTTGCTCAGCATGCAGGGCGAGGTCGGGGGCGTGGCCCTGGAATTGCAGGCGGCCGACGGCACCCGCCTGCCGGTGCTGGTCACGTCCGCGGTCAAGACCGATGATGCCGGAGAACCCATCCTGATCCGCACCACGATCTTCGACGCTCGGGACCGCCGGGCCTATGAGCGTGAGCTGCTGCGGGCCCGCGAGGAGGGCGACCGTGAGCGCGCGCGCTTGCAGGACCTGGTCGCGACCCTGCAGCGGAGCCTGCTGCCGCCGGTCTTGCCGGTGGTGCCGGGCCTGGACGCGGCCGCCTACTACTGCGCCGCGTCGCCGGATGAGCTCGGCGGGGATTTCTACGACCTGTTCCCGCTCAGCGGGCTCAGCTGGGGCCTGTTCCTCGGCGACGTGTGCGGCAAGGGCGCCCGCGCGGCGGCGCTGACCTCCCTCATCCGCTACACCCTGCGCACCGCCGCGGTTTACGACGGCGACCCCGCCACCGTACTCCGCACCCTGAATACGGCCCTGCACGAGCAGTACCTGCACGACGACCGGAGCTTCTGCACCGTGATCTTCGGCGTGTTCAGGCCCGACGGCGATGGCTTCACCGTGACCCTGGCCCGCGGCGGGCACGCTGCTCCGCTGCTGATGCGCGCCGACGGTACCGCCGACTACCTGCCCATGCCGCTCGGCCCGCTGATCGGGGCCTGGGCCGACGTCGTGTTCACCACCACCACGATCCGGCTGAACCCCGCCGACACCTTGCTCCTTTTCACCGACGGGTTGACCGAGGCCCGTGCTCCCGCCACCGAGGCCCGTGCTCCCGCCACCGAGGCCCGTGCTCCCGCCACCGAGGCCCGTGCTCCCGCCACCGAGGCCCGTGCTCCCACCACGGACCCGTCCGAGCGTTACGGCGACGAGGCGCTCCGCGCCTTCGTCAGCGAGCTAGCCCCGACCACCGCCACGGCCGCGGTCACCGCGATCATCGCTCTCCTGGACAGCCTCGGTGACGGCCGCCAGGACGACACCGCCGTCCTAGCCCTCGGAGCCAGGACGGCGGATAACCCGATGCCGTCAGCCTGAACCAGGCGAGCCGGGCCGGCCCGGGTGCGAGGACTCCTGGTGGAACGGCCCGAACATTCGCTCGGCCCGGCTCACCATCTCCTCGGCCCGCTCCTGGACCTGGCCGAACCGCCGCAGGACCAGGCCGACCCGGTCGGCGAGCCAATCGCTCGGGTCGGGCCCCGCCCCCGGGTGTCCAGGGTGCCGCGGCGGTTCCGGCGGCTCCGGGGGCTCCGGAGGTTCGGGCGGCTCCGGATGGTCCCAGCCCCAATGGCCCCGCCGTCCACCGGTCCCGTGCACCCGGTGCGCCCGCCGGACATGCTCGTGCGGTCCCTCCCCGAACGCCCTGGCCCTCTCCTCCGCCTCACTAGCGAATCCCTCGGCCTCTTCGGCCGCCTCCTCGGCTTCCCCGGCAAGCTCCTCGGCCCGGTCGGCGGCTTGTTCGGCCGCCTCAGCCCGCCGCTGCGCTTCCTCGGCCGCCTCCCGGGCCGCCTCAGCCCGCCGCTGGGCCTGTTCCTGCTCGTGCGGGTCGGCCCAGCCGCGGGTCATCGCCGCGGCCTCGGCGGCCATGTCGGCGGCCTCGTCCGCCATGATGGCCGACTCTTCCGCCTGCTCAGACCGTTCCCTGGTCCGCTCCGCGAGCTCTTGGGCCTGCTCGGCCCGTTCGCTGGCCTCGGCCGCCTGCTCCCTGGCCTGCGCCGCGATCTCCTGGGCCCTGACCTCGGCCACGCTGAGGCCGGACTCTTCGGCCATCCGGGCGTACCAGTCTTCCTCGCGCGGCGTGGGCGGCGTCGCCGTCGCCCCTCCAAGTCCGTCCCCGCCCGGGTCCGCTTCCGCCTCGGCCGCACGCCTGGCCTCGCAGTAGGGCTCGCCGGTTGCGGCCATGCGCTGACGGGTGGCAGTCTTCCGCGCCTTGTCCTGAGTCATGATCATTTTCTTCCCGGCGGGTCGGCCCGCGTCTGCCCGCCATGGTGAATGGCATGACCTTCAGCATGCACCCGAGTCGTCGACCCTTGTCCTCGCGGCCATCACCGGCGCGGGCCGGTCGCTGGCTCGGAAGCGGGCAGGTGGTGCGCTGCCTCTATCGGCAGGCTACCCCCGCGCCCGTCCGGCCGGCAATGCAGAAAACCCCACCATCGGCCCCGGGGGTTAGCACCACCTCCCACGGCGCGCGAGTGGTGGCTGAGGCCGGAAACCAGGGTCGTTCAGACAATTTTTTGAAGATCTTTTTTCTCGGAACGGCACGGCCTCGTGCCTCCAGCCAGTGCGAGTCCCGGCGGCTAGGGCCTTGCGAGCCTCGCCTGGCCGGCTCTAAGGTAAGTCTTCTTCTTAGGTAAGCCTTACCTAACTTGGACTGGAGGGGATCCGTCTATGCGCATTCCGAGGCTGCCGCACCGTCCGCCGCGTCTCCTGGCGGCCTGCGCGGTCGCTACCGTGGCGGGTGCCGTGGTGGCGGGCTGCGGTTCGGGTGCGAGCCCGGCGGTGCCGCAGGGCCTGAGCGGCAGCGTCGCGGGCGCACCGGGTAATTCGCAGTACGCGGCCGAGAACGCGGCGGCGGCGACCGTGCTGACGCCGGCGGCCGGCGCGTTCCTGGCCGGGCGGACCACGGTGACGACGCTGGGCTCCACCACGCCGGTCAACGGGGACATCAACCCCTACGCGATCTGGCCGGTGACCATCACGGCCGGGTCAGTCTCCGCGGGTGACGTGCTGGTGGACAACTTCAACAACGCGTCCAACAACCAGGGCACCGGCACCACCATCGTCGACCTGCACCCCGGCGGTCGGCTCACGGTGTTCGCCCAGCTGCCGCGGCAGGTATCCGGCTGCCCCGGCGGGGTCGGGCTGACCACGGCCGTGGTCCAGCTCAAGACCGGGTGGGTCATTGTCGGCAGCCTGCCCAGCGCGACCGGCCGGCTCGCCACGGCGGGCGCCGGCTGCCTGCTGGTGCTGTCCCCGGCGGGCCAGCTGGCGGGCACCATCTCCGGGCCCTACCTGGACGGGCCGTGGGATGCGACGGTCAGCGACAACGGCCGCGCCGCGACGCTGTTCGTGACCAGCACCCTGGTCGGCCTGACCCGCCACAGCAGCGCCGCGGCCCAGGTGAACCAGGGTGACGTGGTCCGCATCACGCTGTCGGAGAGCCGCTCCGCCGCGCCGAAGGTGACCGGCGAGACCACCATCGCCAGCGGCTTCGGCGAACGGCCCGACGCGGCCGCGTTCGTCAGGGGCCCGACCGGTCTCGCCCTCGGCTCCTCCGGAACCCTGTACGTCGCCGACAACCTCGGCAACCAAATCGTCTCGATCCCCGATGCACTGAGCCGGACCACCTCGGCCGGGACCGGTCGCACCTTCAGCCAGGGCGGCCAGCTGGCCAACCCGCTGGGGATGGTGCTGGCCCCGGACGGGGACCTGCTCGTGGCTAACGCCACCAACGGCAAGATCGTCGAGATCACGCCGACGGGCCGGCAGGTGGGGGAGTACTACGCGGACGACTCCATCGGCCAGGAGCCGCCCGGCAACGGCGACCTGTTCGACCTGGCCGTCAACCAGGCCGGCACCGGCATCCTGTTCGTGAACGATGGCACCAACGCGCTCGAGGTGCTGCACTGATGGCCCAGGCCCCCAGCGCCCCAGACGGCCCAAACCCAGACCCGCCGGCCAGCTCGAGTACCGAGCCGATGTCCCGCCCGGCCCCAGACCCCGCGGCCGGGCGGCCCAGCCGCAGGTCGTTGCTGCGCGGCGGGCTGCTGGCGGGGGCGGGTCTGGGCGTCGGCGCCGTGGCCGGCGGCTTCGCGGGCCGGGCCGGCCACTACCGCGGCCGCCGAACCGTTTCAGGGTGTCCACCAGGCCAGCGTCGTGACCGATTCCCAGCGCCAGACCGTGCTGGCCGCGTTCGACTTGACCGGCAACGACCGCGGTGACCTGGCCGCCTTGCTGCAAGCCTGGACCCGGCTCGGCAGCGAGCTGGTCACCGGTGCGTCGGTGATCATCCCCATCTACTCTCCGGGTCCAGGCGGCGGCGACGCCTACGCGGATGCCACCGGCGGGTCGACCACGGACGACTCATTCGAGGCGTACGGCCTGGGCCCGAGCCGGCTCACGCTCACCGTCGGCTTCGGGCGGTCCTTGTTCGTGACGGCCGGCGGAGCGGACCGGTTCGGCCTTTCCGGGCAGCTCCCCGCCGCGCTCATCGACCTGCCGCACTTCGCCGGGGACGAGCTCGCGGCGTCGGACGGCGGCGGAGACCTGTTCCTGCAGGCCTGCGCGGACGACCCGCAGGTGGCGTTCCATGCGGTCCGGAGCCTCGCCCGGATCGCCCCGGACGTGGCCACCCTGCGCTGGACCCAGCTCGGGTTCTCCCCCGACAACACGGCTGGGACCCCGCGCAACCTAATGGGGTTCAAGGACGGGACGATGAACTCCAACGTCCACCCTCCGGCCGACCTGGACGCGACCGTGTGGGCGGGCCCGGAAGGCCCGGCCTGGATGCACGGCGGCAGCTACCTGGTCTACCGGCGGATCCGGATCACGCTGGAACACTGGGACCGGCTTCCGCCCGGCCAGCAAGAGCAGGTGATCGGCCGGCAGAAGCTGTCCGGCGCCCCGCTCGGCGCGGCGAGCGAGTTCTCCCCGCTGAACCTGGACCGGCGTGACGCCCAGGGCGACCTAGTCATTCCCGTCGACGCCCACGTCCGGCTGGCCGCCCCGGCGATGAACGGCGGCGCCGTGATGCTGCGCCGGGCTTTCTCCTACAACAACGGCACGACCCCGTTCACCGAGCGCTGGCCGCCGTGGCGGCAGGGGCTCGAGTACGACGCGGGCCTGCTGTTCCTGGCCTACCAGAAGGATCCCAGGCAGGCGTTCGTGCCGGTCTTCACCAGGCTCGCCAGCACCGACGCGCTGAATCAGTTCACCACCCACACGGCCAGCGCCACCTTCGCCATCCCGCCCGGCCCCTCAGGCCCCGGCGACTGGATCGGCAGCAAACTGCTCTGAAAAGGAGTGAACCGCTATCTCACGCCAGCTGATACCGGCAGCGAGGACGCTCGCCGCCGGCGTTCTCGCCGCCCTAGCCCTGGCCGCCTGCGGCTCCACTGCCGCCCCCACCTCCACCACAGCCCTCGGCTCCGTCCGCCAGCAGGAGTGCACGCTGGTCGGCGGGGTCCTGGCCAACGGCCCGGATCCCGATGCCGATCCGGTGGGGTACGCGGACGCTCAGGTCCTGCCGCTGCGCCAGCTCCAGGTCGACGACGCGCAGCTGCACCGTGCCGTGCTCCAGCTCGCGGCCGCCTACCAGGCCTATAGCGCTGCCAGCAGGCAAGCAGGTCCGGCCGCCGCCGTGCAGGTGTCGAAGTCGGAGGCGGCTGTCAACGCGATATGCCCGGGAGTGGCTAACTGATCCTCGCCGCCTGATCTCGCCGGCGCCCTGATCCTTGCCGCCGCGGACCCTGCGCTTGTCCCGGTGGCCCGGTTCGCTTTCCCGAGTGCCCATGCCCCGCGCCGCCGGTTATGGAATCCTAGATCGGTGCATCGCTACCTGGCCGGTCAGTAACCGCGGCCCCATGACGGATCTGGCGCTGGTCAACGCGAATGTGCTGACTATGGATCCCGGTCGGCCGCGGGCGGCCGCGGTGGCGATCACCGGCGGCCGGATCGAGGC
>Ga0302184_10001906_pt1 | contig 13407 bp, 9 predicted proteins | sample I_Palsa_N3_3_FD_200233 | JGI IMG/M metagenome (GOLD analysis project Ga0302184, IMG submission 200233) | Peat permafrost microbial communities from Stordalen Mire near Abisko, Sweden - I_Palsa_N3_3 | ecosystem: Environmental > Terrestrial > Soil > Palsa > Peat permafrost | place: Sweden: Abisko...
TCTTCTTGCCGGCGAGATACAGATCCTGGATCTCTCCCGCTTCCTTTTCGTACCCGTAACGACAGGCCAGCGCGTTGTAGAAGTTCCGGCCCTTGGCGCCCATGCCCCCGATGTACAGTGCCGCCGCTCCTCTCCCCAGCTCGCGGAAGGGGGCCACCGCGGCGTCGTCACCGATGGCCAGGAGACCCCCCGCCGCAATCTGCAGGGGCTCCAGATTGGGGTCACGTCTCGCCGCTCCGGCGTCGAGAGAGGCCCCGAACACCTCCTTGACCTTTTCGGGCACGAAGAACATCGGAAGCCACCCATCGGCCACTTCGGCCGTCATCGCCACGTTCTTCTCCCCCAACGCCGCCACCCAGATCGGGATGCGGGCGCGCACGGGACGACCGATGATCTTGAGCGCTTTACCCAGTCCGGTCCCCTGACCCGACGGCAGCGGGATCTGGTACGCGGCACCGTCGTGGGTGAGCGGAGCCTCCCGGGCCCACACGGCGCGGCAGATCTCGATGATCTCGCGCGTCCGCGTGAGCGGTCGGTCGTAAGCGACCCCGTGGAAGCCCTCGATCACCTGGGGCCCCGAGGCGCCGAGACCGAGCTCGCACCGCCCACCCGACAGGGCATCGATCCCCGCCGCGGTCATGGCGATCAGGGTGGGCGTACGCGTGTAGATGGGGAGGATCGCCGCACCGATCTGCACCCGCTCGGTCTTGGCCGCCAGGTACCCCATCAAGCTCGGCGCATCGAAGCCGTAGGCCTCGGCGACCCAGACGATGTCCAGCCCGACCTTTTCCAATTCGGCGGTCATACGGGCTGACTCGGCAAAACCCCCCGCATAGCTCAGTTGCATGGACAGCTTCACCGATGGCTCCCTTCACTCGTGGCGACCACGATGAGGGTCGACGCTACCAAGGCACGAGCCCGGGTCGCTGTGGCCCGACCCGGGTGGAAGGGCACGGGGCCGTCCCGGCGGATCTGTCAGCTGGATCGGGTCAGCCGGTGATGCGGCCGTAGTAGGCGGCATTGCCGAAGCTGAAGACACCCCCGTCGGCGGCCACCAACCAGTAGCCGTTGGTGACCGGGTCGGCGGCCATGCCCACCACGGGGGCGGCCAGCGCGTCGCCACTCATCGATCCGGAGAAGCTGGCGGCGCCGAAGCAGAAGACGCCGCCGTCCGCCGCCTCGAACCGGTAGCCCTGGCCTCCGGCGAGCGCCTCCATGCCGACGATCGGTTGGTCCAGCCGCAGGTCGCCGGTGCTGCCGAAGTAGGGGGCGTCGAAGCTGAATATCCCCCCGTCCGCCGCGACCAGCCAATAGCCGTCAGTGGCGGGGTCGGTCGCCATGCCGACCACCGGACGGTTGAGCGTGTGGCCGCCCATGCTGCCGCGGAACGGCGCGTCACCGAAGCTGAAGACCCCGCCGTCGGCGGCGACCAACCAGTACCCCCGCCCGTCGGGGGTGGGGGCCAGTCCGACGATAGGAGCCACCAGGTGCGTGGCCCCGGTGCTGCCGTAGAAGTTGGCGTCGCCGAAACTGAAGACCCCGCCGTCGGCGGCGACCAACCAGTACCCCTGCCCGTCGGGGGTGGCGGCGATCCCGACCACGGGCGAATTAAGCGTCGCCGTCGCCATGGACCCGTAATTCGCTGCTGCGCCAAACGCGGCGACGGCCCCGTTCGCCTCGGCTTCCCAATAACCCTTGCCGTCCTGAAGGGTGGCGATACCAATGATGCGCGGCGCAGCGAAGATGGCGGCCTCGACCTGGCTCCACGTCATTGTGATGCCCGCAGGCGCCGGACCGCACGAGCCGATCAGCTGGACGGCAATCGACCCTCCCGACGCACCTGTCGACGAGAACGCGGCACCCATGGAGAGTGTCACCGGCGCGGATCCGCACGAGTTGAACTGGTGCAGGATGATGTCCCGGTGTCCCCAGCACCCCGAAGACGAGCTCGATGTGCAGTCCTCGTTGGTGGTCGCGGCCTGCGATCCCGCGAAGCCGTCCGCGTACATCCAGTAGTAGTCCGCCTCGAAGACCGAGCTGAGCCCACCGGCCCAGACGGACCCACCCCACGTCAGCTGCGCCCCACCGTTCATGCTGGCCGGAAAACTCGGGTCGTCCCCGGCATCCGCGCCCTCCTGGGCGTCCGCATCGAGCTGGGCCGTCATGTCCGAGATGGGGGGAAGTCCCCGGTCTAGCCGTTCCTCGTTGACGACGATGAAGGCCTGCTCGGGTATGGGCAGGCCTGAGATCGTGGCCTCCGAGACGTTCATGGGACCCACGCCTTCGGCCGCCCGCGCCGAGTCGATCGAGGCGAGAAAGTCCGTGCTGGACGGCGCGATGTCGCCGGGTGGATTGTTCGGCGGAAGGATGCCGGTCGCGCCGGCCGGGGAGGTGAGCCAACCACCAACGAAGGCGGCAATCGCCAGCGCGGTGATACAGAGCACGCCCAACACAGCGGCGACCGCCTGCCCGTGTCGTGTCCGCGCCGCCTGGTCCACGTCTCCTCCAAGGGACGCCGAGGAGGTGGGCCATCACGGAAATGGGGTTGAGAAACCATTTTCGGCAACCCGGCTCACTCAGAGAGTCCCGTAGCTTTGCGTCCCCCCCTCGCGGAGGGTTTGCCTTTGTCGTCAAAAGTATGCCCGAAGGGGCCCACTGTTGGGCCACAATTCTCACCTGCGCCCCCACGTGCAACCGGACAGCAACCGTCCACGCTGGTGGTACCCGCTCAGGTGGAGGCCCCTTTTCGTGGGTCCGGCAACACCCATGGGGCAATCGTCAGACGGCGGGAGGGCGCCGACCCGGACCGACCCGGACCGGCGCCGGCGTCGACCCGTGCACCGCCGGTGTCAGCCCGACAGGCCGATGACGACGGACTTGGTCTCGGTGAACGCCTCGATACTTCCCCATCCGCCCTCACGCCCGAGCCCGGACTGCTTCATGCCGCCGAACGGCGCATTCGGCCACACGGTGTACTCATTGACCCCGACCGTGCCGGCCCGGACGGCCCTGGCGACGCGAAAGGCACGTGCGATGTTGGTGGTGTAGACGCCCGCCCCGAGCCCGTACTCCGTGTCGTTGGCCAGTGCGATGGCGTGCGCCTCGTCGTCGAACGGCATGGCCACCAGCACCGGCCCGAAGACCTCTTCGCGCGCCACCGTCATGGAATTGTCGACGTCGGCGAACAGGGTCGGATTGACGAAGTTGCCCTGGGAAAGGTCGCCTCCGGGCCGGTCTCCGCCAGCCACCAGGCGCGCGCCCTGTGACGGGGCCTTCTCGATGAACCCGAGCACCTTGTCGAGCTGGCGCTTGTTGATGATGGCGCTCGACGTGGTGGCGCTGTCGAAGGGATCACCGAACTGCACCATGCCGACCAACGATGCCGCAGCATTCACGAACGCGTCATACACGCTGCGGTGCACCAGTGATCTCGTTTGGCAGACACAGCCCTGGCCCGAGAGTCCCATGGACACCATGCCCATGGCCATCATGGCCGCGCCCTCGACGCTCGGCGCATCCTCGAACACGATGCTGGGCGACTTCCCACCCAGCTCGAGGGTGACCCGCTTGACCGTGTCCCCGCTCGCTTCGAGGATCCGCTTGCCCACGGCGCGACTGCCGGTGAAGGTGACCTTGTCGACGCCGGGGTGGGTTATGAGGGCCTCGCCGGTGGGATTGCCCGGTCCCGGGATGAGATTGAAGACGCCGGGCGGGAAGCCTGCCTCGTCGATGAGGGCGGCCAGCTTCAACGATGTGAGCACGGCGAACTCGGACGGCTTGACCACCAGGGTGCAGCCGGTGGCCAAGGCGGGTGCCACCTTCTGGGCGAAGAGCATCATGGGGGCGTTCCACGGGATGATGGCGGCCACCACGCCCACCGGCTCCCGGAAGCTCATGATCTGCACGTCTCCCCCCGTCGGGCCGGCTTCATAGGTGGGATAGGTCGAACCGCAGATCTTGTCGATCCAGCCGGCGTGGTGGTCAAAGACACCCGCGGCCATCTCGCTCGAGACGACGGACATGGAGGAGAACGCGATGGGCATGCCCATCTCCAACGTCTGCAACCGGTTGAGCTCTTCGCCGTGCTCGTCGATCAAGGCGATCAGGCGGCTGAAGTACTTCTTACGCTCCTTGGCCGTGATACGGGGCCAGGGACCTTCGTCGAAGGCCCGGCGGGCCGCTGCCACGGCCCGGTCGACGTCGGCGACGGTGCCGACGGCAAAGGTGGTGACCACCTCGTTGGTGGCCGGGTTCATCTGCTCCCAGGTCCCCCCGTCCGAGGCATCGCCCCACACCCCGTCGATGAAGAGGCGGCCGGGCTTGACGCCCAGATCATCACGCTGCTCGAGCACGGACATTGCCATGTCAGGTCACCTCCGTCAGAAGGCCGAGCCGGTGCTCGGTCCGGTACTGGGGTCGAACGAACGCCGCCACGTGCTGTCTGGGGCGCATCTCCAACTATGACACGGGCGTCAGGCTCGGGGCGAGCCGCCGGCCCGCCTCACATCCCCGGCTCGGGATCGCGCGGTTGGCCGAGCATGCGCTCGGCGATGACGTTGCGCTGCACCTCGCTCGTCCCCCCGGCGATGGTCAGGCACCGGGTCGAGAGAAAACCCTCCTCCCATCGCTGGGCTTCCCCGTCGAGCACCGCCCCGTCCGCCCCGTAGAGGGCCATGCCCATCTCCTGCACGCGCTGCTCGTGCTCGACTCCCAACAGCTTGCGAACGCTGGCTCCGCTGCCGGGGTCGACTCCCGAGAGGGTGCGCAGCGTCGAACGTAGGCTCAGCAGGGCCAGCGACTGCGCCTCGACAAGGAGATGCCCCAACTCCCTCGAGCGGGCTGGTGCGTCGTCACGACCGCCGCGCTCGATGGTGCGGATCAGCGATTCGACACCGTTGCCGAATGCCGCCCCCGACGACATGGAGACACGTTCGTTGGACAACGTGGTCCGGCCGATGCGCCAGCCGTCTCCCGGGCTCCCGATCACTGCGTCATCGGGAATGAAGACATCGGTCAGGAACACCTCGTTGAACATCGCCGCCCCTGTCAGTTCCCGTAGTGGACGGATATCGATGCCGTCGGCGTGCATATCGACGATGAAGTAGGTGATGCCTGCATGTTTGGCCGCGTCCGGGTCGGAGCGAGCGAGGCAGATGCCGAAGTCCGCCGTCATCGCCAGCGAGGTCCACACCTTTTGCCCGTTGAGAACCCAACCACCTTCGACCGAATCGGCCCGGGTGCTCAGGGCGGCGAGATCCGAGCCGGCGCCGGGCTCGCTGAACAGCTGGCACCACGAAAGCTTGCCCAGCAGCGTCGGTCGCACCCAGCGCTCCTGTTGCTCGTCCGTGCCATGGGCGATGATGGTGGGGAGTGCCCATGCGCCGACGGCCAGGTGGGGTCGGGACACGCCGGCCGCGGCGAGCTCCTCCTCGAGCACCAGTTGATCGAGCGGATCGGCCGAGCGGCCCCACGGCGCCGGCCAGTGCGGCATGAGCAGGCCCGTCTCGACCAGCGCGGCGCGTTGCGCCTCACCCTCTTCGGTCGCCACCCGCTGCACGAGGGGCCGCAACTCCTCGCGCCGGGACGCAGCCTGCGGTGGGAGATCGGCCGAGATGCTGCGTCGAGCGCCTGCGAGGGCCAGCTCCGCCACGCCGCGCTCCAGCGCTCCGACGTCGGCCAGCAGCTGGCGGGTCGCCATGGCGCGCTTGAGGTAGAAGTGCGCATCGTGCTCCCACGTGAACCCGATGCCCCCCAGGATCTGGACGCACTGCTTGGCGCAGTGCGCCGCTGCGTCGAGGCTCAGGGCGCCCGCCACCTGTGCGCTGAGCGCCCGCTCGTGGGGCGAGGCGTCGCCGCCCCACGCGGCGGCGGCATCCCATGCCACGGCGGCGCACTGCTCGACCGCGACCAGCATGTCGGCCAGCGCGTGCTTGATCGCCTGGAACTGACCGATCGGCCGGCCGAACTGCACGCGGACCTTGGCGTAGTCCGATGCGGTGTCGAGGCACCAGCGCGCCACCCCGGCCCCCTCGGCGGCCGCCATCACCAGGGCCAGATCACGCACGTCTCCCTCATTTACATCGGGCAGCAGTGCGTCCGGCGTGAGCGGCGCGTCGGTGACGACGAGCTGTCCCAGCCGCCGGGTGGCATCGAGAGCGGGCAGCGGCGTCGCGTCGGTGACGGTCCTCGGATCGAGCAGGCACCAGCCCCCATCGTCGAGGGGGGCGAGCAACACCGACGCCGTGCTCAACCCCAGCACGGGCCGCAAGGAGCCACTGACCGACGATCCGCCGGAACCGTGCGCCAGGCGTAACGCCCCGGAGCCGAGCGCGACGGCTCCGGGTGCGGACCCATCCACCAGACCGGGCAGGTACCGGGTGCGCTGGGCGTCGCTCCCGTGTCGGGAGATCACCGCAGCCACGAGAGCCGTCGGGAGGACCGGCCCCGGGAAGAGCGCGTACCCAAGTTCCTCGAGCACGACGGCCAGCTCGGCCAGCCCGAATCCCTGCCCGCCATCCGCCTCGGGCACATGCAGTCCCAGCCAACCCTGGGCCACCATCTTCTCCCATACCGGCGGCAGCTCCTCGGTGGTCGACTCGGCCGCGGCCCGGGGCTCGCTGGGCGGGCAGTGGTTCTGCAGCCAGCGCAGCGCACTCTGGCGTAGCGCTTCGTGATCTTCGCTCACCGCTATGGGCATTCGTCCTCCGTCTCGTTGGGGATCAGCGCGACACCACCTCGCGACAGGGTGATGGCGCCGACCGGGCAGCCCTCGGCGGCGGCACGCAACCGCTCCTCGTCTGAAGCTGCGGCGTCGAGGACGACCGCGTGGCCGTCCTCGCTCAGATCAAAGGTGGCAGGGGCCCAAAAGACGCAGTTTCCCGAGCCCATGCACGTGTCCCAGTCGATCGAGACTTCCAACCCTTCGCTCACGTTGCCACCTCCGATCTCATGCAGCAGTTAACAGGATGGCACTGGTCGGCACACCCTCCCCCGAGGTGACCAGGCACGAACGGGCGCCGTCCACCTGGGAGGTCGACGTCCCACGCACCTGGCGGACACCCTCGGTGATCAGATTGAAACCGTGCACGTAGGCCTCGGACAGTCCCCCGCCCGATGTGTTGGTCGGCAGTGACCCGCCCCCCCACCGCAGGTTCCCCTCGGCCACGAAATCGCCGGCGTCACCGCGCCCGCAGAACCCGTACGCCTCCAAGGAGAGCAGGATCAGCGGGGTGAAGGCGTCGTAGAGCTGCACGACGTCCACATCGGGCGGACCGAGGTCGGACTGCGACCAGAGCTTGCGGGCACAGGCCCAGGCCGGACCGGTCAACGGATCGTCGCCGTAGTAGTTCACCATCGTCTCGTGCTGGCGGTTCAGCCCCTGGCCGAACGCATGCACGATTGCGGGCGGGTGCGGGCAGTCCTTGGCCCGCGCCGCCGAGACCAACACGGCGGCCAGCGCGCCGTCCGTCTCGAGGCAGTTGTCGAAGAGGCACAGGGGCTCGGAGACGAAGCGGGCCCCCATGTAGTCGTCGATCGACAGGGGCTTGTCGAACATGATCGCGGCGGGGTTGCGGTTGGCGTGCCCCCGGATGGCCAGCGCCACTTCAGCCAGCTGGGCCCGGGTTCCCCCGTACTCGTACATGTAGCGGCGCGCCAGCATCGCCACCTCGTCCACCGGCCTGAGCAAACCGAAGGGCCGGGTCCACTGCGCCTGCTGGGTCTGCTGGGAGGACGCTCCCGCCCATGGCCGCGAGCGGGCCGCGCCCCGTTTGCGGGAGCGCCAGGCCACGACCACGTCGGCTTGGCCGGTGGCGATGGCCATGGCGGCATGGCCGATCGTGGCACAGCCCGCGCCCCCGCCGTAACCCGCCTGCGAGAAGAAGGTCACGTCGCCGGCGCCGATGGACTTGGCCAGGGCGACCTCGTCCGTCGTCTCCATCGTGTACGAGCACAGACCGTCGACCTCGCCGGGTGCGATGCCCGCGTCACGGAGGGCGGCGACAACGGCCTCGGCGGCCAGCTGGGACTCGGGTCGGTCGATCTGCTTGGCGAACTCGGTCTGCCCGATGCCGACGATCGCCGCCGCGTCCTGCAGGGGGCTCCGCGTCCGGGTCATGGCGAGTGACGCTATCGGTCCGCGGGAGACTTCTCCGTCAAGGGGCGGCGAACACCACCGGCAGGGAGAGGGGCGAGCGGAACGCCATGCCCTCGATGTGCGGGGCCTCCGCGGACGGATCCAGCGAGAACGGCCCGAGCCGGTCGAAGAGCGTCGTGATGGCCACCCGCGACTCCATCCGGGCCAGGTGCATGCCGAGGCACACATGGACCCCGAATCCGAAGCCCAGGTGCTGGCGTCCCGGGCGGAACATGTCATAGCGATCGGGATCGGCGTACTTGCGCTCGTCCCGGTTCGCTGCCCCGAGGAGGAGCGCCACATCGGCGCCCGCCGCCACCTGCACTCCCGCCAGTTCGGTGTCGCGCGTGGCCCGACGGAGGATGACCGTCACCGGCGGCTCCCAGCGCAGCGCCTCCTCGAACGCCTCGGGGAACAACGACCGGTCGTTGTAGAGCGCGTCGAATTGGGTGCGGTCACCGAGGAGCGCGAGGAGGAGATTGCCACTGGCGCGGTACGTCGTCTCGACCCCGGCCGGAAGCAGCAATCGGAGAAACGAATAGATCTCCTCATCGGTCAGCTTCGTGCCGTCGACCTCCACCCGGACCAGGTCGCTGATCAGGTCGTCGCCCGGGGTCACCCGGCGCTCCTCCATCACGGCGGCGAAGTAGTCCCGCAGTGCCGCCGACGCCGCCATGCCGCGGTCCCAGTTCGCGGCGACACTGGTCAGCTCAATGGCCCAGCGTTGGAAGCTCGGATAGTCGGCGCGGGGAAGACCGAGGATGTGCGCGATGACCTGGGCCGGAAAGTTGAAGGTCACCTCGCGCACCAGGTCGGCGCGCCCGGCGTCGATGAAGCCGTCGATCAGTTCGTTGACGACGACCGCGACCAGGCTCTCCTCCCAATGCTCGAGCACCTTGGAACGGAAGCTCTGGGAGACCAGGGCACGGTTGATCCGGTGCTCGGGCTCGTCCATCTGCAAGATGGTGCGGCCCATGACCATGCCCATGATCCCCTCGTAGACGGCCGACGAGTACGTCTCGCCGTCACGAAGCACCTGCACCACCTCGTCGAAGCCGAAAACCGTCACCGGCGGAGGCCTGTTCGGATCGGCCGGCGTCGCCCCATCGCCAAGGTCGATCGGCCCCGTATGTACGGGCGACTGCCTCCGGAGCTCGTGCATCCTCGGGTAGGGATCGCGCACAGCGCCCGACACCGTGTCCTTGAGCTCGAAGGGGTCAAAGACCACAACGGGGCTCGGTGAAGCGACGGCTGCCATGAGACTCCTCTCGTCCACTGCGGACTGCAATGGCTGTCCAGGCCTGTGCCCTTTTATCGACCCTACTAAACGTTCGTTTGGGTGTCCAGTCAACGTTCGTTGGAGAAGCCCGCTACACCCCTGTTCGACGGCGACCCGAGAAACACCCACAATGGGGGTCATGGCGAACACAGACCAGGCGGAGGGCTCGTCCACGAGGCACCGGATCCTGCAGGTCTCCCTCTCGCTGATGTCGCAGAAGGGGGTCGACGGCACAAGCATGCGCGACCTCGCCTCGGCGGCGGGCCTGAACGTGGCCTCGCTCTACCACTACTTCCCCTCGAAGCGGGAGCTGCTCGAGGCCGTGCTCGTCGAGCGCGGCTATCTCCCCGAGTGGGACGCCGGCCCCAAGCCTGGCGACGGCCCGGCTGCGGAATCCGCCTTGGCGTCGGTGCTGGCCGACATCCTCATCTCCATGTTCGAGGTCGAGGACTTCGTGCGCCTCATGGCGGGTGAGGCCATGCGCGGCGAGGAAACTGCCCGCGCCGTCGGCGTGGATCTCTTCACGACCTTCGAAGCCGCGCTGGCCGAGTGGATCGTCACCCATCGCTCCGATCTCGACGATCGGGTCGGGGCGCCCGCAGTGGCCCACCTCTTGACCGCCATGGTCGTGGGCATTTTCGTCCAGTACACCGCTGGTGTCGGGGGGGAGCACGACCGGGACGACCTGACCGCCCTGCTGACCCAACGGGCCAACGAGATGGCCCGTCTCGTGGGGTCCGCACTCGCCTGAGCGCCCCGGTCGCCCCCGGACGCGCCGACCGCAGGCAAGAGTTCAGGCGGATTCGATGAACAACGAGGCCAGCCGTCGGCGCTCCTGGGCGATACCGCCGAAAAGAACCTCGTTCTGCTTGACCCGCTTGAAGAGGAAGTGGGCGTCGTTGGCCCACGTGAAGCCCACGCCACCGTGGAGTTGTATGTCGTCGCCCGTCACCCGCACCCCCGCCTCTGCGGCATAGCTGGCCGCCATGGCGGCGGATCGCTCCCGGTCCGGTGCCTCGGTATCGGTGGCCCAGGAGGCGAACTGCACGCCGGCGCGTGCCATCTCGACCTGCTGGAACATCTCCACCAGGCGGTGCCGCACGCTCTGGTAGGTCGCGACCGGCCGATCGAAGACGATGCGGGTGGAGGTGTAGGCGATCGCTTCGCCCAGGGCGCGGTCGGCCGCACCGACCGTCTCCGCCGCCAGGGCGACGGCGATGTCGTCCTGCACGCGTTGCCACAGGGTCGTCTGGTTTCCCCCCGGACCGAGCGGGACCACCGGCGTCTCGTCCAAGACCAGGCGGGCGACCTTGCGGGTGGGGTCGAGGGACGGGATCAGCTCGCCGCCCGGCTGCTCCAGAAGGAAGGAGCGCACCCCCTCCTCGCCGCGGGCCACCACGATGGCCCAGTCGGCGCTGTGGCCGTCGACGACGACCGCTTTCGTCCCGTTCAGGACCCATCCGGCGCCCTTGCGCCGGGCGCGCGTCCGTACCGTGCTCAGCGGGTCACCATGCCCCAGTTCCCCCAGGGCCACCGTGCCCCGGCGGGCCCCGTTCGCCAGGTCGGGAAGGAGGTCGGTCGCCCCCAATGCCCGCGCCGCCAGGGTGGCCGCGATGGCGGACGAGAAGAACGGTCCGGGCAACGGAAGCCGTCCCATCTGCTCCGCCACGATGCACATCTCGAGGAGCCCCGTTCCCGCCCCGCCGTACTCAGCCGGGACGAGCAATCCGGTCCAGCCGAGGTCGACCAGCGTGCGCCAGAGCGCCGGCGTGATCCCCGTGGGGTCCTCCGCCAGAGCGCGGACCACGTCGGGACCGCAGGCGCGTTCGAGGGCGGATCGCGCCACGTCCTGCAGCGCCAGCTGCTCGGCATCGAATGTGAAGTCCACCGGTTCCCCTGCCTCCCGCCCTGACGGGCCCGTCCCGGACGCACCGGGGCGGTCCCTGACGACAGCGTCACAGTACACGGAGGTCGGGTACCCTTCCCCCGTGGATTTTGCCTTGACGCCCGAGGATGAAGCCTTCCGCGACGAGCTGCGCAGCTGGTTGGACGAGCACCTCCCCCCGTTTCTCGAAGCCCAGACGCTCGGGGACGACGCCAGCCTTTCGGGCGACGCATCCCAGCGCCGGCGCCAGGCGTGGCAGCGCAAGCTGAACGAAGGCGGGTGGGCCGCCATCCATTGGGGCCCCGAATACGGCGGGCGCACCATCAATGCCATGCAGCGCCTGATCTATTCCGAGGTGATGGCGGAGTACCGGACGCCGGGCATGTTCAACACCAACGGGATCTGGCAGATCGGGCCCATGATCATCGCCTGGGGCACCGAGGAGCAGAAGGCGGCGTGGCTGCCGTCCATCCTCGAGGCCGAAGAGCACTGGTGCCAGGGGTTCAGCGAGCCCGATGCGGGCAACGACCTGGCCAACCTGCGCACCACCGCCGTGCGCGACGGCGACGACTACGTGGTGAACGGCTCGAAGATCTGGATCTCCTCCGCTCACCTGGCCACCTGGGGGCTGTTCCTCCTGCGCACCGATCCCACCGCCATAGAGCGGGGCAAGAAGCACGAGGGGATCACCGCCTTCATCATCAACCTGCACACGCCCGGGATCGAGGTGCGCCCGATCCGCGACATGGCCGGCGAGGAGCTCTTCAACGAGATCTTCTTCACCGATGCCCGCATCCCGGCCTCCAGCCGCCTCGGTGAGCAGGGTGGTGGCTGGATGGTGGCCATGGGCACCCTGGGCTACGAACGTGTCGGCATCGCCAGCCAGATCTCCATCCTCTCCGCCGACCTGCACGCCATGGTGGAGGCGGCCCGCTCGGTCAATCCCGGCGCCCTCGAGGACCCGGCGCTGCGCGATCGGATCGCCAAGACCTGGACCGAGATCGAGCTGGCCCGCCTCCTGTCCCTGCGCGCCCTGAGCAAGATCATGAAGGGCGAGAAGAACTGGCCCGAGGTGCCTTTCGCCAAGCTGTCGTGGTCATCGTTGGCCCAGACGCTGGCCGAGTTGGCGGTGGACCTCCTCGGTCCGGCCGGGATCCTGGCCCGCGGCGGGCCCGACGCCGTCGATCGCGGCAAGTGGACCCGGCTCTACGCCTTCCAGCGCTACAGCACCATCGGCGGCGGCTCGACGGAGATCCAGAAGAACATCATCGCCGACCGCGCCATCGCGATGCCGGGGCAGTCCCGCACGTCGTGAGCATGGCGCCCCGTGCAGACCCCCGCTCGGCCTGCATCATCGGCGTGGCCCGCCGGACGTGGCGTCCGGAGGACGCTCCCGACGGCGCACCCGAGCCCCTCGACATGTGGGAGCAGATGGCACGGGCGGCCGCGGCAGATGCCGGCGCGCGGTCCACCGACCTGCTGGCGGATCTCGAGAGCATCGATGTCGTCTACTCCCAGTCGTGGCAGTACGACGACCCGGCGGACCGACTGGCGACGCGGCTCGGCGCGACGCCGGCCCGCCGCAACTATTCGGGCATCGGCGGGTCGGTGCCGCAGATGCTGGCGGTCGACGTGGCGGAGCACATCGGGCGCGGTGACCTCGACCTCGCACTGATCGTCGGTGCCGAGGCCCTCGCCACCGTGCGCCGGCTCAAGAAGGCGGGCGAGGAACCGCACTGGTCGTTCCAGCCGGCCGAGCCCCGGCCCTTCCCGATGGAGCTGCAGCTCCATCCCGCAGAGATCAGCCACGCCGTCTTCCAGGCCTTCCTGACGTTCGCCCTCTTCGACAACGCCCGCCGGGCGCACCTTGGGCGAGGCCTCGACGAACACCGGATGAAGTTGGGCCGGGTCCTGGCCTCGATGACCGAAGTGGCCGCCACCAGTCCGCACGCCTGGTTCCCCGTCGCCCGCTCGGCCGAGGAGATCATCACCGCGACGCCGGAAAACCGGATGGTGGCCTACCCCTACACCAAGCTGTCGACGGCCATCATGGACGTCGACATGGCGGCCGGCCTCCTGATCGCCGGTGCGGCCAAGGCTGACAGCCTG
>Ga0302184_10001908_pt1 | contig 13397 bp, 13 predicted proteins | sample I_Palsa_N3_3_FD_200233 | JGI IMG/M metagenome (GOLD analysis project Ga0302184, IMG submission 200233) | Peat permafrost microbial communities from Stordalen Mire near Abisko, Sweden - I_Palsa_N3_3 | ecosystem: Environmental > Terrestrial > Soil > Palsa > Peat permafrost | place: Sweden...
GGCGCAGGGTCGCCTGCCTTCGACGTGTTCGCGCCGCTGCGCCGCGGCCGGGTCTCCGCCGAGACCACCGGTCCCGGTGATGACAGGCTCGTTCCGGGCATGCTGGGGGCGCCCGCCACCCCGATGACGCCAGTGGCCTCGGCCCGGCCGGGGTCACCGGACGCTAACCCCGACATCGAGGGACTTCCGCGGCGGGTCAGGCAGGCGAGCCTGGCTCCCCAGCTTCGCGCTGACCCGCCCCAGCGCCGGGTCACCATGGCCAGCGCCGGCCCGTCGAGCTGGCCCACGCCCGCGGAAATCCGCCGGACCGTGTCAGATCTTCAGCGCGGCTGGCAGGAAGGCCGGTCCGGGTACGACGCGGGCCCTCCGGCCGAACCCACCCCGGATAGCGGCGGCCAGTATTCACGCGGGCACTATTCACGCGGGCACTATTCCGGCCGGCACGATTCAGGCGGGCACGATTCAGGCGCGGACGAACGAGCAGGCGGGGAAGCCGATGGAACCTGATACCGGTAGGCCGGGCCGGACGGGCCGGATGGGCCGGCTCGACTGGCTGCTCGATGATCTCGTGCGGCGGGTCGGCCCGATCGGCAAGGCTGTCATCTTGTCCGCCGATGGCATCGCGCTGGGCGCATCGAGCACGCTCGAGCGCGATGACGCGGAGCACCTGGCCGCGCTGGCGGCCGGGTTCCAGTCGCTGGCCCGCGGCGCCGGACGGCATTTCGGCGGCGGCTCGGTCCGGCAGACGATCATCGAGATGGAATCAGGATTCCTGCTCGTCAGCGCCGCGGGCAGCGGGACATGCCTCGCGGTTATCGCCGAACCGGGCTGCGACCTGGGCCTGGTCGCCTATGAGATGGCCGTCCTGATCTCCAGGTCGGGCGAGCACATCCGGGTCAACGCGCGCGCGTCCGCCGTCACCGGCTGGGCCTAACGAGACGCCATGCCGTCCAACGACGAACGATGGATGGATGCCGAGGCCGGACCGGTGGTCCGGCCCTATGCCCTTACCCAGGGCCGGACGAGGCATACGGGTGCATCGTTCGACCTGGTCGCGACGGTCATGGCCACGCGCGCCCGGGTCGCCGATCCGGCGTCGCTGGCGCCCGAGCACATAAGCGTGCTGCAGCTCGCCCGGGCGCCGACAACCGTCGCGGATATTGCCTCTGACGTTGATCTTCCGCTTGGTGTCGTCCGCATCATCCTTGCCGACCTGCGGGAACTCGGCCTGGTCGCGATCAGCACGCCGGCTGCGCCGTCGATGCGGATCGACACGCACACCCTCAGGGAGGTCCTAAATGGACTACGGGGCCTATAACCCGGCTGGCGGCCAGGCACCGCCCCGCGCGATAAAGATCCTCCTGGCCGGCGGCTTCGGGGTGGGCAAGACCACGCTCGTCGGTGCGGTGAGTGAGATCAAGCCGCTGCGGACCGAGGAGCTACTGTCCGAGGGCAGCTTGCGCACTGACAGCACCGAAGGCGTCGAGGCCAAGACGACGACCACGGTCGCGATGGACTTCGGCCGGATCAGCCTGCGCCGTGACCTGGTGCTCTATCTGTTCGGCACACCCGGCCAGCAGCGGTTCTGGTTCATGTGGGATGAGCTTGCGATCGGCGCGCTGGGCGCCGTGGTCCTCGCCGATACCCGGCGGCTGGCCGACAGCTTTCCCGCGATCGACTACTTCGAGCGCCGGGAGATACCGTTCATCATCGCGCTGAACTGCTTCGACGGCGCCCGGAGGTACGCCATCGAAGACGTCAGGATGGCCTTGGACCTTGAGCCCGGTCTCCCGGTGGTCCTGTGCGACGCTCGCAGCCGGGAATCAGCCAAGGAGGTGCTGATCGCCCTGGTCGAGCACGTCCTGGCCACCGCGTCGCGGGAATCTGTCTCAGGGATCGCCTAGCCTCAAGGATCGCCTAGCCTCAAGGATCGCGGAGCACGGCCCAGACCGCCTTGCCGTGCCCGGCGATCGGGCTCCAGCCCCACACGTGACTAAGCGCCGCGACGATCTGCAGGCCGCGCCCGCTTTCCCCGGCCCAGCCGGGCTGCCGCGGCATCGGCGTCTCGTTGGCTGGATCGATGACCGCCAGCATGACTTCGCCGACCCGCCTGAGCATGCATAGCCGCAGCACGGCCAGGCCGGCACCGGGGTTGGCGCGGATCAGGCCGGCCCGGGTACCGTGCAGAACGGCGTTGACCACCAGCTCATCGATGATCATCTCGGCGTCATCGGCCAGCGCCTCCAGGCCCCAGCAGGTGAGCAGCTCCCGGACGAAGTAGCGGGCGGTCCTGGCCTCTTCCGGCCGGGCGGGCAGGGCACGGGAAGTAACCGCCGGGGTCTCCCACCACGCGGAGGGCACGGGCAGCAGCCGCGGCATGCTGCCCGTGACTGCGGGCCTCCAGACGCTGACTTCGTCGTCGTCATCCCCGCTACCGGTAGCGACACTGAGATGGGCCAACGCAACAGCTTCCTGCATGTCATCGGGCCTGAAACGGCTGCCCGTCACGGTGTTAACTGCGTGCTTGAAGCTATGGTGCCTGATATATTGTGCAAATGCAAGACCAGATGCACGTTCATTCGCTTTGTGCACAGGTCTCCAAATGGACGCACGGGGGATCAGCAGGCAGGCGAATCGCATCAGGCACTTACTCACCAGCCGCCAACATAACAATTACAGTGAGTGAACCTTTTCAGGCCTGGAGCGTGTTAGATCTGTCGGAAGGGGATAAATATGTCCATAACCTACAACGGCATGCTCGCCGCCGAACTCGGCGATGTCCGCTGGCTGAAGAGCTGGCACAGCAACCCGAACGGCGCCTGCGTTGAGCTGGCCGCACTGCCCAGCGGCGAGATCGCGATGCGCAACTCGCGGTTCCCAGCCGGTCCCGTTCTGCTCTACACTCAGGCAGAGATCACCGCATTCCTGGCGGGAGCCAAGGATGGGGAATTCGATCATCTACTCGCCGAAGTCAGCCAGCTAACCCCCAATAAACTGCGATAACGGCCGGCACGCGGCGACACGGTAGTAACGGACCGGCAAACTGGACCCTTCCGACCTGCGAGAATACGGAGAGATCAGGACTTCTGTTGAATTGTCACAGAACCCCCTTTCGCACTCGTTAGGTCACATGGGAGACTGGTCCACACCCCGCCAGGATCTAGGGCGACGACGATGCGAGGAGTGCCGATGGTCTCATCGGAAGACTCGGCCTGGGACGTGCCTCCGAGCATTTTCGGCACGCGGGCGGGCGGTCCCACCGTTCAGCGCCTCGTGCTCGGCGGTCAGCTGCACCAGCTCCGTGAGTCGCGCGGAATTAGCGCAGAGCAGGCCGCCGAGGCCATCCGGGGTTCTCATTCCAAGATCAGCCGAATGGAACACGGCCGGGTCGGCTTCAAGGAGCGGGACGTGGGTGATCTCCTCACGCTGTACGGCGTTACCGATAGCGAAGAACGTGCGGCGCTGCTGAACCTGGCCAGGGAGGCCAACACACCCGGCTGGTGGCACGCGTACTCGGACATCCTGCCGAGCTGGCTGGAGCCGTACGTCGGCCTCGAGGCGGCGGCATCGGTCATCAGGACCTACGAGGTCCAGCTCGTGCCCGGTCTGCTCCAGACCGAGGAATATGCCCGCGCGCTGATCCGGCAGGGCTCGGCGGCCAGCGAAGAAGAGATCGCCCGGCGGGGCGAGCTGAGGGCCAGCCGCCAGGAAATCCTCCGCAGGCCGGACGCGCCGCTGTTGTGGGCCGTGGTCGACGAGGGCGCGCTGCGCCGGCCCGTGGGCAGCAGGGACGTGACCCGCGAGCAACTGCGGTACCTCATCGAGGTGGCGGAGCACCCGGCGGTCACCCTCCAGATCCTGCCGTTCATCGCGGGCGCGCATTCCGCCATGGGCGGCCCGTTCACGATCCTGCGCTTCGCCGAGCCCGACCTGCATGACGTCGTGTACATCGAGCAGCTGACCAGCGCGCTCTACCTGGACAAGCCCGTCGAGGTGGACAGCTACCTCGAGGTCATGGAGCAGCTCTGCCTGCAGGCCGAGCCCGCCGCGAACACCACGATGGTGCTCAGCCAGATCCTCGCCGACAGCTAACCCTGGTTCCGTCTCGCCGTCTCAGCGGCCCGCCGAGGTCCGTTCCTCGCACGCCCACGGCGAGCCGTAATCGGCCAGCAGATGAAGGAACGGGCGCGCGGGCAGCGCTTCGGGACCAAGCACGCCGACCCCGGACCAGGCGCCGCAGTCAATCAGCTCAAGCGCGACCACCGGGTTGACCGCGGTCTGCCAGACCACCGCCTGGGACCCGTACTCGGCCATCGACCACGCGTTGTCGACCACATGGTGCAGGTACACCTCACGCGGCGCACCGTCGGTGCCCGTGCCGGTCACCCAGGTGCCGGCGCAGGTCAGCCCGCTCATCGCGTCCCCGAGCGCGGCCGGGTCCGGCAAGCACGCGGCCACCACGTCGCGAGGCGACACGGTCGCGGCGCCGACCCGCACCGGTTTCGTCTTGTCCAGGCCCAGCTTGTGCAGGGTGCGCAGGACGCCGATGAACTCGGACCCGAGTCCGTACTTGAAGGTGACCCGCCGCGCCTGGACCCACCGCGGCATCAGCAGCACCTCCTCGTGCTCGACGTTCACGCATTCCACCGGGCCGATGCCGGCCGGGAAGGTGAAGACCTCGGGCTCGCTGAACGGCTCGGTGGTGAACCAGCCCCGGTCGCGTTCCCAGATCACCGGCGGGTTCAGGCACTCCTCGATCGTGGTCCAGATGGAGAACGTGGGGGCGAAGTCGTAGCCGGCCACCTGCAGGCTCGAGCCGTCCCGGACGCCGAGCTCGCCGATCTCGCTGAACAGCTCATCGGCGGCGTAACGGGCGAATACGTCCGACAGCCCCGGCTCCACTCCCATGCCCACCAGCGCGAGCCGCGACGCCCACTCCCAGGCCGGCGCCATCGCGAACTGGTCGTCACCCAGCTTGACTCCGGTCATCCGGTAGGGGTCATCCTGATGCGGATGAGAAAGCGACATCGCCATGTCCAGGTAGTGGGTGCGGGCCTGGAGCGCGGCCCGGAACAGCGGCATCACGAAACGGGGGTCGGTCGCGTTCATGAGCACGTCGCAGCGGCGCTCGGTGAGCAGCTCCGCGGCCGCCCGCTCGTCCCTGGCGTCCAGCTGCACGGCCTCGAAACCATCCCGGGCCGCGGCGGCGCGTTGCGCCCGGTCCAGGTCGTAGTCGGCGATCACCAGCTCGGCGAACCGCCGGCGGGCCGCGATCCGGGCAAATGCCGTGCCAACCCCGCCCGCGCCTACCAGCAGTATCCGCATGGGCTGATCCTAGACCTCTGCGCCTATACTTCTCCCAAAACCGCAGACGAGACCAGCCGTGATATCGAGCTGTTACTACGGATATCGTTGCCGGAAAGCATCATTTGTGCTAGAACCGTAGTGTTTAGTGGTGCTGACGTCGCCGTCACACCCTGCCGATGACATCTTGCGGTAACGGCCCGGCCGATTCGGAGGCCGCCGTTCCGGCCCGGTTATGCCGGGTTACAGCCAGGAGGGTGAGACATGGCCACTACTGCGCCCGCGCAGCCCACTGAACAGTCCCAGGACAAAGGCCTGAAGGGCGGCGCGCTCGGCCTGGTCTCCAGCGTCGTGATGGGCGTGGCCTCGACCGCGCCTGCGTACAGCCTGGCCGCCACCCTGTTCTTCGTGGTCGGCCTCGTCGCCCTCAAGGCGCCCTCGGTCGCCGTGCTGGCGTTCATCCCGATGCTGCTGTGCTCGATCGGCTACAGCGAGATGAACAAGGCCGACCCGGACTGCGGGACGACGTTCACCTGGGCGACCCGGGCGTTCGGGCCGAAAACCGGCTGGGCGGGCGGCTGGGCCATCGTGGCCGCCGACATCCTGGTCATGGCCAGCCTGGCCCAGGTCGCCGGGCAGTACGTGTTCCTGCTTTTCGGCGCGAACGGCATCGGCCAGGACGCCACCAGCGGCTGGGTGCTGCTGGTCGGCATCGCCTGGATCGTCGCCATGTCCTACATCTGCTACCGCGGCATCGAGGTCTCGGCCTGGCTCCAGCGCATCCTGCTCACCGTCGAGCTGGCGATGCTGCTCGTGCTGTCGATCGTCGCGCTGGTCCGGGTGTACAACGGGCACCACCCGGCCGGATCGCTCCACCCGAGCCTCGGCTGGCTGTGGCCGAGCGGCCTGACCTTCTCGGATTTCGTCGGCGGCATCATCCTGATGCTGTTCATCTACTGGGGCTGGGACACAGCGGTCTCGGTCAACGAGGAGACCAAGGACAAGGCCAAGACGCCGGGGCAGGCCGCGATCATCTCGACCGTCCTGCTGCTGGTCACCTACGCCATCGTCATCTTCTCGGTGCAGGCCTTCGCCGGCATCGGGAGCAAGGGAATCGGCCTGACCAACCCGGCCTACCAGTTCGACGACCTGTCGGTCCTGGGCCACGCCATCTTCGGGTCCGGCGGCCTGGGCACCTTCCTGGCCCGGTTGCTGATCCTGATGGTGCTCACCTCCGCCTCGGCCTCCACCCAGACCACGATCCTGCCGACGGCCCGCACCACCCTGTCGATGGCGACCTACAAGGCCATCCCGAAGGCCTTCGCCAAGATCCACCCCAGGTACCTGACGCCGACGGTGTCCACGATCGTGATGGGCGTCATCTCGATCATCCTGTACATCCCGATGAACTACTTCGCCCAAGGCAACGCGATCGGCGACGCGGTCACCTCGATCGGGCTCTACATCGCCTTCTACTACGGGCTGACCGCCTTCTCCTGCGTCTGGTATTACCGCCGCGAGCTGACCAGCAGCACCAGGAACCTTTTCATGAAGGGCATCCTGCCGCTGCTGGGCGCCTTGATCATGTGGTCGGCCGGCATCTACAGCCTGCAGAGCGACTGGACGGCGACCAGCGGCTACACCTTCTGGACGGTGCCGGGGCTGCACTGGGAGGTCGGCGGTATCTTCATCATCGCCCTCGGGGCCGCGCTGGTCGGCGTGCTCGGATTCATCTTCATGCGGGTGAGCGCGCCCGCGTTCTTCAGGAAGCAGACCCTGACCAGGGGGACCCCGACCCTGGTGCCCGACGAGAGCTGAGCGGCCCGCGCCGGTCCGGGGCCGGCCGGCTCCCCGTTAAGATGGCGGACGTGCTTGATGACGCCGAGATCGCCCGGGTGCTTTCCATCACCGCGCACCCGGACGACGTCGACTTCGGGGCGGCGGGAACGGTGGCACGCTGGACTGAAGCCGGGATCGAGGTCGTCTACTGCGTGGTGACCGACGGCGACGCCGGCGGCTTCGACGAGGACTTCCCCCGGGATGAGATGCCCGCCCTGCGCCAGGCTGAGCAGGTTGCCGCGGCGAAATGCGTCGGGGTCCGGGACGTGCGCTTCCTGGGTTACCCGGACGGCCGGGTCGAGGCCAGCCTGGACCTGCGCCGGGACCTGGCCCGGGTGATGAGGCAGGTCCGCCCGGATCGCGTCGTGGTCCCCAGCCCGGAGCGGAACTACAACAGGATCGGCATCGGCCACCCCGACCACCGTGCGGTCGGCTCCGCCGCCCTCGACGCCGTCTACCCGGATGCGCGTAACCCGTTCGCGTTCCCCGAACTCCGCGAACGTGAAGCCCTGGCCGCCTGGACCGTCCGTGAGGTCTGGATCGCCGGCGGCGGGACACCCAATCACTACGTGGATGTGACCGATACGTTCGCGCGCAAGGTCGCGGCCCTGCGCGCCCATGAGAGCCAGACCGGCCACATGGACGATCTGGCCGGACTTCTGCGGACTAGGCTAGCCGCCATGGCACTGCAGGCGGGCCTTCCGGACGGCCGCCTGGCCGAGGCGTTCCAGGTCCTGGACACCGCCTGAATGGGGCGGTTCCGCCCGGTGCTTGCGCCGGCAGGATGACCGTGGAGCCGGTGTTTCCGCTGGCCCAGGTAGGGCTGGCCAGCCGGCGGGGTTTTTGCTGATGGGCATCGATAACGGGCATAATTCACTGATTGAATCCAGCCAGAGAGAAGAACTCACCGATGAGCATGGAGCTCGACCACTCGTTTATCGTTCCCGTCCCGCCGGACCGTGCCTGGGAGGTGCTGCTTGACGTGGAAAGGATCGCGCCGTGCATGCCCGGCGCTACCGTCGAGGAGTTCGACGGGGAGGTGGTGACCGGACGCATCAAGGTCAAGGTCGGTCCGGTGTCGCTGACCTACCGCGGGACCGCGAAGTTCACCGAGCGCGATCCCGACGCCCGGGTGGTGGTGGTGGATGCCTCAGGTAAGGAGACCCGCGGCGCGGGTACCGCCTCCGCAGCCATCCGGGCGTCGCTTGAGCCCTCCGGAGAGGGCACCCAGGTTTCCATCCACACCACGATGAACGTGACCGGCAGGCCGGCCCAGTTCGGCCGCGGCGTGATCGCCGAAGTCGGCGGCAAGCTGGTGGAAAAGTTCGCGGAGAATCTGGCCCAGATGATCTCCGATGGCGGGATCGGACCGGACAGCGCCGATGGCCCGGCCGTTGCCGAGGGCGCGGCCGGTTCCGACGCGGCTGATGCTGGCCTGGCTGATGCTGGCCTGGCTGATGCTGGCCCGGCTGATGCTGGCCCGGCCAGTTCGAGTTCGGCCAGCAGTGCGGAAAGCGCCGGAGACGGCAGCGCGGCGGCCGGTTCCGCGGTGGCCACCGACGCCGTGCCTGGTGCGACCGAACCGGCCGCCGCTGCCCCGGCGCCGGTACGGACGGCGACGGTGCCGCCCGCGGCGCAGAACGAGGACTCCATCAACCTGGTCAGGCTGGTCGGTCCCGCGGTCCTCAAGCGGGTCCTTCCGGTCGCCGCCGGGATCGTCGCGCTGGCGCTGCTCGGCCGACACCTGCGGCATCTTCTCCGACGTCGTGGGGGCGGCAAGAAGGCCTGACCGGCCGTGACCTGGCCGCCCGCCGCCGTCCCGCCCACGACGTCATTCACTACGGCCGCTGGTGAGACCCGCGCGCCCCCGGCGGTAACCGCCGGGGGCGCGGGTCCGGCTTCTCGCGGACCGGCCAGCAACCTCAGTAGAGGGTCAGGATCGGCCCGGTCTTGGTTATGGTCCCGTTACTGCCGCCGATGAACGCGTGAACCTTCAGGTGGGCGGTGTAGAAGAGGAAGGTTGTCGAGACGCACTCGGTATCGCCCGTTCCTTTCAGGTCGACCGCGCCGATGTTCTGGGCGGCTCCGCTGCTGTTATAGGCGTAAGCGACCGCCCCCACCGAGAACGCGGCCCCGGTCTGATGGGCACACACCGACACCTTCACCCGCGCGGTACCTATCTTCTCGTACGTACCGGTAGCGCTGACGATGTTGTCGCCGGAGATGGCGGGCACCGTGAAGCTCACTGTCCCGCCGGCACTCCCCGTCGGGGGGGTACTCACCGGGGGCGCAGAGGCCTTGGGCGGCGGAGGGGTCGTGGCGACTGCGGGCGACGTCTTGGCCGCCGAATGCGTGGCCGCCGGCGAAGTCGCTGGCGCCGACGTCGAGGGGGGTCCGGACGCTGGCGATGAGCCGGCTGCGGTGGCCAAAGCCGTTCCCGAAGCCGGCGCTGATGCAGCGCTGGATGAAGGCGACCCACCTCCGCATGCAGTCAGGCCAACGCCGCCAATCACGGCGGCGGCAATGATCACAACCGGAACCCGGCGCATCCTCATGCTCTTACCCTTCAGAGAGTAACCAGATGTTACAGCAGGTGACAACAATGGTTTCGTCGTTACGATATTGGCTGGCCGTCGGCATCGGAGACGACTTAACCAGAAAAAGAGCACTTTCGTCGCCGATCCGCCCACACCAGAACACGGACCTGCGGCATGTTCGAGTCGAAGCCACCGGGTGTTGGCGAGATGGGCTTCTAGCTCGCCTCACTTGGGTGCTCGACGGGCGTCATGGTCGACGCGACCGGTCAGATCGCAAATTTATTCGCCCGATCTGGCGTGTCGATCCCGGTGTCTTCCGGAAATGTCGGAGTCAACCGGTATGATCGAACAAGAAGATGAAAAGAATGATCAAGCTTTGATGATCATCGGGCCAGGCGCCGGTAGTTAGCCCGGTCCCGGCATCGGCGAGAGCGCAATCAGACGCCAGAATCACCCACGAGAACGTCCGCCCGCGAGCATCCGGATGGGGGTGTGGATCAGGTGAGTACCGCCCCGGCATTCGCCAGCGAGACCGACGCGCTGCGGATGCTGGACTCGGCGCTGGGCTACCTAGCCGCCGCCGACCCCACCCAGATGCCCACCCTTATCCAGGCCCAGTGCCTGGCCGTCCTTGAACGAGCCGACGCTAAGGCCACTGCCGCGCGTGCCTCGATCCTGGCCGCGTTCACTGCCTCGCAGGGGTACTGCGAGGACGGGGATTACAGTCCCCGCTCCTGGCTGATCCACCAGACCCGCGTGACGAAAGGCACGGCGAACGAGCATGTCGGCTGGTCCCGCCGGACCCGGACCCATCCCCGGGTGATGGCCGCGCTGGCCGCCGGGGACATCACCAAGTCTTATGCCCGCACTATCTGCGCGTGGACCGACCGGCTGCCCGAGGACTGCCGGGACCGCGCCGATGAGATCCTGGTCGGCGCCGCGCTGATGGGAATGGGCCTGGCGGACCTGGCCGGCCTGGCGGCCGAGATCGCGGCCCGGTCCCGGCCGGATGCCGCGGATGAGGACGGCCTGCGGTTCGAGGACCGGGCGGTCAAGCTGGAGACCACGTTCGGCGGCGCCGGCGTGCTGACCGGAGATCTTTCCGCCGAATGCGCGGCCGTGGTGTCTGCGGTGCTGGATGCCCTGTCGGCGCCACGGGGCGCGGACGATGACCGTACCCACGCGCAGCGGTGTCATGATGGTCTCGAGGAGGCGTGCCGGCGGCTGGTCGCGGCGGGCCTTTTGCCCGAGCGGGCTGGGCAGCCGGTTAAGGTCACGGCGCATATCGACCTGTCCGACCTGATCGACCTGGACGTCGGTTCCAAGTTGCAGGAGGCGTGGACCGAGCGGGTCCGGGGGCAGTGGGCCGCGGCCCGCGCCGCCGCGTCGGTCGGCGGCAGCGACGGCGCCGCGTGGCTGGACGGGAAGGCCGCGGAGGGGTTCGCGTGCGATGCGTCGGTGACGCCGGTGGTGTTTGGCACCGTGAATGTCGGCGTGCTGGATGAGCTGGTCCGGTTCTGCGTGCAGCTGGCCGGGCACGGCCCCGGCCGCTGCACCCCCCACCCCAGCCCGGACCACAGCGACCAGGACCACGCCACCTCGGACCACGGCGGCCCGGACCCGGCCCAGGCGGGCGAGCCGCTGCCGGGTCCGCAGCCGCTGCCGCCCGGTCTGAGCCGCGAGTCGCTCGAGCAAGCCGTCATCGGCAAAGCCGTCGAGCTGCTCTCGGGCCCCGGCGGGCTCGCGGGCTTCCTGCGCCGCCGCGAGCTCGGTGCCCGGCTCGGCGGCCCGAGCCAGCCGCTGGACATCGGGTTCAGCAACGATGTGCCGGCCGGGATCCGCACCGCGGTCAAGGCGCGGGACCTGCATTGCCAGTGGGCCGGGGGCTGCGACCAGCCCGCGTCGGCCTGCGAGGTGCACCATCTCCGGCATAAGGGCCACGGCGGCGAGACCAGCCTGGACAATTGCATATTGGTCTGCTTCTTCCACCATAACGTGATGATCCACCGGATGGGCTGGACCCTGGTCCGCAACCCCGACGGCACCACCACCGCGTGGAACCGCGACCGGACCAAGGTGCTGCGCAGCCACAGCCCGCCCGCCCGCGCCGGGTAGCCCACCCGGGCGCCGCTCGCCCACCTCCATGGGGACGCTAGCTTCGGGTGGCGCCGGGACCTGCCTAGCCCGGCTGGGCGAGGCGGGACCCGCGTTCAAGGGGGCCTTCCCCGGATCAGTTGGACCAGCGTTCGCGGACGGCGGCCACGACCTTGGCGAGCTGAGCGTCGAAAGCGTCAAGCTGCTCAGCTTCGGCCGCGCTCGCGGCGAAGGCGTGCCGGTCGCAGGCTATGCCCCCGCGCCATATCCGCTCAATGGCGCGCGTCGCGGTGATGTCCGTCAACGGGTCACCGGACACCAGGACCAGGTCCGCGCGCTGCCCGGCGGCGACCTGTCCTCGGTCGGCGAGGCCGAACACTCGTGCCGGTTCGGTTGTGGCAGCGGCCAGGGCCTGCGCCGGGCTGATGCCGCACCGGACAAGGAGTTCGAGCTCTCGGTGCAGGCTTGCTCCGAACACGGTCCCCGGGTTCGGAGCATCCGTGCCCGCCAGCAGGGTGACCCCCGCATCGGCCAGTCGCCGCACGTTGTCCTCGGCCCGGGAGTAGGGCGGCATTGACCGGCCATGCCATCCCGGGGCAGCCGAGGTCAGCCGGCGTGCCCAGGCGTCGCCGAGCGCTTCAGCGAGCCGCGGGTCCCCTGCCACTGCCGCGCCACCCGGTTCGCCGAGGGTGTTCTCGATGGTGGCCAGCGTCGGACCGACCACGATTCCGGCTTCGGCCATGCGTCCGGCCAGGGCCTTGTCCAGCTCGGCGTTCGCGGGGACGTGGGCCACCACATCGACACCGGCGGACACGACCTCCTCGACACCAGCCGTCGAGCTCACGTGAGCGACGACGACCAAGCCGCGGGTGTGCGCGGCAATGACCAGTGCCTGGATGGTTTCGGGGTCCAGCGAGGGCCATAGACCCCCGGTGCCGGAGATGATCTTCAGGTAGTCCGAGCCCGCCGCGATCCGTTCCGCCACGAATTGCTCGGCCTGGTCAGCGGCGGTCAACGTCGGGAACGGGGCGTACATCATCGACGGGTGGCCGCCGGGCGCGGTGGCACCGACACCCGAGGAACGTACGTCGGCCACGTCCGGACGGGAGCCGGCCTGCTCCTTAGCGCTGGCCACCAGGCCGGGTTTGCTGAACATGTCGAGAACGGTGGTAACGCCGAAGGTCAGCGATTGTGCGAGAGCGCCGGGAACGAGGTGCACGTGCGCGTCGATCAGACCGGGAAGCACCGTCCCGCCGCCCGCGTCGATCACTTCGTCGCCTTCCTGGGCGGCCGAGGCGACCGAGCACCTGGTGATCAGGCCGTCAGCGAACCGGACCGAAGTCCAGTCCTGCGACTTCGTCCCGTCGAATACCTTCGCGTTCACGATCGTCGTTGCCGCGCCCAAGGCGTCCTCCCCAAAGGGGATCCTAAGCAACCTGAATAATAGAGGAAGCAAGTGGAGTGCCCCAGAACGCGCGGCTCCGAACTGCGTTGGCGAACAGGGCGAACGTTGCCTGACGCGGCACTAGCCCGCCTGTGGCTCTGGCTTCAGGCCACTGGCCACTGACAGTAACAAAGCACCATCAGACGACGGCCTCCCGGCTTACCGGGAGGCCGTCGTTT
>Ga0302184_10001909_pt1 | contig 13395 bp, 15 predicted proteins | sample I_Palsa_N3_3_FD_200233 | JGI IMG/M metagenome (GOLD analysis project Ga0302184, IMG submission 200233) | Peat permafrost microbial communities from Stordalen Mire near Abisko, Sweden - I_Palsa_N3_3 | ecosystem: Environmental > Terrestrial > Soil > Palsa > Peat permafrost | place: Sweden...
GGGCCAGGCGGGGTCGAGGGGGTTGTGCTTCATCACCCGCGTATATAGGACATAGGCGAGCGGGGCCAGGGCCATCGGCGTCCCCGGATGCCCCGAGTTCGCCTTCTGGACCGCGTCCATCGACAGCGTGCGGATCGTGTTGACGCACAGCTCGTCGAGCCGCTGGTCCGCGCCGACCGCCGTCAATGCGGGCTGGCGATCGGAGCGGAACGGGCCACAGGTGGAGAATACCCCCGGCCGGGGGTGTCCGCCCCCGGGCGGGGGCGTCCGCCCTCGGCCACGGCTGGCGTGGGGATAGGCTCGGGCGGAGTGCCGGGCTCTTCAGCAATTGGCCGATGGCGGACGCACTCGCCCTCAGCGTGGTGGCGGACGCCGCCAGGCGGCGGGGCGCCTCTCCCTGCGTGTTGGCCGCGTTCAATGTGGGTTTCATCCTCGCGGGGGCCGAGCCCGCTTGTCGCGGCGTTCGAGGTCGACTGTACGGCCGCGTGATGAATAACCGCGCATCCTCATTGGTTATTCATCACACGCCCCCACGGAGGCCCGGTCTCGCGCCCGCCCCGGGCGGGGGCGGACGCGCGCGCCCCGGGCGGGGGCGGACGCTCCCGCCCGCAGCCAACGCTCCCGGCCGCCGCGGCGCGGCGTCCTAACCCAGCAACACCCGGTAGCGCTCGTACTCTTCGATGGGAACGGAGCGACTCTGCGCCACCGCCTCGGCCAGCGGGACGAGCTCGATCTTGGTCGCGTGCAGTGCGGTCATCATCCCCCACTGACCGTCGTGTACGGCGTCGATGGCCGCCAGGCCCAGGCGCGTCGCCAGCACGCGGTCGAACGCGGTCGGCGTGCCACCCCGCTGGACGTAGCCGAGCACCGTGGCCCGCGTCTCGAAGCCGGTTCTCGACTCGATCTCGTGTTCGAGCTGGACGCCGATCCCGCCGAGGCGCGGGTGGCCGAACTCGTCGAGCTCGGTTTCGGCGACCGTCATCGTGCCCTCCTTGGCGATTGCGCCCTCGGCTGCCACCACGATCGAGAAGTAGCGACCGCGCGCGTGACGCCGGCTGATCAGGCGGCACACCTCGTCGATGTCGAAGGGAACCTCGGGGATCAGGATCACGTCGGCGCCGCCGGCGATCCCCGAGTGCAGCGCGATCCAGCCCGCGTTACGGCCCATCACCTCGACGATGAGAATCCGGTTGTGGCTTTCGGCGGTCGTGTGGAGCCGATCGATCGCCTCCGTGGCCACGTGCAGGGCGGTGTCGAAGCCGAAGGTGACATCGGTCGCACCGAGATCATTGTCGATCGTCTTCGGCACGCCGACCACGTGGACGCCGTCGGCGCCCAGGCGGTTGGCGACGCCGAGGGTGTCGTCGCCGCCGATCGCGACGAGCCCGGCGAGGTTGAGGTCGGCGAGCGTCGCGCGCACCCGCTCTGGTCCGTCCTCGCGCTTGTAGGGGTTGGTGCGGGAGCTGCCGAGGATGGTGCCGCCCCGCGGCAGGATTCCGCGGATCGCCTCCAGGTCGAGGTCGATGAATGAGCCTTCGAGGACCCCGCGCCAGCCGTCGCGGAAGCCCACGATCTGATCCCCGTAGGCGTCGACGCCCTTGCGTACCACGCCGCGGATGACCGCGTTCAGCCCCGGACAATCACCCCCGCCTGTGAGGACCCCGATGCGCATAGTTGCATCTTATGGTCCGTCCACCGCCGGTGCCGGCGCCAGAGCGGGCGCCGGTGGCGAGCAAGGCCACACGCAAATGCTACGTATCTGTAAGATATTCCGATGACTCGCCTCGAGCGACGAGCGAAGGTAGCGCTGGCGGGTGCGGGAGGGCTCGGCGCCGCGGCGGTGTGGGCGATGGAGCGGCGTGGGCGTCTGCCGGCGGCGATCGAACGACGCCGGCGCCTGCAGCGGATCGCCGCCGACCCCGAGTATGCGTTCCTGTCGGCCCCTCCCGCCGGGCGACCGATCTCGGTCCACTCGCTCGACGGGACGGTCCTTCACGCGGAGGCGTTCGGCCCGGAGGGCGCCCCGACGGTGGTGCTCGCCCACGGCTGGACCGAGGCGCTGCGGTTCTGGATCAAGCAGATCTCCGAGCTCTCGCGTCAGGACTTCCGCGTTGTCGCGTACGACCTCCGCGGGCACGGTCGCAGCGCCAAGGCGCACACCGGCGACTACACGCTGGCCGCCTTCGGCGACGACGTCGAGGCGGTGCTACGCCAGTGCGTCCCGCCGAACGAGCGGGCGGTGCTGGTGGGACACTCGCTGGGCGCGATGTCGATCGCGGCGTGGGCCGAGCGCCATCCGGTGGCTGAGCGGGCGAGTGCCGCGGGGCTCCTGTGCACCGGCCTCGTCGATCTGCTGACCGAGCAGCTCGTGTTCAGGCCTCCCTGGATCCCCCCCGCGATGTTCCGGCCGATCAGTGAGCACGTGCTCGGCGCCCCGGGCGCGATCCCGGCGTTCTCGCCGCAGCTGCTCGACGCCGTGGTCCGCTACGTCGCCTTTGGGCCGGCGGCCGGTCCCGCGCAGATCGCGTTCTACGAGCAGATGCTGCGCGAATGCCCGCCCGACGTGCGCGCGAGCACGGCCGCGGCGATGTCGAGCATGGACCTACTGCATGTGCTGCAGCGGCTGACCGTCCCCACCCTCGTGCTCGTCGGCAGCGAGGACCGGCTCACCCCTCCCTCCCACGCCCGCCGTATCGCCTCGGCGCTGCCGGACCCGGTCGGCATCGTCGAGCTGCCCCTGACCGGGCACATGGCTCCGCTCGAGCGGCCCGCCGAGGTCAACCGCTGGCTGCGCAACCTCGCGCAGCGCGCGGGCGGGGCGACCGCTCGGGTACCCGGCGCGTCCCGCGCCGCCTAGGAACGCAGACACCCGGCGCGTCCCGCGCCGCCAAGGAGCTCAGGCACCCGGCGCGTCTAGGAGCTCAGGCCCCCGGGGCGTCGACGGATAGGATCCGCCGAATGGGTTCGCGTCGCGCCCTCCGGGGTGGGGGGAAAGCAGGGATTCCACGTGCCGGTTGAGGACGCGTCGCCTGCGTTCGCGCAAGCGGCGGCGGAGGACGGCATCGTGCTCGGATTTCAGTCCTTCGATTGGCTCTCCGAGCAGGGGCACTTCGGTCTCCTGAAGGTGGCGGTGGATCGGCGCGACCCCTCGCTGCGGGAACCGGTGACCGCGGCGGTCGAGGCGCTGACGGCGATCTACGACAACTTGAAGGGCGACAGCGCGGTCCTGCAGAATCTCCGTGCCAATCTGCTTCTCGTCGTCGACCTCGTGCACGAGCCGACCGGAACCTTGATCGAGCTCGACGAGTCGCTGCACTTCACCTCGTATCGGCTGGCGACATTCGACCTGTACCCAGCGAACACGGCCTTGGGTTTCGATCTCGAGGAATACCGGGAGCTCTGCCGAACCCTGGCCCCGGAGACCGACAACCTGTCTCACAATCTCCCCGCCAAGGGGTTCGGCTTCGGCGGGGTGCAGCGCCAGCGCGCTTACCGGGACGCGCTCCGCGACCTCGCCACCCCGGCCATGGGTCACCCGCCGCTGGTTCGCATCATCGCCGTCGACGGCGACGGCGCCGCCGCTTATCAGCGCCGCCGCGAGGAGCTGGTCACGCTCCTGAAGCCGTAACTACATCTTGCCGGCGGGCCCAGGCCAGGCGGGCATGCTCGGCTTCGGGCCCTCGACCTCGACTTGGACGGCGACGTTGACGGTGTCGCACACAGCGCACTTGATGCGCAGCTTCTCGCTCATCTGGAGCGGGTGCATGCCGTGGGCGAGGATGTTGCCGCACTTGACGCACACGTAGTCGTCCTCGCTGGGGCCGTTGAACGCCGGCCGATCAGCGGCCTCCTGGACCGCGGTCCCGGCGCCGTACGGGACCTCGCCTTCCTCTATCTCTCGCATCTTGATGGTTGCCATTGGCAGGCTCCTTTCGCCCCCGTAGCTTAGTGGTTCGAAACGGGCCGCTTATGGCCTGTCGTGAGTACGGTGGCGCCTCGAATGCTTCCCTACCTGCGACGGCCACCGCCGGCCTAGCACTAGTGGATCTTTCCGCCGCCTCGCTGGGATAGCCGGCCCGCCTCGCGGCCGTAGCGGACGGCAACGAGCTCGGCCATGATCGACAGCGCGACCTCTTCGGCGCTGGTGGCGCCGAGGTCGAGGCCGACCGGGGCGCTGATCCGCGCGAGCTCCTGTTCGGCCACACCGGCCGCGAGCAGCCGCTCACGGCGCTCGGCCTGCGCCCGCTTGGAGCCCATCGCGCCGATGTAGGCGGGCTCGCCGGCGAGGGCCAGCGTCAGCACCTCGTCGTCGATCTTCGGGTCGTGGGTGAGGACCGCGAGATAGGTCGCGCGGTCGATCCCTCCCAGGTGCTCGAAGGCATCGCCGGGCCAGGACACAATCACTTCGATCGCGTCGGGGAAGCGCTCGCGGGTCGCGAACTGCGCCCGCGGATCGATCACGTACGGCCGCCAGCCGGTCACTCGCGCCAAGTGGGCGAGATGGTTGGCGTACTCGACCGCCCCGAAGATCAGCACCCTCGGAGCGGGCGCGGTGACGTCGATGAACAGCTCACCGCGCAGCTCCGAGCGCTCCGCCCAGAGCAGCTCGTTCGCGTCCGCGACCGCTTGGGCGTCGAGCTCGGGGTCGCCGAGCGTGCCCTCCTGCTCGCCGTCGGCGCGGACGAGCAAGCGCCCGCCCGCGTGCGGTCCGCTGACCGCCGTGATCAATGCCGCCCGCCCGTCCTCACGAGCAATCTCGGCGAACGAGCTTTGGGCGCTCACGGCTCGTAGCGTTCCACCCAGACGTCGATCTCGCCGCCGCACGGCAAGCCGACGTCCCAGGCGTCGCTGTCCGGAATGCCGTAGTGCAGCAGCTGCGGGTCACCGCCGGCCAACACGCCTTCGGCCACTTGGACGACGGCGCCCTCCACGCACCCTCCGGAGACGGCTCCGTACACCTCGCCGCGGCTGTTGATCGCCATCTTCGAACCGGGCGGGCGGGGGGCCGAGCGCTTGACGCCGACCACCGTGGCAAGCGCCACGCTGTCGCCGCGCGCGACCCAATCATCTACCTGCTCAATTACATCTTTCATCCGAACTGCTCCTCTCCGCCCGCCGATTGCGCACAGCCAGCCTTACGCAGGCGCGCGCTCGACGGATCACATATTGGTGAGCTTGCCAGTGAAGTCCTTGATCAGCGCGTCGAGCACGCCGATGATCGCTCCTTCGCCCATCGACGCGGCCTTGCCCGTGATCTGGGCGCTGGTATGGATGTTGCCGCCGCCGTTATTGAGGTTGAACTCTACGGTCGCGTTCGCGTGTCCCTGGCCGCCCTTCTCCTTGGCCTTGACCTGCATCACGGCGCGATGGCTGCCGGCGTTCTGCTCGGTGATGTCGACGGTGCCGGTGAAGACCAGCGCCATCGCTCCCATCTTGACTTTGATCTCGGCGCGGACCGATTCCGGGCTGATCTTCTGGAGCACGGTTCCTCCCTCGACGCACGGCACGATGCGCTCGAGGTCGGTGATCGCCGCCCAACTCTGGTCGATGGGCTTTGACGTCGAAAATGAATGATCTAGCACTGTGGCCATTGAGGCTCCTTTGAGTTGAAGGTTAGTAGGCGATTTCCATGACTTTGAACTACCCGCCCCATAGCCCAGAACTAATAGGAAATCGCCGAGGGATCTTCAAGCTTATATGAATATTGTCTATGCGGGCGCGCGGAATCATATAGGCTGCGGCGTATGCCTATTCAGCCCGGAACACATCAGCTCGGGCCCGACCACGGGACGCTCTCGGTGAAGACTCAGCGCACCGGTGCCGCCGCCAAGGCCGGGCACAATCTCCTCATTCACGTCACCTCCTGGGAGGCGACGCTCACCCTTGGCGAAGACCCGGCCGAGAGCAGCCTCTCGCTCAATGCGGACCCCACGTCCCTGCGCGTCATCGAGGGCACCGGCGGTATGCAATCGCTCGGCGACGACGACAAGGAGAACATCCAGAAGACGATCAACGACGATGTCCTCAAGGCCAAGGGCATCGAGTTCCGCTCCACCGAGGTGCAGAGCAGCGGCGACGGCAAGCTCACCGTCAAGGGCGACCTGACGTTAACCGGCAAGACGAGCCCGGTCTCCTTCGATCTCACGATCGGCGACGACGGCAAGCTCAGCGCCAACGCCGTGGTCAAGCAGACCAATCACGGAATGAAGCCCTACTCGGCCTTGTTCGGAACCCTGAAAGTCGTCGATGAGGTAGAGGTAGAGATCGACGGCACCCTCCCGTCGGGCTGATCCCGTGAGCGTTCCCGAAGGCCTGGCCGAGCGATCGTCGCGGCCGACGCTGCTGTCGATCGACGACGCGCTGGCTCTGATCGAAGCCCACGTCACCCCGCTTCCCGCCGAGGACGTGGCACTCGAGCAGGCCTACGGACGTTACATAGCCGCCGAGCTGCGGGCCGCGATCGATCTGCCTCCCTTCGCGGCCTCGGCGATGGACGGCTACGCGCTACGCGCGGAGGACTCGCCCGGCCGACTGACCGTGGTCGGCGAGTCCTCGGCCGGCTCGCCCTATCTCGGCGAGCTCGGGCCCGGCGAGGCGGTCGCGATCTCCACCGGCGCGGTCGTGCCCGCGGCGGCCGACGCAGTGGTGCCGATCGAGGATGTCAGCGGCGAGGGCGCGCAGATCGAGCTGAGCGCTCCGGTCGCTGCCCGAGCCTTCGTGCGCGACCGCGGCAGCGACATGAAACGCGGCGACCTGATCCTCCACGCCGGCGCCAGGCTCGGCTCGGCACAGATCGGAGCGGCCGCGGCCGTCGGCCTGGCCACGGTGTCCTGCCGGCGCCGGCCCAGCGTCGCCGTGCTGACCACCGGCAGCGAACTCCGCCGTCCGGGAGAGCAGCTCTCGGACGGCGAGATCTACGACGCGAATGGGCCGATGATGACCGCCGCGCTGCTGACCAGCGGCTCTCGCGTCGAACACATCCCCGCCGCCGCGGACACGGAGGACGCACACCGCGCGGCGCTCACCCAGGCGCTCGAGCACGACGTCGTGATCAGCTCCGGCGGAGTATCGGTCGGCCCCCACGACCTCGTCCGAAGCGTCGGGCGCGAGCTCGGGGTCAGCGAGGTGTTCTGGCGCATCGCGCTGCGGCCGGGAAAGCCACTGGCCTTCGGCGTCCGTGGCTCGACGCTCGTGTTCGGCTTGCCGGGAAATCCGGTCTCGAGCCTCGTCTGCTTCGAGCTCTTCGTGCGCCCCGCCCTGCTCGCGATGCAGGGCGCCCCCAACGTTCGCCCGGCGTGGAGCTCGGGGGTATTGGGCGCCGCGGTCGAGCGTAACCCTCAGCGCGATGATTTGATCCGGGTTCGCTTCGATGCGCCAGAGGGATCAACCGTGCTGATACCGGTGCACGGTCAGCAGTCCCACCAGATCGCGATTACCGCCCAAGCGGACGCGCTGGCGCGGATCACGATGGGAACCGGCGAACTCCCGGCGGGCACCGAGGTTCCTTACCTGTCGCTGTTGCGCTACTGACCGCCGAGCGACCGCTCACCGCCGAGCGACGGCTGAGCCCTGAGCGACCGCCCTTCCCCTGCGGCGGTCGCCCGTCAGCGTCAGTCAGTTCGAGTACACGGCCTGCGCGTCGAGCCCGCCCTCGACGCCGGGCGGAAGCGCCCCACTGCCATGCGCGTACAGCGCGACATCCTCGAGCGTCTTACTCTGGCCACCACTGTTCCACGCCCCATTGGACCACGTCAGGCTTCCCGGCGAGACGCCGATCGCCATCCCCGCCAGCAGCTGCCCCTTGGCGAGAATCTTGCCCACGGCACTCTGAATCGCCGCCGACGCTCCCCCCGAAGGACTCGTGTTGTAACCATGACCCTCACCGAACCGATCCGTGTCCGAAGGAACCACCTTCACATCCAGCGAGGGCACGTCCAGCAAGTCGGCGACGAGCTGAGCGTACTGCGCCTCCTTCCCATCCGAGTGAGTCGTCAAGCTCAGCACCATCTTGCCCGTCGGATGCACCCGCAAAAAGACTGCTCGATACGCCTCGTTAGCCACGTCTGACTCTCCTCCTCGTTGCTGGATCGCTACTCATCGCCGTCCGCCGGCGAGTCATCATCCGCGGCGCGCTGCCGCTCCTGGTGCGCACTCAGCGCGTTGTGCTCCTCCAAGTCGCAGAACGCCGGCTGCGGTCCCCCCAACGGATGGGGCGGTACCGCCGGCCGGTCGCACCCTGGATATATACACGTCTTGGTCGTGGTCTCAGTCATGCTTGCACTGCTCCTTGATCATCTGGTAGTCCGTCGAAATCTAGTGGGTCGGCACCCAAAGCTATTCGCTCTCCCAGCCTGGGGTGGTGTTGCCCCGGCTCGGACCGGACCCGCTCGGCATCGCGAACGAGCTCCCGGCAACCGGAGTGGCGCTTCCCCACGCTTCCTCCTCGTCGGGCCCGTCGAGGGTTGGTGGCTTGTAGTCGAGCATCGGGGATTGGCGGCGGTCCCACTCCTCGACGGCGATCGCATCGGCCACCTCGTTCAGCGCCTGGAGCGTGTGGCCACTGACGAGCGCGTCGCAATGGGGTAGCGCCGCCATCATCCCGCCCGCCTGCGGAGAGAAGTCGTCCGCACTGACCCGCGGGTTCACCCAGATGATGCGGTGCGCCAGCCGCGCCAGCCGCTCCATCTCCCGTCCGACCACGGCCGGGTCGCCGCGTTCCCAGCCATCGGAGAGGATCACGATCACTGCACCGCGAGCCATTCCGCGGCGTCCGTGAACGTCGTTGAACGTCTTCAGCGCATCGCCGATCCTCGTCCCGCTCGACCAGTCAGGCGCAGCAGCAGCCGCCCGCTGGATCGCGCGCCCGGGGTTGCGACCGGCGAGCGCGCGCGTGAGGCGGGTCAGGCGAGTGGCGAAGACAAACGCCTCGGCATTCGGGCCGGTGCCCGCGGCGCACATCAGGAACTGGAGATAAGCGCGCGCGTAGGGCTCCATCGAGCCCGAGATGTCGCACAGCAACACCAGCCGGCGCGGCTGGATGCGGCGGTGGCGGCGCGCGAGCTTGATCGGATCGCCGCCCGTGCGGAGGCTGGAGCGAAGCGTTCGCCGCATGTCGACGTGCTCACCGCGGCGCCCCTTCTTCCTGCGACGGGTCCGCCGCAGCGGCGTCAAAAGCTCGAGGCGCGTCATCAGCTTGTAGAGCTGCGCGAGCTCGTGGGGCTCTAGCTCATCGAAGCTCTTCGTCCCGAGCAGCTCCTCGTCGCTCGCCTGCGCGATCGGGATCTCGGTCTCGCCTCCGTCCTCGTCCTCGTCCTCGCCGTCCTCGTCGGCGGCCGACATCGACATGGCGCTCGGGTCGGTGTCGTTGTTCGACACGCTCTCAGCCGTCTTGTGCTGCGACTTCGGGCGATCATCGGCCGGCGTCGTGAGGGTCTGCAGGTCGTCGGGCGAAAACTCCTCATCGTCGAGCTGCTGCCCGAAGATCGAGAAGAAGACCCCGTCGAAGGCCTTGACGTGGGCCATGCCGGACACGAACACGGCCCGTGCCGTCCAGTACAGCCGCCGCCGGGTGATCGGCTTGGTGAGCGTCAGCGCCTGCGCGAAGTGGGCCGAGCGCTCGGGGGTCACGGGAACGCCCTCCGCTCGAAGCCGCTGGCTGAGCGCGCCCACCAGGGCCGGCAGATCGAGGTGAATCGTCTCGACGCGGAAGACCCCGTCGTCGGTTACCGTCTGCTCGGTCACCGTTCCCCCACTAGATCTTCGAGGCCGGCCGCGCGGATCACCTCCTGATCCTCGCTGTACTTGAGCACCGACCCGAGCGTCCGATCCAAGGCGTTGGCATCGAGCTGCTCGACCCCGAGGAGGCTCAGCGCCGCGAGCCAGTCGATCGCCTCGGCGACTCCGGGCGGCTTCTGAATATCGCTCTGGCGCATCCGCGAGATCGCGTCTGCGACCTGCACGGCGAGCGTCTCCGACGCGCCCCTCACTCGGCGGCGGATGATGTCCACCTCGCGCTGGCGGTTCGGGTAATCGATCCACTGGTACAGGCAGCGGCGCTTGACGGCGTCGTGCAGGTCGCGCGTCCGGTTCGAGGTGAGGATGATGATCGGGGGGTGGGTGGCGCGAATCGCGCCAATCTCCGGAATCGTCACGCTCGCCTCGCCGAGCATCTCGAGCAGGAACGCCTCGAAGTCGTCATCGGCGCGGTCGATCTCGTCGATCAGGAGCACCGCCGGCCGCGGGCCGGGGTGCTCGAGCGCGCGCAGCAGCGGCCGGCGGATCAGATAGTCGGGACCGAACAGCTCCGTTTCGCCGAGCTCGGCGTCGTGAGCGTCCGCGAGCCGGATGCTGAGCAGCTGCCGGGGGTAATTCCACTCGTACAGCGCCTCGGCCGCGTCGATCCCCTCGTAGCACTGCAACCGGATCAGCGGCGTATCGAGGATCATCGCCAGCGCCTTGGCGGCTTCCGTCTTGCCGACGCCGGCCTCTCCTTCGAGCAGCAGCGGCTGCGGCAAGCGCAGGGCCAGGAACATCGTCGTGGCCAAGCCCTCGTCGACGAGATAGTCGACGCTGGCGAGGCGCTGGGCGAGCGTCTCGACGTCCGGGACGAGCTCCTGGATCTCCTCGGCCGCTTCGCCGGTGGCTCCGCGGGGGCTCATGCGGACCCCCGGGTCGAGCCGCCTACGGCCGCCAGCGCGGCGGGCTCTCCCGCCTGGCGCAGGACCGCCTGATAGTCCTCGGGCGTGTCGACGTCGAGCGGGATCGGGCCTGCGACGGGTACCTCGACGACGTCGCCGGCGCGTTGGTCGAGCAGGCGCCACACGCCCTTGTCCCCGTGCAGGTCGGCGAGCTCCCCGAACACGCTGCGCGCGAACGCGAGCGGGTGCCCGCGCCCCTCGTCGTAACGGCACACCGCCAGCGGCGCGTCGCCGCGTCCCGCGAGCAGCGCCTCCACGGTGGCGGCGCTCACGCCCGGCTGGTCGCCGAGCATCAGCACCATGACCTCGCAGCGAGGGTCGATAGCTCCGAGAGCTTTCGCGATCGAGGACGAGCATCCGGCGCCGTAGGCATCGTTGATGACCACGTCGGCCGCTGCCAGGTCGACTTGGGCGCGGACGTCGTCCGCCGCGCCGCCGAGAGCGACCACGAGCTGGTCGAACGGGCACGCGCGCGCGACGCCCACGACGTGCCCGAGGAGCGTGCCGTCCCGGTACGGGAGCAGCTGCTTGGGACGCCCGAGACGGCGCGAGCCCCCGGCTCCGAGTACGAGGCCGGTGACGAAGGAATCAGCCCGCAGCGGTTGCATGCTCGTGCTGCGCTTCGAACTTGGCCTTGCAGCCCTCGCAGCAGAAGTAGACCGTCTCGCCGTCATGCTCGACTGAGGGCGTACCGGGTATCGCGGCAACCGTCATCCCGCAGATCGGGTCGACGGCGATTACCGGTGCCGACTTAGAGGCGGCGGGTGCGGGCTTCGGAGCCGCGCGCGGGCTCGGGCGCCGCGATCCTGCTGCGGTCTTGTGAACGACGAAGCCCGCCGCGGGCTCGGAGGCGGCGATCCGCTCGCCGCGTCGCACGGAGATGATCTTTGCGAGGATCGAGACCGCGATCTCGCCCGGCTCGCGGGCGCCGATGTCGATCCCGGCGGGGTAGTCGACCAGCTCGATCAGCCCCTGCGCGACTCCGTCCTCTTGCAGCTCGGCGAGGACGCCCGCGCCGCGCTTGTGGCTCGCCACGAAGCCGACGTAGGGCACGCCGGCCTCGAGGCCGCGTCGCATGGTGTGGAACTCGTCGCGCCCGTGGGCCGCGATTACCACCGCGAGATCGTCGGCAGTCGGGTCGGGAGCCCCGTTCTCGACGGCGACGATTTCGAGGCCGAGCTCGCCGCCGAGGCGGTGGAGCGCCGCCGCGATCGGCGAATCGCCGACCACGAGGACACGCGGTGTCGGTAGCACCGGCTCGAGGAAGACCTCGATGGCACCGCCGGACAGGCATGTGTTCTTGACCGTGACGGATCCCTCTTCGCTCGACAGCTCTTCGTGATCGGGGATCGGCGGCGGGGAGTCCGGCGCCGCCGGACTCCCATCGGAGTCGGCGCCGGCCGGCTCCGCCGCGTCGGGCAGGATCCTCAGCAATACGGGATCGCCCGACTCGATCGCCTTGAGCGAGAACACGCGCACGCTGTGCTGAGCGCAAACACCGCCGATGAACCCCTCGATCGTGCCATCGCCAAGAACGATCGCGACGTCCCCCGGCTTCGCACTCGTCGGTCGCTGCGCGCGCACGACCGTCGCCGTGACAAACGCAGCGCGCTGCGCGGCGAGCTCGGAAGCTCGCCGCGACATCACGCTCTTCATCATTGCGGCGGCTCGGGACGTCCCTGCATCGCCGCCCACACACGCGCCGGGTTGCACGGAATGTCCATGTGCCTGACATTGTGCTTCCTGTACAGAGCGTCGATCACCGCGTTGGCGATGCACGGCACGGAGCCGACGTTCGGCGACTCGCCAACGCCCTTGGCTCCGATCGGGTGGTGCGGACACGGCGTGACCGTCTCACCGAGCTCCCAGTCGGGGCACTCCAGCGCCGTCGGGATCAGGTAGTCCATGAACGAAGAGTTCAGGCAGTTCCCCTCCTCGTCGAACGTGATCACCTCCATCAGCGCGATCCCGAGTCCCTCGGCGAGCCCGCCGTGGATCTGACCGTCGACGACCATCGGGTTGATCCGCACGCCGCAGTCGTCGACCGCGATCAGCCGCCTGACCTTGACCTCGCCGGTATCCGGGTCGATGTCGACGACCGAGATGTACGCGCCGTAGGGATAGGTCAGGTTCGGCGGGTCGTAGATGACCTGGGCGTCGAGGCCGCCCTCCAACCCGGCCGGCATCGTCCTGCCGCTGTAGGCGTACTCGGCGATGCTCGTGATCGGAGCGCCCTTGCTCGGATCGCCCTTGACGAACCAGCGGCCCTTCTCCCAGGAGAGGTCCTCGGGACGGGTCTCCAGCATCGTCGCCGCAATCAGCCGCGCCTTGTCACGCACCTTGCGCGTGACCACCGCGACCGCCGCGCCCGACACCGGCGTCGAGCGGCTGCCGTAGGTTCCGAGACCGTAGGGCGACTTGTCGGTGTCGCCGTGGCGGACCTGGACGTCCTCCGGCGGGATCCCGAGCTCCTCGGCGACGATCTGCGCGAACGTCGTCTCGTGACCCTGCCCCTGCGTCTGCGCGCTGAGGCTGACCACGGCCTTGCCCGAGGGATGTACGCGGAGATCGGCACCGTCGTTCATCGCCAAGCCGAGGATGTCCATGTGCTTGCGCGGACCGGCGCCGACGCCCTCGGTGAAGAACGCCACGCCGATTCCCATCAGCTCTCCGTTCGCGAGCTTCTCCTTCTGCTCAC
>Ga0302184_10001911_pt1 | contig 13390 bp, 10 predicted proteins | sample I_Palsa_N3_3_FD_200233 | JGI IMG/M metagenome (GOLD analysis project Ga0302184, IMG submission 200233) | Peat permafrost microbial communities from Stordalen Mire near Abisko, Sweden - I_Palsa_N3_3 | ecosystem: Environmental > Terrestrial > Soil > Palsa > Peat permafrost | place: Sweden...
GGGCAGACATGCCCGTCGGTATCCAGTGGCAGGCCGCACAGCGGGCACGGCGGCCGGCCCGCCTCGACGATCTTGGCGGCACGCTGGGCGAAGGCACGCGCGGCGCCCGGCGTGATCCGCACCCGCAACACTCCCGGCCCGTCCGGGGGAAGGTCCTCGGCCAGCGGCTCGACCGGCTCATCCGATTCTTCCTGCGCCTCGATGACGACCATGCCGCCATCGCCGTCCCAGGCCAGGGCGATCGCGCCCACCCGGAAGTCTTCAAGCAGCGGCAGGTCGAGCGGCGCGTCGTCCTGCAGGCCCGCGGGCGCGGCAGCGGGTACCTCAGGCGACCCGCCGGTGCGCCTGAGCACCTCGTCCAAGAGTTCGTCGATGCGCTCGGCCAGCAGACTCACCTGGAACTTCTCCAGCACCACGCTGGTCACGCGACCGCTGGAAGTCGCCTGCAGGTAAAAAATCCGTTCCCCAGGCTGCCCGACCGCGCCGGCCACGAACCTGTCCGGCGGGTCATAAAAGTAGACCGGCATAGTCCTATCCTCGCGTAACCGCCGACTGCTGGCGACCCGAAGGGACCGAAGGGCTCGAAGAGCTCACCCGGCCTGACTGTCTGTTCTCGCCGTCGGCGCGCTGCGTACCGTGGGCGGACGGCCCGCCCGACCCCGCAGGCCCGGCAGGGTCCGCGCCGCCGGTCCCTCCCCCGACCGCCGCGTCGCTCTGCGCCCTACCGGCCACAGCAGCGCCACGGCCGTGTCCGTCGGCGCGTGGCATGAGGTCCTCCACCCCACCCCCTCTGTCGTTCATCCGGATCAGGAACGGCCGCATCGGCGTGTACCTGATCACGGTCAGCGAGCACGGGTCGGCCTGGATCCGTTGACTCTGATCGAGGTGCAATCCCAGGCTATCGGCGACGATGGCCTTGATGACATCACCGTGCGAGCAGATGAGATAGGTAGCGTCCTGGCCGAGCCTGGCATTCCACTCCCGGATCGCGGCCACCGCCCGGTGCTGCATGTCCGGCATGGACTCCCCCTCCGGACCGGGGAAGGTCACGGCGCTCGGGTGGGCTTGCACCACGCGCCACAACGGCTCGGTGGCCAGCTTCTTCAGCGGCTTGCCGGTCCAGTCCCCGTAGCGGCACTCGCCCACCCGGTCCTCGGTGAGGACCGGCTGGCCATCCCGGGTGGCCGCGATCGCCGCTGCCGTCTGCTGGCAGCGTTCCAGCGGGCTGCTGACGATGGCGGCCAGCGGGAGCGGGGCCAGCCGGGCCGCGAGCGCGGCGGCCTGGGCCTGGCCCCGGTCATCCAGCGGGATGCCTGGCGTCCATCCGGTCAGCACATGACCCGTCGTCGCAGTGAGCCCGTGCCGGACCAGCAGAACCGTCGTCACATTTCCCGACTCTAGTCGGTTCGGTCTCCTGACCCGGAAAGCGCAGACCCCTGCGGGTCATCTCCGAGGACGAACGTCACCGAACCGAACTCCACCCGATCTCCTCCCCGCACCGGGACCGTCTCGCGGACCAGCCAGCCGTTCAGCCGGGTGCCGTTGTGAGATCCCAGGTCGTTGAGCATCCAGCCGTCACCGTTGCGCACCAGCTCAGCGTGCAGCCTGGACACCGACAAGTCGGCCAGGCACAGGTCGCAGTCGCGGGTCCGCCCGATGGTGAAGCGGTCGCCGCGGCCCGGCGGGAAGGAAAGCGCCGTCGGCGACCCGCTGACCCCGTGGAACGGCGCTGATCCGCTGGCGTGGCCAGGCCGGGCCGGGTCGCGGAACCAACCAGGCCCGTACAGGCCGGGACCCGGCGCCCGCTCAGGCCTCCGGGCCTCAGTCGCGGGCTGATCCGCGTGGGCCGGCGCGTCCGGTGAACCGCGGCCGTCACGCCGAAGGGCGGCCTTGACCCGGGCCAGCAGCTCTGAGGGGCGGGCCCGCCGGGGTGGCAGGTCGGTGAACAACTTCGCCAGCTGGCCGCGGTTCCGCGCGTCGAGAGCGTTCTGCATGCGGTACACGAAGGTCTCGTGCGAGAGACGGCCCTCGACGAAGCCGTCCCTGAGCTCGTTCACCGCGTGATCGCGGTCCGCGTCGGAGACACGGAGAGATTCGGGCGTTGTGGGCGTGTCCGCCGTCGACCCTCCCATGAATGGAGTATCGGCATCATCCGCCCTCAGGGCAAGGGCATCGGCCGGATCGGCGCCGTTCTGCTGCGCTCGGGTACCGGCGGGACTAGAGCGACGGGTCCCCTGAGCTGGTCATGGCGGGAGCGTCGGCGTCCGCGCCGGACGGGCTCTGCAGCGCGAAATGGCAAGCCGCGACGTGGCCGGGGCCGAAGGAGCGGAGCTTGGGCTCCTCGGCCGCGCAGCGTTCCTGGGCGAACTGGCACCTGGTGCGGAACCTGCACCCGGACGGCGGGTTCACCGGGCTGGGCAGCTCGCCCCTGATGGCGGCGCCGGTCTTGGCCCGCTCCAGGGTCGGATCGGGCACCGGGATGGTGGCGATCAGCCCGGCCGTGTACGGATGTGCGGCCCGCTCGTAGATGTCCTGTCCGGTGCCCAGCTCGACCAGCTTGCCCAGGTACATGACGCCGATCTGGTCGGCCATGTACTTGACCACCGCGAGATCGTGCGAGATCACCACGTAGGTCAGGCCGTACGTGGCCTGCAGCCGCTTCATCAGGTTCAGCACCTGCGCCCGGATGGACACGTCGAGCGCGCTGACCGGCTCGTCCGCCACGATGAGCTTCGGGTTCACGGTGAGGGCCCGGGCCAGGCCGATGCGCTGGCGCTGGCCGCCGGAGAATTCATGCGGGTAACGCTCCACCGCGTTCTGCGGCAGTCCGACCTCGCTGAGCAGTTCGGCGACGCGGTCACGCTGCGCCCGCTTGCTGCCGATATGCTGCACGGCCAGCGGCTCGGCGATGATGGTGCCGACCCGCATCCTCGGGTCCAGCGAGGACTGCGGATCCTGGAACATGAGCTGCAGGTCACGGCGCTTGCGCCGGAGGTCAGCGCGGTGCAGCGTGGACACGTCCTCGCCGTTGACGATGATCGAGCCCGAGTTCGGCCGCTCCAGGGCCACGATCAGCTTGCCGATCGTGGTCTTGCCGCATCCCGACTCGCCGACCAGGCCGAATGTGGTGCCGGCCGGGACGGAGAAGGAAACATCCGACACGGCGTGGACGGCCGCCACCTTGCGCTGCAGGACGGCGCCCGAGGTGACGGGGAATTCCTTCACCAGATTGCGCAGCTCGAGCAGCGGAGCCACGCCGTTGCCGTTCGCCACAGCCTCGACTATCTCCAGCCGGCCATCGGCCGTCTCGGTCAGGCCAGCCGCGACCACCGCGTGCTCCCGGGCCCCGGGCTCGGGCGAGGTGGATGTCACCTCGCCGGCCCCGGTATCGGCCGGCAGCTGGGTATCGTGCACGAAACCGATCTTGTCGCTGGCCGCGGCCTCGTCCAGGCTCTCGGCGTCCGATCCGACCAGGCCTGTGCTCGCGGCGTCCGGACCGCCCTCGCCGATCACGACCAGCTCCAGCGGCCCGTCTACCGGGTGCCAGCAGGCGAATTTGTGATCGAACGTCTTGCCGGACAGAGGCGGTTCGTCGGAGCGGCACTTGTCCGTGGCCCGGGTGCACCTGGCCGCGAACCGGCAGCCCTGCGGCGGATGGGCCAGGTCGGGCGGCAGGCCGGGAATAGCGTGCAGCGCCTTCCTCGCGTCCTGGTTGAGCTGAGGGATGGAAGCGAGCAGCGCCTGGGTGTAGGGGTGGTGCATCTCATCGAACAGGGTGGTCGCCTCGGCCGTCTCTACCACCCGGCCCGCGTACATCACGTTGACCCGGTCGGCGTGCCCGGCGATCACCCCCATGTCGTGGGTGATCAGCAGCATCGCCATGCCGAGCCGTTCCTTCAGGTCTTTGAGCAGGGCGAGGATCTGGGCCTGAATGGTGACGTCGAGGGCCGTGGTGGGCTCGTCGGCGATGAGCAGCTTCGGCTCGCAGGCCAGTGCCATGGCGATCATCACCCGCTGCCTCAGGCCGCCGGACAGCTGGTGCGGATAGTCTTTGAGCCGTTCCTTCGGCCGGGGCAGGCCCACCAGGGACAGCACCTCGACGGCCCGGTCGAGCGCCTCGGACTTCGACGCGCCGCGGTGCAGCCGCACCGGCTCGCCGACCTGGTAGCCGATGGTCTTGGTCGGGTCGAGCGAGGTGAGCGGATCCTGGAAGATCATCGCTACTTCGTTGCCCCGGATCCGCTGTAGCTCATCGGGTTTCAGGCCGACGAGTTCGCGGCCTTCGAGCTTGATCGAGCCGTTGACGATGGACCCGCCGGGCGGCAGCAACCCCATGATCGACAAGCCGGTCATGGACTTGCCGCAGCCGGACTCCCCGACGACGCCGAGGGTCTCCCCGGCGTCGATTTGGAGGTCGACGTTGCCGACAGCCTGCACGACGGAGCTGGTGAGCTTGATATGCGTCGACAGGTTCTGGATCTCAAGGACTGGGGCCACGGCTGGCGGCTCCGCGTCAGTACAAGCGGACGCGAGGATCAAGCGCAGCGTAGAGAATATCCACGATCAGGTTCGCGACGACGACGAAGACCGCGGCCAGGACCGTGATGCCCAAGATGATGGGGTCGTCCTGCACATCGATGGCCTGCACGAGGGTCCAGCCGAGTCCGGGTATGCCGAAGAGCACCTCGATGACGATGACTCCGCCGAGCGAGGTGCCGATGTCGAGGCCCGCCAGGGTCACCACCGGCGTGAGTGCAGCCCGCAGCGCGTGCCTGGTGATCAGGCGTTTTTCACTCATGCCCTTGGACCGCGCGGTCTTGATGTAGTCCTCGCCGAGGACCTCAAGCATCGACGAGCGCGTCAGCCGCGTGTAGGTGGCCGCGCTCACCAAGGCGAGGGTGAGCCAGGGCAGGATGAGGTACTCGAACCACTGGCCCGGGTTCGCGGTGATGGACACGTACCCGTGGAACGGGAAGAACGTGGTGACCGGGCTGAGCTTGTAGGCGAATATCCAGATCAGCGACAAGCCGAGGACGAAGGACGCCATCGAGTAGAAGAACAGCGCCGACGCCGTGAAGGCCCGGTCCACGAAGGACCGGGGCTTGACCGCTGAGACGACCCCGCTGAATACGCCGTAGGCAATCCAGATGATGGCGGCGCCGAGAACCAGCGAAATGGTCTCGGGGGCGGCCGACCCGATGACCGAGTTAACCGATTGGCCCTTGTAATAGTCGTAGCCCAGGTTGCCCTGCAGCAGGTTCCCCGCCCAGTGGCCGTACTGCAGGTAGAGCGGCTGGTCGAGGTGCAGGTCATGCTTGATCTGCGCGATGCGGGCCGGCGTGGCCAGCCTGCCCGCGAACGTCCTGGCCACCTGATTCGGCCCCGGGCCGAGGTAGAAAAGGAGGAAAATGACGATGGACGAGACCCAGAGCACCACGATGGCCTGGATGGTCCTGCGTACCAAAAACCAGATCACGAAGGCTCCCTAGACGAAAAGCCCGCCGCCGCGCGGGTCGAACGCGTCGCGGACACTGTCACCGAGGATGTTGAAGGCGAGCGTGGTGATCAGCAGCGCCACCGAGGGGAAGAGCAGGTACCACCAGTACCCGTACTGGAAGTAGCCAGATGCATCGCTGATCATCGCCCCCCAGTCGGAGGTCGGCGGCGGGATGCCCACACCGAGGTAGGACAGCGTCGCCTCCGCCACGATCGCCAGCGGGATCAGCAGCGTGCCGTACACGATGACTTGCGCCATCACGTTCGGCAGCAGGTCGATGAACATGATCCGCCACGGCCCCGAGCCCAGGGCTCTGGCCGCCTCGATGTACTCCTTGCCCTTGATCGAGATCACCTGGCCCCGGACAATGCGGGCGGGATAGGTGAAGCTGAGGACACCGACGATGAAGATGACTACCCAGAGGCTCGGGCCGACACGGTAAGCGAGGGCGATGGCGAGCACCAGGAACGGTATCGACAGCATCACGTCGACGAGCCGCGCGATGAGGCTGTCTACCCACCCGCCGATGTAGCCCGCGACCAGGCCGAACAGCACGCCCAGGGCGATGCTGATCGCGGTGGCCAGGACGCCGACGGTGAGGGAAATCCGGGCGCCGTAAAGGATCCTGACGAACAGGTCGCGCCCGTTGGAGTCGGTGCCGAACCAGAAGGTGCCGCTCGGCGGCACGGGGCCGCCGTTGGCGTTCTCCCCGATGGTGATGAACTGCTGGTTGGGCCCGTGCCCGGTGATCGTCGCGAATACGGGGGCGAAGATGGCGAGCAGCACGATCACCACGATCGTGGCGAAGGCGATCTTGGCGGCCCGGTCCTGGCGCAGTCGCTCGTAGGCCAGCCGCCACGGACTGCGCCCCTGGATCTTCTTCGCGACCAGCCCCGCGCCGGTCAAGGGGTTTTCCAGGCCCGGGTCTGTACCCGTGATATCAGGCACCATGCTCATGACGTGCGCCCTTCCTGGCCACCAACGGCACCGGTAACTCCGGGCAAGGCTTCGTCCGGCAGGAGGCTGCCATCGGCTTCGACAATTCGTTCCGCTTCGTCGATCGCGGGGCGGAACTCGGCCAGGTTCTCCCCCGCCTCCATCGGCCGGTGGCAGGCGGCCAGGTGCTCCGGGCCGTCGCCGAGGCGCGGCTCGAGCGGCGGATCTTCCGCCACGCAGACCGGCACCGCCTTGGGGCACCGCGGGTGGAACCGGCAACCCGACGGCGGCGCGATGGGCGAGGGTACATCCCCCACCAGGATGATCTGCTCCCGGCGGTCGGACAGATCCGGGTCCGGGATCGGCACCGCAGACAGCAGCGCGCCCGTGTAGGGGTGCCGCGGCCGCGTGAAAAGCTCGTCCGCGGGCGCGATTTCGGTAATCTTGCCCAGGTACATGACCGCGACGGAGGTGCTGACGTAGCGCACCACCGAAAGATCGTGCGCGATAAATATGTAGGTGAGCCCGAACTCGGCCTGCAGATCGGCCAGCAGGTTGATGACCTGCGCCTGGATGGAGACATCGAGGGCCGAGACCGGCTCATCGCAGATGATCAGCTTGGGCTGGAAGGCCAGCGCCCTGGCGACCCCGATGCGCTGCCGCTGACCGCCGGAGAACTCGGCCGGGAACCTGTTGTAGTGCTCCGGGTTGAGCCCCACCCGCTCCATCAGTTCCTGCACGAGGCGCTTGCGCTCGGCGCCCGAGGCCAGGTCGTGAATCGCGTAGGGGTCTCCGATGATCGACCCGACCCGGCGGCGCGGGTTCAGCGAGCCGATCGGGTCCTGGAAGATCATCTGAATCTCCCGGCGCAGTGGCCGCATGCGCCGCTGGGAAATCTGGCTGATGTCCCGGCCGTCGAAGGTGATCCGGCCGGACGTGATGTCGTACAGCCGGGCGATGCACCGGGCCAGGGTCGACTTTCCGCACCCGGTCTCGCCCACGACGCCGAAGGTCTGCCCGCGCCTGACGGTCAGGCTCACGCCGTCGACGGCGTGCACGTAATCCCGCTTCTGGAACGGCCGGGAGGTCCCGACAGGGAAATACTTGACCAGGTTGTCCACCTGCAGCAGCACGTCGCCAGCCTCGGCGGGAGCCGTACCGGGCAACGCGGAGGTTTCGCTTGTCATGGGTTCCCTCACGCTTCCGTCGGCCCGGCCGACCTGGCCAGCTCGACGTGCGCCACGCGGCGGCGGATGGCGTCACGGTCGGCGGCGTTGTGCGGCAGCCAGCAGGCCGAGAGGTGCCCCGGCTCCTCGCCGGCCGGATCGAGCGGGGGATCCTCCTGACGGCACCGGTCCATGACGTAGACGCACCGGGGCGCGAACGGGCAGCCGGGCGGGGGGGCGAGCAGGCTCGGCGGCTGACCCGCGATCGGGCGCAGCCGCTCACGCTCGCCGCCGTAGGCGGGCATGGATTGCAGCAGGCCTTCGGTGTACGGGTGATGGCTGGCGAAGAACAGCGTCCGCCGGTTGGCTCGCTCCATCACCTTGCCTCCGTACATCACCAGGACCTCGTCGGCGACCTCGGCGATCACGCCGAGGTCGTGGGTGATGAGGATGACCGCGGTGCCGAAAAGCTCCTGCATGCGGCGGATGACCCGGAGCACCTGGGCCTGCACGGTCACGTCGAGCGCGGTAGTGGGCTCGTCGGCGATGAGCAGCGCCGGGTTCAGCGCCATCGCCATGGCGATCATCGCCCGCTGCCGCATCCCGCCGGAAAACTGGTGCGGGTAATCGTCGACCCGGCGCTCCGGCTGCGGGATCCCGACCAGCCCGAGCAGTTCCACCGCCCGCTGCTTGGCCTGGACCTTGCTCATCTCGTGGTCGTGCAGCCTGATCATCTCGATGATCTGCCAGCCGACCCGGTAGTAGGGGTGCAGGCTGGACAGCGGATCCTGGAAGATCATGCCGATCTTCGCGCCACGGATGCCCCGCATCTGGTCCGGGCTGGCGGTCAGCAGGTCCTGGCCCTCGAACAGCGCACGGCCCGAGATCTTGGCCCCCCGGGTCAGCCCCGTGATGGTCTGGGTAGAGACGCTCTTGCCAGATCCTGACTCACCGACGATGCCGAGGGTCTGCCCGGCATCGATCTGGTATGAAACTCCGCGCACCGCCTGCACGATGCCGTCCGCCGTGTTGAACGACACATGCAGGTCTTCCACTTCAAGCAGGGTCACGCAGTTCGCCTTTCACCCGTAACGGGCCCACGCGCGATGGCTTCGCGGCTGGCCAGGCCGACCTCTTAGGTTGAATGTAACCTCGCCGGCTGCCCCCGGGAAAGAGGGCAGCCGACGAGGCGACGGCTGCGATCAGCTGCCTGGACTACTCAGCCAGACGTTAGTCGGGTCGAAGTTCTGCCACTGAGTCATGTACACCGCGTTGTGCACGTATGGTGCGTGCTCGGCGAGCTGCAGCGGCGAGGTGATCGGATAGACCGCCGCCGCCTGCATGACCTCCTCGTCGGCCTGCGCCCAGTACTTGTCGGCCGCGGCCTCGGTGGTCTGGCTCAGCGCCTGGCTGATCGTGTTGTTGACGGTCGCGCTGGAGAAGTAGCCGAAGTTGCTTCCCCCGTTCGCCGGGAACCCGCCCGGGCTCGAGTAGAGCGGGTTGAAGTAGCTCACCGCCGAATCCCCGAACCAGTCCGGCCCCCAGCCCGCAGAGGCCATGTCCCAGGTGCCCTTGTAGGCCGGCGACGGAGCGCTGGAGGTGTTGGGGACGTACAGGTACTTGCCGTAGAAGTCCGCCTGGTTGGTCGGCACGCCGGACACAGTCACCGAGCCCAGCGCGCCCAGCTGGGCGGCGACGTTGTTGAAGATCTTCGTCGAGCCCTGGCTGTCGCTGCGGTACAGGAACTTGATCTGCAGCGGGTGGCTCGAGGTAAAGCCCGCGGCGGCGAGCATGGACTTGGCCTTACTCGGGTCGTACGGGTACGGGTTGTAACCTGCTGGCACGTCCTGCGAGCCGTCGATGCCCGCCGGCAGGATGTGGGTCAGCGGCGGGTTCGTCGTGGCCCCGCCGAGGCTCTTGGTCAGCTGGCTGCGCTGGATCCCGTAGGAGAGGGCCTGGCGCACGTCCGCCTTGCCCAGCGCGCCGCCGTTATTCGGCGACACCGTGTTGAACACCAGGTAGGGGTTCGAGCTGTAAGTGGCGGCCAGGTTGGCCAGGTGGCTGCCCGACTTGATCAGGTTGAGCAGGTTCGGGTCATCGGCGGGCGGCACCAGCGCGTCGAAGCTCATCCCCAGCGACGCTGAGCCGGTAGCCATCTGCTGGTAGATCGTGGTCTGGTTGCCGGTCTCGTCCACGTTGATCGCGTTGACGTAGGCCTTGCGCAGCGGGTCGGTGCTCGCACTCCACACCGGGTTGCGCACGAAAGTCATGGACTTCTTCGGCGTGTACGACGTCAGCTCGTAGGGCCCGTCGGAGTACATGTGATTATAGACCGCCGGGGTGCCGGGCAGGCCGTTTTCCGCCTCGATCGGCGTCGCGACGAATGCCGCCAGCGTCATCGCGCCGTCGAGCCACGGGGCGGGGCGGGTCAGCGTGAACGTGATGCTGTTACCCGAGATGGTGATCCCGGACACGTTGTGGCCCTCGATGTACTTCTTCATCACGGCGGCACTGGTCGCCGACGCGGCCGGGTAGCCGGCGCAGAACGCGCTCAGGCCCTGGATGGTGGTCTCGAAGTCCGCCATGCCGCCGAAGGCGACCGGGCTGGGGTTGCAGGCGCGCTTGATCCCGCGCACCACATCTGCCGCGGTCACCGGCCGCGGCGGGCTGGTGTTCCACATCACCCCGCTGCGGATGGTCACGGTTTGCTTGAGGCCGTTGTCGCTGATCACCGGCATGCCGGTGGCCAGGTCGGGCTCCGGCGTGATGTTATGGCCCGGGACCGCCGCCCAGTTGTAGAGCGTGCGCTCCATCAGGCGCTGCTGAACCATGATGTCCGTGGTGTAGTAGGCCGTGTCGTAGTCCATGTAGTCGACATCGCTGATGCCCACCATATTGAGCGTGCCGCCGCGCTGGGGTGCTCCCGTGCCCGGGTTGAGCCCCTGCCAGCCGGCCGTCAGCTGCTGCGACGCCGGCGCCGCCGCACCGCTCTTGGATGAGCTGCACGCGCCTGCCAGCATGGTCAGGGCCACAGCACCCGCGACAGCGGTGAAAGCCCGCGTACGGAAGTGTCTCACCACCCTGTTCCTCCTCAGTCTGTTCGGCGAAGATCGTTCGCACGGGAATAACCGGGGGTATGCCCCGCGGTGCCAACAGCTCGCGCCCCGTACACGACCCTCTGTGGTCGTGGCTAAACCCGGGCTCGCTAACCGTTTGACACCCTAAGCCGCCGCCGCGCGCTTTGGGAACACGGACGATCTCACGGAACGCAATCGTGATGTGAAGGTGATCCGCCAATTATCTGGCCGTTAGGCGAAAATTTTCCGTATACACGCTGGCTACCGTAAAGATCGTGTTAACAGTAGCGCCCGGCGGAACGACTCGGGCGCGGACAGCCGTCTCAGCGGAAGATGCTGGGTTTTGGCGGGTCTTAGCGGAAGATGACGGTGCGACGGCCGTGCCGCAGCACGCGGTGCTCCGCGTGCCAGCGCACCGCGCGGGCGAGGGCCACCCGCTCAGCGTCCCGGCCAATCGCCGCGAGGTCTTGCGGGCTGCTGGTGTGATCCACCCGGGCGACTTCCTGCTCGATGATCGGGCCCTCGTCAAGATCCGCGGTGACGTAGTGCGCGGTCGCGCCGATCAGCTTCACACCATGCGCATGCGCCTGGTGGTATGGCCGCGAACCCTTGAAGCTGGGCAGGAACGAGTGGTGGATGTTGATGATGCGACCCGCCATCTTGGCGCACAGCTCCGGTGACAGGATACGCATGTAGCGGGCCAGCACCACGAAGTCGATGCTGAGCTCGCTGACCAACTCGAGCAGCCGGGCTTCCGCCCGCTGCGCGGACAGCGGCTCGCTGCCGGCCGGTACATGCTCGAACGGGACGCCGTGTGCGGCCGCGAGCGGCGCCAGGTCATCGTGATTGCCGACGACCAACGGTATGTCGATGCGCAGCGACTCCGCCGAACGCCGGTACAGCAGGTCATTCAGGCAGTGGCCGGCTTTGGACACCATGATCAGCACCCGCGGCAGGACCGCGGTGTCGTGAAGTTCCCACTCCATGCCGAACTCGGCCGCCACCGAGGTGAATCCGGAGGAAAGGCCGGCGGCCGAGGCCGGTGACGGAGGCATGGTCTCCACGTGCACCCGCATGAAGAACCGGCTCGACTCCGGGCCGGTCCGGTCCGCGAACTGCTGGCTGTCGAGCACGTTACAGCCCGCCTCGTGCAGGTAGGCGGCGACGGCGTGCACGATCCCGACCCGGTCCGGGCAGGAAAGGGTGAGGACGAATTCGGCCATCAGGCGCCCATCGCGTGCACACCGCCGTCGACGTGGACGATCTCGCCGGTGGTCGCGGGGAACCAGTCAGAAAGCAGCGCCACGCAGGCCCGCGCGGTCGGTTCCGGATCGGTGATGTTCCAGCCGAGCGGCGCCCGGCTGGCCCACACGTCCTCGAACCGCTCGAACCCGGGTATGGACTTGGCGGCCATGGTGCGCAGCGGGCCGGCCGCCACCAGGTTGACCCGCACGCCGCGGGCGCCCAGGTCGCGGGCGAGGTAGCGGGCGCAGGACTCGAGCCCGGCCTTCGCCACGCCCATCCAGTCGTAGCCTGGCCAGGCAACGCTCGCGTCGAAGTCCAGCCCCACGATCGATCCGCCGCCGCTCATCAGCGGCAGCGCCGCCATCGCGATCGCCTTCAGCGAGTAGGCCGAGACCTGCAACGCGGTCGCGACGTCGGGCCACTTGGTGTGCAGGAAGTTACCGCCCAGCGCCTCCTGCGGGTTCGCGTAGGCGATTGCGTGGAGCACGCCGTCCAGGCCGTCCACATGCTCGGCGACCCGCTGCGCCAGGGAGGCGAGGTGGTCATCGCTGGTCACATCGAGCTCGAGGACCGGAGGCGGCGAGGGCAGCCGCCTGGCGATCCGTTCCACCAGGCTCAGCCGGCCGAAGCCGGTCAGCACCACGGTCGCGCCTTCGGCCTGGGCCACCCGCGCGACGTGAAACGCGATCGAGGCGTCCGTGATGACCCCGGTAACCAGGATCCGCTTACCCGCCAGGATTCCCATCAGAACCTCTTTCCCCTGGTGATCAGTACCGTCTTGACCTTCTCACCCGGCCGCACCCTTCACACACTGCCGCACCGTTTACACACTGGCGCGCGGGCGTCGCTAGCTACAGGGCCCGCGACACGAAGCTTGCGGGCGGCGGCTTGTAGGATCCCGACAAATTCCGATCCCGGGCCAACTCCGATCCCGGCCAGCAAGGGGGCGGGGACGAATCTCAGTGTCCCATCCCGAGCCCGCCGTCCACCGGGATTACGGCGCCGGTGATGTAGGCCGCGTCCGAGCCGGCCAGGAACGCCACCGTGGCGGCCACCTCGTCCGCGGAGCCGTACCGGCCGAGCGGGACCGCGGCCATGATCGCGGCCTTCCTGGCCTCGGGCAGGCCCGCTGTCATGTCGCTGTCTACGAAGCCGGGCGCGACCACGTTCGAGGTGATGCCGCGCGAGCCGAGCTCGCGCGCCAGCGATCTGGCCAGGCCGACCAGCCCGGCCTTGGACGCCGCGTAGTTGGCTTGCCCGGCCGAACCGTACAGGCCGACCACGGAGGAGATAAAGATCAGCCGACCGCGGCGCATCTTCATCATGGGGCGCACGGCACGCTTGGCCACCCGGTAGGCGCCGGTCAGGTTGGTGTCCAGAACCGCGCCGAAGTCGTCTTCGCTCATCAGCGCAAGCAGCTGGTCGCGGGTCACGCCCGCGTTGGCGACCAGGACCTCCACCGGGCCCTG
>Ga0302184_10001912_pt1 | contig 13388 bp, 12 predicted proteins | sample I_Palsa_N3_3_FD_200233 | JGI IMG/M metagenome (GOLD analysis project Ga0302184, IMG submission 200233) | Peat permafrost microbial communities from Stordalen Mire near Abisko, Sweden - I_Palsa_N3_3 | ecosystem: Environmental > Terrestrial > Soil > Palsa > Peat permafrost | place: Sweden...
CTCGGCCAGCGCGATCAGCGCCGACCGCATCGCCTCGATCTGCTCCGGTGGCACCCGCTCCGCAAGCTGGCGGTCGACCGCGTCCACCCCGCGCACCACGGCCTCGACGACCTCCAGGCCTCGGTTGGTCAGTTTGAGGTCAACCCGGCGGCGGTCCCCGGGGGTAGGGCGCCGCGTCAGGTAACCCCGGTTGACCAGGATGTCGACGACCTGGCTGATGGCCTGCTTGGTGACACCCAGTCCGGCGGGCAGGTCCTGCCTCGGCCCGCCCGGGGTGCCGATCCCGGCCAGGATGAACGCGCCGTTCCTGGGCAAGTCGTCGACGCCGATAGCCTGCAGCTGCGCCCTGATCGACTGGGCGTACACACCGCGAGCGGACCTCATCAGCGTCGGAGTGGCGTACTCGTCCCGATCCGCGCCGTCCATGGCGCAACCATATCGACAAGAATCTTGTCAGTCAATCTTCTTTACCAACCGCGCGGAGCCGGCGCGGAGCCGACGCGGAGCCGACGCGGAGCCGACGCGGAGCCGACGCGGCGACTCGCCGTCCAGCACTAGGCGACTTAACGGATTGCCGCGGCTCCTCCCGGTCACGGCCGCGATCCAGCCCTGGTCGCGGCAGGAGCCGATGCGATTGGATGACCTCGTGGACGCGGACGTGATCGTAGTGGGCGCCGGGCTGGCCGGGCTGGCCGCCACCGCCGAGCTGGCTAGCGCCGGACGGCGCGTGCTGCTGTTGGACCAGGAGCCCGAGTCGAACCTGGGCGGCCAGGCATTCTGGTCGTTCGGCGGCCTGCTGCTGGTCGACTCGCCCGAGCAGCGCCGGCTGGGGATCAAGGACTCTCGCGAGCTGGCCTGGCAGGACTGGACGGGCAGCGCGTATTTCGACCGCGGCATCGACGACCCGGCCGGGGAGGACTACTGGGCCTACCGGTGGGCGCAGGCCTACGTCGACTTCGCCGCCGGGGAGAAGCGCTCCTGGCTGCACGCGATGGGGATGCGCTGGTTCCCGCTGGTGGGCTGGGCCGAGCGGGGTGGTTACCTGGCCGACGGACACGGCAACTCGGTGCCGCGTTTCCACATCACCTGGGGCACCGGGCCCGGGGTACTGGCGCCGTTTGAGCGGCGGGTCCGGGACGCCGAGGCGTCCGGTCGGGTTGGGTTCCGGTTCCGGCACCGGGTGGACGAGCTCACCGTCACCGGCGGGGCGGTCGACGGCGTGCGAGGGGCGGTGCTCGAAGCCAGCTCGGCGGCCCGCGGGACACGCAGCTCGCGCACTGCGGTCGGCCAGTTCGAGCTGCACGCGCAGGCGGTCGTCGTGACGTCCGGCGGGATCGGCGGCAACGCCGACCTGATCCGGGAGCACTGGCCGGCCCGGCTCGGCCCGCCGCCGGAACGGATGATCTGCGGGGTACCCGAGTACGTCGACGGGCGGATGCTGGCCATCGCCGAACGGGCCGGCGGGCGGCTGGTCAACCGGGACCGGATGTGGCACTACACCGAGGGCATCGAAAACTGGGATCCGATCTGGGCGCGGCACGGCATCAGGATCCTGGCCGGGCCCTCGTCGATGTGGTTCGACGCCCGAGGCCAACGGTTCCCAGCGCCGAACTTCCCTGGCTTCGACACCCTGGGCACGCTCGGCGCCATCCGGGAGAGCGGCTATGACTACTCGTGGTTCGTCCTGACCCAGAAGATCATCGAGAAGGAGTTCGCGTTGTCAGGCTCGGAGCAGAATCCCGACCTGACCGGCAAGGATATCCGGCTCACCTTGTCCCGGGTCCGGCCCGGCGCCCCCGCCCCCGTCGAGGCGTTCAAGCAGCACGGGGCCGATTTCGTGGTGGCCAGGACCCTGCCCGAATTGGTCGCGGGCATGAACAAGCTGACCGGCGAGACGCTGATCGACCTGACCGACCTAGAGCGGCAGATCGTCGCGCGCGACCGGGAGATCGACAACCCGTTCACCAAGGACATGCAGGTCATGGCGATCCGCAACGCCCGCCGGTTCCGCGGCGACCGGCTGGCCCGGACCGCCGCGCCGCATAAGATCCTGGATCCCAAGGCCGGGCCGCTGATTGCCGTCCGGCTCAACATCTTGACCCGCAAGACCCTGGGCGGCCTGCAGACCGACCTGTCCGGCCGGGTGCTCAGCCGGAGCACGCCGACCCGTCCGGTGCCCGGCCTGTTCGCCGCCGGGGAGGTCGCCGGGTTCGGCGGCGGCGGCCTGCACGGCTACCGTTCGCTGGAAGGGTCCTTCCTGGGCGGCTGCCTGTTCAGCGGCCGTGAGGCGGGCCGTGCCGTAGCCCGCCTCACGTCCTCGTTATTGCTCTCCGACGCCCTTAGCGCGGCTCCTCCGGCGGTGGTCCCCACCGCGGAACCTGCTGCGTAGGCGGTTCCGAACCGGCCTGGGGCGGCTGGGCGTACCCGCCGTAACCGCCGCCCTGCGGTGGCGGCGGGTTCCAGCCGCCGCCGTAATTGCCGCCGCCCTGGGGTGGCTGGTTGTAGCCGCCGTAGGGGTCGCCGCCCTGCGGCGGCTGGCCGAACCCGCCGTAGCCCGCGCTGCCCTGCTGGTATCCGCCGTACTGGTCGCCGTCCGCGGGCGTCGAGCTGCCAATCAGCCGGTAGTACACGAGCGTGACGACGATGGCGAGGAACGGGGCGATCAGGGTACCCGAGATGACCGAGCTCAGACCGTCGCCGAGCACGTGCGGCAGGGCCGAGAAGATGACGCGCAGCAGGACTTCTACGACGATCTGAACGATGAAAAGCAGCACCAGCGTGGCGAACACGTGCCAGCCGTGACTACGCACGAGGTCGCGACTCCGGCTGAACGACGCCAGTGTCCCGGGCCTCTCGATGACGATGACGGGAACGATCACGGCCCAGATGGTCATCAGGTACAAACCTGGAACGATGACGAACCAAAAGCCGATCCAGATCCCGATACTGGCCAGGATGGAAGCCCCTATGACGGCCGAGAGCGACGGCGTGACGGCGGATATGGTCTCGCCGATAGACAGGTCGACCCGGCCATCCCGCACGTCCTGTACGGCCTTGACCAGCGTCGCCTGAAGTACGAAGCCCGCGATGAGGACCATGAGCAGGCCAAGCAGGAGGCCGAAGCGCCCGGCCAGAGCCAGGAGTGCGACGATAATGGCCGCGACCACATAGATAACAAAGGCGATCGCGAGAAAGTGCCTGGCGAACGTCTTGTACATCCGCCATGCTTCGTCAAAAACGCCCGACAGTGGGTTCATGGCCGTGATGGTACAGGCCGGATCTGCAGATGAGGTGGAGGGCGGCACTGAACGGGTGAACGACGCGCCGCAGGTGACCCTGTTCACCGACGATCCGGCGTAGGTTATCGCGCGTACCTGGCCTTGAGGTCGGCCTTCATCAGCTTGCCCGCCTCGCTGCGCGGCAGGTCATCGACGAAGTACACGGTCCGGGGCGCCTTGAAGCTAGCGATCTTCGACTTTACGAACGCGATGATCTCCTGCTCAAGCTCGGGTCCGGGCATCGCCCCGGCGGCGGGCTGGACGAAGGCCGCGACCGCCTCCCCCATCTCCGCGTCGGGGACGCCGATCACCGCGACGTCGTGGACCGCCGGGTGCAGCGCGAGCACGTTCTCGGTCTCCTGCGGGTAGATGTTGACCCCGCCGGAGATGATCGTGAACGCCTTGCGGTCGGTGAGGAACAAGAAGCCGTCCTCGTCGAGGTAGCCGATGTCGCCCAGCGTGGTCCAGGTCGGATGGGCCGGGTGCTGCGAGGCCTGGGTCTTGGCCGGGTCGTTGTGGTAGGTGAACGGGACCTCGTCCCGCTCGAAGTAGACCCCGCCGATCTGGCCCGCGGGGAGTTCGGTCCCGTCGTCGGCGCAAATCCGCACCGTGCCCAGGATCGGGCGGCCGACGGTGCCCGGCTTGGTGAGCCAGGTGCCGCTATCGATGGCCGTCATGCCGTTGCCCTCGGTGCCCGCGTAGTACTCGACCAGGATGGGGCCCCACCACTCGATCATCTTCTGCTTGACCTCAACCGGGCAGGGCGCCGCGGCGTGGATCGCGACCCGCAGGCTGGAAATGTCGTACTGCCCGCGGACCTCTGGCGGGAGCTGCAGCATGCGGACGAACATGGTCGGGACGAACTGCGCGTGCGTGGCGCGGTGATCACCGATGGCCGCCACGGCCTGCTCGGCGTCGAACCGTTTCATCATGACCACGGTGCCGCCCAGGGCCTGGACCGCGCCGCAGAAGCGTAGCGGCGCCGCGTGGTAGATCGGCCCGGGCGACAGGTAGACCGTGCCGGTGTTGAAGCCGAACGCGAGGCGGGCCAGTTCGACTAGGCCCTCGGCGGACTCGCCCACCTGGACGCCGGGCAGCGGCGGCCGCACGCCCTTGGGCCGTCCGGTGGTGCCAGAGGAGTAGAGCATGGTGGCGCCGTGCGGCTGATCGTCGAGGGGCGTGTCAGGGGCGGCGGCGATGGTCTCCTCGTAGCGGTCGTACCCGGGCACCGCACCGCCGAAGGCCAGCCGCAAGGTGACCGCCGGGACCCGGAGCGCCGTCGCGGTCGCGGCCTGCTCAGCAGAGACGATCAGCGCGGCGGCGCCGCTGTCGTTGACGATGTAGGCGACCTCCTCCGGCTTGAGCCGGTAATTGACCGCGGTGATATACAGGCCCGAACGCAGCGCGGCCCAGTAGACCTCCAGGGCCCGCAGGCTGTTCTCGGTCAGCAGCGCCACCACGTCGCCCGGCCGCAGCCCGCCGTCGCGCAGCACATGAGCCAACTGCGCCGAGCGCCGCTCGAGTTCCCCGTAACTGACGGTCTCGCCGGTCCCGGCCATGACCGCGGCGATCCGGTCCGGCGTCTGCGCCGCGTACGTGCCTGGATACATAGATCACCGCCCTCCGCGCATCCCCGCCCATTATCGGTGGCTACCGCCCGATGCTGTCCAGTTCGGCCACCGCGTCGGCGGGAAGGACCAGGTCCGCCGCGGCGACGTTCTCGCGCAGGTGCGCCACGGACGAGGTACCCGGGATGAGGACGATCGTCGGCGAGCGCTGGAGCAGCCAGGCCAGGGCGACCTGATGGGCCGAGGCGCCGAGCCGGGCAGCGACGTCGGCCAGCACTCGCGACTGAAGCGGGCTGAAGCCGCCAAGCGGGAAGAACGGGGCGTAGGCGATGCGCTCGGCCGCGCACTGGTCAACCAGGGCGTCGTCCTGCCTGGCAGCCACGTTGTACAGGTTCTGCACGGTGACGACCGGCGCGATGGCCTGCGCCTGAGCGAGCTGAGCCGCGGACACGGCGCTGAGGCCGAGGTGCCGGATCAGGCCCTCCTTCTGCAGTTCGGCCAGGGTGCCGAACTGCTCGGCCAGGGACTCCTCGCTGCCGTCCCCCGGCAGGCGCAGGTTGACGACGTCGAGGGCGTCCAGGGCGAGGTGCTCGAGGTTCTCGTGGACCGCGGCTTGAAGGTCCGGCCGCGAGAGCGAGGGCCGCCAGCTGCCGTCCGGGCCGCGCCGCGCGCCTACCTTGGTCACGATGCGCAGACCGGCGGGGTAGGGGTACAGGGCCTCCTTGATGAGCTCGTTGACCACCACCGGCCCGTAGTAGTCGCTGGTGTCGATGTGGGTAACGCCCAGCTCGACCGCTTCGCGCAGTACGGCCAGGGCCTGGTCCCGATCCGCGGGCGGCCCGAAGACGCCCGGTCCGGCCAGTTGCATGGCCCCGTAGCCCATGCGGCTGAGGGTTATGGGGTTCAGGTCGCCCGCGAGCGTGAGGGTTCCGCCCGGAACACTGTCCGCCATATCCGTTCCTTCCTTGGAATTAAAGATCTCTTTTGCCGAACGGTCCGTGGTTCGGCGCACCCGGAATCAGGCCACGACGCCGATGTAGCGCCAGTCCAGGACGTCGCGCGGCGCCGATCCTTCGGGCCGGTCGGCCGCGCCAGGCCAGCCGAGCCCGCTGGGCGAGACGGCCCCGCGGGGCCAGCCCAGCCCGCCGTCTCCCCCGGGCGCCTCGGCCCGGACCAGGGAACGCAGGTGGACCAGCCCGCCGCCGCCCGGCAGCGGATCAACCCGCTCAACGGAGATCGTGCTGCGTAGCGTATCCCCCTCGTGCACCGGGCCGAGGTGGTCGCAGCTGTGCCAGGCCGCCACCGTGACCAGGGACGGCAGCGTTCGGGCCGCCTGGGCCAGCGCCAGCCCGATGGCGTGTCCGCCGTACACGAGCCGCCGGCCTCCGGCCGCCGACGCGTCGTGGTGCACCATCGCCACGTTGAGGGTCAACCGGGCCAGCTCCGGCGCGCTGGAGACCACGTCGCCGCCCGGTACGGCCCAGGTCTGCCCGGCCGCCAGCTCGGCCAGGCGAGGGCCCGCAGCCCGCCGGGCGAACCGGTCAAGCCGCCAGCCGCCGATCAGGTCGGCTGGATCGCGGGCGTCAGCAGGCTGACCGACCGAGGACAGCTCGTCGGCGTGCCCGGTCTGCCGGTCGTGGTCGCGCAGCGGCAGCATGGCACAACGCCAGAAGTCCAGCACCGGCCGCTGCTCCTGGTCCACCGTGGTGATCCGCAGGACCGCGAGCCCGGTCGGCGCCCGGCCTGCCCGCGGCTGGTTCTGCCTGAGCGCGACGACCTGGGTGGAAGTCCGCAGCGTGTCGCCCAGCCGGGGAGCGCGTTGAAAGGTCAGCCCGCGGTAGAAGAGGTTGGCCTTGACGTGCTGGGTGACCACCGTGGATTGCCCGATGGCCACATCCCAGACCAGGCTCGGTGACGCGAGCGGGTCTCCTCCGGTGACCTCGCGGCACAGCTCGTGGTCGGTGGCCAGTGCGAGCCGGTTCCCGATGATGGCCTGGTGCGCGGCGGCCAGCCCCGAGGTCAGCGTGAGGCCCGGCGCGCCGCCGAACTGCTGCCCGATGACCAGCTCGTCGAAATACGGCCCCTCGACGGGCGGAGACTGCGTGGTCATGCACCGGAACTTATCATTGACTCGTGCCTAGAAAACCGGACGCGAATGCCGTCGAGGGCAAAGGCTCCGGGGACGCCGGCTCGAAGTCGGTGAGGACCCGGGAGCGGATCCTCGACGCCGCCGCGCACGTACTGAGCCGCAAGGGGTACGCGGGCACGCGGCTGAGCGACGTGGCCGATCAGGCCGAGATCCAGGCCCCGGCGATCTACTACTACTTCCCGTCCCGCGATGACCTGATCGAGGAGGTCATATGGTCGGGCATCGCGCACATGCGCGAGCACCTGGCCCAGGTGATGGCCGCGCTGCCGCCCGACGCCGATCCGCTTGACCGCATCGACGCCGCGGTCGAGGCGCACCTGCGGTACGCACTGGAGATCTCCGACTACACGACCGCGTCGATCCGGAATGCGGGGCAGGTCCCGGAAGCCATCGCGGTCAGGCACACGGCCGAGGCGTCCCAGTACGGCGACATGTGGCGCAAGCTGCTGCAGGACGCGGAGAACGCGGGCTTGCTGCGGCCCGATCTGGACCCGATGGCGGCCCGGATGCTAGTCCTGGGCGCGCTCAACTGGGCGGCCGAGTGGTGGAATCCGCGGCGAGGCTCGCTCGACGCCGTGGTGCGGACCGCGCAATCCCTGGTCCGGCACGGGCTAGGACCCGTCCCCGCCGCGGGCGACGACCCGGCCGGGGTTCCCGGGTCTACGGCGCGGAAGTCGCGCACCCGGCGACGGCCCGTGACCAGCTGAGGTCCCTCGTCTCGCTTCCTCGCGCACGGCCTCGTCTGCCCAGGTCCGAGCGCTGTTGTCATAGAGGATTCTTTTAATTTAGATTAGTTTTACCGGATCCCAGTCGCCTCGAGAGGACGGCCAGATGCCAGCGAGCACGTTCCGTTATCCATCGTCCGACGGCGCGCAGATCGCCGCCTACCGGTGGGTCCCGGCGGGTGAGCCCCGGGCGGTGGTCCAGCTCACCCACGGGATGGGCGAGCACGCGCGGCGCTACGACTACGTGGCCCGGGCCCTGAACGACGCCGGTTTCGCCGTCTACGCCCAGGATCACCGCGGGCACGGGGGCAGCGCCGACCCCGAGGCACTCGGTGACATGGGCCCGGGCAGCTGGCCGGCTTTGGTCGACGACGTCGGCCTGCTCTCCGCCCACATCCGAGCAGAACACCCCGGCCTGCCGCTGATCCTGCTCGGACACAGCATGGGGTCGTTCGCCGTGCAGCAGTACCTGCTCGATCACAGCGCCGATGTCGACGGCGCCGTGCTGACCGGCACCGCGGCGATCGACGTGCTAGAGCCGGCCCAGGACCTAGACCAGCCACTGGACCTGGCCATCTTCAACGCGGCGTTCCAGCCCGCCCGTACCGACTACGACTGGCTATCCCGCGACGAGACGATCGTCGACGCCTACGTCGCCGATCCGTACTGCGGCTTCGGGATCGATCCCGCGTCCGCCAAGCTGATGTTCCTCGGCGCCCGCCGGGTCGCCGACCCGGCCCAGGTCGCGGCCATCACACCGGGCCTGCCGCTCTACATCGCCGTCGGCGAGGCCGACCCGGTCAACGGCGGCCTAGGGCTGCTCACCCCGCTGACCGACCGGTACGCGGCCGCGGGCCTGACCGACGTGACGGTCCGTACCTATCCCGGCGCCCGCCACGAGGTGCTGAACGAGACCAACCGGGACCAGATCATCGGCGAGCTCATCAGTTGGATCAACCGCGTCCTGGCCAGCACCCGTGAGGGCAGCTAAGCCGGGGCAAGGGCCGCACCAGGGTCTATGAACGGCTAGGGCAGCTCGCCGATACCGGACGAGACGGACCAACACCAACCGCCACCAGGGAAAGGGCTGATGCCAGACGATCCGACCCGCCAATGACCGGCTCCGGCACCGACTGAAAGAACGAGCGATGAAGGACCAGTCGCGTAAGCGCGCGGCGGCGGAGACAATCACCAGGTTTGTCTCCGAACCCATCGCCGGTGGCCAGCCCGGGCTCGGGTTGCTGGCCCGGCTCAGAGATACCCGGTCGCTGAGAGCAGAGCGCGGGAGAATCGGCTGAGCTCCAGCCGGGGAAGTTGTTCGGGGGCGAACCAGGCGATGTCGGTGAGCTCGTCGTCGCTGACGGCCGGGGAACCATCGATGATCGCGGCCTCGTACACCGCGGTGACGTAGGCGGTACGGTCCCCGTTCGGATAGCTGACCTGGTAGTCGGGGCCGCCGAGGACGTCCAGCAGGCGCCTCAGCCGGACGTCGACGCCGATCTCTTCACGGGTCTCGCGGACCGCCGCCTGGGCCGGGGACTCGCCGGGCTCAACGGCACCGCCGAGCACGGCCCATCCGTCGTCGTGACCAGCGTGCCGGACGAGTAGCAGCCGCCCGGCCTGGTCAACGGGGAGCACCGAGACCGCCGGGAGCAGCAGCAGGTCGTGTCCGACGGCCGCCCGCAGCCGCACGATATGCGCCGGGATGCTCATCTGGGCACCGTTCCCAGACCTGAGCATGGCCAAGCGCGCCAGATCGCGTCAACGGGATTCAGGGGGCGCGCGGCCGACACGGAGGCTGGGATGGTATGAGGGTGCGGACAGTGTCCCGCGTGGGAGGAGAGCACAATGCCAGGGCAGATTCCAGCCGGTGACATCCATCACCTACGGCTTACGGTGACTGACGTCCGGCGCAGCCGGGAGTTCTATACGAGCCTGCTCGGCTTTCAGGTGGCGGCGGAGTCGCCCCCGCCCGACGACCCGGCGGCGGACCAGGTGTTCGCCATCTTGTTCGGCGGCGTGGTGATGGTCCGCGGCAACCTGATTATGGGGCTGCGGCCGATGGCGCCCGCCGGAGACCATTTCGACCCGGACCGGGTCGGTCTTGACCATCTCAGCTTGGGCGTGGCCAGCCGGGAGGATCTCGAGCAGGCGGCCACGCTGTTCGATGAGCGCGGCGTGACTCATGGCGTGATCACGCGCCTGCCGTCGTTCGGTATCGACGTCCTGTCTTTCGAAGACCCCGACGGCATCCAGCTGGAGCTCACCGCGCCGGTAGCGCCGGCCGACGGCGGCTAGTGACGCCTCGGGCCAGGATCCGTCTCGCGCTCATCAGGCAGGCCGTGCGGGACGCGCATCCGCCACGCGTCGGTCACGAGCTCGGTCAGGCGTTCGACATCCACCTCCGCCAGGCGCAGCATCACCAGCGGCCAGCCGTCGTACCCGGACACGGTGAAGAAGACCTCGGGCTCCCCTAGGAGCAGAGCCTGCTTCTCGGCCTCGTCGCCGACGAACAGCACCGCGATGTCGGTCCGGATGACCCGGCGCTGGCCATGGCGGCGTTCGGGGTAGGACCAGACGAAGCCCTTGCCGCCGACCCGGAAGTCGAAGCCGTCACTGTCGATCTCCTCCACGTTGGGCAGGGCCAGCGCGAGACGCCGCACGTCATCGGCGTCGGCCATCGTGTTTCTCCTCCGATCGCTCCGTCAGCAGCCGACTAACCTTTGCCTGGGTTGAAGATCTCGCGCGGATCCAGCGCGTGGCGGACGGCCGACTGCAGCGCCAGCGCTCCCGGGTCGAGCTCACGACGCATGCCATCGCGCTTGAGGATCCCGATGCCGTGCTCGCCGGTGACCGTGCCGCCGAGGGCGATCGCCGCGTCGAGCAGTTCCTCGAACGCCGCCTGGGCCGCGAGCCGGGCGGCTTCGTCACCAGCCTGGGTGACCAGCAGCGGATGCAGGTTCCCGTCCCCGGCGTGCGCGATCGTCGCGATCCGCACTCCGTGCCGCGCGCCGATCTGGTTGACCTGTTCCAGCATCGCGGGAACCTGGGAGCGCGGGACGCAGACATCCTCGGTGAGTACCGGGCCGAGCCGTTCGAGCGCCGGGTAGGCCAGCCGCCGGGCCTCGAACAGCGCCTCGGCTTCCGTGTCGTCGGTCGACTGCTCCACCCACATCGCTCCGGCGTCGGTCATGGCGGCGGCGATGTCCGCCGCCTCGGCGGCACCCGACTCCCCCGGCGTGTCGACACGGGCCAGCAGCAGCGCCGCGGCGTCCGCCCCGATGCCCATGTGCTTCCACTCCTCCACTGCCTCCAGGCAGGCCCGGTCGAGGAGCTCGAGGACCGCGGGGGTCAGCCCGCGCCGGGCGATCTGAGCTCCGGCCTGACCGGACGTGACCAGATCGGCGAAGGCGCCGACCACGGTGCGCGGCGTGCCGGCCCGGGCGGGCCGCAGCCGCAGCGTCACCTCGGTCACCACGCCGAGCGTGCCCTCGGATCCGACGAACAGCCCGACCAGGTCGAGGCCTGCGACGCCCTTGGTGGTGCGCCGCCCGAGGCGTACCGCCTCGCCGTACGCGACGGGGCCGCCTACGACGGCGCGCAGGCCCAGCACGTAGTCGCGAGTCACGCCGTACTTCAGGCAGCACAGGCCGCCCGCGTTGGTGGCGACGTTGCCGCCGATCGTGGACCACTCGGCGCTGGCCGGGTCCGGCGGGTACCACAGGCCGCGCTCGGCCACGGCGGCCTTGAGGTCATTGTTGATCACGCCCGGCTGCACGACGGCCACCAGGTTGTCCGGGTCGATTTCGAGGATCTGGTTCATCGCGGACAGGTCGAGGATGACGCAGCCGCCGACCGCGTTGGCGCCACCTGACAAGCCGGTGCCCGCCCCGCGCGGGACGACCGGGGCACCGAGTTCGGCGCAGACGCGCACCACGTGCTGGACCTCGGCCTCCGAGCGGGCCCGGACACCGACGGCGGCCTGCCCGGCCGGTGCCCACTCTGCGTGGTCGAGCGAGATGGCGGCGAGTACGTCGGGGTCGACCACGAGACGTTCGACTGGGAGCCCGCGGCTCAGCGCCTCGATGAGAACGCTGGGGTTCACCTTCAGCTCGGGCTGGTACGCAAGATCCATGCTAGAACCCTAAGTTCTGATCGGCCGGGCTGCCATCTCGGTAAGAGAAAGCGGTTCAGGTGGGGACGTCCTGAGCGGCCGACCGGGCTTCCAGGAGCTGGCCGAGGACGACCGCCGCATCCAGCGGGTGGGTGATGGGCCCCCACCGTGCGCCGCACAGGCCAGCGAGCTGGGCCGCTTGCTCGTGATCGTCGGCCGGAGCCAGGATGATCAGCTCCGGCAGGCCGCAGGCGGTCTCGATGGTGTCGTCCTCATCGGTACCGCGGCAGTCGGACAGCAAGATGACGACCCGGCGGCGGGCCCGGGCCGTGGCCAGTTGCTCGCCCGCGGCCTTCAGCGCGCCCGCCAGCCTGGTCACGCCGTGGCCACGGAGCCCGAGCAGCCGCTCGGCCACCACCGCGGGCGCGGTATCGCTGGCCAGAGGCTTGATGACCTCGACGGTCGCGGCGAAAGACAGGACGGCGTGCTCCTGCGGGGCACGCAGCGCGCAGGCGGCGGCGACGGTCGCCGCGGCCGCCAGCCGCGCGCCGCTCATCGAGCCGGACCGGTCGACCACGACCGCGAAGGCGGTGCGCGGCCGAGCCCAGTGCACGGTGGTCAGGTCGTCGTGCCCGACCGGCCGGGCTTCGGCCCGCGCGGCTGAAACGCCGTCGATCGAGGCGTCGATGTCCAGGTCACCGTCGAGAGCACCGCGAGCGGGCCGCAGCCGTGAGATCCCGCGCATCGAGGGTCGCCCGGCCCGGGCCCGGTCGAGTACGATCTGCGAGCTAAGCCTGATCGCGGCGGCCCGCAAGCGTTCGTCCGTGGCCGTGGTCATGAGCGCAAGCAACTCGAACGCGCTCGGGTCCCCGGCCAGCGCCCGGCTCATGGCTTCCTGGTCGAGCACTCCGACCTCGGGGCTGAGCTCGGCGAAGCGGGGGTGACGGGCCAGCTCATGCCGCCCCACGGTCTGGCCTGTACGCCGTCCCGACTTGGGGGGCGGCCGGCGCGGCCCGCCGACCGCCGGAGCGGTCGGCGGGCCGGTCATTCCCCCGGGCTGGCGTCGCCTCCCGCCGAGTCAGGGTCGGCGGCCCGCACGCTCCGGAAGATCTCCTCGATAACCTGGTCGGCGGGCCGCCGACAGGATTCGTGCCGGCGGACGCGGCCAGACAAGGTGGTCAGCGCAGCGTCCAGCCCGGCCTGCCAGTCGTCGGCCGGGACGGCGCGGATGTCGGCCAGCTCCGGGACCAACCGGGCGTAGTCGATGGCGCCGCGGACCGAGGCGCCCGAACGCAGGTCGGGGTGCTCGCGGGTGGCACGGGCGAGCGTCACGGCCTCGGCGACCAAGGCCGGCTTGGCGTGCTCGGCCGAGAGCCGCACGATCTGACGTTCCTGCTCGGCGTCCTGGTACCCGACCGAGATACGGCAGGTCCGGTCGTAGAGCGCCATCGACAGCCGCGACGTCCCCACCGAGTCGTACGGGTTCATCGCCGCGACGAGCCGGAAGCTCGGGTCCGCGGCGATCCGCCCGAGCCGGGGCACGTTGATCTCACC
>Ga0302184_10001913_pt1 | contig 13386 bp, 12 predicted proteins | sample I_Palsa_N3_3_FD_200233 | JGI IMG/M metagenome (GOLD analysis project Ga0302184, IMG submission 200233) | Peat permafrost microbial communities from Stordalen Mire near Abisko, Sweden - I_Palsa_N3_3 | ecosystem: Environmental > Terrestrial > Soil > Palsa > Peat permafrost | place: Sweden...
CAGCGGACCATCACGATAACCAGCGCCCAGAAACTACCCCAGTCGATCTCCTTCACCGGCCCGGGCAAAGGGACCGCGGGCCGCTCGGCGACCTTGTCGGCGACCGGCGGCGGCTCCGGCAATCCGGTCGTGTTCTCCGCTGCCCCCGCCAGCGGCCCGGGAGTGTGCACCGTATCCGGCACCACGGTGACCTACACCGAGGCGGGCAACTGCGTCATCGACGCCAACCAGGCCGGCACCGCCACCTACCTGGCGGCACCCCAGGTCCAGCAGACCATCACGGTAACCAGCGCCCAGAAACTACTCCAGTCGATCTCCTTCGCCGCCCCGGCCTCGGGATCCGCGCGCGGCTCGGCGACCTTGTCGGCGACCGGCGGCGGCTCCGGCAATCCGGTCGTGTTCTCCGCTGACCCCGCCAGCGGCCCGGGAGTGTGCACCGTATCCGGCACCTCGGTGACCTACACTGCGGCGGGCAACTGCGTCATCGACGCCAACCAGGCCGGCACCGCCACCTACCTGGCGGCACCCCAGGTCGAGCAGACGATCACGGTAAACAAGCCGGATTCAATTGGATAACGGCTGCCGCGCGGTCGGGGATTGCGGGAAGGATGCCATGGTCGTCCCTGCGGGCATAGGGCCGACGATGAGCGCCTGCACCGCGTCCCCGGCGGTCACGGTGACGAAGGACGCCTGCGAGGGGACCTCCCCGGGAAGCGTCACCGCATGCTGGCCGGCCGGAAGCCCCGCGTCGAGCAGCATCAGGGAAGTGCTGCGAGGCTCGGGCGGGGTGAAGGACGTGGCCCACCACGCGACGACTTGCACGTCCTCCGACCTGTCCAGGTGCAGGTCCACCGTGCGGGTCTGAGGGTCGTATGTGACGGCTAGCCCGGTCTGCGCCCGCGCGTCCCCGGTGAGGGAAGCCTGGACCTGAGCGACGATGAGGCCCGCTATTCCGGCGAATCCCTGGATGAAGGTCATCGCGGGATTACGGTCAGAGATCTGCTTGCGGAGGAGTTCCTTGGTGCCGGGCGGCACCATCCCGCCGAAGACCACGATATCGACCCCGGTCATGTCGAACAGGTTCATGACGTCGGCGAAGTCGTTGCTTGCGCCTGCGGCTTGGCCTTTGCCGCGCAGGATCTGCACCGCCTCGGACAAGACGTTTTCGCTTCGGCCGATGATCAGCACCCGTGATTCCGGGCGGCTTTCGGGGGCGGCTTCGATTGGCAGTGTGAGCATGGCGTCCTCTCAGACGGGTTGGCGGTGGATGCGGTCGATGTCCGGGATGTCCTCGTCGGCGGGCGCCGCGTATCCCGCCGTCATGGGATCTTCGCGGCTGTTGGCGGTACGTAGTGCGAGCATGGCGGCGCCGGCGGTGAGCCAGCACCCGGTCAGCAGCGCGTGCTGGTAGCCGCTCGTGGCGGCCGGCGCCAGGCCTAGGCCGCGGGCAATCGAGTGCGTGGTCTGGCTGGTGGCGACGGCCGACATGATGGCCAGGCCAAGCGCGCCGCCGGTCTGCTGGAACGAGTTCATGATGGCCGCGGTGACGCCCGCCTTGTCGGCAGTGACGCCGGCGTTGGCTGCGGACGTGACGCCGACGAACACCGGCCCTATGCCGAAGGAGATCAACAGCAGGCCGGGCAGGATGTCCGGCGCGTACGTGCCGTGCACGGGAACATGCCCGAGGAGGAACATGCCCGCCGCGGCGATGAGGGCGCCGGCCACGATCACGGGACGGCTGCCGATCTTGGTCGCGAGCTTGGCGCCGATACCGGCGGAGATGCCGACGGCGAAGGTCAGCGGCAGGTAGGCCGCGCCGGCTTCGATCGGGGAGTACCCAAGGACGTTCTGCATATACAGGGTGAGGAAGAAGAACATCGCGAGGAGCCCGGAAAAGGCGACGAAGCCCGTGACGTTGGCGGCCAGCAGGCCGCGCGTCCGGAAGATGCCCAGGGGCAGGAGCGGGTCCCGCGTCATCCGCTCGTTGACGCCGAACGCCGCGATCAGCACGGCGGCTCCGGCGAGTTCCCACCAGGTCCTGGCCGCTCCCCAGCCCTGATCGGGGGCCTGCACGAGCGCGAACACCAGCGCCAGCATGCCGCCGGTCGCCAGCAGGCTGCCGAGGGGATCGAACTTCGCGCTGGCGGCGGACGGCTTGTCGTGCGGGAGCACCAGAAGCACGGCAGGGATGATCATGGCGCAGGCGATCGGGTTCACGAACATGACCCAGCGCCACCCTGGCCCTTCGGTGAGCACCCCGCCAAGCAGGATGCCGACCGCGGCCGACAGCCCGGCGACGGCACCCCATACGCCGAGGGCCTTGTTCCGGTCTTCGGTTTTGCGGAACGTGGTGGTCAGCGTGGAGAGGGCGGCGGGAAGCATGAGCGCGGCCCCGAGCCCCTGGGCGAGGCGGGCACCGACGAAAACGGCGGAGTTGGCGGCGAGTCCTCCGGTTAGCGAGGAGACCGCTACCAGGAAAGTGCCGCACAGGATGATGGTCCGACGGCCGATCAGGTCGGCGAGACGGCCGCCGAGCAGCATGAACCCGCCGTAAGTCAGCAGGTAGGCCGACGGCACCCACTGCAGGTCCTGGGCGCTGAATCCAAGCGCGGTGCGGATGTGTGGCAACGCCACGTTGGTGATAGATGCGTCGACGAAGTCGAGGAACGCCACCGCGCAGAGCAAGACCAGGATTCGCCTGCCTCGCCACGTGGCCAGCGTCGAAGACGCGGAACCGGCCGTCATCGCCGTACCTCCAGATGCTTGTCACTGTCAACGTTGGCATATCCAACGTTGGCAGTGCCAACATATCAGTTTGTTGGCCGGACCCACAACCGTTAAGTTGACTTCATGCCTGAGCACGTGCCGTTGGTCGACAGGGTGCCCGAGCGGATGCGCGACCGGCCGACGTGGCTGATCAGCCGGGCGTACGCCCGCGCGAACGGGCTTCTGCAGGAAGGCTTCGCCCAGGGCGGCGGCGGGCTGCGCGGCTACCACTACCGCCTCCTGGCCGCCCTCGACGAGTGGGGCCCCGCCAGTCAGGCGGCGCTCGGCCGCGGTACCGGGATCGATCGCAGCGATGTCACCGCGGCACTAGTGGACCTGGAAGGACGCGGCCTGGTCCGGCGCGACGTCAACCAGGCAGATCGGCGGCGCAACGTCGTCTCGATCACCGCGGCCGGGGTAAGGCGCCTTGAGGTGCTCGACAGTGTCGTCGACGAGATCCAGGAGCGCTTGCTCGCGCCGCTGTCGGAGGGTGAACGGCGGCAGTTCATCACGCTGATGCGCCGGGTCGCCACCGACGACTGAACGCAGAATGCCTGTCCCCGATGCCGGGTCCTGTTCGTCTGGAGGGCAAGAACCAGTCAAGGAGGACAGTCATGAGCCGCGTCATCGTCATCGAGTTCGTGTCCCTGGACGGAGTCACGCACGACCCGGACGGGAGCGAGGGATCCAGGCAGGGAGGATGGGCGTTCCGGTACGGCCCGGAGCCGGTCGCCGGCGACAAGTTCGGGCTCGGCGAGGTGCTCGACACCGGCGCTATGCTGCTCGGCCGCCGCACCTGGCAGCTGTTCGCCAAGATCTGGCCGGGCCGGGACGACGAGTTCTCGGCCAAGATGAACGCCATGCCCAAGCTCGTGGTGTCACGTTCACTGCAACAGGCCGACGGATGGCAGAACTCCACCGTGCTGCAGGGCGACCTGGTAACAGAGGTAGGAAAGCGCAAGCAGGAACAAGACATCGTGATCACGGGCAGCGCCAGCGTCATCCGCACGCTGATGGCTCACGACCTGGTCGATGAGTTCCGGCTCATGGTGTTCCCGCTGGTCATCGGCGAGGGCACGCGCCTGTTCCCCGACGGCACCGCGCCGGTAAACCTAGCCCTGACCTCGGCCCGGACCGCCGGACCGGCTGTCCTTCTCATCTACACCCGGCCGGGTCACGTGTAACGCCGCGGCGTCGTGGCTGGGGCGGCACTCGGCCCACGTCGACGCAAGCGTGTGGCCTGGCGGTGCGGGGCGGGACAATGAGCTGGTGATCAACGTCGAACCGGACCGCTTCGAGGAGATGGTCACCACGGCGCTGGACGGGCTGCCCGAGGATCTCGGCACGCGCATGCGCAACGTCGCGGTGACCGTCGAGCACGACCCGGGCCCGCCCGGCCTGCTGGGGCTCTATCAGGGCGTCCCGCTCACCAGCCGCACATCGGCTTACGCGGGGGTGCTGCCGGACCGGATCACCATCTACCGCCAGGCCATTTGCGCGATCTGCCGTAGCGAGGGGGAAGTCGCCGAGCAGGTCCGCCGTACCGTCATCCACGAGGTCGGCCACTATTTCGGCATCGATGACAAGCGGCTCAGAGAACTCGGCTGGTAAGAACCGCCGGGCTGTGGGGGCACGCAAGGCGCCGGCAACCAGACGGAGATCTGCAACCTTTCTTCGGAACGGGCGGTGGCTCTCCTCGCCGAGCACCCGATAGCTGCCGGATCGGGCGTGCCAGCTCCGCTTACGACCTGCTTACCTCTCAGTGATCTCACCTCCCCTGACTTCTGCGCGACGGCAGCCTGGTGCCTGCCCCTATGCAAGCTGAAGGCGGAACAGAAGTGACCGAGGTGTTGTCGGCGTCGGCACGGCCCGTCGCGGACCGGCCGGACGCGAGCTCTCGCGGTTTCCGTCCAGACATCCAGGGCCTGCGGGCGCTGGCCGTGTCGATGGTGGTGATCTATCACCTCTACCCGTCGCTCGTGCCCGGCGGTTTCGCCGGGGTCGATGTCTTCTTCGTGATTTCGGGCTTCCTGATCACCGGCCATCTCTGGCGCGGTTACCAGCGCGATGGCCGAGTCCGGCTACTCGATTTCTGGGGCCGCCGGGCCAGGCGCCTCGTGCCGGCGGCGGCTCTTGTGCTCGGCGTGACCTGGGTCGTCGCGCGTCTCGTGCTGCCGCCGGGCCGGCTCGCCGATACGGCCGTACAGATAAGGGCCAGTGCGCTGTACTTCCAGAACTGGCAACTCGCACACGAGGCCGTCAACTACCTGACATCCAACGGTGCGGCCACTCCCGTGCAGCACTTCTGGTCGCTGTCGGTGGAGGAGCAGTTCTACCTGGTCTGGCCGCTGCTCTTCGTCGTCGCGGCTGTCGCCGGCCGCCGACATCGCCGCGTGGTACTCACCGGACTCGTAGTGACGCTCGTGGCCGCCTCCCTGGCGTACTCGGTGTACGAGACGCGGGTTGACCGCGCCGCCGCCTATTTCCTCACGACCACCAGGATCTGGGAGCTCGGCGCCGGCGGAGTGCTCGCCATGCTGCCCGAACGCGTCGATCGCGTGCTCCGCAGGCAAGGCTGGCTCGGTTGGGCCGGGCTGGCGGCCGTGCTCGCGTCGGCCTTCGCGCTGCGCGGGACATCCGCGTTTCCGGGAGCCCTCGCACTGCTGCCCGTCAGCGGTGCCGCCATGGTCATCGCGGGAGGATCTGACCTGGAACGGCGCGGCCCGGCGCGGCTGATGTCAGCGCGGCCGATGGTCTTTCTCGGCGGCATCTCGTACTCGCTGTACCTGTGGCACTGGCCCATGATCAGCCTGTGGACCGCCGACAGCGGCAAGAGCCCCGGTCCTCTGAGCGGCCCGGCCCTGATCGTAGCGTCGCTGGCGGCGGCGTGGTGGACCAAGGTCTACGTCGAAGACCCGGTGCGGCTCTCGCCGAAGCTGACCGGGCACGGCTGGCGGTCCCTGTCGATGGCGCTGGTGGCCGCGTTGCCGGTGATCCTGGTGTCGGTTTACCTCGCGAGCGTGCCTGGCCAGTGGGACGGCAAGCTAGGGCCGGGCTATCCCGGTGCCGCGGCGCTCGCGGGCAACGCGTTCAGCGTTCCGGCGAAGCCCGTCCTGCCGCCGCCGGACGACGCGCTCGCGGCTATTCCCGAGTACTGGCAGCAAGGCTGCCTGGACGGCGAGTACGCCGTCGCGCCGAAGGTGTGCGTGTACGGCGACACGACTGATCCCACGCTCACCGTCGCTCTGGTCGGTGACTCTGTGGCCGGCAACTGGTTCCCGGCTATCGACGAGCTTGCCCTGCGTTATCACTGGAGGCTGGTCACCGACCTGCACGCTACCTGCCCGTGGACCGCCACCTGGATGACCGATCCGAATACCAGCGTCCCCGACGTCCGGTACACATCGTGCCACGAGTGGGACGTCACGGTGCAGCACGACCTGCTCACCAGCATCCGCCCCGACGTCGTGATCACGTCCGACTTCACCGAGATAGGGTCCGTGGCACACTCCCGGGTCGGGTCTGCGGCCTACGCGGACATCGCGGCGGGGATGGCACAGTACTGGGAGCAACTCCAGGATCACGGCATCTCCGTGGTCCCGATCCAGGAGACCCCCACGATGGACTTCGATCCGGCGGATTGCGTTTCCGAGCACGGCGCCGCTTCGCCGGCCTGTGACCGTCCGGCGGCCGAGGCGATCCCGCCGGATCCGCCGACCGTCCGGGCGGCACGGTTGATGGCGGGCACGGTGAGGGTGATCGACATGAACCAGTTCATCTGCGGGCACGGTGTCTGCCCGTCGGTCGTCGGCAACGTCCTCGTCTACTTTGACGCCCACCATCTCACCAGCAGCTACGTCGAGACGACAACGCCGTATCTCGCTGCACGCCTATTCAGCAGCAGCGCCGTGCTGGCCAGCCATCGGTAGCTGAGAACATCTACCAGCGTTACGTGCTACTCGATTGGCCTGAGGTGCTATCGTCCCTGCTCATATGCGCTCCTTCCGCCGCAGCCATCGTGGCTTCAGGCACGCCTTGATCACCGTGGCATTTACGGCAATACCGGCGGCGCCGCGGTCGCTGCCGTGACCGGTAAGACGGGCAGCCAGCCAAACCAGGACTGGTCCGAGAACGCGGCGCCGGGCGGCAACTCCGCTCCGAGCGCGGGAAGTGCCAACGCCGGCTGCAGCTACGACGGTGTGGTCGCTCCCTGCATCGGCAGTACGGCAACCGGCGCCAGTGGCTGGGGGTCGCCAACGTTTGATGATGAGTTCAATGGTTCGAGCATCGACACCTCGAAGTGGATTGTCGAAGGACTGCGGCAGCCGAATAACCCCCAGGAGTACGCCTGCTACTCGCCTGGCAGTGTATCGGTCAGCGGTGGCTACCTGCATTTGGCCCTGCAGGACACATCGTGCTCGGTCGGCGGCAGCAACTACCAGTACACGGGCGCTCAGATAAGGACACGCGGTCTCTTCAGCCAAACCTATGGCTACTACGAATCCCGCATCTACTCCCCCGGTTCTAACGGGACCATCTATAACTGGGGCGGCTTCTGGCTGACCGGTGCCAATTGGCCGGCCGGCGGGGAGATCGATGTCTTCGAAAGTTTCCACGGCGCGGCCGGCTGGCACTTCATGTACCCGAACGGCAGCACCCCCGTCTGGCAGGGCGGCTTCCAGCAGGGACAGGACTACACCGGCTGGCATATCTACGCCGTCGACTGGGAGCCCGGCTACATCAGGTACTACTACGACGGGAAACTCGTCGGTACGATTACCCGGGGCATCCTCAGGTCACCCATGCACCTGCTATTGACTTACTCGACGGGGCCGCTCAACAATGTCGGTGGCCCGGTATCTGTGCCGCAGACCATGAAGGTCGACTACGTACGGGCCTGGACGAAGAACTAATTAACGCTTCAACGCGAGTACCAGGACCGCTACACAGGATAAAGTCATTTGATGTATAAAAGCTGGCTCGACAAAACTCGTGCGGTCGCATAGCGCTCGGCTTTCGCGGTTATGCCGCGAGGTCTTCCCAGGCTAGACGGATGACGTTGATTTCTTCAGGAGTTGGCTGGTCGGGGCGAGATGCCTGAAATCTTGCGGCGATGAGGACCCGGCGGAGCTTGGCGGCCATGTCGGCGGTCGATGGCCGGGCCTTGGCGCGGTACCAGGGTGCGCGGGCGCGGTGGTCTTCTACATCGGCGGGATGGTGGCCGGCGGTGGCGTACCAGGTGACGGTGATCGCCTGGCAGGCGAGCTGGAACGGGATGGCCCGCTCGACGGCGCGGGCGGTGCGGTTGCGGGCCTGCCCGGCACGTTCCGCACGTTCTGCGGCCTGGCCTGCGGGTTCCTCGCCCAGCCCGGGAAGCGGACGGTGTGCGGCATGCTGGCCGGGGCGGGCCTTGCCCGCTGCTGGAGTCACGACCGGGCGCACCGGTTCTTCTCCCGCGCCAGCTCTTTGCTGCTCCCGGCACGGTCGCGTTCGAGGTGGCCGGGTTCGCGGCCCGGATGGCGCACCTGATGACCGTGCTGACGAAGAGGTCCTATCGGCCGGGTCACGCAGAATCCCGGCCAGCCAGTCGCGCATTTCGCCCCGGCCCTCGTAGGGGTACATCGGCCGCCGGTCCAGGCAGACGGCTTCCCCTGCGCCGATATGGCGTCTGCGCGGCCCGGCGGCTCTGGCTGCCGTGGGGTACAGGATGGATCGGTCATCTGGTTACGTGCCGGACTGGTTGCGGGCCTCATGCACGGCGGTAGCGGATGACAGCGACGGGCATGCAGACGAGGATCAGGGCCGCCGACCAGATGAGGGCGACAGCCAGGTCGTGGGTTCCGCCGGTCAGGGCCGAACGGACCGCGTTGACCATCGGGCTGACCGGCTGGTACTTGCCGAACGGCTGCAGCCAGCCGGGCATCGAGGACGGCGGCACGTAGGTGCTGGAGACGAACGCCAGGACGAAGGCGATCATGGACATGCCCTGCGCCGCCTGCGCGTTCGGTGCGAACAGGCCGATGACGATGAACACGACGGTGAAGACCAGCCCGTACAGCAGGCACAGCCCGAGCGCGCCGAGCCCGTCGGCGGCGCTTGCGGGCAGCCGGAAGCCGAAGGCGAACCCGAGCGCCGCGGTGAACACGATGGACCAGCCGTTGGTGGCGAAGTCGGCGAGGGTGCGCCCGGTGACGAGGGCGCTGCGGGCGATGGGCAGGGACAGCAGCCGGTCGGTGAGCCCTCGGGCCTTGTCCTCGGCGACTGCGACAGCGATCCCGCCACCGGTGAACAGCACGATCGTGGCCACGTAACCGGGAATCAGGTAGCCGGCGTACCCAGTCGAGCCGACCCGGATGGCACCACCGAAGACATAGCGGAACATGAACAGGAACAGCGCTGCCTGGACGATGCCCATGACGAACAGGCCCGGGGTGCGGAAGTACTTACGCAGCGCGCGCCCGGCGATCTGAGCGGCCGCAGTCGCGGGCGCCGGCGGGGTCGCGGGCCTGGTGATGGCACCGGCACCAGAGGCAAGGACGGAGACGGCGGCGGTCTGGCTCATCGGAGGCTGCCTGCTTTGGTGTCGGTGAGGGTCAGGAAAACTTCGTCGAGCGTGGGATGCCGGAGGGCGATCTCGCTGACCGGGATGCGGGCGGTGCCGAGGGCCGCGATGGCCGCCGATAGCTGAGCGGTCCCGTCGGTGGCCTGGCTGCGGACCTGCCGTCTGGTGCGGTCGATGATCGCCGCGCTGGCCGTGAGTGTTTCCAGGACGGCGGCCGCGTCGCCGAGCTGAGCGCCGTCGGCGAGGACGACCTCGATGACGTCGCGGCCGATCCCTGCCTTCAGCTCGGCCGTGCTGCCAGCGGCGATCGCCTTGCCGTGGTCGATTACCACGACCTGGTCCGCGAGCTCGTCGGCTTCCTCGAGGTAGTGGGTGGTGAGCACGATGTCGGTGCCGTCGGCGACGAGGCCGCGCACCGCGGCCCAGACCTCGGCGCGCCCGGCCGGGTCCAACGCGGCGGTCGGCTCGTCCAGGAGCAGGAGCCGAGGTGCCCCGACGAGGCTGGCGCCCAGGTCGAGGCGGCGGCGCTGGCCGCCGGAGTAGGTGCCGGCACGGCGGCCGGCGACCTCGCCGAGGCCGAGCATCTCGATCACCGCTTCCGAGGCGGCCTCCGCTGCCTTGCGGCGATGGCCGAACAGCCGGGCGATCATCCGCAGGTTCTCGCGGCCGGTCATCGTCGGCTCGACGGCGGCGAACTGGCCGGCCAGCCCGATTTCGCGCCGGACGGCCGCCGGGTCCCTGGTGACGTCGGTGCCCCGGACCCTGAGCTCGCCGCCCGAGGGCGGCACCAGGGTGGCCACGGTGCGGACGAAGGTGGTCTTGCCCGCGCCGTTCGGCCCGAGGATCGCCAGCACCTGCCCCGGACGGGCGACGAGGTCGAGCCCGTCGAGCGCGGCGACCTTCCCGAACTGGACGCGCAGGCCGCAGGCTTCGATGAGCGGGGGCGCGGCGGCGGTCACTGTGCTGCCCGGGAAGTTGCCATGGATACTCCTGGTCATGCTACTAGAGGTAATTACACTATTGGTAACTAACCTACCATGGGATAGATCTCGTCAGCGCGAATAGTGTAAATACCACTAGTAGATGTGGAGCGGCGCGCGGGTATGCTGCGGATATGCCGCCAGCGCCGCCTAGACCGTCACCGTCGGGGCTGACGGTGCTCGCCCTGCTGGGCGCCGGGCCGCTGCACCCCTATGGCATGCAGCGGCTTATCAGGACCTGGGGCAAGGACGAGGTCGTCAACATCGGCCAGCGGGCCAACCTCTACAAGACCATCAGGCGGCTGCACGAGGCCGGGCTCATCGCCGTCCGCCAGACCGAGCGCGCCCAGCAGTACCCTGAGCGAACCGTCTATGAGCTGACCGAGGAAGGCCGCCGCACCGGGCTGCGCTGGCTGCGCGACATGCTCGCCACCCCGCGCAACGAGTACCCCGTCTTCCCCGCCGCCCTGTCGTTCGCCATGGTCCTCGACCCGGACCAGGTCGCCGACGACCTCGCCCGGCGCCTGGCTGTCATCCAGGACCGCCTAGCGCACCTCGACTCCCAACTCCAGGACCACCACCACAGCGCGCCCCGGATCACCCTGATCGAGACCGAGTACCAGCGCGCCGTCATCGACGCCGAAGCCCGCTGGCTCAGCGCGGTCATCGATGACCTCAAGTCCGGGAAGCTCTGCTGGGACCAGGAGCAGATCACCGCCCAGGCAGCCGAAACCTTCTCCCAGGCCACCAGCCCCTGACCGGGTAACTGCCCGGCCTTGCGCAGCCGACGGTACCGGCCAGGAGCTACGCCATGCTGGCACGTGAACGCGCATCCGGTCTTTCGCGCCATGATGCTGACGCCGGCCAAGGCAGAATCCCTACGTCGCCGGCAAGCCGCCCCTGGCACGGCAGCTCAGCGTTCGCCCGGTCGGGCTGATCGCGGGAGTGGCGCGGTCAGGTCTGACCGTACCGATGTAGCGAGTACCGAACGGACAGTCTGTCGCCCCACACGAACCGCCGGTGCAGGTGTCCAAAATCACTGGCCTGGTTTCTGGTGTCCGCCGGATCCCTCGATTGCGGGGTCAGCCGGATGGCCCTGCCGTGATCGGTGGGACACCGCGCGGGCAGTGTGCGCCGTTCGGTGCGGCCGTTCAGGTCGACCGCAAGTGGGTGCGTTCCGGCTGGTAATGCCGTGGGCGGCGGCAGGGCGCAGACGGGAACGCGGCCCGGATACGCGGCGGCGGCCGGGCTCGCCAGGGGGCCCGATGACGCTTGCCACACCCGCGGACGATCACGGCCGCTGACCGGCCCGCTCCGGATCCGGGACAGTTCCCGGATAGCCCAAAACGGGCGAGCCGACCGGCTGTCCCGCGTAGCCTCGGAACTGCCCTTGCTGATTTCCCGGTGGCGCCCGCCACCGCAGATGCATGTTGTGAGGGGAGGGGTGATGAGCAGCGAGCGGCGGATCGACGTCAGTTCCATCCAGGTCGCGGCCAGCGTGATGGCCGCCGTGACAGGCGCGCTCGCAGCCTCGTTCCTCGGCGTTGCGGGAACCATCATCGGCACTGCGATGATGAGTGTGGCCGGCACCATGGGGGTGGCGCTTTACAGGTACTTTCTGGACCGGAGCCGTGAGAAGATCCACTCGGTGGCATCGGCCAAGATTCAGCCGTTGGCACAAGGACGCGGCGTGCCGGCGGTGCTGGGCCATCATCAAGTCACCCAGTCGTCCCCGACGCAGCCGGACAGCCGGGCGCACCGCGCCGACGATACCGAGACTCAGGCGCTTCCCGCGCTCGGCGGCACCTGGAGCGACTGGCCGGATGACACGCAGACGCTGAACAGCGACCGGCAGGATGACACGCGGACGCGGACCTCCGCCAGCGTGACCGGAAAGCGCGCTCCTGGCCGGCACGCTGCCGGGCAGCACCGCAACGGTCAGCGCGAAGGCGGTCAGAACGGCAACGGTCAGCGCAATGGCAACGGTCAGGACGGCAACGGTCAGCGCAATGGCAACGGTCAGGACGGCAACGGTCAGCGCGATGGCAGCGGCGCCGAGGCAGTCAACGGGCTGGGCCGGGGATTCTCCTGGCAGGATTTCTCGGTGTGGCTTCGGTCATCCACGCGTCATGGCCGGGCCCGCTGGAAGAACCTGGCCGGAGCAGTCCTGGTTGTGTTCGTCCTGGCGATAGCTTGCCTTACCCTGATCGAGCTACTGGTGGGGAAGCCGTTGGCCTCAGTGGTGTCGAACCAGCCGGGCACGGGCACCAGCATCTCTCATGTCCTGGGAGGAACTAAGTCGGCACCGACACACAGCCCATCCCCCGCGCCAGGGAGCGGCAGCTCTTCCAGTCCAACCCCCGGGAATTCCGCGACGTCTTCACCGTCGACCTCGGCGCCTGCCTCGTCATCGCCTTCGCCGGTCTCTTCTGCGACTGACAGCCCGGCGCAATCTCCCAGCCCCAGCGTCTCCGCGAGCGCGACTCCGACGGCATCGCCGAGCCCGCATAAGTAGCGCGTCGGGCGATCGGCGCTGGCCCGGTGAACAGCCAATCGTGGAAGCAGTCGTGCTGGCGGTCTGACCGACAGACAGCAGTCGCAACGCGACGCCGCTGTTCGCCTGGGCAGGCTTACTGCTTGTTCGCTGGCCGGAGGTCAGGCGTGTCGTGGGGGAACACGGGGGCTTCGGCGCCGCCGTCGAGCTCGATGATCTTGCCGGTGACGTAGCTGGCGGCGGGTGAGGCGAGCCACCTGGCGGTGCTGGCGACGTCGGCGACCGTGGCCAGTCGGTGCAGCGGGGTGGCGGAGACGATCTGCGCGCGCAGTTCGTCGGTGAGCACCGCTTTCAGGCCGTCGGTGTCCACTACGCCGGGGGCGATCCCGTTGACCCGGACGCCGGGCGCGAGCTCGACCGCGAGGAGGCGGGTGAGCTGGGTGAAGGCGGCCTTGACGGTTCCGTAGGTCACCATCCCCCGGGCGGTGAGGCGGTCCATTCTGGAGGTGATGTTGACGACCGAGCCGCGGCCGCTGTCGAGCAGGTACGGGGTCGCCCGTTTGATGAGTTCGAACGGTACGGCA
>Ga0302184_10001914_pt1 | contig 13379 bp, 9 predicted proteins | sample I_Palsa_N3_3_FD_200233 | JGI IMG/M metagenome (GOLD analysis project Ga0302184, IMG submission 200233) | Peat permafrost microbial communities from Stordalen Mire near Abisko, Sweden - I_Palsa_N3_3 | ecosystem: Environmental > Terrestrial > Soil > Palsa > Peat permafrost | place: Sweden: Abisko...
CCGCAGTTGGAGGTGTCGCATCCGATAGGGGTACCGGTCTTCCCGACGACTTCCCTGAGGTAATGCACGAGCAGCAGCCGCGGCTCGACGTTATCGACGTATTTAACCCCGTCAACGGTGACGGTGACCTCTGTCATGCGCGATCCCTCCCAAGGAATTCGGGCTTGAGAGTCAATCTAGGGCCGGGGACCGCGTTACACCAGTGTCGATCTGAGGCAGTCATCACGCCGCGCACGGGCTGATGGTCAGGGCGGGGTCAGCACCAGGGCGGCCAGGAAGCGGACGGTAGCCGACGCGGTCTCATACCGCCACAGCAGCAGGGTGCGGTCGAACCCGGTGGCGGTGACCATCCGGTCCCGCAGCCCGCTGGCGATGGGCACCAACAGCCCGTGCTGGGCGACCAGCAGGTCGTGCGGGTCGGCACCAGAGCGGTCCAGCAGGGCCAGCTTGACCAGCAACTCGGACCGGATATCGCGCGTGTGCCGGACCGGCCGGTGCTGCCATGACACGGCGGCCGCCCGGCCAGCTTCGGTGGCCTCGACCAGGAACCGGACCGGGCCCTGCGGCGAGGGTTCCTCCCCAGCGGACCGGATCAAGCCGAACTCCGAGAGCCGGTCCAGGCCACGGTAGACCACCCCTTTTTGCACGCGCCAGATCCGGCCCAGGTCACCGTCCGGGCCCACCAGGCGGCTCACGGCGTTGCCATGCGTGGGCCCTTCACAGACCAGGCTCAGAACTATCCATTCGGACCTCGCCAGCACTGGCTCTTCGGCGGGGTGCATCGTCACAGATTATTGGCTGGCCTGGGCGTCGGCCAGCGGTCCGTCGCCCCATGATGTCCGAGGGGCTTGCGCTTTGCGTGCATAGTGGGGGTATAAGGACGGGACCATCAGCCTGGGATCGGAGGTGCCGTGGTGCTGACCGACTCGTTCGGGCGCGTGGCCACGGACCTGCGCGTCTCGCTGACTGACCGGTGCAACCTGAGGTGCACCTACTGCATGCCGGCTGAGGGGCTGGACTGGCTGCCCCGGGCCGAATTGCTCACCGACGACGAGATCATCCGGCTGGTCCGGATCGCGGTCACCAGCCTGGGCGTCACCGAGGTCCGGCTCACCGGCGGCGAGCCGCTGCTGCGCCCGGGACTTCCCAGGCTGGTGGCGCAGGTGGCGGCGCTGCGGCCGCGGCCCGAGATCTCGCTGACCACCAACGGCATCGGCCTGGCCCGGCTGGCCGAGCCGCTGCGAGCGGCCGGGCTGGACCGGCTGAACGTATCCCTGGACACCCTGTCACCTGAGGTGTTCAAGCGGCTGGCCCGGCGCGACCGGCTAGCCGACGTACTGGCCGGGCTGGCCGCCGCGGCCGCCGCCGGGCTGGCCCCGGTCAAGGTCAACACCGTGCTGATGCGTGGCGTGAACGACCACGAGGCTCCGGGCCTGCTGGCCTTCTGCCTGGCGCACGGCTACCAGCTCCGTTTCATCGAGCAGATGCCGCTGGACGCCCAGCACGGCTGGGAGCGGTCCCAGATGGTGACCGCGGACGAGATCTTGGCCGCGCTGTCCCCGCACTACACGCTCACCCCCGGCGACCCGGCAGCCCGGGGCGCCGCGCCCGCCGAAACCTTCCTGATCGACGGCGGCCCGGCCAGGGTCGGCGTGATCGCATCGGTGACCCGGCCTTTCTGCGGCACCTGCGACCGGGTCCGGCTGACCGCCGACGGCCAGATCCGCAACTGCCTGTTCGCGCAGGCCGAGTCCGACCTGCGCGCGCCGCTGCGCACCGGGGCCAGCGACGAGGAGATCGCTGAGCGGTGGACCCAGGCGGTGGCGGTCAAGCTGCCCGGCCACGGCATCAACGACCCCGGCTTCCTGCAGCCGTCCCGGCCGATGTCGGCCATCGGCGGCTGACCTGCATGATGCGCGCACGCGAACCGGATTACGAAGGCTTCGTGGAGCGGGACGGGGTACGCGTCGGCTACGCCGTGTCGGGCACAGCAGAGCCGGCGATCCTGCTGCTCACGTCCTGGGCGATCGTGCATGCCCGGCAGTGGAAAGCTCAGGTGCCGTACCTGGCGCGGCGATTCCGCGTGATCACCGTCGAGGGTCGCGGCAACGGCCGGACCGACCGGCCGGTGACCGCCGAGGCCTACAGCGACCGGGAGTACGTAGACGACGCGATCGCGGCGCTGGACGCAACCGGGGTGGACCGGGCCGTGATCGTCGGCCTATCGCTGGGCGGCCGGCACGCGCTGCAGCTGGCGGCCTGGTACCCCGAGCGGGCGGCCGGGGTGATCGCGATCGGCGCGGCCCTGCCCTGGCCGCTGCCGCCGGACTTCGACGAGCCGAAGGACGGCTACGAGGGCTGGGGCAAGGCCAACCGGCATTACTGGCTGGCGGATTACCGCGGCTGGGTCGAGTTCTTCATGTCGCAGGTGTTCACCGAGCCGCACTCGATCAAGCAGCGGGAGGACGGGGTCGGCTACGGGCTGGAGACCACCGCCGAGACGCTGCTGCTGACGGCGCCGGCCGCGGCCGCGCCCACGGCCGAGGATGCCGAGGCCATCTGCCGGCAGGTCCGGTGCCCGGTACTGGTGGTGCACGGTGACCAGGACGGGATCGTGCCCTACGAGACCGGCGTGGCGCTAGCGCACTGGACCGGCGGGCAGCTCGTCACCATCCACGGCGGCGGGCACGCCCCGACGTTGCGGGATCCGGTCCTGGCCAACTTGCTCATCCGGGATTTCGCCCAGTCTTTGCGTCCCCGGACGGCGGGGCGCCGGAGCTGGACCAGGGGCCGGGACCGCCGTAAGCGGGTGCTGTACGTCAGCTCGCCGATCGGGCTCGGGCACGTCCGCCGGGACCTGGCCATCGCCGATGAACTGCGGGCCAGGCAGCCGGATCTGGAGATCGACTGGCTCACCCAGCATCCGGTGACGCAGGTGCTCGAGGAGCGGGGCGAGCGGGTCCACCCGGCCTCCCGCTGGCTGGCCAGCGAGAGCGCGCACATCGAGTCGGAGGCGGGCGAGCACGACCTGAACGTGTTCCAGGCCGCCCGCCGGATGGACGAGATCATGGTGGCGAACTTCATGGTGTTCCACGACGTGGTCTCCGACGAGCCGTACGACCTGTGGATCGCCGACGAGGGCTGGGACGTCGACCATTTCCTGTTCGACAACCCGGAGCTCAAGCGGACCGCGTACGCCTGGCTCACCGACTTCGTGGGCTGGCTGCCGATGCCCGAGGGCGGCGCGGCCGAGGCCGTCCTCACCGCGGACTGGAACGCGGAGCGGGTCGAGCGGATGCGGCGCTACCCGCGGCTGCGGGACCGGTCGATCTTCGTCGGCAACCCAGACGACCTGGTGGACGCTTCGCTCGGGCCGGAACTGCCGACCGTGCGCGAGTGGGCACTGGAGCGGTACACGTGCACCGGGTACGTCACCGGGCCGGGGATCCCGGACGACCGGGAGGCGCTGCGCGCCGAGCTCGGCTACCGGCCCGGTGAGCGGGTATGCCTGGTGAGCGTGGGCGGTTCCGGGGTGGGAGGACACCTGCTGCGCCGGGTCGCCTCGGCGTTCCCGCTGGCCGAGAAGGCTATTCCCGGCCTGCGCATGATCGCCGTGACCGGCCCGCGGATCGATCCCGCGTCGGTCCCGGTGCCCGAGGGCGTGGAACTGCGCGGCTACGTCCCTGACCTGTACCGCCATCTGGCCTCGTGCGACCTGGCGGTGGTCCAGGGCGGGCTGACCACGACGATGGAGCTGGCGGCGGCGCGCACGCCGTTCATCTACGTGCCGCTGGCCCGCCACTTCGAGCAGCAGATCTTCGTGCCCCACCGGCTCGCGCAGTACCGGGCCGGGAGACGCCTGGACTACGCGGCGCTCGACCCCGAGTACCTGGCCGAGGCCATCGTCGCGGAGATCGACCGGCCGGTCGACTACCGGCCGGTGGAGACCAATGGCGCCGCGCGAGCCGCGGCCCTGCTGGCTGAGCTGTTGTAGACCGGTCAGGCCCGGTAATCCGGCCGTGAGCCGGTCCAGAGCCGCCTTGAGCTCGCTCCGCGATCCGACGGAGAGCTTTCGGTACACACTGCGCAGGTGATACTCGATGGTCTTCGGGCTCAGGAACAAGGCGGCGGCGGTCTCCCTGGTCGTGCGGCCGCCGGCCAGGCTCAGCGCGATCTGGAGTTCCTGAGGGGTCAGGTCATTGAGGGTGGTCACGTCCCGCCGCCGCGCGGTCTCGCCGGTGGCGGCGAGCTCGGCCCGCGCCATCTCGGACCACGGGGCGGCACCGAGGTGGTCGAACATGCCCACCGCGGCGCGAAGTTCGTCGCGGGCCCGGACCCGCTGGCGCTCCCGCCGCAGGCGGGCCCCGTAGGCCAGGTGCGTGCGGGCGGTCTCGAAGGCGTCCGCGGTCCGACCGTGCAAGGCCAGCGCGGTTTCGAAGTAAGGATCGGACTCGCCCTCGGCGGCGAGTAGCCCGCGGCATCGCGCGGCGCGCGCCAGCGCCCAGGGCTGGCCCTTGATATCCGCGTCGCGGGTGAAGTCTGCGGCTATCTTGGCGGCCTCCGGTCCGCGCCCCAGACGCAGGTAGATCTCGACAAGCTCCGGCACCGGGGACAGGTCGGCGTCCTGGATGCCGCGTGAGCGCAGCACGACTCGCTGCTCCTCGAAATGAGCCAGCGCGGCTTCGGGCCGGCCCTGGCCCAGCTCAAGGTCACCCAGGGCAGCGATGGCCCACACTTCTGCCAAGCCCACGCCCAGCTCGCGAGATAGGCGCAGCGCCTCGTCAGCATGCCTGCGGCTCTCCTGCGACCGGCCCAGCCTGGCTTCGAGCCGGGCGGAAAAGCCCAGGGCCACGCCGAGGTCGCCATACTGACCGGTTTCCCTGGCCAGTCCGATCGCTTCGTGAAAACCGGCTTGAGCCTCGGCCCATCGATCCGTGCCCGCCTGATCGGTCGCTACGTGGAGCATCAGGAAGGGCAGCGCGCCGATCGCGGATTGGCGGCGAGCCGCGTCGAGCGCACGATAAAGGAGTGCCCGCCCGGTGTCCGCTTCGCGCAGCCAGATCGACCCCATGGCCGCCCAGGCCAGCAGCCGGGGCTCATCCCGGAGTTCGTCCGAGCGCTCGAGCACGTCGACAGCCGCGCGGATAGCCGGCGCGCCAGGCTCGTCTTGGCCCGAGAAGATCAGCGCCATGCCCCGCGTGATCAGCGCGAAGAAGGCGATACGGCCGTTCAAGTCGGACGGGGCGAGCGAGGCAGCCCGATCGGCGGCCACAAGCATGGTCGCGGCATCGCCGGCGGTAAAGGACGCGTACGCCGCTTCGGCGAGCATCACGACGGTTTGTTCCGGATCGACCGACGCGGCATGCTCGGCGGCGGCCAGGAGGATCTGCTGCCCTTCGGTAACCGGCCCGCGGTGGATTGCGATGTGGCCGCGGAGGTGCTCGATCGCGACGGCCAGATCCGGACCCGGCACGTGCCGGGCTGACTGGTCCAGCAGGGTCACGGCACGATCAGCGAGCCCGCCCAGCCAGGCGGCCTCGGCCGCGGCGTACATTAGCCGGCCCTGCCGGGCCTCGTCAGGGGCCAGCAGGGCCGCACGTTCGGACGCCCGCGATGAGACGTCGTAGGCGCTGCGCTGGTAGGCACGCTGCCCCGCCTGCTCGAGCGCCGATGAGGCCGCATCGTCGGGGCCGAAGGCAGCCAGCGCGAGATGCCAGGCCCGTCGGTCGGCTTCGGTATCTGGCAGGGCGTTGGCCACCGCGCGGTGCACGGCGCGCCGCTGGTCGGCCGGGGCTTCGCCGTAGATGGCCGACCGGGCGAGCGGATGCCGGAACTCCACGCGGGAATCGCGCACCGTGATGAGAGCCGCGGCCTCGGCGGGAACAAGGTCGGCGAGGTCCAGCTCGAGCATCGGCGCGGCGCGGGCCAGCACCGGCACGTCGCCGCCGTCGATAGCTGCGGCCAGCACAAGAGCGGCGCGGGTGCGACCCGGAAGACTCCGCGAGCGCTGGAGATACACGCGAGCCACGCTCGTCCCGGCCGCAAGCGGCGCGCCAGGTGGCAGGCCGGCCAGGCGCTGGCGCTCCTGGCCAAGCTCCAGGAGCGCCAGCGGGTTCCCGCCGGTTTCATGGTGGAGGCGGTCGGCTAGCTCACGGCTCAACGGCTCGTCGGCCTGGCGCCTCAGCAGCTCGGCGGCCGAAGCCCGGTCCAGGCCGGCCAGGCGCAGGGTCGGCAGGTCGGCGCCGTCGAGCAGTGACGGCTCGCCCTGGCGCACGCCCAGCACGACCGCGACAGGATCGGCGACGAGGCGGCGGAACGCGAAAAGCATGGCATCCGCGCTCGACCCGTCGAGCCAGTGCGCGTCATCCACCAGCACGGCCACCGGGGCTTCCTCCGAATAGGCGGCGAGCAAGCTGAGGGTAGCCGCACCCACGGCGAAGCGGCCCGGCGCGCTGGCGGCCGGCCGGAGCGCCAGCGCGCTCTCCAGCGCCGCGGCCTGCGGGTCAGGGATCTGCTCGATCCAGGACAGCGCCGGCCGCAGGAGCTCAAGCAAGCCGGCGAACGGGATCTGAGCCTCCGACTGCACCCCGCGGGCCCGGAGCACGCGCATGCCGGCCGCCTGCTCCCCGGCGTAGGCGAGCAGCGCCGACTTGCCGATGCCGGCCTCCCCGGCCAGGGCGAGCACACCGCTGCGGCTCGAGCGCGCATCGTCAAGCAGCAGGACGAGGGCCTGCTGCTCCTCATCACGGCCGAGCAGCATGTCAGCGATCCTACGGACCCACCCGGTACGAAGCCATGCCCGCCGAGGTGCGGGCTAGGGGCCTTCCCGGAAGCGAGGGAGCCCAGGCGGCCCTTACGTTCCGATCAGGAGCTCAGCTCCACGAGGAGGCACGAATGACCACTACCGATCAGCTGACCGCCATCGACATGGAGAAGTTGATGGGCTTCGTATTCAAGGCGGTCGATGAGGTCGGCGCGACGCTCAACACCGCGCTGGTCGTCATGGGTGACCGGCTCGGCCTGTACCGGGCGCTGGCCGGCGCCGGCCAGCTGACGCCTGCCGAGCTGGCCCAGCGCACCGGGACCGCCGAACGCTACGTACGCGAATGGCTCAACGCGCAGGCCGCGGGCGGCTACGTCGACTACGACCCCGACAGCAGCCGGTACAGCCTGCCGATCGAGCACGCCGCAGCGCTGACCGACGAGTCGTGCCCCGCCTACCTGCCGGGTTTCTTCCAGGCTGCGTTCGGCTCGGTGCTGGACTCCGCCAGGATCACCGAGGCGATCAAGACCGGCGAAGGTGTCGGGTGGCACGAGCACAACCAGGACGTCTTCGACGGTGTCGAACGGTTCTTCCGCACCATGTACAACGCCCACCTGATCGCCGAGTGGCTGCCGGCCCTGGACGGTGTCGTCGACAAGCTCCAGCGCGGCGCGACGGTGGCCGATGTCGGCTGCGGCCACGGTGCGTCGACGATCCTGATGGCCCAGACCTTCCCGGCCTCGACATTCGTCGGCTCCGACTACCACGAGGGCTCGATCGCCACCGCCCGCAAGCGGGCGGCGGAGGCAGGCGTGAGCGATCGGGTCCGGTTCGAGGTCGCACCGGCCTCCTCCTACGCCGGCACCGGATACGACCTGGTCACAACCTTCGACTGCCTCCACGACATGGGCGATCCGGTCGGGGCGGCCCGGCACGTGCGCCGGTCCCTGGCGGCCGACGGCACCTGGATGATCGTCGAGCCGGCCGCCGGTGACCGGGTGGAGGACAACTTCAATCCGGTCGGGCGGGCCTTCTACGGCTTCTCGACCCTGCTGTGCACGCCCGCTTCGCTGTCGCAGGAGGTCGGGCTGGCGCTCGGCGCCCAGGCCGGGGAGGCCCGGATCCGGGACGTGGTCACCCGGGCGGGCCTGACCCGCTTCCGGCGGGCCAGCGAGACGCCGTTCAACGCCGTGTTTGAGGCCAGGCCGTAGCCGGCGCGGCTGGCTGGCGATGCCCGTCCAACCCCGCAGCCGCGCCACGGCGGCGCGTGCTGCACCCGGTATGGCTGCTCCCCTCATGAGCAGCCATACCGGCAGCGCACCGGCAAAGTCCGGTCCCGCTGCCGCCACCGGCCCGCCGCATCGCAGCGGGCGCAGAGAAAGGAAAGTATCGACGATGGCTGACGTTGCGTGCTTTTGCGGTTGCCGCTTCTCGTTCAATGGCGGCGCAGAGACCTGTCCCAAGTGCGGCAGGGTCGCGAGCGTGGGGGCTAGTCCGGTGTTCGAACGCCTCGGGCACAGTCGGCCGGAGCATCCGGTACCGGTCATGAACGGGGCCGGGCAGGCCGGGCAAACGCCGGCCGCCTGCCCGTAACGGGTCGAAGTCGGTGCCCTGCCTGGCTCCGCGTCGTACGTGGCCCGCGAGGTCTTCGCGCCTTCGGGGGTGACCGGTCCGGACTTCGCCCATGATGCGGCGGACGCCCTGGCCTACAACTTCCCGGTGACCGGCAGCGGCTGGGATTCCGGTGACCTGACGACGATGGCCGGCGGGGCCGGATGGCACCTGTCGGTCGACGAGCTGCTCCAGGTCATGGCGACGTTCCGGCGCGGCGGCACCATCGTCAGTCCCGGCCAGGCCCAGGTCATGCTGGACGACGGCTTCGGTATCGACTTTTCGGTCGCCACCCCGCTCGGGACCTACTACGCCAAGCTCGGCGGCTGGAACGACAACGCAGGTCACCAGGAGCAGGGCGTAGCGTTCTACCTGCCGCTGAACATGGAACTGGTGGTCCTGGTCAACTCACCCGTCATCGGGGAACCGATAAAGGACTTGCTGTACCCATTCGTCTCCTCGGCGTATAACTTCCACATCGAGGAAGTGACGCCTCCGAATGCCTCTGCCTCGCCGGCCTGACGGTGCCAGCGCCGCCCTGGCCCCCGGCCCCGCGGGTCGCCCTGGACGGTCCACGGCTGGTCACGGGGATCGTATGTACGGGTCCCGGCCGTACCCGCCGGGAACGCCCGGGACAACCGATCTTGCCTTCGGGCGGCCGGTTGAGGATGGTTAGACGATGTGAGCGTGTCGCAGGTGCCGAAGTCGCTGCGGTCGTGGATGTCGGCCGTGAGCGAGATCGCCCGTGCGGTCAACGCCGCTGAGCCGCTGGAAGAGGTGCTGAACCGGGTCGCGGTGCAGGCATGCGAGTTGATCGGCTTCGAGTTCTGCGCGGTGATGCTGGCCGACGAGCAGCGCCACCGGCTGCACATCGCCGGCTGCAGCGGCCTGAGTCCGCACTACCTGGCCCAGGTCAGCGGCGGCCGGTCACTGCAGATCCACCCACCTGGCAGCGCCCTGGACACCCCGGCGGCCCGGGCCTACCGCGAGGATCGCACGATCGTGGTCCCCGACGTCCGGGACGCGGCCAGCTACGGGCGATTGCAGGATCTGGCCCCGGCCCAGGGGTACCGGGCCTTGCTAGCCTCCCCACTGCGCGGCTCGGGTGAGAAGGCGGGCGTCATCGTGGCCTACTCGGTGACGGCCCGGGAGTTCGGTCCGCCGGAGCTGGAGCTGATCGAGCTGCTCGGCGGCCAGGCCGCGCTGGCCCTGGAGACCACCCGGCTGCGCGCCGAGCAGCAGGGGGTCATCCGCGAGTTGTCCCGGGCCAATGACGAGCTGCGCCGCGGCCGGGCCGCGCTGGAGTGGGCCGAGCAGCAGCACCACCAGCTCATGCAGCTGGTCCTGGACGAGGTAGGGCTGCCCGGACTGGTCGGCGCGCTGGCCACCGCGCTACGGGCTTCGGTCACGGTGGAGGACACCGACGGCCGGATGCTGGCCCGCGCGCCGGAGCAGGACTACCGGCCGCCGCCCGACCTGGCCGCCCGGCGGGCGGGTCCGGTGCGCGCCGCACTCGACCACGGGGAGGTGGGCGGGCGGTACCAGGTGGTCCGGGTGCCGGGCGGCACGGCGGCCTGGGCCGCGCCGGTGGTGCTGGGCAGCGAGCTAGCCGGGCGGCTCTGGGTCACCGCGCCCGCAGCCGAGCCCGAACCGGTCCAGCTGCGTGTCATCGAGCGGTTCGCGCTGGTCGTGGCGCTGCTGCTGCTGCAGCAGCGGCACGTCCTTGACGTGCGGAGCCGGCTGTCCGGCGACCTGCTGGGCGACCTGCTGCGCGAGGGCGGCCCGGTCCACCCCCGCGCCGTACTGGACCGGGCCGTGGCCATCGGGCACGACCTGTCCCGGCCGCACGTGGTCGCGCTGCTGGCTGTGGACGGCGTGGTCCCGGCCACGGCGCGGCTGCCTGAGCTCGTGCGCGCGGCGGCCGAGCCGGGGCCGGTTCCGCTGGTCGGCTCCTACGACGGGCTGCATGTGCTCCTGCACCCGGCCGAGCCCGATCCGGGCGACGCGCTGCGTCGCGTCCTGGCCAAGACGGCCCAGGCGGTGGGCGGGCACGGGGTGGTGACGATGGTGGCCGGACCGGTGGCCCGGGACACAGCCAGCTACGCCACCGCGTTCCGTGTCGCCCGCGGGGCGCTGGCGCTGCACCTCACCGGTGGCCTGGCGGGCGGGTTCGTCGACGCCGGAGAGCTCGGCCTGTCCGCACTGCTGCTCGAGATCGGCACCCCGGACGCCCTCCGGCAGTTCTCCGCGCGCCTGCTTGAGCCGCTGGAGGCCCACGAGCAGCAGCACGGCGGCGATCTGATCGCCACGTTGAGCGCCTGGCTGGCGGCCGGCTGCTCCACCGCAGCGGCGGCGCAGGCCTTGGTCGTGCACCGCAACACGGTGACCTACCGGCTCGGCCGGGTGGAGCAGCTCACCGGGCGCCGCCTGGCCGACAGCAGCACCCGGCTGGAGCTGCAGATGGCGCTGATGATCCGCGACATCGCCGAGGTCGGCCCGGTCTGAACGGGCCGGGCCTCAGGCCGGGGGATATGTAAACCAGACCAGTACCAGGGCCGCTTTCCTGGGCTGGTGCACATGGCGGCGCGTGCGCGCGGGGGGCAGCATCGGGAGTGCGCACACGGGAGGTCGCCGTTGAAACCACCGCCGTTTGACTACGCCGCCCCCACGACCCTGGACGAGGCGATCGGGCTGCTCGCAGAGCACGCCGATGCCGAGGCCCGGGTGCTGGCCGGGGGCCAGAGCCTGATCCCGATGATGAACTTCCGGCTAGCCAAGCCGGGTTACCTGGTTGATCTGCGCCGCGTCCCCGGGCTGGCCGGGATCCGGCGCGAGGGCGACACCCTGGTCATCGGAGCTATGACCCGGATGGCCGAGGTCGAGCGGTCCCCGGAGGTGGCGGTGGCCGCGCCGCTGCTGACCGAGGCGATCGGCCTGGTGGCGCACGTGCCGGTCCGCAACCGCGGCACGGTCGGCGGCAGCCTGGCGCACGCCGACCCGGCCGCCGAGCTGCCTGCGGTGGCGCTGGCCCTGGACGCAGAGCTGGTCGCGGCCGGCCCGGGCGGGACCAGGACCATCCCGGCAGGCGAGTTCTTCACCGGGCCGTACGGCACCGCGCTTGCGCCTGAGGAGATCCTGACCGAGGTCCGGCTGCCGGTCTGGCCTGGCGGACACGCGTTCCTCGAGTTCTCCCGTATTCACGCCAACTTCGCGGTGGTAGCGGTGGCCGCGCTGGTGGAGATCGACGGCGACCGGATCCGGCGGGCCTGCGTGGCCCTGGCCGGAGTGGGACCGACACCGGTTCGGGCTCATTCGGCCGAACGGGCACTGCAGGGCGCTTCCGGCGATGCCGACGCGCTCCGCGGGGCGGCCCAGCTGGCCGTGGCGGACCTGTCGCCGGCCGGGGACCTGCACGCGAACGCGGAAACCCGGCTCACCCTGGCCCAGGTCTACCTGCGGCGTGCCCTGGAGCTGGCCCTATCCCGCGCGCGGAACCAGAGGTGATCCGATGACTGCCATCAGCGTGACCGTGAACGGGCGGCCGCACACCGCGCAGGTCGAGCCGCGGCGGCTGCTGGTCGACTTCCTGCGCGAAGATCTCGGCCTGGTCGGCACCCACATCGGCTGCGAGCACGGAGTCTGCGGCACCTGCACGGTGCTGCTCGACGGGCACAGCATCCGGTCCTGCATCACCCTGGCCGTACAGGCCGACGGCGCCGAGATCAGCACGGTGGAAGGCCTGGCCGACGGCGCCGAGCTGCACCCGCTGCAGGACGAGTTCGCTGAGAAACAGGGCCTGCAGTGCGGTTACTGCACCCCGGGCATGCTCATGCGGGCCAGCGAGATCCTCGCCGGGAATCCGGATCCCAGCCCGGCCGAGGTGCGCGAGGCCATCGCGAGCAACCTGTGCCGGTGCACCGGCTACCAGTTCATCGTCGAGGCCGTGCTCGGCGCAGCCGAGCGGATGCGCGCCGCGAAGGAGACCGCCTCATGACCACCGTCGACTCCACCACGGGCGACCGCATCGCCGCCGACCGCGCCGCCAGTGCTCCCCCGGTCCGCCAGCATTCCGCCGGGCGGCGCTGGGTGGGCCAGTCCATCCGCCGGGTGGAGGACCCCAAGTTCCTGCGCGGCCGGGGCGGCTACATCGCCGACCGGATCACCCCCGGCACGCTGCACGCCGCGGTGCTGCGCAGCCCGCACCCGCACGCCCGGATCACCGGCTTCGACGTGGCCGCGGCCCAGGCCGCCCCGGGCGTGCACGCGGTGATCACCGGGGCGCAGGCAGCGGAGCTGTGCGATCCGATGCCCGACTTCGGCCCCGACCCCACCAAGCACACCTGGCGCTGCCTGGCCGCGGAGAAGGTCAGGTACGTGGGCGAGGGCGTGGCCGTGGTGGTGGCGGACAGCCGCTACCTGGCTGAGGACGCACTGGAGCTGATCGAGGTCGGCTACGAGCCGCTGCCCCCGGTGACCGACCCGGAGCGGGCCCTGGACGCCGGGGCCCCGCTGGTGCACGAGGCGCTGGAGTCCAACTGCGCCTACGAGCGCAGCTTCGACTTCGGCGACGTGGACCGCGACTTCGCCGAGGCCGACCTGGTGATAACAGACCAGCTGCGCTGGCACCGGTCGGGCGGGCAGCCGCTGGAGACGGTCGGGGCCATCGCCGACTACGACCCGGGCACCGGCGGCTTCGTCATCGAGACCAACACGCTCAGCTTCACCAGCTACCTGTTCATGGTGGCGGGCGCGCTCAAGGTGCCGTTTAACCGGCTGGACATGCGGCCGGCGCCGGCCGGGGGCAGCTTCGGCTCCAAGCTGTTCGCCAACAAGCCCGCGATCATCGCGGCCATGTGCGCGCGGGCCACCGGGCGCAAGGTGGCCTACATCGAGGACCGGGTGGACAACATCTCCAACTGCGACCACCACGGCTCCGACCGGCTGTACGACGTGCAGCTGGCGGTGATGCGCGACGGCACCATGCGCGGCATCAAGATCGACACCA
>Ga0302184_10001917_pt1 | contig 13375 bp, 8 predicted proteins | sample I_Palsa_N3_3_FD_200233 | JGI IMG/M metagenome (GOLD analysis project Ga0302184, IMG submission 200233) | Peat permafrost microbial communities from Stordalen Mire near Abisko, Sweden - I_Palsa_N3_3 | ecosystem: Environmental > Terrestrial > Soil > Palsa > Peat permafrost | place: Sweden: Abisko...
GCATAGACGTACACGTAGCGGCTCGAGAGCACCCCGGCGAGCCCGCCGTGGGCGACCGTCACCGACGCGGTGAACACGACCAACGTGACCACCAGCGAGATCGCCCGGGCGCCGAACCGGCTCCGCACCGGCCGCCACACGATCAACGCCGCCGCGAGCGCCAGCAGCGGTGCGCCGTAGGTGAACGAGCTGCCGGTCTGGGCAACCGGCGAGACGCCCGACAGTCCGGTCACGTCGCTCAGCGCGGCCGCGGCGGACTCGACTACGTTCAGCGGCACGTCGGTGACCCGGCTGAGATCGACCTGGCTGGGGTGGTAGTGCAGCGCCCAGATCACGTACAGGACGAGCGGCACCACGACGATCCATGCGTCTCGCCATCGCCGTCGTGAGACGGCGATCTCGACGGCCAGGCCGACGAGGAAGGCGATCGCGAGGCTGGTGCTGCAGACGGCCAGCAGGATCAGCGCGCAGGCCGAGAAATCGCCGACGGCGTCGCGGCGCTCGAGCAGCATCAGCGCCGAGATGCCCGCCCCCGCCACCAGCAGCCAGGGGATCTGAAACGCCCACATCGTCTCCTGCCAGCCGGGCCCGAGGAACAGCAGCGACGCGCTCAGCAGCAGCGCGATCAGGTCGCCGACGCGGGCGCGCGCATAGACGAACAGGAGCACGGCCACGACCAGGCTCAGCGCGATCACCAGCGCCCGGTAGGGCGTGTAGCTGCCGAGTCCGAAGCTGGCGAACATCAGCCGGTAGATCGCGATCGGCACCAGCGACAGGTGACCGTTGTACGGCGACAGGAACGTGTTGACCGAGTCGCCCCGCCGGGTGGCGATCCAGGTCCAGTCGTCGGCCCAGAACGAGCTGTCGCGGGACAGGTGCAACAGCAGCAGACCGGATGCCAGCACCGCCACCACGAGCCCGGGCCTGGCGAGCCGATCGAGGTCGACCCTCGCCAGGGCGCGCACCGCTCGTCGGCGGGTCGGCACGCCCGCCGTCACCCCGCACCCGCCCGGCAGGCGCGAATGCCCGCCACCGTCGCCAGCTGGATGTACCAGGGCTCGGGCGCGGCGTCGCCGCGGACGCTGACGACCGCTGCGCCGCGCGCACGAACCGTCCCGAGCGCCGCGAAGCTCGGGGCGAACCGGCGGGCCGCGATCGTCGCCGGAGCGCGCCCCGTCGAGATCCGGATCGCTCCGGCCGAGACGCGGACCGTGATCGTGCTCGTCGCCCCAGAGCTCGAGCTGGCCGCCGGCGTGAACGTCGCGCACCCGCCGGAGCGGGCAACCGTCCCGCCGGCAGCGCTCACGACCGCCGGTGCGCCCGAGCCGGCGACGGCCGCGGTCGCCGGCACCAGCGCGATGTCGCCGTCGGCGGTCAGCTGCGCGTCGGCGCTGGCCTGGGCGGCGGGGCCGGCGTGCAGCAACTGCTCGGTCGTGTCGGCGGGACTGCCGAGCGCGTGGGCCGCGGTGAGGTACTGCCCCGCAGTGACGACCGTGATCGGGTACAGCGGCAGCTGGGTCAGCGGCGTCCGCGGGTCGACGCGGCCACGATCCAGCTGCACGGCGCCGAGGGTCGCGTCGGTCTGCGCCCCCGCCTGGCGGAAGGAGCTGCCGCCGCTGCGCAGGACGGCGATGTTGGCGACCACCACGATCACGGTCAGCGCGCCGAGCGCCGCCTGCGCGCGGCGAGACACGGTGATGCCGGAGGCCAGCTCGACCGCGATCAGTGCCACCAGCACGCAGGTGACGTACATGTAACGACTGCTGAACGGCGACTGGAAGTAGCGCACGAGCGTCGTCAGCAGCGAGAACGTCACCAGCGCGGCGGCCAGCGACAGGCAGCGGGTGTAGTGCAAGCCCGACGCGGTGCGCAGGATCACCGCCGCGACGGCGAACGCGAGCAGCGGCACGCCGAAGGTCAACGACACGCCGGTCACGTCGGCGGGCGTCACCCCCGACAGCCCCAGCAGGCCGGCGACCCCGGCCGTCGTCGTCTGCACGAGGTTGATCGGAGCACTGGTCAGCGCCGAGAGGTGGATCTCTGAGGGGTGGTAGTGCACGGCCCAGCCCGCGTACAGCGCCAGCGGCACGGCGACGATCCAGGCATCCCGCCAGCGGCGCCGCGACAGGGCGACGTCGACCGCGATCCCGACCGCGAGCGCGACGCCGACGCTCGTGCTGGAGAGCGAGATCAAAATCAGGACGCAGGCCGAAACATCGGTCGCCGTGCGGCGGCGGTCGAGCAGTGACAGCGCCAACACCCCGGCGGCGACCGCGAGCAACCATGCGATCTGAAACGGCTGCATGATGTCGTTCCAGCCGGGTCCGAGGAACAGCAGCAGGGTCGTCACCAGCAACGCGCAGAACGCGCCGATCCGGTGGCGCGAGTACTCGAACAGCACGACCCCCGCCGCCGATGCGATCACGAGCAGGAGCACCCGGTAGGGCGCGAAGCTGCCGATCCCGAACAGCGCGAACATCAGCCGGTAGATCGCGATCGGCACCAGCGACAGGTGCCCGTTGTAGGGCGACAGGAAGGTGCCGACGCTGTCGCCGCGCCGGGTGTCGATCCAGATCCAGTCGTCGGGTGAGAACGAGCTGCCGCGGGTCAGGTGATAGATCAGCAGCCCTGACGCCAGCGCCGCGATCGCGAGCCCGGGCAGCGCCAGGCGGTCGAGGTCGAGCTCGGCCAGCGCCAGCTCGGCGTGCCTACGCACCGAGGTCGTCGTCACCCATCACCTGACGGATCTTCTGGCGCGAGAAGACCGGATCGCGGTGGCGCAGCCGCAACACCATCTCGGCCACCCAGAACACCCGTGAGTGCAGCATCCGCTCGAGCAGCTGGTCACGGGCCTGCACGCGCTCGTTGGCGTGCTGGGCGCGCTGCAGCTGACGCTGGGAGGAGGCCAGGTGCAGCACCCGGTTGCGCTCGAGTCGTTGCAGCAGCGGGTTCTCGTCCCAGGCGCCGACGACCCCGGTGAGCGCGTCATGGTGCGGACCGGTCGTGTCCCAGATGACGCCCAGCCCGAAGAACGCCGGCACGATCGCCAGGTGCAGCGGCGCGTGCGCGCGGGTGAATTCTTCGGCGGCGGTCAGCACGCCGTTGCCCGGCCCGCCCTCGTGCGCTGCCGGAAAGCGATAGGGAAGCCCGCTGGCCGAGGTCCCGTCCTCGTCGGGAAACACGAACCTGTCCGGCGTGATCGGCCGGCGGTGCTCGGCGGGGATCCGCTCGGGCTCGTAGTAGTCGTCGCGGCGCCCGTGTGGCCAGGTCACGTCGTGCAGGAGCAGCAGCGGCAGCGTCCGTGATTCGCCGGCGCTGCGCTCCCAGATCAGGCGGAGCTCCTGTGACAGCGTGTAGTAGTTGTGGTCGCCGTCGAGGATGATCGCGTCGGTCAGCGGCACGTGCGCCAGCGCCTCGATGCTCGTCATTCGGACCAGCTCCAGATCCGTGCGCTCGCGCTCCAGCTGCTCGAGGTCGGCATGGGGTGTCGGGTCGATCGCCAGCACCGTGCCGCCGACCTCGTCTGACCAGCGCAGCAGCAGCCGGGTCAGCTCGCCCATGAACGCTCCGATCTCCGCGACCGAGCGCGCCTCCACGGCGTTCAGGCAGCCGAGCAGGAGCTCGGCGTTGTGCAGCAGCGACGCGCACCAGCCGCCCGGATCACGCTCGTGTGGGTCGAGATCGAACGGAAAGGTCATGGGGGCGGGTCAGTGTAGGAGAGGGTCAGCGCAGGGTGCAGCTGCGGGTCGTGGCGGCGCCCTGCAGCTGCAGCACCCACGGCTGCGGCGCCGCGTCCCGGCGCACGAGCACGTACGCGGAGCGGTTGGGTCCAATCGTTCCGAGTGCGGTCAACGCCGGCCCGAAGCGCCGCGCCGAGACCGTGATCGGCCCGTCGCCGGCCGTCACCCGGACGACGCCGGGCACCAGCGACAGCGACACGCTGCTGCTGGCGCCGGGCGCGAGCGCCATCGCCGGCGCAAACGAGCTGCACGCGCCCACGCTTGACGCGGTCCCGCCGGAGCTGGCGCCGATCGCGGGTGCCTTGCCGCCCGCCGCCGCGGCCGACGGGCCGGGGCTGAGAACGATCGCGCGCTCGTCGATCAGCTCCCGGTCGGCGGTCGTACGCGCGGCCGACTGAGTGTGGGCGAGCGTCGCGATCGAGTCCGCGGGCGTCCCGAGCGCGTGCTTGGCCGCGAAGTAGCCGCCGGCTGTGATCGCCACGAAGGGATAGTCGGGCAGCTGCGTGGCGACGTACCCGGGCGCGATCCTGCCTTCCCCGAGGTCCAGCGCCGCGACGTCGGCGTCGGTCTCGGCGCCGACCTGGCGCAGATAGCCGCCGGCCGTCCGCAGCACGCCCACGTTGGCGACGATCGCCGCGAGCGCCAGGACCGCGAGTCCGAGCTGGGCCGCGCGTGACGGCTTGACCCCACGCGCGAGCTCGACCACGAACAGCGCCACCAGCACGCAGTCGGGGTACACGTAGCGACTCACCAGCGGCGTCTCGAATGCCCGCCCGAGCGTCGTCAACAGCGAGAACACGACCAGCACCACCAGCAGCGACAGCGCCCGCGTCGGGAAGCGGCGCGCGAGTGACGCACGGACCGCGACGATCGCCAGCAGCGCGATCAACGGCCCCCCGAACGTCAGCGTCGTGCCGGTCGGGTCGACCGGCGTCGCGCCCGACAGCCCGACGATCCCGGCGGCTCCACCGGCGAACGTCTGCGCCAGGTTGCCCGGGACGAGCGTGATCTCCGACCAATTGATCCCGGTCGGGTGGTAGTGCAGGGCCCAGATCACGTACAGCAGCAGCGGGATCGCCGGGATCCAGGCGTCGCGCCACCGGCGTCGCGCGAGCGCGACGTCGACCGCGATCCCGACCGCGAACGCGACCCCGAAGCTGGTCGAGCAGATCGACCCGAACGTCAGCGCGCACGCGAGCACGTCGGTCATCAGCGTGCGGCGGTCCAGCAGGAGCAATGCCGCGATTCCCAGCCCGAGCGCCAGCACCCACCCGATCTGGAACGCCCACATCGTGTCCTGCCAGCCGGGTCCGACGAACAGCACCAGCGCGGCGACCAGCATCGCGAGGAAGTCGTTGACCCGATGGCGCGTGTACTCGAACGCCAGCAGCCCGACGATCAGACTCAGCGCGATCACCAGGACGCGGTACGGCGCATAGCTGTCGATCCCGAAGGCGGCGAACATCAGCCGGTAGATCACGATCGGGAGCACCGAGAGGTGGCCGTCGTAGGGCGCCAGGAAGGTGCCGATGTGGTTGCCGCGCCGGGTGGTGATCCACGCCCAGTCGTCGCCCCAGAACGACGTTGCGCGGGTCAGGTGGTACAGGAGGACTCCGGAGGCGAGTACCGCGAGCGCCAGCCCGACGGCAGCCAGCCGATCCAGATCCACCCGGTGCAGTTCGCGCTCGAGCCGCTCGATCGCCTCCGAGGCGCGCCGCGCGAGCTGCCGGTCCGCCGCAGCGTCAGGGCCGCCGGCCCTGGCACCTTGATCAGACATTGGGCGCGAGCGTACCGGAAAGCCGCCGCTCTAGACTGCGGCGCCCGGCGCCGGCACCCGCTGGCCCCGGAGCCATTTCGTGCCGCTCCCGGACCTTCACGTCTCGCTCGATTCGCCGCTGCCCCGGGAGGTCTGCGTCGGGCGCGGGACCGCCCTGTTCGTCGCCGGCACCTGTTACTGCCCGGACGCCGCGGTCGACGCGCTGGAGCTGCTCGTCGACGGCGCCGCGCACCCGGTGATCGCCCACGGGATGCCGCGGCTGGACTTCTTCGCCGACCTGCATCCGGCTCTCGATCCGTTCGCGACCGAAGCGATCGAGCTCGACGCCGGCTCGGCCGTCGATCCGCAGCTGCGCTCGTATCGCAGCGGCTTCTGGGGCGTGGCGCCGGTGCCGGCATCAGACGCGAGACGCCCGATCGAGCTCTCGGTTCGGGCCACGTTGGATGAGGGCACGGTCGTGAGCGCGCCGGTCGCGTCGATCGACCGGGCCGCGCCGATCGCAGCGCCGCTGGCCGACCCGCGGCCGCCGACCGATCCCGACCGGGCCGGCGGCGAGCTGGTCGCGATCTGCATGGCCACCTACGACCCGCCGCCGGAGCTGTTCGCCGCCCAGATCGCGTCGATCCGCGCCCAGACCCATCGCAACTGGATCTGCGTGATCAGCGATGACCGCTCCAGCGACGCTGGGCTCGAGACGATCCGGCGTGAGGTCGGCGCCGACCCGCGCTTCGCCGTGTCGGTCGCGGCCCGGCGGCTCGGCTTCTACAACAACTTCGAGCGCGCCCTGGCGCTTGCCCCCCGCGCCGCGCAGTTCGTGGCGATGGCCGACCAGGACGATCGCTGGTACCCGGACAAGGTCGAACGCCTGTTGGGGGCGATCGGGGACGCGCAGCTCGTGTACTGCGACCAGCGCGTGATCGCGCGCGACGGTCAGCTGCTGTCGGACACCTACTGGTCGACGCGCCGCAATAACCACTCCGACCTGTTGTCGCTGCTGGTCGCCAACTCGGTGACCGGCGCCGCGTCGCTGCTGCGGCGTGAGCTGCTCGACGACGTGCTGCCGTTCCCCCCACCCCAATTCGCTCATTTCCACGATCACTGGGTCGCGCTCGTGGCGCGCGCCTGTGGCCGCATCGCCTACGTCGACGAGCCGCTGTACGACTATGTCCAGCACCGCGAGGCGTCGCTCGGGCATGCCGCCGCCAATCAGCTGAAGCCGTTGCGGGCGCGGATCATCGACCAGCGTGACCCGCGTGAGCGCGTGCGGATGTGGCGCCTGCACTATTTCGTCGACGTCGCCCGGCTCCGGACCGTCGCCGAGATCCTGCGGCTGCGCTGCGGCTCGCGGATGACGCGGCGCGGGCGACTGGAGCTGTGGCGGTTCGAGGCGGCCGACCGCTCGCTGCCGGCGGCGCTGGCGCTCGGCCTTCGCGGACTGCGGGATCTGCTCGGCACGCCGGAGACGCTCGGCGCCGAATGGATGCTGTTCCACGCGTTCGCATGGCGGCGGCTGCTGGCCGCCACCGTCCGGGACCGGCCGCAGCGGCGGCTGCGGCTCGATGCGGCGCCGCCGCCCTCACTGGCGCTCAAGCCCGAGGGCGTCCGTGCGCCCGGCGCGGCGGACGCGATCGCCGACAAGCTCGCGCCGCTGGACCTGGCGGTCTCCGACCGGGAGCCGCCCCGGGTCAACCTGCTGATCCCCACGGTCGACCTGGCGCACTTCTTCGGGGGCTACATCGGCAAGCTGAACCTGGCCCGCAGGCTGGCCGACCATGGGCGCCGCGTGCGGCTGGTGACGGTCGACCCGGTCGGTCCGCTCCCGCGTGACTGGCAGCGCCGGATCGAGTCATACAGCGGTCTGGAGGGACTGTTCGACGCGGTCGAGGTGCAGTTCGGACGGGGGCCGTCGCCGGTCCAGGTCAGCCCTCAGGATCGCTTCATCGCGACCACCTGGTGGACGGCGCACATCGCCGATGCCGCCTGCCGGCAGCTGGGCCGCGGACGGTTCCTGTACCTGATCCAGGAGTACGAGCCGTTCACCTTCGCGATGGGCACGTACGCCGCGCTGGCGCAGCAGAGCTATGCGTTGCCGCACGATGCGGTGTTCTCGACCGAGCTGCTGCGTGACTACTTCCGCCACCATCGGATCGGCGTGTTCGCGACCGGCCCCGGCGAGCGTGTGTCGGTGGCGTTTCAGAACGCGATCACCGATGTCGTCGCGCCGACCGAGCCCGAGCTGGCGGCGCGTCGCACGCGCAAGCTGCTGTTCTACGCCCGGCCCGAGCAGCACGCGGCCCGCAACATGTTCGAGCTGGGCGTGCTGGCACTGTCGCGGGCCTTGGACGGGGGCGTGCTCGACGGTTGGGAGCTGTGGGGGATCGGTACCGTCGGCGAGCGTCGCACGGTCGCGCTGGGCGGCGGCGCGTCACTGTCGCTGCTGCCGCGCTCGGCCCAGGCTGAGTACGCGGAGTTGCTGCGGGACTTCGACGTCGGGCTCGCGCTGATGTACACCCCGCATCCGAGCCTGGTGCCGATCGAGATGGCCGCCGGTGGGCTGGTGACCGTCACCAACACGTTCGAGCACAAGACGGCGGCGGCGATGGCGGAGATCTCGGAGAACCTGATCGCGGTGACGCCGACGATCGACGGCGTGACCGAGGGGCTGCGCGCCGCGGTGACCGCGGCCGACGATCATCCCCGGCGGCTGCGGGGCAGCGCGGTCAATTGGAGCCGGGACTGGCGTCGGTCATTCGACGATCGCGTGCTGGGCGAGATCGGCGCGGCGCTGGACGCCTGATCAGCGGTGGCCGTGGCGAAACGTCCGGACGATCGCTTCGGCGGCCGGCGCGTCGATCGGATCGAGCGTGCGCACCCGCGCCAGCGTCCGCGTGACGTCGGCCGACGACGGGTGGGCGACGGCGAGGTCAAGCGAGGAGATCCAGACCGCGAGGTTGTCGGGCTCGGATGCGGTCGCGTCGTCCACGAGCCGCTTCGCGCGCGTCCAGTCGTGTTGCTCCATCGCCAGGCGGGCACGCAGTAGCGTCACGTCGGTGCCGGGGGACAGGAAGGCCGCCGAGCTCAGCAGCGATTCGGTGTGCCTGCTGGTGCCGGCGTGCTGCCCCGCCCCGTTGTCGAGCTGCTGGGTCGCGGCCCCGACCAGATGCGCCTGGCGTGCGCCGACCACGAACCACGCGACCGTGACGACGGCGATCGCCGCCAGCGCGGATCGGAGCGCGCGCGTCCGCGTCGGTGAGTCGGTTCGGGTCGCCACCGGGGCTGCAGCGTACCGGCGCCGGGGTGGGCGGGCCAGGTAGGCGGGCGGACCGCCGGTCCACCGGCCCGCCGGGCGGCCGGCGGCCGGGCCGCCGGGTGGGCGGGCCAGGTGGCGATCGGTCAAGATCGCGGGTCTGTCAGCGCCACGCCACAGCTCCCGCGTGTCGGTCGTGATCCCGGTCTGGAACGGGCTGCGGTGGCTCGAGGGCTGCCTCGGCTCGCTCGCCGCCCAGACGCTCGCCGCGAGTCAGACGATCGTGGTCGACAACGGCTCGGTCGACGGCTCGATGGCCTACGTGCGTGACCGGTACCCGGACGTGGTCGTGATCGAGCTCGGCGCCAACACCGGCTTCGCGCACGCCGCCAACGTGGGCATCGACGCCGCGGACGGTGACGCGATCGCGCTGCTGAACACCGATGTCGTGCTGGCGCCGGAGTGGCTCACCCGGATGGTGGCCGCGCTTGACGGCGACGCCGGGGCGTCCTCGGTGGCGTGCAAGCTGCTGGCGCTGGGCGAGCCGGGGATCGTCTACGACGCCGGCGACGTGCTGCGGCGTGACGGCGCCTGCGAGCAGCGCGGCCGGTTCGGCCTTGACGACGGTCGCTTCGACGCCCCGGGCGAGGTGTTCGGCGCATGCGCCGGGGCCGCGCTGTACCGCCGCGACGCGCTGGCGGCAGTTGGGGGCTTCGACGAGCGTTACTTCGCCTATCTCGAGGACGTCGACCTGGCCCTGCGGCTGCGGCTGCGCGGCTGGCGCTGTCGCTATGAGCCGGTCGTGGCGTGGCACGCCGGCGAGGGGTCCTCGCACCAGCTGAGCGGCGGTCATCGGCGGCTCGTCGAGCGCAACACATTGGTGCTCGTGGCCAAGGCGTTCCCCGGCCGCTGGCTGCCGCTGGTCGCCTACCGCCAACTCGGCTGGGCGTGGCACGCGCTGCGCGATCGCGTGTTGGGCGATTTCCTGCGCGGAGCGCTGCAGGCGTTGCCGATGATCCCCGGAGCGCTGCGCGCGCGCCCCGGGCTGCGAGCCGGGGCGGTGATCACGATCGGCGAGGCGGTGCCGGCGCGGCCGATCCGCGGTCCGCGCGCCGGCGGCCACCCATCGCAACACGCCCCGGTGGTCAGCGGTGACAGGTCGCGGGGTCCAGCGGCCCGGTGATCCGGTACAGCACCCCGATCTCGGTGTCGCCCTCAAACTGACGGCGAATCGTCCGCGCGTTGGGGCTGGTCTGCGTCCAGCGCAGCTCGGGCATCAGGGCGAGCGAGGTCAGCGTTGCCGAGGCGACGACCACGAAGTCATAACGCCCGCGGTTGACGGCCGTTCGCCACTGCCGGCACGTCGGCGCCTGCGCAAAGCCACCGTGCGGCCGGGCGACCCCGATGTACTGCACGTGGTTGGACGCGCTCGAACCGGTCAGCGGGTACTGCAACGTCAATCCGACGATCCCGATCCGCGCGTGCTGCACGTGCTGGGCCCAGGCGTAGATCGCCGGCAGCGGCGGCGAGTCGCGGTACCGGTCGTGCGCGTAGGCGTCGCCGACCAGCCAGCCGGCGAGCCCGACCAGGACCGCGGCGACGGTCGCGGCCGCGGTGGCCGCCCGTGCGCTGCTGCGCGTGACGGCCGCGCGCAGCCATGCCGTGATCTCAGCGCCGCGCCAGAGCCAGGCTTCGCCGGCGATCAGGATCACGGCGGCGAGCGCCGCGCCGGCCAGCGCCGCGCCGCCGTGGAGCGCCGCGGCGAACGGCTTGACGGGAAACCCGGAGCGCCAGACGCCGGGATCGAGTGCCGTGAACAGCAGCATCAGCGCGCTGGCGACGGTCCAGGTCAGCGTTACCCGTGCGTGGCGCAGCGGTCGCGTCAACGGCAGCAGGATCAGCCCCAGGATCAGCGGTGCTGCGCAATAGCGGACGTTGACCACGAAGAAGAACGGGACGCCGGGAACGCCCAGCAGCTGTGGCGTCACCAGGAACGCGAAGCCCGACAGCAGCGTCACCCCGCCGATCAGCGCCAGCCTCCGCTCGTGGCGGTTCACCAGCGCCAGCACGCCGCCGGCGAACGCGCCCGTGATCACCGCCCACCAGGCGAGGCCGAGCGATTGCCGCAGCCCCGGGACGAAGATGCTTCGCCAGATCGACCCGTTCGTGAGGTACTCCCAGACGGTGTAGCTGCGGTCGGTGTGGGGGGCGGGCAGCGAGATCGGGCCGATGTGCGACAGCGACGGCAGCGGGTTGCCAACCGCGATCCCGTCACGCAGGTACCAGTAGCCGCCGAGCAGGATCAGGCCGCCGGCCCACGTGGCCGCGTGCCGGCGCCGTTGCCCCTCGCCGAGGAATGCGACCAGCCCGAGCCCGAGCGCGATCGCCGGCACGATCATCGTGTACTTGGTTCCGAGCGCGATCCCGGCCGGGATCGCGGCCAACGCGGTGGCGCCCAGCGTCAATCGCCGCCCGCCCGCCTGATCGGCGCGCCCGTTCACGATCAGCGCCACGGCGGCCAGCAGCAGCGCGATGCAGACGATGTCGTCGTAGGCGCCGCCCGGTTGCGTGTCGACCAGCCCGGGCGTCATCAGCACCGGCAGGCACGCCAGCAGGCAGTGCGGTTCCCGTCCCCACGGCCGGCCGATCGCCCACGCGCAGCACAGCGCGAACGCGCCCCAGCAGAGATCGATCGCCGGCGACAGCAGGTCGTTGCCGAACACGACGATCCCGAACGCGTGCAGCAGCTCGGAGTTGGCCGGATAGAAGACCGTGATCGCGTCGCCGTCGAAGTACTGCAGGTGACGGATGTTGTGGTCCTCGACGAACCGCGCCGCCAACGGCATGTGGTACCAGAGCGTGTCGATCGTCTCCATCCCGTGGCGGTAGGCGAAGATCGTCCAACCCAGCCACGCCGCGGCTACGACCGACACGCCCGCGATCGCGACCGCGGTCACCAGCCGGCGATGGGGCCCGGCCGGGCGATGCGGCGCCGGGGCCGGGCGCGGGGCGACCGGGCCGCCGCCGCCGCGCACCGCCGCCCGCGCGGCGGTGCGGCGCGTGCCCAGCACCCACGTGAGCGCGCCGACGATCAGACACCCGGCGACCACGCCGGGCAGCTCGAGCACGCCGATCACGCCGACCACCTCCAGCGTCACGGTCAGCAGCGCCAGCAGCATCACCCCGTCGGCAACCCGTCCGGCCACGCCCTCGTAGGACGGCGCGATCCAGCCCCGCAGCCGGCGCGCCCCCAGCGCGAGCGCCCCGACGCAGACGATCAGCAGCACGACGCCCACCAGGTACCGCCCGAACGACACGCTACTGACCCCGGCGTCGCACCGGACGACGTGCGGCGACCGTCAAATCATGGTCCCCAGCAGCTCATCGGCGGGCCACTCTACCGAGCGCCAGGTGGCTCGACGCGGGATGCCGCGTCCGGCAATAGGATCGGTTCATGAGCGTCGGCGCGATCTCGATCCCCCGGTTCGGGATTCCGCTCTCGCCACCCGGTCCGCGGGTCGTCTCGGAGTGGCTCTCCACCTACGACCACGAGCACTGGCCCGCGCCGCCCAACGGCGACGGCCGCCCGGTGATGCTCGTGCCGGGCTTCATGGCCGGCGACCAGACGCTGACGCGGATGGCGGTGTGGCTGCGCACCGGGGGCTTCGTACTGGCGCGCTCGGGGATGCGCTGGAACACGCGCTGCATGGAGCCGACCGTGATCGATCTGGAGCAGCGGCTGGAGCAGGCGGTGCAGCACTCCGGCAAGCGGGCGCTGCTCGTCGGCCAGAGCCGCGGCGGCGTGATCGGGCGGGCGCTGGCGACGCTGCGGCCGGACCTGATCGGGTCGCTGGTGACGCTCGGCTCGCCGCTGCGCGATCAACTGTCGGTCAAGCCGCGGATCTGGCCGCCGATCCTGACCGTGGGGACGCTCGGGTCGCTCGGCGTGCCGGGCCTGTTCAGCTTCAACTGCCTGCGCGGCGACTGCTGCGCGCGCACGCGGGCCGCGGTCGTGGCGCCGTTCCCCGACGAGGTCGACTTCATCTCGCTGTACTCGCGCAGCGACGAGGTCGTCAACTGGGAGTCGTGCCTGGACCCGGCCGCGATCCAGGTCGAGGTCGACGTCTCCCATGTCGGCATGGGCTACTCCCGTGAGGTGTGGGACGCGGTCGCCGACGAGCTGGGCGGCGATCGTCAGTGGTCGGACGTCTCAAGCACGCCGTAGACCCGGTCGCCACCGTCCGACAGGCCCTGCCCCGGTCAGCTGACCGCGGCCCTGCCCCGGGCCCGGGCAAGCTTCACGCGCGAGGTCTTGTCCAGCGCGACCTTGCGCAGCCTGACCGCGTGCGGCGTCACCTCGACGCACTCGTCGACGCGGACGAACTCCATCGCCTGATCGAGCGACAGCTCGCGCCTGGGGACCAGCCGCACCAGCTCGTCGGCGGTCGACATGCGCATGTTGGTCAGGTGCTTCTCCTTGACCGCGTTGACGTCGAGGTCCTCGGCACGGGCGTTCTCGCCGACGATCATCCCCTCGTAGACCTCGTCGCCGGGTTCGACGAACAGGGTCCCGCGCTCCTGGAGGCTGAACAGGGCGAACGCCGCCACCGC
>Ga0302184_10001920_pt1 | contig 13359 bp, 11 predicted proteins | sample I_Palsa_N3_3_FD_200233 | JGI IMG/M metagenome (GOLD analysis project Ga0302184, IMG submission 200233) | Peat permafrost microbial communities from Stordalen Mire near Abisko, Sweden - I_Palsa_N3_3 | ecosystem: Environmental > Terrestrial > Soil > Palsa > Peat permafrost | place: Sweden...
TCAGGGTCCACCACGTCACGCAGGGCCTCGAGGATGTCCTCCTGCTCGGCCGTGAGCTCGGTGATGAGCTCGCCGGTGAATTCTCCAGCCGCCTCCGGCCCCGTGTCCAGGGTCGCAGCGTCCTGGGTCGCGGTGTCCTGGGTCGTCGTGTTCTCCGTCATCGTCCTGCCTCCATGGCCTTGGCGGTCGCGTCCTTCCAGGCCATCCAGCCCAGCAGCGCGCACTTGATCCGGGCCGGGTATTTGGACACGCCCGCGAACGCCACGGCGTCCTCGAGCACGCCCTCATCGGGTGATCCTTGGCCCTTGGACTGCATGAGCCCGAGGAACGCCTGGCTGATCGTCATCGCCTCGGTCACCGGCTTGCCGATGACCAGGTCGCTCATGACCGACGCGCTGGCCTGGCTGATCGAACAGCCGAGCGCGTCATACGAAATGTCCTCGACCGCCGGCTCGCCATCGACGTCCTTGAGGGTGACCCGCAACGTCACTTCGTCGCCGCAGACCGGGTTGACGTGATGCACTTCGGCGTCGAACGGCTCCCGCAGCCCCTTGTGGTGGGGGTTGCGGTAGTGATCCAGGATGATCTGCTGGTACATCGACTCGAGCTGCATCGCGTCCTCGTAGGAGTTCCCCGGAGGTCCGTCCCCCGGGGTAACACGGTTAACACTGAACGGGGGCCGCCTATTGCCGGGCGCCGAAGAAGCGCTGAGCGTAACGGATGCCGTCGGCCAGCGCGTCGACCTCGGCGTGGCTGTTGTACACGTAGAACGTCGCCCGGGTGCTGGCCTGCACACCGAGGGCCCGGTGCAGCGGCCAGGCGCAGTGGTGGCCGGTGCGGACCGCGACGCCCAGTTCGTCGAGCACCTGGCCCACGTCGTGCGGGTGGACGCCTTCCACCTCGAACGCCACCGCGCCGCCCCGGTCCTTGGTGGTGTCCGGGCCGAGGATGCGCACGCCGTTGATCTCGCGCAGTGTGTCGAGCGCGTACGCGGTCAGCGACTCCTCGTGCGCGGCGACGTTATCCATGCCGAGTCCGGACAGGTAGTCGATGGCGGCACCGAGACCCGCGGCCTCCGCCGCCGGCGGCACACCCGGCTCGAACCGCGCGGGCGGCGGCTGGAACGTCGAGCCTTCCATCCGCACCACCTCGATCATGTCCCCCCCGGCCAGGAACGGCGGAAGCGCCTCAAGCCGGTCCCGCTTCCCGTACAACACGCCGAGTCCGAGCGGGCCCAGCATCTTGTGCCCGGAGAAGGCCAGGAAGTCCACGTCCAGGGCCTTCACGTCTACTGGGTGATGCGGCACCAGCTGCGCACCGTCGGCCAGCACCAGCGCGCCGACCTCGTGCGCCAGCCTGGCGAGCTCGGCGACGGGAGGAATCACGCCGGTTACGTTCGACTGCCCGCTCACCGCGACGATCTTCGTCCGCTCGGTTATCAGCGGCGGGTCCAGGTCGAGCCGCCCGTCGGGCAGCACCTTGAACCAGCGGAGCGTCGCGCCCGTCCGCTCCGCGAGCTGCTGCCACGGCACCAGGTTGGCGTGGTGCTCCATCTCGGTGATGAGGATCTCGTCGCCAGGCTTGATCGACGAGCTCAGCGTGTAGGCGACCAGGTTGATCCCCTCGGTCGCGTTCTTGGTGAACACGATCTCGCCGACGTCCGCGCCGAGGAACGCGGCGACCTTCGCTCGCGCACCCTCGTAGATCTCGGTGGCCTCCTCGCTGAGCAGATGCGCGCCCCGGTGCGCGGCGCCGTTGTGCAGCTCATAGAACGACCGCTCGGCCTCCAGCACCTGGACCGGCTTCTGCGAGGTCGCGCCGGAGTCCAGGTAGATCAGCGGGTTCCCGTTGCGCACCGTTCTGGACAGCGCCGGGAAGTCGGCCCGGATCGCCTCGACGTCGAGGTGCTCCGGGAAGCCGCTCACGCTGGGACCCTTCTGGTGGTCCGCGGGGGTTCCGTGGCGTCGTCCCCATGGGCAAGGGCAGAGAACTTCTCGTAGCCCTCGTTCTCCAGGCGTTCGGCCAGCTCGGGGCCGCCTTCTTCGACGATCCGCCCGCCCACGAAAACGTGCACGAAGTCGGGCTTCACCAGTCGCAGCAGCCGGGGGTAGTGGGTGATCAGCAGGACCGCGTGGCCGGGCTGGCCGCGGAACCGGTTGATGCCGTCGGCCACGACCTTGAGCGCGTCGATGTCCAGGCCGGAGTCGGTCTCGTCGAGGATCGCGACCTTCGGGTTGAGCAACTCGAGCTGCAGGATCTCGTGCCGCTTCTTCTCCCCGCCGGAGAATCCCTCGTTCAGGTTGCGCTCGGCGAAGGCCGGGTCCATGGACAGCGCGGCCATCGCGGCCCGCAGTTCCTTGACGAAGTCACGCAGCTTCGGCGCCTCGCCGCGCACCGCCGTGACCGCGGTCCGCAGGAAGTTCGACACCGTGACCCCGGGTACCTCGACCGGGTACTGCATGGCCAGGAAGAGCCCGGCCCGGGCGCGTGAGTCCACGGGCATGGTCAGCACGTCCTCGCCGTCCAGCGTGACGGTGCCCTTGGTGACCAGGTACTTCGGATGGCCGGCGATCGCGTAGGCCAGGGTCGACTTGCCTGAGCCGTTCGGGCCCATGAGCGCGTGAGTCTCCCCTTCGGCGACGGTCAGGTCCACGCCGCGCAGGATCTCCCGGTGCACGCCGCCTGGGCTTGACGACGGAGCCTCCTCGACGCTGACGTGCAGGTCGCGGATCTCGAGGGTGGCCACTATGACTCCTTAGCTATGGCGACGTAGACCTCGTCGCCGTCAATCTTGACGGGGTAAACGGGCACGGGCTCGGTGGCCGGCATCCCGGTGGGCTGGCCGGTGCGCAGGTCGAAGCAGGACCCGTGCAGCCAGCACTCGACCGTGTGGTCGTAGATCTCGCCCTCGGACAGCGGCACCTCCGCGTGCGAGCACACGTCCCGCAGCGCGAAGACCTCGCCGCCGGCCCGCGCCACGGCGACCGGCTGGCCCGCGACCTCGACGCCGATGACCCCCTCGACGGGGAGGTCGGACAGCGCGCAGGCCCGGGTGTAGATGGGGGTGTTCGTTTCGGTCATCGCACCGCTCCAGAAGGCAGCGACCTGGTCAGCTCTCCCTCGACGGCCTCGGTGATCCGGCCGCGCAGTTCCGGCACCTCGATGGTGTCGATCAGCTGACCGAAGAACCCCCGGATGACGAGCCTGCGGGCCTCGTGGAACGGGATGCCGCGGGCCATCAGGTAGAACAAATGGTGGTCCTCGAGCCGGCCGCTGGCGCTGGCGTGGCCGGCCCCGACGATCTCGCCGGTGAGGATCTCCAGGTTCGGCACCGAGTCGACCCGGGTGCCGTCGGTCAGCACCAGGTTCCGGTTGTACTCGTAGGTGTCCGTGCCGGTGGCCTCCGGCCTGATCAGCACGTCGCCGATCCAGACCGCGTGCGCGTCGGTGCCCTGCAGCGCGCCCTTGTAGGTGACCCTGCTGCGGCAGTACGGCTCATCATGGTCCACGAACAGCCGGTGCTCCAGGTGCTGGCCCGCGTCGGCGAAGTACAGGCCGGTCAGCTCGGCCTCGCCGCCCGGGCCGCCGTAGCGCACCTCGGTGCCGAGCCGGACCACCGATCCGCCGAGGGTGACCGCGGCGTGCCTGAGCCGGGCGTCCCGGCCCAGCGTGGCGTAGTGGTGCGACACGTGCACCGCGTCGTCGGCCCAGTCCTGCAGGCTGACCACCGACAGCGAGGCGCCGTCGCCCACCACCAGCTCGACGTTGTCGGCGTAGGTGGCGCTGCCGCGGTGGTCGAGCACCACCACCGCACGCGAGAACGGCTCGGCCTGCACCAGCACGTGGCCGTAGCCCGGGCCACCGTGGCCGGTCACGGTGACGACCGTGGGCCGGGACGCGTCGGCCTCGGCGGGCACCGTTATCACCGTCGCCTCCTCGAAGGAGGCGTAGGCCAAGGCGCTGACCCGGTCGGCCGGGATGAAGGTGCGGGCGGCGTGAACCACGGACCGTTCGGCCGAAGAGGTCTTCACCTCAGGGGCCGGGTCCACGTCTACTTCCACGGGCGCCGTCGGCGACGGTACCGGCGGAGAATCGGTGTGCAGGCCGCGCAGCCGGCGCAGCGGGGTGAACCGCCACTCCTCCTCGCGCCCGGTGGGCACGCCGAAGTCCGCCGGATCGTAGGACCGGTGCTCGTGCAGCCTCGTCACGGGAGCGGACTCAATCGCTCCCTGCAGTCCAGCTGACATCAGCCGACCGCCCCCTCCATCTGCAGCTCGATCAGCCGGTTCAGCTCGAGCGCGTACTCCATCGGCAGCTCGCGAGCGATCGGCTCGACGAACCCGCGCACGATGGTGGCCATCGCTTCGTCCTCGGTCATGCCGCGGCTCATCAGGTAGAACAGCTGATCCTCGGAAATCTTGGACACGGTGGCCTCGTGGGCCATCTCAACGTCGTCCTCGCGGACATCCACGTACGGGTAGGTGTCGCTGCGGCTCACCGTGTCGACCAGCAGCGCGTCGCACTTGACGTTGGACCTGGAGTGCTCGGCGCCCTCCTGCACGTTGACCAGGCCGCGGTAGGAGGTCCGGCCGCCGGCCCGGGCCACCGACTTGGACACGATGGTCGAGGACGTGTTCGGCGCGCAGTGCACCATCTTGGCCCCGGCGTCCTGGTGCTGGCCCGCTCCCGCGAACGCGACCGAGAGGGTCTCGCCGCGGGCGTGCTCGCCCATCAGGTAGACCGCCGGGTACTTCATCGTCACCTTGGAGCCGATGTTGCCGTCGATCCACTCCATCGTCGCGCCCTGCTGGGCGACGGCCCGCTTGGTGACCAGGTTGTAGACGTTGGCCGACCAGTTCTGGATCGTGGTGTAACGGCAGCGCGCGTCCTTCTTCACGATGATCTCGACCACCGCGGAATGCAGCGAGTCGGACTTGTAAATCGGCGCGGTGCAGCCCTCCACATAATGGACGTATGCGCCTTCGTCGACGATGATCAGGGTCCGCTCGAACTGGCCCATGTTCTCGGTGTTGATCCGGAAATAGGCCTGCAGCGGGATTTCCACCTGCACGCCCTTCGGCACGTAGATGAACGAGCCGCCGGACCATACCGCGGTGTTCAGCGCGGCGAACTTATTGTCGCCCGGCGGGATCACCGTGCCGAAGTACTCGCGGAACAGTTCCGGCTGCTCGCGCAGCGCGGTGTCGGTGTCCAGGAAGATAACGCCCTTTTCCTCGAGGTCTTCCCTGATCTTGTGGTACACGACCTCGGATTCGTACTGGGCCGCCACCCCGGCGATGAGCCGCTGCTTTTCGGCTTCGGGTATGCCGAGCCGGTCGTAGGTGTTCTTGATATCGGCGGGCAGTTCGTCCCAGCTCGCGGCCTGCTTCTCGGTGGAGCGGACGAAGTACTTGATGTTATCGAAGTCGATTTCCGACAGGTCGGCGCCCCAAGTGGGCAGCGGCTTGCGGCCGAAGTACTTCAGGCCCCGCAGGCGCAGGTCGAGCATCCATTCCGGCTCGTTCTTGCGTGCCGAGATGTCGCGGACCACCTCTTCGGACAGGCCGCGGCGCGCGGACGCGCCTGCCACGTCCGAGTCGGCCCAGCCGAACCGGTACGTGCCCAGCCCTTCGAGCTGTTCTTGTGCGGTGGTGGTCATGTCAAGAGCCCTCCGGACCCTGAGGTTATTTCGATAGGTACGCCATGTTCTATAACAGATTTCACTGGGCCGACCTTCCCGGCGCCGGTGACGTGCGTGACGTGCGTGGTGCAGATCCCGTCGCCGTGCGCGATCGTAGCGAGGCGCTGCACCGGCGTGCCGAGCAGCCTGCCGAACGCCTCGGTTTCCGCCTCGCACAGCTGCGGGAATTCGGCCGCCACGTGGGCGACCGGGCAGTGGTGCTGACAGAGCTGCTCGCCCGACGTTCCCCCGACCAGGCCGCCGATCGCGGGCGCCGGGCCGGCGGAGGCGGCGTAGCCGTCCGCGGACAGCGCCTCGGCCAGCGCCTGGACCCGCGTGGCGAGCTCGCCCTGAGCCACCACCGGCGCGTACCGGCGCTCCAGGTCGGCCAGCTGCCTGCGGGCGAACTCCGCGACCGCGTCCGGGCCCGCCGTCTCGGCCAGGAACCGCAGCGCGCCCGTGGCCAGGTCGTCATAGGCGTGCTCGAACGCGCTGCGCCCGGCGTCGGTGATGACGAAGACCTTGGCCGGCCGGCCCCGGCCCCGGTTCCCGTACGTCCTGGCCGTCCTGGTCTCGATGAGGCCTTCGGCCAGCAGGTTGTCCAGGTGCCGCCGGATGGCGGCCGGGGTGAGCCCGAGCCGGCTGCCCAGCGTCGCGGCGGTCGATGGCCCGAGTTCCAGGATCAGCCGCGCGACCTGGCCCTTGGTGGGGCCGTCAGTCGATCGCACGTTTTTCACAACAACATTGTGCCGTAAATAGTCCGCCGGACGCAAACTTTTGGCAACGCCGACGTGACGTAAATCACGCTGCGGTCGGCTTGAGACCCAGGACGCGTTCGGCGTTGCCCCCCGCGATCTTGGCCACCTCGTCCGGGCTGAGCGGCAGCGCGTCGAGCAGGGCGCGGCCGGCCGCGTTGGAGCCGAACGGGTAGTCGACGCTGAACAGCACCCGGTCCACCCCGAGCACCTGCACGGTGCACATGACCGGCGGGAGGCTGAACAGCCCGCTGGTGGTCACCCAGATGTTGCGCGTGAAGTACTCCGACGGCCTCATGGCCAGGCCGTCCACGTGCAGCATCGCGTCGATGCGGGCCAGCATGAAGGGCAGCATCTCGCCGCAGTGCCCGACGATCATCCGCAGCGCGGGATGGCGATCGAAGACCCCGGTGGCGACCATGCGCAGCACGTGCAGGCCGGCCTCGGCGTGCCAGCCCCACGCGCCGGTGGCCAGCCGGGCCGCCACGTCCGGCGGCAGTCCGCTGTATAGCACCTCCCGCAGCGCCGCCGGAGGCGGCGCGGGGTGCAGATACAGCGGGACGTCGAGCCGCTCGAAGCGGTCGAGCAGCGGCTCGTACCTCGGGTCGTCCAGGAACGCCCCGTTGGAGCCGAGGGTGCTGTTGACCAGCGCGCCGACGAGGCCGAGTCCGGTGGCAGCGCGTTCGAGCTCGTCGGCCGCGGCCTGCGGGTCGGCAGTGGGCAGGGTGGCGAAGCCGGCGAACCGGTCCGGATGGGCCCGGACCGCAGCGGCGAGCTGGTCGTTGGCCTCGCGGGCGCGGGCCAGGCCTTCGGCCCCGGCGTGCTCCTGCGCGGCCGGGGCCACGTGGGAGATGACCTGCAGGTCGATACCGTTCGCGTCCATGTCGGCGAGCCGCAGCGGACCGAGGTCGCGCAGCCGGTCGCCGACCTGGGGGCCCCACACGGCGAGCTGGCCGGTGCCCGGCGCCGCCGCGAGCTCTGCCGTCCAGAAGTGCTCTTCCAGCGCAATCGTCCGCACCCGGCTATTGTGTCGCACCGGCTACGGTCGTACCCGGCTACCGTCGGCATGAGGAGTGCGGCACCCGGGGATCGGCGCCTGGTGTGACCCACCGCCGCACCTGCACGTAACCACGTGCCTCAACGGTAGGGCCAGGTCACTCCCGTACCAGTAGGCCGGCCATCGTCCGGGAGGATTTGGGCTTGCGGGAGCCGTTTGTGCACCATAGACCCCACAGCGCACCCCTAAGCCCAAACACTCCCCGATATCTGTTCGATTACCGTTAGACGGCAAGCCTCGTGTGACCTCAGCTCGCGGTGATGCCGGAGAGAGCATTGTTACCTGGCCGGCATTCCAGACAGGCTGCGCCACCGCACCCAGTCTTACAGGGTGATGCCGACCGTGATCCCGGCCACGCCGCTGGGATGCTCGGCGGGACCGCGAACCACCTTGTCGGCCCGGGCCGCGATCCGGAGCGGTTCGGCGATCTGGTCCAGCAGCGCGCGGGCCGCCTCGTCGTGCGGCTGCACGATCAGCTGGCTGAGCCGGGCCGAGTTGCCCAGCCGCAGCCCGCTGCGCAGCACCCGGGTCGCGTCTAGGATCACGGCCAGCTGATCCACCGCCGAACGGTCCGAGGACCAGCGCGGGTCGGCGGCCGGCCAGCGGGTCAGGTGCAGCGAGATCGCGTCCTCATGAGCGCGGTAGAACCGCTGGTACATGTGCTCGGTCAGGAACGGGGCGAACGGCGCGAACAGCCCGAGCAGCACGCGGTAGGACTCCCACAGCGTCCACCGGACACTGTCCTGGTCCGCCCGGTCCTTGATCATCTCGATGTACCGGTCGCAGTAGATCGACCAGAACATCCGGGAGGCGGCCTGGTGGGCCTGCATGTAGTCGTGGGCCTCGAACGCCGCGGTGGCCTCGTCGATGGCGTCGGCCAGATGCGACAGCACCCACCGGTCCACGATGTCCCGCTCCCCCGGCGCGGGCGCCGGCCCGGACAGCTCACCGAGGTGCAGGGATACGAACCGGCCCACGTTCCACAGCTTGACCGTGAACTTCCGGCCGGTCCGCACGTCCTTCTCGTTATAGCGCAGGTCGGTGCCGATGCGGCCGCGGGTGGCCCACAGCCGCAGCGCGTCCGCACCGTACCTGGCCATCACGTCGTCCGGCACATACCGGTTGTAGCCGTCCGGACCTGTCGACTTGTCGAGATCTCGCTTGGACAGCTTCTTGCCCTGCTCGCTCAGCCCCCAGCCCGAGATCAGCGCGGTCCGCCACGGCACCCGGCCGAACAGCAGCTCGGACTGCACCACGGAGTAGAACAGCCAGGTCCGGATGATCTCGAACGCCTGCACCCGCATCGACATCGGGGCCAGCGCGGGGTCGGTCCCGCCGAGCGCCCACCCGTCGTTGATCTGCGGGGTCAGCGAGGAGGTCATCCAGGTGTCCATCACGTCCGGGTCGGCGGCGAGCTCACCGTGACCGCACGACGGGCAGGCTTGGCGGGGCGGCTTGTCGGTGAGCGGGTCGACCGGCAGGTCCTCGAGGCGGGCCAGCACCGGTGCGTCGCACGAGGCGCAGAACCAGACCGGGAACGGCACCCCATACCGCCGCTGCCGGGTGATGTTCCAGTCCCACTTGAGCCCGTCGATCCAGTCTTCGAGCCGGCGCCGCATGAACGGCGGGACCCATTCCAGCTCGGCCGCCCGGGCCCGGAACCGGTCGGCGTTCTCCCGCACCGCGATGAACCACTGCGGCCTGATCTGGAACTCGACCGGAGTCTGGCACCGCTCGTGCACCCCGACCACCTGGCGCACCGGCACACTGGACACCAGCAGCCCGGCCTCGTCGAGCGCCCGCACGACGGCCGCACGCCCCTGGGTCACCGTCAACCCGGCGAACGGTCCCGCCAGCTCGCCCAAGCGCCCGTCTGGTCCCACCACCAGCCGCAAGGCCAGGTGGTCACGCCGCCACCGCAGTACGTCCTCGCTGTCCCCGAACGTGCACACCATCATCAGCCCGGTCCCGTATTCCGGGTCCACGTCCTGGTCGGTCAGAACCGGCACCTCGTAGCCGAACAGCGGCACCCGCGCCGTGCTGAGTCCTTGGTAGCGGTCGTCGGCGGGATGGTGGTACAGCGCCACACAGGCCGGCAGCAGTTCGGGCCGGGTCGTCGCGATCTGCAGGTCCCGCTCGCCGCCGAACCTGATCGTGTGCAGCCGGCTGGTCCGCTCTAGGTCCTCCACGTCCGCCTGGGCCAGCGAGGTCTGGTCCTCCGGGCACCACAGGATCGGGTCCTGCGCCCGCCGCAGGTAGCCCGCCTCGTGCAGCGTGACAAAGCTGGTCTGGGCGGTCCGCTGGCAGCGGGCATCGATGGTGGAGTAGCGCAGCGACCAGTCGAGCGACAGGCCCAGCCGCCGCCACAGGTCCTCATACCGTTCGGCCGTGCGCTGGGTCTCGGCCAGGCACAGCGCGACGAACTCGGCTCGCGGCATGTCGACCGCGCGCACCCCGTAGGCTTGCTCCACGTACCGTTCGGTGGGCAGCCCGTTGTCGTCGAACCCGATCGGGTAGAACACCCGCTCGCCCCGCATCCGCCGGTAGCGCACGATGAAGTCGGGCTGCGAGTAGCTCATCGCGTGGCCGACGTGCAGGTGCGCCGCCGATACGTACGGCGGCGGCGTATCTACACTGAAGACCGGCCCGTGTCCGTCACGCTCGTACCGGTAGACGTCGTGTGTCTCCCACAGCGCGCGGGCAGCCGCCTCGACGGCTTGGTGGTCGTACTGGCCGGGTTCCATAGGTAGGGAAGGTATCTGTTTCGGAACGTGCTGCTTAAATATTTTTGGCCGAACGGCCGTGGTTCTCCCCTCCGATGACCTGACGAGCGAACCGCGGGACGGCCGGATGAGTCTTAGGAGTCGGTGCCGTGAATTCTTTGCGGGTACCGCATGCCGCAGCTAGGTGCCGGGGAATGAACATGGTACGAACGAACCAACCGACCCCCCGAGAAGGCCCAGGAAGATAGAGACAAGCGCCACCATGCCCGCCCCGCGCCCCGACATCGCCGACCTGCTCGAGGTGGATGTTCCGCCCGACGTCAAGGTGATCACGGTCAGCGACTTGCACCTGCCCCCGGTCCGGACGGACGTATCCGGGCGGTCCTGCGAGATGCTGGCGCGCCACCTCGCCGAGGAGCCGGGGATGCCCACCGTGGTCCTGGCCGGGGACGTGATCGAGCTGCTCGGCTCCCCCGGGTCGACGGCCACCGACATCCTGCGCCCGCACGAGGACTTGTGCGCGGCGCTGCTCGGCGTGACCGCGCGCGGCGGGCAGGTCATCTACACCATCGGCAACCACGACAGCGACCTGGCCTGGGACGTCAAGGCGGCGGACGCGGTACGGGAGATGACCGGGGCCCGGCTGTGCCTGGCCGCGGACCTGATCCTGGCTGACGGCCGGAAGATCCGGGTGGAGCACGGGCATCAGCTCGACCCGTACAACTGCTTCTGCGATGCGCGCAATCCGCTGGATACCCCGGTGGGTCACCATATCGTCCGCGAGGTCATCCCCCGGATCGAGTTCCTCGGCCGCGGCTGGGTCGACGGCGCGCACGAGATGGCGGACCCGACCGACTTCCCGTCCTTCATCGGCTCCCGGCTCGTCTACCGCAAGCTGGGCCGCCACTTGTGGTGGCTGATCGCGATCCCGCTGGTGATCCTGGTCCTGGTCCGGATACCCGAGTTCACCGCGTTCAGGTCCCGGTACCCAGATACGGACGTATGGGTACACCGGGCCGAGATTCTCGGCTACGGCGCGATAGCAGACCTGATCGTGATCGCCGCCCTGGTCGCCATCTTGGCCCGGCGCGCGTGGGTGTCGATCAGCGCGCTGGCCCTCGACAAGCGGGGCTACGGGCAGAACCAGGCCGCCCGCCAGCGGGCCGCCGACCTGGTCGCCGACGGTTACCACGGGTTCATCTCCGGGCACACCCACCATCCGGAGCTGGCCGCTTCAGCTGATGGCTTCTACGCCAACTCCGGCTCGTGCACCTCGGTCGTAGAGGGCATCGGCGGGAAGTTCGGCCTTCCTCCGGCTTACGTCCGCAACCAGCAGATCTGCTGGGTGGAGGTGACCGCAGGCCAGGCCGAGCTGGTGTTGGCCCGGGTTCAGCTGCCCGGCGCGACCAGGATGGAGCGGTTCGTCGCCCACGGCCGCGACCCGCACTCCGACGTGCCGGCCCGGGTCGCGACCTGGCCGGCCGGACCCGACTGGCCGCCCCCAGACAAACGCGCCGCCGACGGCGGCCAGCCGAGCAAGGCCGACCAGACGAAGGCTCTGCCCGTTTCCGGCCGACCCGGCCCGCCCGGGTAGCTCCTACCTGATCCGCGTCGAGCTGAGGCCCTGATCCGCGTCGCGGCTAGGCGCGCTCGGCGGCCCGGGCTTCCTCGATGGTGAGTTCCGCGGCGGGGTCGGCTTCCAGCCGCTCGTCCGGGATAGGCTCGCCGCTGCGGATCGACCGGCCGTAGGTGCCGTCGTCCAGCCGGTGCAGCGCCCGGTCGATGGCGTCCAGCCGGTCGCGCAGGCTCTCCGCGATGGCGTCGTCCTCGCCTTCCTCGGTAAGCGCCAAAGCGGCGTCCTCTTCGTCTTCCGCCTCGCTCTCCACCTCCGCCACCCGGTCGGCCTGGCCGGCGGCCTCGGTCCCCTTGAGCAGGCTGCGTACCTCGTCCTGTTCGGCGATGAGCAGGCTGCGGGCCCGGTCCTGGTCCATCTGGCCGTCCTCCCTAATGCGTGTGGGACACATGCGCGTCCATGTGGTCGTGGCTGTCGGGCGAGCCGCCCATCATCCGCAGCATAGCGACCCCGCCGGTGCGGACGAATCGAATGAGCAGCGCGGCGGCGAGGATCAGGAAGACGATGTTCAGCCAGCTGGTGTAGTCCCAGGAGACTCCCTGGTCGGGGATCTTAGCCCGGGCCGGGTTCGGGATCAGGCCCAGCCCGCCGAAGATCAGCTCGACCACGTAGCCGGCCGCCGCCATGGCAGCGTAGAACGTGCCGAGCAGGAACAGTGCCATCCGGGCGCCGTAGTACTTCCGGTAGATGTTCAGGATCGGCGCGATGATGAGGTCGGCGAAGATGAAGGCGACCACGCCGCCGAAGCTGATGCCGCCCTTCCACAGCACCACGGCCAGCGGCACGTTCCCGATCGAGCACACGAACGAGATAATGGCCACGCCGGGTCCGATCAGCGGTCCCCAGATCTTCGCGGCCAGCGGGTGGCCCGCGAAGAAGAACACCCGCCAGAAGCGGTCTGGCACCCAGGCGGCGATCGCCCCGGCGGCGAACAGGCCGATAATAAGGTCCCTGAGGATCGCGGCCCACTCCATCACGAACACGTGCGCGACCGCGGTGTAGCCCTCGCGTGAGAACAGGCGGCTCGCGAACGAGCCCGGCCGCTGGACGGACATGTCCATCGCGGCGTGGCCCTCCATCAGGCCGGTCAGGCCGCGGTCAGCCTGCGCGCGGGCCTCGCCCAGCAGCCGTTGCCGTAGCAGCAGCCGAAACAGCACGGCGATCAGCACGATCATGATCGGGCCGCCGACGAACTCGGCCAGGGTGAACTGCCAGCCCATGAGCAGGGCCAGGATTACCCCGAGCTCGATCACCAGGTTGGTCGAGGCGATCTCGAACGCCATCGCCGCGGTGAAGCTGGCCCCCTTACGGAACAGCGAGCGCGCCAGCGCGACCGCCGCGTACGAGCACGACGATGACGCCGCCCCGAACGCGGCCGCCAGCACGAGCGTCCGCGGCCGGTCATCGCCGAGCAGGCGGATGATCGTGGACTTCCTGACCAGGGCCTGGATCATCGCCGACAGCCCGAACCCGAGGATCAGCGCCCAGGTGATCTCCCACGTCATCGACCC
>Ga0302184_10001927_pt1 | contig 13343 bp, 12 predicted proteins | sample I_Palsa_N3_3_FD_200233 | JGI IMG/M metagenome (GOLD analysis project Ga0302184, IMG submission 200233) | Peat permafrost microbial communities from Stordalen Mire near Abisko, Sweden - I_Palsa_N3_3 | ecosystem: Environmental > Terrestrial > Soil > Palsa > Peat permafrost | place: Sweden...
GGCCTGGCCCCCAAAGGGCCGCGCCGGCCCTTCTGTCATCTCGCCTGCACGCAAAGCGCGAAGCTCAGAGATTCGAGGGCCCTCCCGGGAACGGCACCGCGCCGTCCACCACTACCGAAGGTACCCGCGATCGTGTTACGGCAAAAGCACCGCCACGTTACTAACCGACAATCGCCTGCTTAACGTGCGGTAACGGACTGAATTCCGAGCTTGGCGGCGGATCGGGTCCGATGTGCTCGGGCCAGGCTCCGTTCGGCGGCCGGGCGGGCTTGAAGGGTTGCGGGGGCAGACGGAATGCCCGTTCAGGATCCGAATCTCCTATTCCGGGCGGCATACGACCGAAGAGCCCGGAGGAAATCGACCTTGCGGAAAGCCGGCCAGTAGGCATCGCAGAAGTAAAACTCCGAATGGGTGCTCTGCCAGAGCAGGAAACCGCCGAGCCGCTGCTCGCCTGAGGTGCGGATGACGAGGTCGGGATCCGGCTGGCCCGCCGTGTAGAGGTGCTCGGCGATGTGCTCGACGTCGAGGACCTCGGCCAGTTCCTCGATCGTGGTTCCCCTGGTCGCGTGGTCCTGCAGCAGCGAACGCACCGCGTCGGCGATCTCGCGCCGGCCGCCGTAGCCGACCGCCACGTTGACCAGCAGGCCGGGATAGTGGGCGGTCGCGGCGGCCGCGTCCTTCAGGACCCGGACCGTATCGCCGGGGAGCAGGTCGAGCGCGCCGACCGGGTTGACGTGCCAGTGCTCGGCGACCAGGCCCTGCACGGTGTCTTCGATGATCTTCAGCAGCGGCACCAGCTCGGTCGCGGACCGGGTCAGGTTGTCGGTCGAAAGCAGCCACAGGGTGACGACCTCGACACCGGTCTCCCGGCACCAGTCGAGCAGCTCGAAGATCTTGTCCGCGCCCTTGCGGTGGCCGCTGCTGACGTCGCGGAACCCGGCTGACTTGGCCCAGCGCCGGTTCCCGTCGCACATCACGCCGACGTGGCGCGGCATGGCGTCCGGCGACAGGGAATCCAAGAGCCTGCGCTCGTACAGCCGGTAGCCGAGGTCACGAAGTCCCATGCTGCGGCCTTCCTCATCACCGTGATGATCACCCAAACGTATCCAAGGAATGGAACGCTTCGGTCGGTGAGTGAGGTTCCGAGCAGGCCTGGCGCGCATCGGCGGAGCGACGCGGGGAGCTCGTCCCCGCCCGGGACAGGGGCTCAGGGACTCCCGCGCTCCCCCGGCGTCCCGCCCCGATCCCCGGGGAGCAGGGAATCGTTATCCTCTTGAGACCTGGTTCTCGCGGTTCAGGCGCGGCCCGGCCCCTGATCCCGTACTTCCTCGACATTCTTGAGGGCCGAACGCAGCCGCGCCAGCCAGGCATCGGCGTTCTCGCCGGTCAGCCGCACGCACCAGGCCAGCGCGTCGCTGCGGCTGCGGGCCACGCCCGCCCGGACCAGCGTGTCGAGCACCTGGCGCTCAGGCTGGCGCAGCCTGGTCATGACCGGAACCGACAAGGTGGTGAACAGTTCCTCCGTGCCCGCGCAGGTAACGCCCCAGGAGACCTTGCGCCGGAACTTGTGCTCGGCTTCGCGCGCGATCTCGATCCGGCGGCCCCTGGTCTCCTCGCGGAACCGGCGGATCCGGCCCTCGGCGGCGGCGGCGCGCTCGGCGTCCGACGCTCCGGCCGGGTCCGGGGCGGCCAGGGCCCCGACGACGGTGATCTCCTCGCGGTCGAGGAGAATGTCGGGCGCGGCGGTAAACCAGTCACCGGGCAGCCGGCCGGTGAACCAGCCGCGCACCTCGTCGGCCCGGCTGGACCGCCCGCTGTGGCCGGTCTCGTCGCTGGCGTTCGTCTCGTCGGTGGCGTTCGTCTCGTCGGTGGCGTTCGTCTCGTCGGTGGCGTTCGTCTCGCTGGCGTTCTCGTTGGCGTTCGTCTCGTTGGCTGGGCTGGGTTCTGCTTGCTCTGTACTCATGTAATTATGATTACATCCCTGATCGGACGGGGTCAATCATCTGGTGTCCGCCTAGGGCGAAGCGGCCGGCCGGTGGCATCGCGTTGACCGCGTGGCACCGCTGGGCTCCGGCGGCTGGCGCTGCTCAGCTTTCTCCCGGCTGGCTGGGTCCTTGGCTGTACCTCTGCTTTTGAGGTGCCCGCTAAGCACCGTTTTTCGTGATTGTGGATCGCCACCGTCTTCTGAAGACGGTGGCGATCCACAATGATTTACAAGCCTTCGGATCAGGCGAGGCCGGCGGCTACTTCGGCGGCGAGGCGGGGGTCGACGCGGATGGCGCCGGCGAACTGGGAGCTGAAGTCGGCCGGAACCACCTGGACATCCATGCCGGGCTGGGGCGCCTGAATCATCCACCCGTTGCCCAGGTAGATGGCGACATGGGAGATGTAGCCAGGGTCGGTGGGGTCGGTGTGGTAAAAGAGCAGGTCACCGGGCTCGAGCTGGTCCACGGGCACGGCCTGGCCGGTCCTGGCCTGGTCCGCGGCCACCCGGGGCATGCTGACGCCGGCCTGGGCGAATGACCACTGGACGAGACCTGAGCAGTCGAATGACACCGGGCCGGCGGCGCCCCACACATACGGAAGGCCTTTCCTGCTCTCGGCGGCGCGCAGCGCGGTGGTCAGCTGTGTCGCCGTCATACCGGCACCGTCGACCGCGGCGGGTACCACTCCGGCGGAGGTCCCGGCCACCAGCGTCACCAGGGGCTCCACCCCGGCACCTGACGGCAAGATCTTCTTGATCCGGGCCGCCAGCGACGTCACGTCCGCCGGCGAGGCGCTGATGACGATGGCGTTCGCGGCGGGCACCCCGAGCGACCTGGCGGTCGAGTCCGAGACGACGGCGTCGACCCCGCCGATGCCGACCGTTCCGAACGCGACCACCGGCAGTCGCTGCTGTGTGCGGCCCGCGGCGGTCACCGTGCCGCCCAGCGAGAGCCGGTCCAGGGTGCCCATGGTGTAGGACACCGCGACGCCGCCGTTGGCTACCCCTTGCCACAGTGGGCTGGAGATCGCCATGGCCCGGGCGGCGTAGCCGCGGAAGGTGGACGGGTTCACGCCGAGCACGGCGGTATAGACCCCGTTGATCTTGATCTTGGCCGCTTCGAGCGGCTCGGCGCTGGTGACCGCGGGCAGCCGCGCCACCGTGGCCAGGACCTGTCCCGAGAGCGAGAACGGCGCGACCACCAGCAGGTCCGCCTGACGCAGGCCGTGCAGCGGGGCGACGCGCGCCGACTTGGTGCTCGCCGACTTGGTGCTCGCCGCGGCCGAAGCGCTGGCTACCGGCACCGCCATCGGCTTGCCGCGGCCGTCAGTGTTCCCGCCGAGCAGCGGCACTATCGGCCCGCGGCTTATCGTCGGAGCGGACCTGGAGTTCGCGATAGCGGCGTTCCGCCCGTTCACCCCGGCGGGCTTGGTCCCCGCCGAGGCCAGCACCACACCCACCACGGCCCCGAGCACCGCCAGCACGCTGATCACCACAGGTACCAGGCGCTTACGGGCCCGGGTTCCCTCCGGACCCCCACCCATGAGCCGCCGCCTGATACGGCGTCCGGCGTCCCCCAGAGAATGCATCTCTTGCACCCTATGTCCCGAGAAGGCTCCCGCACTATGTCCCGAGAAGGTTCCGCACGATGTCGCGGTAAGGCCGGCCCGGTCACCAGGCGAGCCACGAGTACTGTCCGCTCGACAGTCCAGGCAACCGCACCGCCGTCTTGGTCCGGGTGGCCGGGTTGATCAGGTAGGCGGTCGACGCTGGGGTGGGTGCTGTAGCAGAGCTGGGCATGTCATACATCCAGGCGAACAGCATGCCGCCGATCGGCAGCAGGGCTGGCTCACCGCCAGTCCAGGTCGCTATCGTGACCGGCGCGCCCTGGCGGCTGGCGCTGTACGCGGTCAGCGTGGTCGGAAGCTTGGCGCCGAGGGAAGGAAGGATCGGCCGCGTCACGACATAGACCCAGTTACCGTCCGGGCTGATCGCCATCGAGAACATGTACAAGAATTTTCTGGGGTAGTCGTAGCTGCCGACCGTCTTGGCCTTGGTCAGGAGGGAGCCCGGCGCCGAGCCGGTGGCCAGCACCATGGCCGCGAAGTGGCTGCCGGGGCCGTTGTACTGGGTAATGAACGCGATCTTGTTCCCGGCGCTGGTCACCGAGACGTTCCCGATGAAGGCTTCGCTATCGGAAACACTCCACTGCTTCACCTGGTTCCCGATCACCACGCCGACGACAAAGGCCCCGCTGGAGCGCTCTCCCGAGAAGGCGATGACGCCGCCGTCCGCGTCGGCCGCCAGCGAGCCGAGTTGGACGGGCAGCGACCCGACGGCCAGCGGGGTTAGGTGCGTGACCGCGCCGCGCGCCGACAGCGTGAGCGTATAGAGCCGGAAGGCGCTCACGTTGGCGCGGGTGTTGGGTGCGGTGGCCACGATGAACTTCCGCGCGTTCGCGGTGGCGGTGACGTCGCCCCACGCGGTGCCCTGCGGTGGGGCGAGCGTGCTGTCCACGTGCCCGGCGGGCGTCCTGACCAGCAGGCTGGTGCCGGTACCCGCGCGGGTCACGATGACCTGGAACGGCGGGTCGTGCGCGAGGGCGGATGCACTGATCCCCGGCTTCCCGGCCGCGCCGGCCGAGCCGGCCGAGCCGGTCAGCAGGCGCGGCAGAGTCAAGCTGGCGCCGATGACAGCGAGCACGGCCACGGCCGCTGCCACCGGGATGAGCGCGTTCAGCCGGCGTGGACGCCGGGCCGATCCGGTGCCGGCCCCCGGCGTGGTCCGCCGCAGGGTCTGCGGCTGTACCGTCCGGCCGGCCGCCTGGTAGGCGTCGCGGACCCGGTCTTCCAGGTCACTGGGCAGCGAGGTGTTCATTGGTCCTCCCGAAGGCGGCGGGCGAGCGCGGCCAGGGCGCGGGAACTGGCCGAGGCGACCGTGCCGCGGCTGACCCGCATGATGGCGGCGACGTCACGTTCGCTGAGGTCGAGGTAGTACTTCAGCGCGAGCACCTCACGCTGGCGCTGTGGCAGCGTGGCGATCGCGGCCAGGACGGCGCGGCGGTCCTCGCCGTCCATGACCGCGGCCTCCGCCGACCAGACCGGCGGGTCATGCTGCACCCGCAGCAGCCGGGCCCGGCCACGGCTCCGGTGCACCGAACGGGCGCCGTTCACCACCGCCGTACGCAGGTACCCGAGCACGGCGTCCGGGTCGCGGACCTTATCCCACGCCCGGTACAAACCGAGGAACGCGTCCTTGAACCACGTCCTCGGCGGTGGACTGGTCGCCGACCAGCATGAGCGCGAACCGTACCAGGTCCACGGCGTGGAGCCGGAACAGCTCGTCGACAGCTGTCCTGGCCGTGGCGGCCAAGGGATCGGGCTGTGACCCCGTGCCAGCCCGATATGTAGGGACCCTCATATCTATAGGACGCCGGCTGCCCGGGGAATGTTGATCGCCGCCGCCGGCTAGCTTCGTGCTGCACCTCGCAGAGCCCCGCCATCGGGCACAGCACGCTAGGACGGAACCGCGAGCACCTTCCTGAGCTGCTCCGGCGTGGTGACCGGGGCCAGGCAGGTGAACTGGCGGCAGACATAGGCGGCGGGCTCTCCGTTGACCAGGACCCGGCCGGCGAGTAGCGGCACGGCGGCCTCCGTTCCGTCGCCGAGCGCGAGTACCGCGCCGGGCGTGGCCGCGTGCAACGCCGTCTCGTGCAGGGCCCGGGTTCGCTCATCGGCGGGGCGGCCCACGACGGCGATCTCGGCCGGCCCGGCCAGCCAGGCTTCGGCGACCGCTAGGCCCATGCCGGCCGCGCGCGGGTACCGGGCCGCGATGGCGGGCAGCACGCCGAGCGCGGCCGCCGCGGCTTCGCGGTGCCGGGCCGAGCCTGCGAGCGCGGAGTACCTGAGCAGCGCGCCTGCCACGGCGAACGCGCCGGACGGCGTGGCGTTGTCGGCGGGATCGGCCGGGCGGAAGATCATCGGCTCGCCGTCGGCCGCGGTGTCGTAGAAGCCGCCCGCGCCGTCGCCGAAGGCGGCGAGCGCGACCTCGAGCAGCTCGCCGGCCAGGGTCATCCAGCGCGCCTGTCCGGTCACCCCGGACAGCGTGAGGAATCCCTCGGCCACGCACGCGTAGTCCTCAAGCACGCCCGGCGTGCTTCCGGTGGTTCCGGCCGAGGGGGTGGGCCCATCCCCCACGGCAGCGCCGCCGGGGGCAGCGCCGCCGGGGGCAGCGCTCCCGGCGATGCCGTCTCGTGAGGTGCGGATGAGCCTTCCGTCCGCGAGGTGGACCGCGGCCAGCAGGGCGGCGGCGTCGCGCGCGGCCGCGATGAAGTCGGGCCGCCCGAGCAGCAGCCCGCTTTCGGCGAAGGCGGAGATGGCCAGCCCGTTCCACGCGGCTACCACCTTGTCATCGCGGGCCGGCCGGACCCGGCTGGCCCGGGCGGTCAGCAGCGCGCTCCTGATGCGGTCAAGACGGCCGGTGTCCTCGGGGTCGGCACGCCGCTGCAGCACCGAGGCGCCGCGCTCGAACGTGCCGGTCTCGGTGACGCCGAACACCCGGGCCGCGAACTCGCCATCATCGGATCCGAGCACGGCGCGCAGCTCGGCGGGACGCCAGACGTAGAACTTTCCTTCTTCGCCCTCGCTGTCGGCGTCCAGGGACGCCGCGAATCCGCCTTCGCCGGTCCGCAGCTCGCGCAGCATCCAGTCGCACGTCTCTTCGGCCACCCGCCGGGCCAGCTCCGATCCGGTGCGGCGCCACAGGTTCAGGTACACGCGAGCGAGCAGCGCGTTGTCGTAGAGCATCTTCTCGAAGTGCGGCACCACCCAGCTGGCGTCGACCGAATACCGCGCGAACCCGCCGCCCAGCTGGTCGTACATGCCACCGCGGGCCATCGCCTCGCAGCTGCCGTCGGCCATCCGCAGCGCGTCGGGCGATCCGGTCCGCTGGTGGTTACGCAGCAGGAACTCCAGCACCATCGACGGCGGGAACTTCGGCGCCCCGCCGAACCCGCCCCGGGCACCGTCGTATTCGCGGTCGAGCGCCGCCACCGCCGCGTCCGCGACCTCGCGGAACCGCGCGCCGGTCGGATCGTCACCCAACCCGTCGCCGAACGCGTCGCCAGCCAGCCTCAGGTCGGCGCCGCCGGGCCCGCCGTCACGCAGCGCACGGGCAGTGGCCGAGGCGTTCTCGGCCAGCGCGGCGACGATCTGCTTCGCCCGGTCCGTCACGTCTTCGCGGTGATCTCGCCAGGCGCGCGAGATGTTCAGGACCAGCTGCCTGAAATGATCCCGCGGAAGGTAGGTGCCGCAGAAGAACGGCTCCCGGTCCGGTGTCATGAAGACCGTCATCGGCCAGCCGCCCTGGCCGATCATCGCCTGCGTCGCGGTCATGTAGACGGCGTCGACGTCGGGCCGTTCCTCCCGGTCCACCTTGACCGCGACCACGTGCTCATTGACCAGCGCCGCGGTCTGCGGGTCCTCGAACGATTCGTGGGCCATGACGTGGCACCAGTGGCAGGCGGCGTAGCCCACCGAGAGCAGTACGGGAACGTCACGCCGGGCCGCCTCGGCGAAGGCCTGGCCGGACCACGGCCACCAGTCCACCGGGTTGTCCGCATGCTGCAGCAAATAGGGACTTGTCGAATTCCGCAGCCGGTTCATGGTCTTAAGTTACGTCCTGGCCGGGGTATGGCTCAGGCCGCAGGGGAGAGGCTACGGGTGGCTAGGCGGCGGCGAGCTGCGGCGTAGGCGCGGGAGAAGAGGTAGAAGGCGGCGCCTAGGGCGCCGACGAAGAAGCCGAGGGGCCAGTTGGACTGGTAGGAGACGGCGATGCCGATCCAGACGGTGATCAGGGCGATGGCCACGGAAAGGGTCATCGCGAGGATGGGCCGGGCCGTCAGCGATCTGGCCGCGGCGGCGGGGCCGATCATCAGGCTGAACATCAGCAGGGCGCCCACTACGGGCACGGTCATGCTGGTGGCCAGGGCCATCACGAGCAGGAACGCTAGTTCCATCCGGCGAGTGGAGATCCCGCGCGCCTCGGCGACCTCGGGCATCGCCGAGGACAGCATCAGCGGGCGGAACATGACGATGATCGCGACGATCGAGGTCGCGCCGAGCACCACGATGGGCAGAACCTCGCCCGCGGCGACGCCGAACACCTCGCCGAACAGCAGGGAGTACGCTTCCTGCGCGTATTCCGTGCTCCAGCTGACGAACAGCGCGCCGATGCCCAGCATCATCACGAACGTCAGCGCGGTGGCCACATCGGGCCGGGAGCGCCGGCTCAGCCCAGCGATGCCGAGCGCGCCCGCCACCGAGAACACCGCCAGGCCCACGAAGGCGTTCAGCCCGAGCAGGCTGGCCCCGGCCGCGCCGGCGAAGGCCCCGTTGGGTATCGCGTGAGCCGCGAACGTGGACCCGCGCAGCACCGCGAAGAAACCCGTCACCCCGGCGATCACCGCGACCGCCGTCGCCGCGATCCAGGTGTTCAGCATCAGGCCGGAGAACATACCTGCTCCGTATCGGGAGCTTCCCGCGCCACGTCCTGGCGGTCCCGCCGCGGGCGCAGGTAGGTGACCAGGTAGCAGCCGACGATCAGGGTCACCACGAAGAAGCTGACCGGCCAGCCGCGCCGGGCGGGCGGCCAGTAAAAGCTGTCGTAGGCGAGCACGATGCCGAGCCAGGTGGCCGCCACGCCGATACCGGCCGCCGCGGCCATGGCCCGGACCGGCCCCTTCGCGACGCTCAGCGCGGTCGCGGCGGGCCCGATCAGCAGCGCGGTGCTCAGCACCGCGCCGATGATCACGGCGGAAAGCGCCACCGACACGGCGAGCGCCATCAGGTAGGCCGCCCCCACCGCCCGCACCGGCACGCCGCGGGCCGCCGCGATGTCCGGGCTCAGCGAGCTCAGCAGCAGCACCCGGGCCAGCACCACGACCGTGGCCAGCGCGAGCAGCGCCGAGGTGATCAAGATGGGGACCGTGGAGGAGGTGATGACGAACATGGAGCCGAACAGAAGCGTGAACGAAGCGCCGGTCGTCGAGCTGTACTGGGTGCCGAGGTACAGGAAGAGCGCGGCCAGGCCGAGGCCGGCGCCGAGCACCACGCCGGTGGCCACGTCCCGGCCCCGGCGGCGCTGGATGCCGATCAGCTCCATGATCGCGGCCGCGCCCGCGCCGAACGCGAGGTAGCCCCAGAACTGGTTGACGCCGATCAGGAAGGCGCCCGAACCCCCGGTGGTGCCGATGTCGGCGAGAGCATGGCCGGCGAACGACTGACCGCGGGTCACCGTGAACACGCCCACCACCGCCGAGGTGATGGCGATGACGGTCCCGACGGCCAGGGCGACGTGCACCGGGCCGCTGCCGAAAAACCCCGGCTCGAAAATGTACCTGAGCACCGTCACCTCACGACGCTTGCGCCCTCGGCGGGGGCCTGCTCGTCGTCGATCCCTTCGACCTCTTCGCTTCCGGTCGGGCCCTGCGGCGCCGCCACCACCAGGATCCGCCCGTGCACCCGGATCACGTCGACGTGCTGCCCGTAGAGGCGGGACAGGACCTCGGGCTGGACGACCTCGTCGGTGCGGCCGACCGCCACCCGGCCTGCGGCCACGTAGACGATCCGGTCCATCACCGGCATCAGCGGGTTCATGTCGTGCGCCGAGAGCAGCACCGCGATCCCCTCGGCCCGGGCCAGCCGGGCCAGCACCGAAACGATGCCCTGCTCGCTGGAGATGTCGAGGTTGGCCAGCGGCTCGTCGAGCAGCAGCAGCCGCGGCCGGCTGATCAGGGCGTGCGCGATCATGACCCGTTGCTGCTCGCCGCCGGAGAGCTCGCCGACCCGCGCGTCGGCGTAACGCTGCGCGCCGACCGCGGTCAGCATGTCGTCGACAAGCTCGCGGCGGGCCCGGGACGGCAGCCGGATGCCGAACTTATGCCCGTCCACCCCGAGGGACACCACGTCCCTGACTCGCAGCGGCATGTCCGGCTCGATGGACAGCTTCTGCGGCACGTACCCGATCGAGGCGTCGCGGGCGGCCCGCGGCGCGCCGTCGATGAGCACCGAGCCCCGGGTGACGGGCTGCAGGCCCAGGATGACCCTGAGCAGAGTGGTCTTACCCGCGCCGTTCGGCCCGATGAGGCCGGTGAACTCGCCGGCCTTGATGATGAACGAGACGTCGTTGAGGATTTCCCGGCCGCCCAGCCGGACCCCGACCCCGTCCAGCCGGAGCAGGCTGGCGCTCACAGGTGCTCGCTCGAGACTTTGCCGGCCACGGCGTTGCGCAGGTCCTGCACTTCGGCCAGCATCCACGACTGGTAGTCATACCCGGGTTCCGGCATCGTCTCGTACACGCCCACCACCGGGATGCCGTTCGCCTGGGCCAGGGAGATGAACGATTCGGTCAGCGAATCCGTCACCTGCTGATTGTAGAGAAAGACTTTCACCTCGTGCTGCGTGAACAGGCTCCGCTGCGTCGCCACGTCCTGGGCGGACGGATCGGTGCCGTTCATGATGTCGGCCTGGAAGGCCCACGGGGTCAGGTTGTCGGCGCCGGCCGCCTGGAGCATGTAGTCCGCCACCGGCTCGGTGGTCGCCACCGGGGTGCCGGCGTACTTCGCCTTGAACGCGGCGATCGCGTTGTTCCAGGCGCTCAGCGAGCTGACGAAGGCGGCCGCCTGGGCCTTGAAGAACGAGCCGTGGGCCGGCTGCAGCGCGGCCAGATCGGCGGCGATGGCGTTCGCCACGGCCGGCATCGTGCTCGGCTGGTACCACAGGTGCGGGTTCGGGGTGCTGTCCGGCAGGCCGAGCAGGTTCTGCACCACGATGAGCTTGCGTGCGGAACTCGGGACCGCGTTCTCGATCGTGTTCATGAACGTGTCGTAGCCGACGCCGTTCTGCACCACGAGCTGGGCCGAGCTCACCAGCCGGGCGACCGACGCACTAGCCTCGAAGGTGTGCGGGTCCGTGTTCGGGTTGCTCATGATCGCGCTGACCTGGACGTATTTCCCGCCGACCTGCTGGATGACGTTGGCGTATTCGTTCTCCGCGCCGACCGCGACGATCTTGCCGCCCGGGTCGGACGCACCGGCCGCGGCAATCGAGCAGCCACTGGCCAGCAGCACCGCGCCGAGCGGCACGGCGACAGCCAAGGTCAGGTAGCGGCTACGCATGACTGGTACTCCTCGGTGGGGTCGGAGGCTTCGTCTCGGCCTTAATGATAATGATTCCCAATTCCGTCTGCAACACGGACGGCGGACCTGGCCGGCACGGGCAGAGGCACGGGCAGAGGCACGGGCAGAGGCACGGGCAGAGGCACGGGCAGAGGCACGGGCAGAGGCACGGGCAGAGGTAGAACGAGAGGCACGGGCGGAGGCATAAGCGCCGGGTCGCGTCCGTTGGCCGGAACGCCGCCGACGATGTACCGTGCGATTGTGAGTACGCCGCAGCCCGAACAGGACGTGCGGGACCGGGCCACCCCAGTCCCCGCCCGCGGTACCCGGGTGCGCGGGACCAGGCAGGCGCATGCGCTGGCCGTCGCGCTCGAGAGCCTGCCCGGCTTCTGCAGCGCCCAGGAGATTCACGCTGAGCTGCGGCGCAAGGGCGAGCACGTCGGACTCGCCACCGTCTACCGGCACCTGCAGGCCCTCAGCGAGCAGGGCAGCATCGACGCTATCCGCGACGACAGCGGCGAGATCCTCTACCGGCAGTGCGAGACGAGCGTGCACCATCACCACCTGACCTGCCGCAGCTGCGGACGCAGCGTCGAGGTGGAAGGCCGGGCCGCCGAGCAATGGGCGGAACGGGTCGCCGCCGAGGCGGGCTTTACCGACGTGGGCCACACGTTCGAGCTATTCGGCCTGTGCCCCGAATGCGCGGCCCAGCCAGAGCGGGTTCAGCGGGGCTAGGGACAGCAAGCGGAAGTCGGGTCTGTGCATACATTCCACCTCGGCCCGACTTGGACCGATATGGGTTAAATGTACCAGTATGGTAGCGGACGGGGGCGGGCTATTTGGCCTGGGCGGCGTCGGATTTGGCCTGCGCGGCGTCGGATTTGGCCTGGCGGGCGGCCTCGGCGAGTTCGGCCTTGCGGTCGGAGGCGTACATGTGCACGTACTCCTGGCCGGACAGTTCCCTGATCGCGACCATCACCTGCTCGGCGATCAGCTGCCTGGCCTTACCGGCGGGACGCTCGGTGATCTCGGGGCCGAACTTCAGCGGCGCGCCGATCCTGATCTCGATCCGGCCCGGCCGCGGCACCGCGCGGCCCGGGGGCAGCACCCGCCGGGTGCCGATCATCGCGACCGGCAGGACCGGCAGGCCGGACTTGAGCGCGAGCCAGCCGACGCCGGCCCGGCCCCGGTACAGCCGACCGTCCGGTGACCTGGTGCCCTCCGGGTAGATACCGAACAGCTTCCCCTCCTGGAGCAAGGCCAGCGCCGCCTCCAGCGTGTCCTGGGCGGCCCGGGCACCCTCGCGGTCCATCCGGAGCTGGTTCGTGTGCTTCAGGTACCAGGCCCACAGCCGGGCGGCGGGGCCGGAGGCGCTGAAGTACTCGGCCTTGGCCGAGAACGTCACCGGCCGGTCCAGCACCAGCGGCAGGAAGATGGAATCGAGCATCGACTGGTGGTTGGCCGCGAGGATCGCGCCGCCGGAGGCGGGCACGTGCTCCCTGCCGGTCACCTTCGGCCGGCCGATCGTGTACAGAAACGGCCCGGCGAGAATGCGCGATAGCTGGTATTGCACGGATGACTTTCTGCTTACGCGGGCTGGTCGGCGGTCCTCGGCCCGGAAGGTCCGGTTACGGTGGTATTACGATAGCGCGACTGGCCGGCAAAGTGCGCGGCCGTGACGAGGATCGCGATGCCGAGCGGGAGCGCCAGCGGCAGCGCGGCGGCCGGCACGATGACGCCGGAGTCGTCGGCGAACCAGCCGAGCACCGGCATCAGCCACAGCACGCCCATGATCGGGCGCAGCAGCGGCTGGGCCGCGTAGGCCTGCGGCACGGTCTTGAGCCCGAACCAGGACGGACGCCACAGCATCAGCCCGGTGAGCACGACCACGATGGGACTCAGCGGGCTGAGCGCGTTGACCGACAGCGAGCCGATGTTGGAGTTGATCTTCCGGAGCAGCAGGCCGCCGGAGTGGCCGTGCAGCGAGCTTCCGGCGAACGAGCCGATGTCCGACTTGCCGGTGACCGGCGTGAAGTAGCTGATCAGCGCGAAGATCGCGAACAGGGCCAGCCCGCTGACCGCGACCAGCAGCACCAGCCGCCAGTTCAGTTTGATCCCGGCCACGGCCCCGGCCAGCAGCAGGAAGCACGGCACCATCGCGATCGTGCCGCCGACCTTCCCGCC
>Ga0302184_10001933_pt1 | contig 13324 bp, 10 predicted proteins | sample I_Palsa_N3_3_FD_200233 | JGI IMG/M metagenome (GOLD analysis project Ga0302184, IMG submission 200233) | Peat permafrost microbial communities from Stordalen Mire near Abisko, Sweden - I_Palsa_N3_3 | ecosystem: Environmental > Terrestrial > Soil > Palsa > Peat permafrost | place: Sweden...
CCGGCCAAAGACCGACGCCATCACCTTGGCGATCTCGGTCTTGCCGACCCCGACCTCGCCCTCGAGCAAGAGCGGGCGGTTCAGCGACATCGCCACGAACATCGCCGTGGCCAGGCCCCGGTCAGCCAGGTAACCGCCCTGCCGCAAGATCTCGGTAAGCGCGCCGACGGTCTCAGGCGACTCCATGGTCAGGTTCTCCTTGCCGCCGAGGGCGCGAGATCAGCTAACGGACCTCGGCCCGGGGTAGCACCAGGTCCCGTACGCTGCCTGCGTCCGGGTTCAGCTTGCCCTCCCGGGCTAGCTGAGTCCGCCAGGCGAGCCGCAGGTCACCGTCGGTCTCCTCGGCGAGGCCGTCAAAGCCCACATCCGCCATCCTCTTGCAGGCCTTGATGTCGCCGCAGGCCTCTTCGACGTCCTCGGTGGTCTGCCCCTGCGCGTTCCACACACTGCGGAGCACGTCGAGGGCCTCTTCGGTGTTGCCGCTCATCTAGCCGGTTCTCCCCTCGCCAGGCACACTTGTCTCACCTGAGACTAAGCCCTGGCCGCCTGCCCGGGCGAACGCGGATTAAGGGTTCCCTTATGCGGACTCGTCCTCTAGCGCGCCGCGCATGGGCTGGAACTTCACCAGGGTCTCGGCGAGCTCGGCGGCCGGTTCCGAACCCGCCACGATCCCGCATCCGGCGAACAAGCGGGCGGTCCGGCCTGAGAGCTGCGCGCAGCGCAGCGCAATACCCCACTCACCGTTTCCCTCGGCGTCCACCCAGCCCACGGGTCCGGCGTAGCGCTGCCTGTCCATCTGCTCGAGGTCACGGATGAGCTCAAGCGCGGCGCTGGCCGGGGTGCCGCAGACAGCGGCGGGCGGGTGCACTGCCGCCGCCAGCGCGAGCGCTGACTTCGGCTTCTCGCTGCCCGTGAGAGTTCCGCGCACCTGGGTCCCTAGGTGCTGCAGGTTCGGGAACTTCAGCAGCCCGGGCCGTGCCTCGACCTCGAGCGCGTCGCACAGCGGCCCGAGCGCGTCGCGTATCGAAGCGACCGCGTAGGCGTGCTCCTCGTTGTTCTTGGCCGAGGCCAGCAGTTCCGAGCCCAGCGCCTCGTCGTGGGCCGCGTCGCCGCCGCGCGGCGCCGTACCGCCGAGCACTAGCGCGCTCACCTGGCGGTCAGCCCGGCGCACGAGCAATTCGGGGGTAGCGCCCACCATGCCGTCGCAGGCGAAGGTGAAGCAATCCGGATAGCGGGCGGCCAGCCTGCGCAGCAGCACCCGAGCATCGATGGGCTCGGCGGCCGTCGCGAACAGATCCCGGGCGAGCACCACCTTGCGCAGGCCGCCCGCTTTGATCGCCGCCACCGCCTCCGCGACCGCCTCCTCCCAGCGAGGCCCCGTCAGGCTCCCTTCCCGCCAGCTCAGCCGCCCAAGGCCTGCATGGGGGCCAAGGTCGGCCTGGGGGGCGGCAAGGGAGGTCTGAGCGGCAAGGGAGGTCTGAGCGGCAAGGGAGGTCTGAGCGGCAAGGGAGGTCCGGGGGGATTTATCCCCCCCAAGGGGGGTCTGGGGGGATGGGTCCCCCCAGAATCGGGGGGGTCTGGGGGGGTCGTCCCCCCGGCTAATAGAGTCCCCCCGGCTAATAGAGTCCCCCCGAGACAGCACTGTTCGCCACGCCTGGCCGCGACCGTTGCGGCCGAGCACGATGCGCGGGACGATCAGTACGGACTCATCGGATGACGCATCGAACGTGAAGCTGCCGAACGCGATGGGCCCCGAACCGCGCAGCCGTACCTGGTCATCGATGTCGGCGGCATCGAATACCGAGCGGAGCCATTTCTCCCCGGCGGTAAACCGGTCTTCCCCCGCAGGCAGCGATACCCTGACCGCCTCGCCCCAGCCGGCCAGCCCGGCACCGTGCTGTATCCAGGCGACCACGTCCGGCTGGGGAACATGCGCGAGAAGATCCCCTGGGTCGGGTATGGCGACGGTGCGGGCGCTGAGCCGCCCGGTCTCCTGGCGGCTCAGCGCCCGCACGCTGTCGTCCGCGTCACCTGATCACCCGCCACGAACCCACATTCTAGGTGCCGTCCGTCACGGGGCTTACTTCCGGGTTCGTCGGCTTGCTCGCGCCCGGTTTCGCCAGCGCGCTCGGCCACCAGATATGCCGCCCGATATCCAAGGTCAGCGCGGTCACAAGGACGGACCTGACCACGATCGTGTCAAGCAGCACGCCTAGCGCGACCGCCACCCCGATCTCGGTGAATTCCACCAGCGGCAGCGTGCCGAGCACGGCGAACGTGCCCGCGAGCACGAGGCCGGCCGAGGTGATGACGCCACCGGTGGCGGCCAAGGCAGTAAGGGCACCTTGCCGCGTGCCGAGCCGGGCCGATTCCTCGCGCACGCGGGTCATCAGGAAGATGTTGTAGTCGATACCCAGGGCCACCAGGAACACGAAGACGAACAGCGGCACGGAGGTATCGGCGCCCGCGAACCCGAACAGGTGCTTGAAGACCAGCGCAGACAGGCCGAGAGCAGCGCCGAAGGACAGCACCACGGTGGCGATGAGCACGAGCGGCGCGACGATCGCGCGGAGCAGCAGACCCAAGATGAGGAGCACCACGCCGAGGATCAGCGGAATGAGCAGATCCCGGTCATGAGCCGCGGCCGCCTCCACGTCCAGGTTGATGGCGGTGCCGCCGCCCACCTTGGCGTCGGCGCCGGGGATGGCGTGCACCGCGGTCCGTATCTGGTCCACCAGCGTGTACGCGGCCGGGCTGTCCGGCGGCGGAGTCATCGTGGCCTGCAGGAAAGCCAGGCCGTCCTTGGTCACCGGCGGGGCGACCGAGGCGATGCCAGGCGTGGCGGCGAGCGCGTTCCTGACCGATCCCGCGCTCGCCGCGGTGGAGATCACTTGCACCGGCTCGCCGGAACCAGCTGGGAAGTACCTGGCCAGCTCCTGCTGGGCGGTGATGGACGGCGGGGTGCCACGGAACGATTCGGCCGTGGTCAGCGTGCCGAACTTGAACCCGGCCAGCCCGGCCGCCCCCGCCCCGAGCAGGATCACGGTCACGATCCATACCGTGCGCGGGCGGTGGCTGATGGCCTGCCCGACCCGCGACCATGCTCCCCGGTGAGTCGGCTCCGCGGAACCGTAGCCCGGCCTGACCGGCCAGAAGATCCAGCGCCCGAAGACGACGAGCAGCGCGGGCAGCAGGGTGATCATGGCGATCAGGCCCACGGCGATGCCGATGGCGGCGACCGGGCCCAGCCCGGAGATGTCATTGGACTCGGCCGCGAGCAGGCAGAGCATGCCGGTCACGACGGTCAGCCCGCTGGCGATGATGGCCGGCCCGGCCCGGTGCAGGGCCACGGCCATGGCCTGGTGCCGGTCGTCGTGCCTGCGCAGTTCCTCCCGGTACCTGGCGATCAGCAGCAGCGCGTAGTCGGTGCTTGCGCCGATCACGAGCACCACCAAGATGCCGTCGCTCTGCCCGTTGACGGTCAGGTTCGCGTGCTGGGTGAGAAGGTAGATGACGGCTTCGGAGACGGTGAGCGCCACGCCCGCCGACATGATGGGCAGCAGCCATAGAACCGGGCTCCGGTAGGTCAGCAGCAGGAGCCCGATGACCACGCCCAGGGCGGCGTATAGCAGGGTGGAGTCGATGCCCTTGAATATCTTGAGCTCGTCGGCCGCGCTGGCGGCAGGTCCGCCGACGTACACGCTCAGCCCCGGATCCCCCTTAGCGGCGGCGGCCTTCAGGTTGGAGACGAAGCCGCTCAGGTCGCTGTTGTAGCCGAGATCCGCGCCGATGACGGTCTCGATCGCCCGGTGGTCGCTGGACACCACCGGGGCGGCGACGCGCCCGTCCACCGCTGGCAGCGAGGCGAAGTAGCGCGCGTCGGCGTCCGCCTTGCGCATGTCGGCCGCCGTCACGCCGCTGCCGCGGACGTAGACCACCAGCGCGGGGTTGTAGTTCTGCGACTCAAAGAGGTTCTGCTCGTTCAGTTCCTGGGTGGACTCCGCCGACGAGGGCAGATAGGCCGAGGAATCGTTCTTCTCCGCTCCCTGCAGCTTGCCGGCCAGCGATCCCAGGACCGCGACCACCAGAATCCAGAACGCGACCACCAGGTACTTTGACCTGCGGCCGCAAATGATCGCGATCAGCCGGCTCACGCCCTGCGGCCGGGCCCGGGTCCGGCGTCCGGCGGGACCCTGATCTGGCGAATCCCCGGTTTTACGATGCTGTGCTTCCTGGCCCCGTGTTTGCTCGTGCTGGGCGATCCCGGTGTCCTCGCCGCTGGCGCGGACACCGGGATCTTCACCCGGCGTGTTACGGGGCGCCCCCGTGCTCCCGCGTGCCACGTCGTCCTCCTTGCGCGTAGAAGATCCTGATAAAGTACTCAGGGAATACGATGTATCGCATCGGCTTCGACTGTCAAGTTATATCTTGAATATTTCGAGCCGCCGGAGCATGCGAGCTGTCGGCATCGAGGTTCTGTATTCCTAGCCGAGTACTTCTGGCGACGAACCCAGGGTCATGTTCGGGTTCATCGTTCCTCCTCGACGTTGCGGCCATCACTGGCCGTCCACTATCGAGTTTCGCGGTAAGAACCCTGCGGCCGCGTCGGAGGAAATCCCTATTTTGCCTGCTGGGAGGTGCCTTAGGCAGGCCCAAAGGCGGCTTAGGCTTTGGCCGGGCCGAATTCTCTCACAGCAGGGTCAATTGCTCCGGCTGGGCCGGGACGAGCTGCTCCGCTGCGGGGATCTCGGTGGTTGCCTGTGCCCTCGGGCGGAGCTGAGCAGGGCGGCCGGGCGGGCGCAGGGTGCCGTGACCGAAGCCGGGCCTCGGCCGGCCGATGCCGTGCTTTTCCGCCAGCTCGCGGACCTGGCCGGCGATCCTGGCCTGGTAGGCCTTGGGTGCGTAGGCCCCCCGGCCGTACAGCTCCAGGTACCGGTCGACTAGCTCGGGATGCTGGGCCCGCAGCCAGCCGAGGAACCACTCCCGCGTTCCCGGGCGCAGATGCAGCACGATGGGCATCACATGCCGGGCGCCGGTGGCCGCGATCTGCCTCACCGCCGCCTCGAGCTGGGCCGGGGAGTCGGAAAGATACGGCACCACCGGCCCCATGAGCACGCCGCAGGACAGGCCGCGCTCGTTCAGCGCGGCGCACGCCTCGAGCCGCCGGCCCGGCGCGGGGGTACCGGGCTCGATAGATCGCCATAGGTCTTTATCGATAAACCCGGCCGAGACGTTCAGCCCGACCTCGGTGATCTCGGCCGCCTCGGCGAGCAACTCCATGTCGCGGAGGATCAGCGTGCCCTTGGTCAGGATCGAGAACGGGTTCGCGGCGTCCTTGAGCGCGCCGATGATGCCGGGCATCAGCTGGTACCGGCCCTCCGCCCGCTGGTAGCAGTCCACGTTCGTGCCCATCGCGATGTGCTCGCCCTGCCAGCCCCGCGAGGTCATCTTCTTGCGCACGAGTTCGGGCGCGTTCACCTTGACGACCACCTTGGTGTCGAAGTCCGCGCCCGCGTCGAGATCCAGGTAGGTATGCGTGTTACGAGCGAAGCAGTTGTGGCTCACGACGCCGTTGGCGATGAAGTCGCCCGTTCCGGTGGTGATGTCGTACATCGGCAGATCCAGCCCGAGCGGCTCGATCGCCGCCACACCGAGCTTCGCGTCGCTCTTGATCGCCACATCTTCGATCGAGCGCTTGCGCGTAATGGCCGGGTCGACGGTGTGGAACAACCGTAGTGCCTCCCTGAGGCCGCCGCGCAACCGGACGCACGTTAGTCCGTTGGGACGGTTGCTTCGTTCCATAGCGACATCGAAGCTGAGCGATCGTAGCGAGGAGACTGTCCAGTTGATGATTTCCGGATTGGTGTTGGAGATCCGCAAGATGCCTTGACTGTGGCTGCCCACGGCGTCGAAGATGCCGGCGAGGAACCCTTTGCGCCACTCCGGGGCCGGGTTTTCCGGCCAGCCGATGAGCTGCTCGATCGTCCGGACGTCATCGCGGCGGCTGGTTCGGATCGCCGTCATCTGGCGTCGTGTTGCTGACTCCTTGGTGAAGGCGAACTCGGTGGTGACGATGCCTGAACGGCGAAGGTAATCCGCGGTCCTGACGAGCCCTTCGGGATCGACCAGCGCCAGGCGGAACCGGTGAACGCCATTATCGCCCGGACGACCCTGCCGTTCGTAGGCGTAGTGCCCGATGCTCCCGTCGCCCCGGATCATGCCGCAGAGGTAGCCGCGCTGGTAGGCGGCCGTGTCCTTCGGCGGCTCCGCGAAACCGCCGGTCCCCATCAGCTTGTTGTTCACGGTCAGGTACGGGCGCTGCAGCGGTCCGCTGTGCTCGGTCCCGGTCACGTGTTTCCAGCCACGCTCGGTGAGGAAGCGATGATCGCCGCTGCCGATCAGCTGGGTGCCGTCCTCCAGAATGACCCGGTAGCCGGGCTTGACCGTGGACCAGTGGGCCAGCACCGTGGTGATCGCGTACCGGCGGTAGAAGCGATGCCGGACCGTGCCGTAGATCTCGTCTCCGATGCGTACCTCGGCCAGCGGCTTTGTACGGCCGTCCGCCATCAGGATGGACGTCTCTCCTAGCAGGCAGTACGTGCATGCATGCTGGCATCCTCGGTACGGGTTGATCGTCCACCGGAACGGCATCCTGGACGCCTCGGGCACGCGGTTAACGATGGACTTGGCCTGCACCTCGTAAAAGGTCATGCCGCGGAAACCTGGCGTGTCGAACGTACGGGCCACCGCGCCTCGTTCAATAAGCGGGAGCGCCGCGTCGCGGTGGCCGACGGGCGCCAGGGCACCATGCTCGGCGTCCGCGACGGCCGGCCGCAGATCGTCCAGCGGCAGATCGTCAAGCCTCAGATTGTCAAGCCGCAGATTGTCCCAACGCATACCGAACACGGTAGAACGACTTTTCGAGCGATGCAAGCTTGCCACGCTAGCGCTCGCCGTAAGTATTTAACCGGCACTCTGTACACGAGGAAAGACTTAGCGTAGCCTACGGTCTGATCAAGGCACGGGAGAAGCCGAACCAGACCACGATCGTGCCTGGCGAAAAACGGGTGAAGTACAAAGCCAGAACAATTGGATAAAGACTCGTTCCTGAGAGATAGTGAGAGGGTAACCACCCAGTGCACGATGCGGAGGTAGCCGTATGGCGCTGTCGATGGACGAGCAGCGTGTGCTCGCCGAGATCGAGCGTCGGCTCGCGACTGACGATCCCGGCCTTGCCACCTGCCTGACGTCGTTCCGGCGCCCTGGCCCGGCGACCGTGCTGCGCTCGCCCCGGGCGCGCATCATGGGCTCGCTGTTCACGGTGCTGCTCGTCGCGATGGTCTCGCTGATGGTCTACGCGATGATCCCGTTCCGCACCCACGGCGCGCGGACGCCCGCGGCGGCTAGCGCGAGCACTCATGGCGCGGTCACGAGTGCGGCCGCGGGAGCCGGCCTCGGCGCGCGGACGACCCCGCCCGTCTCGGCCAATGCCAGCGCCGGGGCAGCTGCGGCAGCGCGTTCATCCGGCAAGTCCGCGACGCCCTCGGCCGGCGCGAGCGCCGGCCCGAGGAGCACTCAGGGCGCTAAGAGTCAGGCCGCGACGACGGCGACGGGACCGTAGCCGGGCGCGGCTAAGGATTCCCGCCAGAGCTGGACTAGATAGCGCTCCAGGCCTTCGAGCGTCTTCTTCTCCTGCTGGAACTCATCGCTGAGCGGATTGCGGTGACGGTCGAAGAGTGCCGCGTAGCGGCGGGTCACCTGGTCGCGGTTACCGGCGTAGACGCGCACCGAATAGTCGCCTACGCCGCCGCCAAGCCGGAGGCTCCGAACCGCGGAGCCGGCCAGGCCCATGTTGATGCTCAGCTGCCCGCGCAGGTAGATGGACCCCTTGGCCTCTTCGTCCCAGGCGTCGCCGCACGGCGGCGGCGCACTCTCCCACTCCTCGAGGACCAGCCGGACGTCGATGTCTTCCTGCAAGCTGCCGACCCACAATTGCTCGCGGTTGGTGCTGATCAACGCGCCGACCGGAGGCAGCGGGCCTCCTGGTGCGTCTGGGTCGACGGACGGGTCGTGGATCCGGAACATTCTCCGTTCCGGAGTTACCGGGATGACCAGCTGTAGCAGCCTGCGGCTCATGGCTCCCCCCCTCTCGGCACGTTCGTACCTTTGACACCAGTTCGCTCCGCTTGCAAATCTAGACCGCAGACGCGCCTCATGCAGGCAAAAACGTTGCGGAAATGCTAAACGTGACCACTTGACTACTACGTGTTTCGGTGTACCGTCATATCTGTTATGAGCATTGTGTCCGACCTTGACCTGCCGGCCTTCGATTACGCGGCGCCGCGCACCCATGACCTCGCCCTGGACGGGCCGCCGCAACTGGGCGGCGTCGAGGGGATCTACGGGATCGACAAGCTCCCGACAATATGGTCGGGTCCACCCAAGGTGAATCCGAACCACGGTCCAGCGCCGGACGTGTAACTAGTAGCTGGTACTCGTCCGCGGCGAGTACGACCCGAGGGGTTTGCGCGATGCAGGCACAGGTACGAGACGCCCACGGGAGGTCACTCAACGTACCCGTACGGCTACCAGAACGGACACACGTGGCCGTCCTCGGCCAAGCGCGTGCTTCCGGCATCGAGGCAAGCACCGGTATGAGCGCCGATGCAAGCTCCGCGACGCACCGGCGCCGCACGCTCATGCTGGCCGTGTGCTGTATGAGCCTGTTCATGGTCGGCCTGGACAACACGATCGTGAACGTCGGGCTGCCCGCCATCGGCCGCGACCTGCACGCCGGAGTTTCCGGCCTGCAGTGGACGGTCGCCGCCTACACGATCGTGCTTGCGGCCCTGCTGATGCTCTCCGGCGCGATCGCGGACCGGATCGGCCGCCGCACCATCTTCCAGGTCGGCCTGTCGCTGTTCACTCTGGGCTCCTGGATGTGCAGCCTGGCGCCCAGCCTCGACTGGCTGATCGCCTTTCGCATCCTGCAGGGAGTCGGCGGCTCGATGCTCAACCCCGCCGCGCTGGGGATCATCACCAACACCTTCACCGGCCGGGCCGAGCGCGCCCGCGCGATCGGTATCTGGGACGGGGTCTTCGGCCTTTCCATGGCGCTCGGACCGGTGCTGGGCGGTGTGCTGGTCGGAACCGTCGGCTGGCGCGGGATCTTCTGGGCGAACATCCCGGTGGGCCTGGCCGCCATCTCGCTGACCGCGCTGTTCGTGCCTGACTCCAAGGCGCCGAAGTCGCGCCGCGCCGACCCGGTGGGCCAGTGCCTTCTCATCGTGATGCTCGGGTCGCTCGCCTACGCGATCATCGAGGGCCCCACCCACGGCTGGTACTCGCCGGAGATATTCGGCTTCTTCGCGCTCTCGGTGGCCGCGCTCGCGGTGCTGCTCGCTTACGAGCCGCGCCGGGCGGAGCCCATGATCGACTTGCGGTTCTTCCGCAGCGTGCCGTTCGCGGGCGCCAACCTCAGCGCCGTCTGCGCCATCGCCGCGATGGCCGGGTTCCTGTTCCTTTCCACCTTGTACCTGCAGGACGTACGCGGCCTGTCAGCGCTTCAGGCCGGCCTGACCATCCTGCCCATGCCCGTGGTCATGGCCCTGTGCGCGCCCCTGGCCGGCCGGATGGTCGCCAAACGCGGCCCGCGCATTCCCCTGGTCATCGCGGGCGCGGCTCTCACCCTCAGCAGCGCCGCGCTATCGCGGCTGACGGGATCGACTGAGCACGTGTACCTGATCGTCAGCTACGGCCTGTTCGGGGTCGGGGCCGGCATGGTCAGCTCGCCGATCACCAACGGGGTCATGTCCGGGGTCCCGAGGACCCAGGCGGGCATGGCCTCGGGGATGAACTCCTCCAGCCGTCAGCTCGGCCAGTCGCTCGGCGTCGCGATCGTCGGTTCGGTCCTGGCGGCCAGCATGCGCGGATCCATGCAGGCGGGCTTCGTGCAGGCCAGCCACGCGGGCTGGTGGATCCTCGCCGGGTGCGGCTACGTGGTGCTCCTGCTCGGCCTGGTCTGCACGACGGCGTGGGCGAAGGCGACCGCGGCCAGGCTCTCACCTGGCCGCTGACCTGACCGCACGTGCGCCTGCTGGTCCGCGAGGGCGGTTCAGCCGGGCTAGGTGCGGTGACCCGCGATCTGCCGCAAGGCTTCCAGGTCCATGATCGTAATACGCCGCTGGCCGGTGCGGATGAAACCGCGCTGCCGCCAGTTACCCAGAGCCCGGGTAACGGTCGCACGTGACGTGCCGGCCAGGCTGGCCAGTTCCTCCTGCGACAACGGCATCGCGACGTAGACCCCGCCGGCCGTCCCGCTCCCGTGCTGACCCGCGAGGTCCAGCAGCAGGAACGCGAGCCGTTGCGCGCCGCTGGTGACCGAACGCCTGCGCAGCATCCCGGCCGCGTCACTCCAGCGCAGCGTCACAACGCGCCGGTAGACGCGCGAGGCGCCCGGGTAAGAGTCGAGGAACGAGCTGAACTTATCGTGTCCCACGATCAGCGAGCGCACCGCACCGGTGGCCTGCACCGTGGCGGTGCGATAGCCAGTCGCCTCGCCCGCCACCTCCCCGACGATGTCACCGTGCCCCCGCAGCCCGAGCACCAGCTCATGGCCCTCACTGGTCACCGAGAGGATCTTCACCCAGCCCGTCATGAGGATGAACACGTGCGTGGCCGGGTCGCCTTCGACGCACAGCGTCCCGCCGGGCGGGAACACGCTCATCCGGCCGAGACCCGACAGGACCGACTGCTCCGTACCGGTAAGAAGATCCCAGAAACCCTGGGGTTCTGGGGTCGGTCCCATCCCGTGCAGGTTCATATCACCGAGGAATGCCTCACGTGTCAGCGAGCCGGCCACGGCCGACCTTGGTCCTACGATGAGGCATCCGGGGCTAGTTCACAAACACCGAGGCAGGGTACGCGTCACGCGCCGAGCAGGACCGCCGCTGTCCAGGCCAGGAAGCAGCCCGCGGTGATGAACGTCCAGGTGTCGACCAGGTGGATCCGCTCCCGCCGGAGCCGGGCCGCTCCGAGCAGGAGGTTCACCCGGGCCCAGTTCCACGCGTCGTTTTCCTCAGACGGCGGAACGGTCAGCCACCGCACCCGGGGATCGAGTGGAGCGCCGGCCCGCCATCGCTGGTCGTTGAGGTGGTCGAGCACTGGCCGGCCGGCCAGGAGCAGCAGCACCCCGGCCCGCAGCCAGACCATGATCAGGCCGGCCAGCAGGCCCGCGCAGACCAGGCCGGCCGCGCTGAGACGCAGCACGGAGGGCGAGAAGGCGGCCTCCACGGCGATGCCGATCGTGATCGCGCTCAGAACGCTGCCGTCCAGGAGCATGCTGCCGCGTGTGTCGCGCAGCAGGCACGCCATTCCCGCGATGGCCTCCTGGGCGGGCCCCCGATCTGACAGTTCACGATCTAGCTGGTCGCGATCGGCACCAGTGTGATCCGCACCGAAGCTGCATCGCCCTCTCATTGCTTCCGCAGGTACAACTGCTTCCGCCGGTACAGCCAGGGTCACGGCCATCCTTCTCGCCTCCGTACGTGCGCTCAACCTTCGGGTTAAGCCAATCAGGTGAGACGGCGCCGGGCTGAGCCACGTGAAGCAGCTTCACTGCGTCAAATGACGCACGATCAGCCGGGGAAGGAAATCACGATCAGCCGGGGAAGGAAATCACGATCAGCCGGGGAAGGAAATAGGGTCGCCGACGGCTAGCCGCAGCCGCAGGCACCGCCGCAGCAGCCCCCGCCCCGAGAACCCCCAGCAGCCCGAGAACCCCCAGAACCGCCGGACCCGGCCGAACGATCGCGGCCCGCGGCGAGGCCTGACACCGAGACCGCGGACAGAAGCTTGACCGTGTCGTCATGGCCCTGCGGGCAGGTACCCGGGGCCGATGACTCGGTCATCGGGCGGTTCAGCTCGAACGTGTCGCCGCAGGCGCGGCAGCGGTACTCGTATCGGGGCACGATGGCAGTCTACGCGCCGCCGCCCCGGCGTGGGGAGGCGCTATCGCGCCCGGGTACCGCGCGGGAATCGTCCGCCCCGGCGGCCGAGTCGCCGTAGCAGGAGGTGAGGCCGTGTCCGTTCGGAATAATGCTCTTCTTCAAGGTCACGGACTCCAGGCTGACCACCGGAACCACGGGGGCCACGGGGGCCACGGGGGCCACGGGGGCCACGGCGATCTTGTCGTCGTAATAGAACTGCTTGCCGCGCAGCAGTGACACCATCGCCCCGGTGACCGCCATGATCGCGGCGGCCGTGAACACGATGACCAGGCCGTGATGGAACGGCGCCGAGATCAGGTTCGGGAAGAACTGCCTGCCGGTGAGCACCGCGACGTTGTGCGCGGGCAGCTTGGACAGCACGCCGTAGGGGGCCAGCAGGTTCTGCACCGGGTTGTAGCCGAGCAGCGCGGCGAACATCGTGCTGACCGGCGGCAGGTGGCTAACGTGGGTGGCCACCGAGGCCGGCACGCCCTGGGCGATCAGCCCCTTGCTCAGGGTCTTGGGCAGGGTCGAGGCCAGCCCGGCGATCATCAGGGAGAAGAAGATGCCGATGGACAGGGACATACCGGAGTTCTGGAAGGTGGAGCGCATGCCCGACGCGGAACCGCGCTGGCTGGCTGGGACGGCACTCATGATCGCCGAGGTGTTGGGCGACGCGAACAGCCCGGAGCCGACTCCGTTGCCGAAGATCAGCAGCGCGAACACCCAGTAGGAGAAGTCCACCGGGAGGAGCATCAGCCCGGCGAAGCAGACCGCGGCCAGCAGCAGGCCGGAGGTCGCGAACAGCCGCGGCCCGTACCGGTCGGACAAGGTGCCCGAGATCGGCCCGGCGATCAGGAAACCCGCGGTGAGCGGCAGCATGTAGATCCCGGCCCACAGCGGCGTCACCGTGAAGTCGTAGCCGTGGAGCGGCAGCCAGATGCCGGCCAGCCAGATGACCAGCATGAACTGCAGCCCGCCGCGGGCGATGGAGCCGAGCAGGCTGGCCGCGTTGCCCGCCGCGAACGCCCGGATCTTGAACAGGCCCATCTGGAACATCGGCTCGGCGATCTTGGTCTCGAAGACGCAGAACGCGATCAGCATGACCGTGCCGCCGATCAGCCCGCCGATGATCCACGGGTTGGTCCAGCCGGTGGCGTGACCGCCGTAGGGCCGGATCCCGTAGGTGATGGCGACGAGCAGCGAGCCGAGGCCGACCGCGAACATGACGTTCCCGAACCAGTCGATCTTCGCGCGCTTGGTGGTCGCGATCTCGCGCAGGCTCTTGTACGCCCACACCGTGCCGAACAGCCCGATCGGCACGTTCACCCAGAACA
>Ga0302184_10001935_pt1 | contig 13317 bp, 12 predicted proteins | sample I_Palsa_N3_3_FD_200233 | JGI IMG/M metagenome (GOLD analysis project Ga0302184, IMG submission 200233) | Peat permafrost microbial communities from Stordalen Mire near Abisko, Sweden - I_Palsa_N3_3 | ecosystem: Environmental > Terrestrial > Soil > Palsa > Peat permafrost | place: Sweden...
CTGGCCTCGGCGGGTAGCCCGCAGGGTCAGGCGGGGACGGCCTGCATCGCTTCGGCCAGCAGCGTGACCGATCGCAGCCGGCCCTCGATGGCCGGTGCCTGGTGGACGACGATCAGCTCGTCGGCCTCGGTATGCCGGATGAAGTCGTCGAGGTAGTCGCGTACCTGGGGCGCGGTGCCGACCGCGGCGTACGTGAGCATCTGGTCCACGTGGGCGCCCAGCCCCGCGGACAGCAGCTGGTCGGCCTGCTCGTCGGTCAGGTCCGTCGTGTCCTGGCCTGGGCGCCCGCGCCCGTACAGGCTGATGGCCCGCGCTCGCCGGATGCCCAGGAGCTGCTCCTGGGCGGAGCTCTCCGTGTCGGCGGCGATCACGTTGACGCCGACGATCGCGTACGGCTGTTCCAGCTGGCCGGACGGGCGGAACTCGCGCCGGTAGACGGCGAGCGCGGCGTCGAGCTCGGTCGGCGCGAAGTGCGAGGCGAACGCGTACGGCAGGCCGAGCGCGGCAGCCAGCCTGGCCCCGAACAACGACGAGCCCAGGATGTACAGCGGGACGTTCGAGCCCTTGCCGGGGACGGCGTCCACCCCCGGCACCTGGGTGTGGCCGGTGAGATAGCCCTGCAGCTCCACCACGTCCTGCGGGAAGGTGTCGGCCGACATGGGGTCGCGGCGCAGCGCGTACATCGTGTTCTGATCCGAGCCCGGCGCCCGGCCCAGGCCGAGGTCGATCCGTCCCGGATACATGGCGGCCAGGGTGCCGAACTGCTCCGCGATCAGCAGCGGCGCGTGGTTGGGCAGCATCACCCCGCCCGCGCCGAGCCGGATCGTCCGGGTCTGCGCGCCGACGTGCGCGATCAGCACGCTGGTGGCAGAGGAGGCGATGCTGGCCATGTTGTGGTGCTCGGCGTACCAGACCCGCAGGTACCCCAGCTCCTCGGCCTGCTGGGCCAGCGCCACGCTGTTCGCGAAACTGTCAGTGGCGCTCTGGCCCCGCGCGATCGGCGCCAGGTCGAGAATCGACAACGGGACACGCATTAATGACTCCTCATCTGAACGACCCTGCCCCGTGCTACAGGTAGTTTTCGAGATCCGCTTCGATATCGGCGGGCAGCACGGGCGGCTCGTAGCGCTTGATGACCTCGCCGTCCCGGCCGATCAGGAACTTGGTGAAGTTCCATTTGACCTCGTCGGTGCCCTCCGCGCCCGGCCGGATCTTCGAGATCGCTTCGTAGAAGCCGCCGTACTGCGGGCCGAAGTCGCCGGGGGCCTGGGCCCGCAGGTACTGGTAGAGCGGGTCGGCGTCCGGGCCGTTGACCTCGATCTTGGCCAGTACCGGGAAGGTCACGTCGTAGGTGGACTTGCAGAAGTCCTGGATCTCCTCGTCGGTCCCCGGTTCCTGCTCCTTGAACTGGTTGCAGGGAAATCCGAGGATCTCCAGGCCGCGGTCTTTGTGATCGCGGTACAGCGCCTCCAGGCCCTCGTACTGCGGCGTCAGCCCGCATTTGCTCGCGACGTTGACGACGAGCAGCACCTTGCCCTCATAGTCCTGCAGCGGAACCTGCTTGCCGTCCGCGTCGGTCCCCGCGAAGTCGTACGCCGTGGTCATGCCTGCTCCTCATGCTCGGTCGCGCCCGCATCCTCCACAGGGGCAGAACACCGAGCCCCGGGTGATCGATTCCGGGCGACCGCCTGGCGCCGGGCCGTGCCTGGGCCCTAGGCCCTAGGCCCTAGGCGAGCCGCAGGAGGTTTCGTTCGAGCACCACCGGCACGAACAGCTCGCGGTAGCCGTGTTCGTCGAACAGCACGGTGACGTGGTCGCTGTCGTAGCGCTGCACCGTGCCCTGACCCCAGCGCTCGCTGACCACCCGGGCGCCGACGGCGAACGGGACGGCATCGGGCGCGGGCTGGGCGTGCGCGAGGTCGTTGTCGCAGTTTCCGCAGGGGCCGGGGTAGTCCTGCCCGAAGTAGGACAGCACGAACGAACGCCGGCATCCGGTGTGGTCGGCGTAGCGGCGCATCATGGTCAGCCGGGTGCGCTCAATCTCGTCCTCGCGTTCCGTCTCCGCTTCCGACGCCGCCAGCGCCGCCGCGACGCTCATCGCCCCGGTCCAGCGGATCTCGCCGTCGGCCTGCCACGCCGCCGCGCCGAGATCGGCCAGCCGCACCAGCGCGGCCGTCTGCTGCCGCGCGCCGCGCTCGATCTGCTCGCCAGTGGCCAGCGCGGCCGCGACCTGCGCCACCGCCGCGCCGGAGATGCCCCGCGCGGTCAGGTGACGCGCCGTCTCGAAGTCCTCGTAGCGGTAAAGCAGCCGCGCGTGCGACGGCTGGTCGTCCCGGCCGGCCCGCCCGAACTCCTGGTAGTACGCATCCAGCGAGGGCGGCGGGTCGAAGTGCGCCACCCAGCGCACGTCCGCCTTGTCGATCCCCATCCCGAACGCGACCGTGGCCGCGATAATGCGGGCCGAGCCGTCACCGAACGCCGCCATCGCCTCGTGCCGCGTCCGGGCGGAAAGCCCCGCGTGGTAGAGCGTCACCTGCTCGTGCGCCGCGGCCAGCGCGTCGTGGGCCGCCTGCGCGCTGGCGTGCGTCGCCGCGTAGACGATCCCCGGCCCGGCGTGTTCGGCCGCCGTGCGGACCAGTTCCTGCTGCTTATCGGATACGGTCAGCGCGCGGTGCACCGAGAGCTGGATGTGCGGCCGGTCGAAGTCGCCGATCACCACCGCGGGATCGCGCAGGCCGAGCCGCCGCACGATCTCGGACCGCACCGGCGGCGCGGCCGTCGCGGTCAGCGCCAGGCGGACCGGCGCGCCGACCGCCTCGGCCTGGGCGCCGAGCAGCATGTAGTCGGGGCGGAAGTCGTGGCCCCACTGGCTGATCAGGTGCGCTTCGTCCACCGCGAACAGACCCGGTCCGGCCCGCCGTAGCGTCTGCCGGGTCTGCTCGTTGGCCAGTTGCTCCGGGGAGAGAAAGATGAACGTGCTGGAGTCGCACGAGGCCAGCAGCGCCGCCGCGTGCGCGCCGGCCGACTGCTGGGAGTTCAGGACCACCGCGTGCAGGCCGGCCGCGTGCAGGTGGGCCAGCTGATCGTCCTGCAGCGCGATCAGCGGCGAGACGACGACCGTCGGCCCCTCGCGGAGCATCCCGGCCAGTTCGTAGATCGCCGACTTCCCGCCGCCGGTCGGTAGCACCGCCAGCGCGTCGCGCCCTTCGGCCAGCGCCTGGACGGCGCTTTCCTGCCCGGGACGAAGCCGCTCGAAGCCGAGACGCTCTCGGGCCAGCGCTTGGATCGCGGCGGTGCCAGGCCGGGAACGAGCCACGTTGCGAAGGTAGCATGAGACGCTGTGACAGCCTCCGTTGTTCCAGGGACCCGGCCGGCCCATCACTCCGGGCCGGGCTATGTGGCGAACCACGCAGCGCGCGACTTCGAACTGGACAAGCCACTGAAAGACGCCGCGGCACGGTGGCTCAACCTGGTTCCCGCCGGACACCGCCATGACGCCCGGGAACCGGCGCAGGATGTCCTGCAGACGCTGCGGGAACACACGCGCAGCTGCGCCGACCATCCGCTCGGGGCCCTGTGGGTGGCCCATCGCCACCTGAAGGATCCGGCGCCGGCGGTCCGGATCGCGGCGCTCGTGCTGGCCTCGGAGGCGCTGTGGTGGATGGGGCATTTTGAGGATGCCCGCCGGGCCGCGCAGGCGGCGGCCGACGCCGATCCGACGTCGGCCCAGGCGCTGTGGCGCCTGGCGGTCGCGCTGTACCGCCTGGGCCGATTCGACGAGGCGGGCGAACGCCTCGACGACCTGGTGAACGTGGCCAGCCGGTTCGCTCCTGGGTGGGCGCTACGCGGCCAGGTCAAGGTCTGGCTCGACCCGGGCAACCCGGCCGCCGGCCGGGCCGACTTCGCCGCCGCGGCGGCGCTGACCTCCGATTCGGGCACCTGGGTGGTGCCGTACCGGATGGCGGGTACTGAGTTCGAGGCGCAGGCTAACGCGGAGATCAGGGTTCATGACTCCGAGACGGGCGGCTCAGCCGGCGCCTTGGTGGACGTGGTGTTGCTGCCGGACAAGGCCCGGGTCGAGCTGGGTGTCGATCCGGATCGCCGGTGGCACCTGGAAGGCCCCAGCGCCGGGGGCGGCGATTCGAACAGCGTGTTCGGCGGGCTGGGCGGAGACTTCGCCGCGGGGGCACGCTCGCGAGTCTCCTTCGGTAACAGGTTCGTGCTTTATCAGCGGAACATCGAGAACCTGTGTCAGGACCGGGCGACGGTCCACGAGGAGATCCGCAAGTCGGTGGCCGAGCTTTACAACACGGCTCTGCAGTCCCGCGCGAGGATCGCCATCAAGGGTGCGCCCGAGGAACACGCCGAGGGGGCAGACGTCCCCCGGGATGAGGACGGCTAGCGCTACGACCATCAGTGGTTCCCCGCCCGTGATCAGGCGGGGAACCACCTAGCTAAAGGCGCTGGCTCTCACCGGCCGCCGTCAGGCCCCTACCTGCCAGGTGTAGGAGGAGCCGCCCCACGGGGTGGGGGAGGTGCCGCCGCCCAGCTGCTTGCCGGTGCCGTTCGGGTTGACGTACAGGCCGGTGGCGACGTTCTTCAGCGTGCCGTTGGACTGCGGGATGAACTGCTGCCACGGACCGGTGTTGCACGACGCGAGGATCAGGCCGTCGCGCATCGGGTCAGATGACCAGCCGCCGCCGGGGTCGGACACGCAGAGCCCCGAGCCGGAACCCTGGGGCGCGTACTCGAACTGGAACGCACCCGAGTGCGTGCCGTTTTTGAGAATGAAGTGCGTCGCCGGGTCGGCCGAGGCGGCGGTCCATCCGGCGATGATCGCGCCTGGGTACTGGTGCTGCCGGAAGGCGTCGAACCCGTTGCCGAACCGGTTGACCTCGTCGCCGTAGCTGGCGTTGACCGCATTCGCGTCGACGGTGAGGGTGAAGGTGCCCTTGAGCACGGCGCCATCGGCATCGGTGGCGGTGACCACGACGCCGCTGTAGGTGCCGGGCGCCGCGGTTCCCCCGGAGAAGGAAAGCGCGGGACTGCCGGAGCTCAGCCCGGTCGGCAGATTCGACTCGGCGAAGGTGACGCCGTCGCCGCTCTCCGAGCTGGTCGCACTGAACGCCACGTTGCCGGAGACGTTCGAATCGGTGAGACCGGACAACGAGACCAGCGTGTAGGCCGCACCTTGCAACAAGATGTAGTTCTGCAGGAGCGAGATGGGGATTTCGAGCGCCTCGGCGTTCCCGTTCTTGTCCGTGGCGTCGGCCACGATGGGCAGGGGACTGGCCACCACGGGACCCGAATAGCTGATCGTGCTCCCGGACAGGGTGATGCCGGCCGGCACCGTGCCGTGCAGCGACCAGGTCACGCCGCTCCCGGTCAGCTGAATGACACCGTTGCCGTCGGCGGCTCCGACGCCGCTGCCGGCGAACGTGGCGTCGCTTACCGAGCCGCCGATCAGCGCCGTGTCCTGGTATGTCTGGTATGTCTGGGCACTCGCGGGTAGTGCTACCGCACCGACCACGAGGGCACTCCCGAGCAGCGCGGGACAGGCCACCCCGAGTGCTCCCCTGAGACTGAAGCGCACGCTTTCACGCCCTTCTGTGTTCGTTCGCTACGGACAGGAGCAACCACGCTGGCGAACCCCCGCCAGCCAGAAACAACATCCTTACCACGATTCCCCCGCCCTTCTCTGCATATATGGAGCAAATGGCGCCCCGAAGTTAAGCGGAATCGCAGAGCCGCACGTTATCACACCGTGATCATGGCCTGACCTGCGGATATGCATGCACGACGAGGCTGGCATACAGGACGGCGACACGGGACGCGCCGGCCCCCCGCTGACAGGAGGAAGCCATGGGACTGACCGCTACCGGCCAGCAGGCGATAGACCACGAGAAGTGGCTGGTGCACGACTGGCGTGTGTCGCAGCTGACGCGCCTGGGCATTCCGGGGACGCTGGCCGAGGTCTACGCCGACCGCATCGACTGGCATCAGATCGCCCGCCTGGTCCAGCGCGGCTGCCCCGCGCGGCTGGCCCTGCGCATCGTCAGCTGACCCCCGCCGTGGGAGGAGTGAACGCGATGACCGCGCACACGAGCTGGCGCGAGACGGCCGCCTGCCGGGACGCCGATCCGGAGCTGTTTTTCCCGGTCGGCACCGCCGGACCTGCGTTGAGCCAGACCGAGGAGGCGAAGCGGATCTGCCGGGCCTGCCCGGCGCAAGCTCCGTGCCTGGCCTGGGCGCTGGATCACGGCGTCGGCTCCGGGGTGTGGGGAGGGGCCACCGAGGCCGAGCGACGCGTCCTGCGCCGCAGCCTGCCACGCAGGCCGGATCCGCTCAGCCCTGGTCGAAGTAGTGCCCGTGCTCCAGGTCGTCGATGAGCCCCGGATACTCCGGCTCCCACCCGAGCACCTTCCGTGTCACCTCACTGGAGGTCGGGTTGTCCACCCCCACGAACCCGCCGAGGAAGCCGAACCGCTCACCCGCGTCCGACGCGGAGATGCTGGCCGTGGGCACGCCAGCCCCGCGCCCGATGGCGGCCGCGATGTCACGGAACGGGATGCCCTCCTCCGCGACCGCGTGTAGCCGGCTCCCGGCCGGGGCGTCCTCCAAGGCCAGCCGGTACACCCGCGCCGCGTCGAGCGTGTGCACCGAAGGCCAGCGGTTGGCCCCGTCCCCCACGTACCCCGACACGCCGGCCTGCCGGGCGATGCCGGTCAGGACGTGCGCGAAGCCATGGTGATCCAGCGAGCTGTGCACGATCGGGGGCAGCCGGACGGCGGCGGACCGCACGCCGCGTCCGGCCAGCGCGATCACGAAGTTCTCCGCGTCGACCCGCGGACCGCCGGGAGCGAAATCGGCCTCGGTGCCCGGCCGTCCGCTGAGGCCCGCCAAGGTGAGCATGAGCGTGCCGGAGGAGGTGACGAGCGGCTTTCCCGACCCTGGCAGCGCCGAGGCGAGCGCCTCGATCGCGGCGAAGTCCGCGGCGATCGCGGCCGGGAACTCGCCGGTCCGCATCAGGTCGTGCTTGAAGGCGAGGTGGATGACCCCGTCGGCCGCCGCGGCGGCCTCGCGCAGCCCGTCGAGATCGTCCAGGTCGCCGCGCCGGACCTCGGCGCCAGCGGCCGCGAGCGCCTCGGCCGAGCGGTCCGAACGCGCCAGCCCCACGACCTGATGCCCGGCCTGCAGCAGCTCGGGTACGACCGCGGAGCCGATGTGCCCGGACGCGCCAGTCACGAAAACACGCATGGGAAACCTCCCGGAACCATTGATGTCACCTGGTGCCATCACGATAGCACGCCGATGACACCGAGTGACATCAGCTAGTCTGGTCGCATGGGCAGATGGCAGCCGGATGCGCGAGCGCGGCTGCAGGAGGCGGCTCTGGCCCTGTACGGCGAGCGCGGGTACGAGGAGACCACCGTCGCGGAGATCGCGGAACGCGCGGGGCTGACCAAGCGCACGTTCTTCCGGTACTTCGCGGACAAGCGCGAGGTACTGTTCTGGGGCTCAGAGCTACTCGAGCAGCAGATGGTGGCCGCCGTCGAGGCCGCCCCCGCGTCCGCCTCGGCGCTGGCCCTGATCGGCGCGGCCCTGGACGCCGCCGCCGTCCGGTTCGAAGAGGTCCGCGAGTTCGCCGGCCCGCGGCACCGGATCATCGCCTCCAGTCGTGAGCTGCAGGAACGCGAGCTGATCAAGGCCGCGTCACTGGCCGCCGGCATGGCCCGGGCGCTGCGCGTACGGGGGTTCGGCGACACCGCCGCCGCCCTGGCCGCCCTCACCGGCACGACCGTCATGCACGTCGCCTTCGAGCAATGGGTCGACGACCCGAGCCGGGCACCGTTCCAGCAGATCGCCAGGAACGCCCTGGCTCAGCTCCGGGAGATGGCCTCGACCGGGTAATTCAAAACCTTTAATTCCGAACGGCCGTGGTGCTTCACCCGCGGCCCGCTCAGTGCCACGGCCTGGCGGCCCGCTCCGCCCAGTAGGCGTCGGGGGCTTCGGCGAGGCTGAGCTCCGGAAGCTGGCCGACGGTGAGCGCGGCCAGGTTCTCATCCAGCTGCGCGCGGGTGACGGCGCCGGACAGCACCACCGATGCCCACGGCTGGGCCAGCGCGGCGGCCAGCGCGATCGCGTCTTCGGTGACCCCGTGCGCCGCGGCCAGCGCGGTCAACGGGGCCGGTGGCCCGCCGTCGGGAGTCAGCCGGCCGTTGGCGACCACCTCCTTGACCAGGACCCCCCACCCGGCCGCGGCGGCTTCGGCCGCGGCAGGGCCCGCGGATGGCTCCAGGAGGTTCCAGGTCACCTCCGTCGCCGTGAACAGCTGCTGCCCGTCAACGGTCAGGGGCAGCGCCCGGCGGATCGTGTCCGCCTGATGCGGGCCGGTCGCGCTCAGCCCGATGATCACGCCCTCGGCGCGCAGCCGGGACAGCGCAGCCAGCAGCGCAGCGTCGGTAAACAACGGGGAATCAAGGGTCAGCGAATGCACCTGATACAGCGTGAGCCGGTCACCGAGCAGGGCCCGGCTCTGCGCCAGCTGGGTCGTGAACATGGCCAGCGAGTGTTCCTTGACCTCCTGCGCAGGAGCGTCGAGCCGCCAGTCACCGGTATAGCGGTAGCCCCACTTCGAACCGACGACTACGTCCGCGTGGCCGCGCTCGGCCAGCCAGCCGGCCAGGAATTCCTCCGCCCGGCCGTAGGAACGGGCCGCGTCGACGTACCTGACCCCGGCCGCGTAAGCGGCGTCCAGCATCGAGAAGGTCCGGGTCCGCATGCCGACCACGCTGCGGTCGGGCAGGTCCTCCGCACGGCCGCTGGTGATGTACGCCGGGCGGCCCAACGCGGCCAGCCCCAGCCCGATCCGGGAGACCACCGGTCCCTGCGCCCCGAGGGTCGCCGTGGGCATGCGAATCCGGCTCCGGTGATCGCTGACCATGGCCTCTACCGTACCGGCCTATCTCCGGGATAACCGGGTCCGGCGGGCCATTACTGACCCAGGCGGCCGTCGATCCGCTCCCGCAGCAAGTCGGCGTGACCCATGTGGCGGGCGTACTCCTCGATCATTCCGACCAGCGCCTCGCGCAGCGACATCGGCCCTCCCCCGCTGCCATGCTGATTCAAGGGATCCTCGCCGGTGATGTCCAGACTGGGCGCCCCGGCCACGAACCGGGTAGCGAAGTCCACCTCCGCGCGCCATGCGTCCCACGCCTCCGTGACCACCCGGGGGTCAGGAACAGCCCCATCGAAATCACCGTCACCGGACCCGAACAGCCGGGGTACCTCCTGTCCCGACATCATCACCCGGAACGTCCCTCGCTCCCCGTCGGCCAGGTGCCGGACCAGCCCCAGGAGCGACATCGTCGACGGCGGGACCGAACGCCGCGCCATAGCCTCCGCGTCAAGACCTGCGCATTTCATCTCCAGGGTGAGGCGCTGACGGCGCAGGGCTTCGACCAGCGTGGCGCGCTCGTCGCCCAGCCGGGGCCCGTTCTCACGCGGGTCGTCGTCAGACGGCTTGCCGTCCGCGGTGAACATGTCGGCTCGCCGGGTCGTGGCCATGGCCGCCATCATCGGCGATGCGCACGGCGGCCGGCAACGGATTAACGACACCGGCGGTGCTTGACCGGGTCGGCCGTCAACGTTTCCAGCCTCCCGTTCGTGCTTGGAAGTGGAGCACGATATTCGGGAGGTGCGGATGGCGGCAGACGAGCGGGTAACCGAGCTCGAGGAGTTCCTCGCCGAGCGAGGCCGGCCGTTGCTCCGCGTCGCGGCACTGCTCGGTGACCTACGGCGACAACTACTCCGTGGGCGTCGACGTCGGCGACAACATCCCGAGCTACTCCGAGCTCGGGTCGCTGCCGGCCAGCCCGGCCGCCCTGGACGCATACCTCGCGCGCCTGGTCTACCCCAGCTCGGAACCCACCCAGATCCAGCAGGACCAGGCGGCGTTCAACGTTATCGAAGACATGCTCATCAACTACGTGCTGCCGCCGGCGCTCGAGGCGGAGGTGTACCAGGCGCTCGCCGCCATCCCGGTCGTCACGGTGGACAGCCACGTCACCACCATCGACGGGCAGGCCGGCGTCGCGTTCGTGATGCCGGCCACCCAGCAGGGCGAAAAGCACGAGATCATCCTCGACGCGTCCAGCTACCGCTTCCTGGGCCAGGCCTCTTGGGACCCGGACTCGGCGATGTCCGAGGTCGCGGTGGTGCGGATGGTGATCGTCGGCGCGCCGGGCAGCACCCAGCCGAGTCTTACCCCGCCGACCGCGGTCGAGCTGCTGGCCGAACAGGCGGACCGGGCCGTCACGTTCACCAATACCCTGCCGCTGGTCGTCCGGCCCGGCACGTGGATACTTCGGGAACTGGCCACCTCGTCCAGCGACCAGCCGGTCTGGGCCACCGCCGACGACTCGGAGCAGGCCAGCTACGTCAACGGCAAGCTCCAGGTCTGCTCGCGCTCGGCGGCGTGCGCCGCGTCAACCCAGTGGCTGATGCCCGCCGGGCCGAGTTACACGCTGGTCAATCCCCGGATCCCGCCGGAGCCGCCCTTCCCGCCCAGCCTGCCCGATTCCCTTCCGCAGTTGCTCGCGGCGCTCAACACCTACAGCACGGGATGCGCCGACGTGGCGGGCGACTGCAACGCCGTCAACGCGATGGCCAACATCATCGCCGGTTACGCCAACCGCGGCGGACCGGACGGCAACTGGTTCCTGATGCTCGCCGACATACCCGGCGTCACGGTCCAGCGGGTGACCGACGTGACCGGCCAGGCCGACCTCGCGTTCCGCTTCCCGTTCACCGATGGCGTCAAGGAGATCCTGTTCAACGCCAGCACCCACCGGTTCGTCGGCTACGTGCGTAACGGCGTCGAGACGGTGATCACGAAGGAAGTGACCGTCTCCGGGCCGGGCAGCCTTACGCCGGTGGTCATCCATCCCAAGCCAAGGGCTTCCCTGGGGCAGCCGGCCAGCCACTAGGCCGGGGGTCAGGAGCTGCCCGCCAGGCGCCTGGGGCCGCTCCGGGATTGGTCGCTGCGGCCGCAATCGTGGTGGACGTGCCGATCGGTCACGGCTACTCCTGCTCGGCCTCGCTGCGGCGGGGCAGGCCGAGCATGCCGTAGGCCCGGTCTGGCTGCAGGCGGACGACGGCTCGCCGTTCGGTCACCATGGCGGCGCGGTAGGCATCCCAGTCCTCGTGCTCGCCGGACAGGGCCCGGTAGTAGGTGATGAGCTCGCCGACCGTATCGTCGTCGGGCCGGGTCGCCACGGGCGAAAGCTCCACGGCGCCTTCGAGCACGGCGTAGGCGAAGAAGTCCTGGCGGGTGACGTGCACGGCCGCCCAGGGGCGCCTGAGCAGGTTGTGGTACTTCGCCCGGCCGGCTGTGATCGAGATGCGGATGATGCCGTCGTCGCCGACGTAGTGGGCGACGTTGGACAGCTGAGGAAGGCCATTCCCGCGGATGGTGGTCAGGACGGACCATCGGTTGGTGCGGGCGAAGTCAAGGCCGTCGCGAAGTTCCACGGGCCCAGTATGGCCGGCCGGCCCCGCCGGGCGGCCGATTGTCTATGTTTCCCATCTGATTAGTCGCAAAAAGGTAAGATCGAGTCGTGAACACGATCGGATCGCAAGGCCGGCCGCCAGTCCGGATCGGCATCATCGGAGCCACCCCGGCCCGAGGCTGGGAACCGGTCACGCCGGGCTTCGAGCTGCCCATTGTGGGCACCTACGCCACCCTCCGGGATCGTGGTGCCACCATGGCGAGGATCGCGGGCGCATCATGGCGAGGATCGCGGGCGCATCATGGCGCCGCCATTTTCGCCTCCGCGCGCGCCTGGTGCGCCCCGCAGGCCCCAGCCGCCCCGCAGACCTCCGCAGCCCCACCCCGGCCAGGACCGCAGCGGCACCAATGTTCCATCGCTGCCGCCCTGACGACACCGATGTTCCATCGGTGCTGCCACAGCCACATGGACCGGCCGCCCGGCGCCGCTCCGCTCACACTCCCACCGCGGCCTCGATGACCAGCCGCCGGACAGGCCCGAGCCACCGCCGTCCGGTACCACCGGCTGCTCGAGCGGATTCAGCGGGCGTCGGACACCAGCGTCCGCCAGGACGCCGACGGTTAGGCGCGGCCGTTGCTTGGCGGGGTGGTTACTGGCCTAGGAGCCACTGGCCGGGTGCGATGAGCTCGCGGGCTTCGGCCGGCCCCCATGAGCCGGGCTGGTAGCCGCGGACCGGGGGCGGGCTGGTCAGCAGCGGATCGGCCACCTGCCACACCGCGGCCAGCCCGTCCGGCCGGGTGAACAGTGAGCGGTCGCCGAGCAGGACGTCGTGGATCAGCCGCACGTACGGTGGCAGCGGGTCGGCGCCGTGCAGGCTGGCCAGCGGGATCGCCCCGCGGGCCACGTCGAGGTTCAGCGCGGGCCCGGGCTTCTTGACCACGAAGAGCAGGTCGATCTCCCCGTCGCCGGCCAGCGAGAAGGACAGCACGTTCCCGGCGCGGGGCAGCTGGCCGGTCAGCGGCCCATGCGGCTCACGCAGGATCAGGGTGACCCGCTGCTTCGACGCGGCCAGCCGCTTCCCGGTACGCAGGTAGAACGGCACGTGCCGCCAGCGGTGGTTGTCGATCCACAGCCGGGCCGCCACGAACGTGTCCCGGTTCGAGTGCGGATCGACACCGGGCACCTCCCGGTACCCGTCGAACTGCCCCAGCACGACCTCCTGCGGATCCAGCGGCCGGAAGCAGCTGATGACCTCGTTCCGGGCCGCCTGCAGGTCCTGCGCGTCCAGGCTGGCCGGAGGTTCCATGGCGACCTCGGCCGTCACCTGGAACAAGTGCGTGACCAGCATGTCCAAGATCGCGCCGGTGGCGTCGTAGAACTGCGCCCGGTCACTGATGCCGAGCGTCTCGGGCACGTCGATCTGCACCGACTCGATGTGCTCGCGGTTCCAGTACGCGGCGGACGAGGTGTTGGCGAAACGGAGCACGTGCAGATCCTGGGTGGCTTCCTTGCCCAGGAAATGGTCGATCCGGTACACCTGCTGCTCGTCCAGGACTGAATCAACGACCCGGTCGAGTTCGCGGAAGCTGTCGGGCGAAGTACCAAAGGGCTTCTCGTAGACGACCCGGGCGCCCTGGGCCAGTCCGTACTGCCCCAGCGCCTGCGTCAGCCCGCCGAAGGCGACCGGCGGGACGGCCATGTAGTACACCATCTGCGGGCTGTCGCCGAGCGATGTGCGCGCCTCGCCGAGCACGTCCAGCAGGCTGCCGGGGCTGTCGGAGCTGAACCCGCCGCCGGCGAAGAGCAC
>Ga0302184_10001940_pt1 | contig 13297 bp, 16 predicted proteins | sample I_Palsa_N3_3_FD_200233 | JGI IMG/M metagenome (GOLD analysis project Ga0302184, IMG submission 200233) | Peat permafrost microbial communities from Stordalen Mire near Abisko, Sweden - I_Palsa_N3_3 | ecosystem: Environmental > Terrestrial > Soil > Palsa > Peat permafrost | place: Sweden...
TATGCCGCGGCGACGCCGCCGGGGGCATCGGCTGTGTCGGCTGGCTACACCGGGTCGGCGACCACCGGGTCCGCGAGGACCGCGGCGGCGAAGACCACCGCTAGTGAACGTGCTGACCAGCAGAAGGACCGGTTCTTCTCGGTGAGGCTGCTGGTGATCATCGTCATCGCCGCGCTCATCGGCAGTGCTCTGGTGATGCTGCTCGCTTAGCGCGGTCTCGCTCTAGCCTCCGGCTTCGGTGCCGTTGACCGCGGGTGGGTCAGCTTCTGGGGTGACGGCGGCCGGCGCATCCGTTTCTGCGCCAAGGAGATCGGCCGAACCCAGTGGATCGGCGAAGTTCGCCCCGGGGATCGCGGTGGCGAGCAGGGCGCTCACTACATCGGGCATATCGGGGATCTCGCCCGGACCGGCGGCCGGGGCCGCGTCTATCGCGGCAGCACGGTCGGCGGCCGGCGCAGAGGGCTGGCGGCGAGCTCGACGTCCGGAGCCCGGCTCGGCGGCCGGGACGGGAGCCGTTTCCGCGCCACCGCCGAACGCACTTGCGACCGACCTGAGCGCCGAGGTTACCTCGCTCGGGATGACCCAGAACGTATTGCCCGCGCCCTGCGCGAGCTGGGGCAGCGTCTGCAGGTACTGGTAGGCGAGCAGCTTGGGGTCCGGGTCGTTGTCGTGCACGGCCTGGAAGACCGCGCTGATGGCCTGCGCCTCGCCTTCCGCGGTAAGGATCTTGGCCTGCCTGACCCCCTCGGCCGTCAGGATGGCGCTTTGCTTCTCGCCCTCCGCGGTAAGAATCTTGGATTGCCTGACCCCCTCCGCCGTCAGGACCGCGGCCCGCTTCTCCCGCTCGGCACGCATCTGCTTCTCCATCGCGTCCTTGACTGATTTCGGCGGATCGATGGCCTTGAGCTCCACCCGGGTAACCCGGATGCCCCACTTCCCCGACGCGTCATCGAGCACGCCGCGCAGCAGGGCGTTGATCTTGTCCCGCGACGTCAGCGTCTGCTCCAGGTCCATTGACCCGATCACGCTACGCAGCATGGTCGCGGTGATCTGCTCGATCGCCTGGATGTAATTGACGATCTCGTAGTCCGCCGCCCGCGGGTCGGTCACCTGGAAGAACAGCACGGTATCGATGAGCACGACCAGGTTGTCCTCGGTAATCACCGGCGCGCCCGCGAACGAGACCACCTGCTCGCGCAGGTCGATCATCGGCTTCACCCGGTCGATCATGGGGATAACGAAATTCATCCCCGGTTCCAGCGTCTTGCGGTAGCGGCCGAGCCGCTCGACGTTGCGCGCGCGTGCCTGGGGCACGATCCGTACCGAACGCATCACGGTCATGACAACTAGAAGCGCGACCACGGCCGCGATGACGAGCTCCGCCACCAACATGGCTACTCCCGAGGGTAAACGAGGGCGGTAACGCCTTCGATCTGCATGACGTCGACCTTGGCGCCGACCGGGATCACCAGCGATTCGTCGTATGGCCGCGAGGACCATTCCTCACCGCCAATGCGGATCCGGCCGCCGTGCTCGGTGACTTCTTCGAGGACGATCGCGGTGCGGCCGACGAGCGCGGCGGTTCCGGTACGCAGCAGCGGCGGCTGCTTGATATGCCGGAGCGCGATCGGCCGGACGAAGCCGAGTCCGGCGCCGGCTGCGACGACGAACGCGGCGAGCTGCAGCGGCAGATCAACGTGGAACGCCCCGACCACGGCCGCGACCAGGGCCGCGACCGCGATGAGGCCAAGGGCCAGCGTCGTGGTGAGGAGCTCGGCAACACCGAGCACGCCTGCCACGATCAGCCATACGATCCAAGACATCATGGCCGCTCCGCGGATTTCTTTCTAGTGTGACTGTAACCCCGCCGAGGAGCATCCGCACCATGGCGCGACGGTGAGTAGGCGGTAGCGCTACTACGCAGAGTCATCTCTTCAACACCCCCCGATGGTGTGCAATTAGCACAATTTGGCGTCTCGGTCCTACAGGTGATTTCCGCCGACCTACACTCGTGAGACAAGGGCAACTGTCCGCGGCACGGCTGGGCACTTAGGGTCCAGGAGGTATCTGGTGGAACGTGGCGACACCGGCCTCGGCCGTGACGCGTACGGCCTGCCCAGACACCGTGCCCGCGGATTTGATGACGGCTACCAGCCGGCCTTGCATGAGTACGAGGAAGAGGACGAAACGCCAGGAGCAGGCGAATCCGTAGCGGTCGAGGACGACGACTACGGTCAGACGCCGCGGCACCCCGGCGAGACGCCGACCCATCAACCTCATCAACCTCAGCAGCGGCGGGCTCGTGAGCCTGGAAACCCGCCCGTGCGCCCGCCAGGCCAATTCACCCCGAACCTGAGCCCAAGCCTGACCTACGGCGGCCCGAACGGGGATCTGCCCGGCGGCATCCCGGCAAATGACGGATTTCATGGCGGCGTGCCCGGCGCGGGCCCGGTGAGCGGTGGGCCTCACCGCAATACGCCGGGCCCAGACCCGGTAAACAGAGGGATGCCGGGCGGCGCGATGCCGAATGGCGATTCCATGGCAGGCCGGCAGTCCCGGCTGCCGAACGGCCGCCGAGTCCCGGCCGGCCCGGACCGCCCTTACCGGCCGGGGCCACCGGGGCCGTCAAGCGCAGCAACGGGCCGGCACAGCCAGACCCCGGCACCACCACATCCCGTCCCCCCAGACCAGGATCCGCTCGGCGCCGGCTGGGCGCGACCGTCCCCGGCTACCGTTACCCCATCTGGCGGGCCCACGCCGGGTGGCTCAGTCCCAGGCGGCCCAGCTCCGGGCGGTCCGGGTGCTGGCCGGGCTCAAGAGGGTCCGCAGAGATTTACCTCTGCGCCGGCATCCCCGGGGTTTTCTGATGCCACCAGGTTCTCGCCGCCACGCGAGCACCCTGGCGTGCCGGGTCCCCGCTTCGATACCCTCGACGGCCGCGAGCGCCTAGGACCGCACGGGAACCCGGCGGCTCCAGGACCGCATGGGTCGCCTGGACCACACGCGACCCAGGGGCCACAGGGACCCCCCGGACCGCACGGAGCCCCCGGACCACAGGGACCCCCCGGACCACAGGGACCCCCCGGACCACAGGGAGCGCCTGTAGGCCTCAGCGCCCCCGGAGGGCTTGGAGGACCAGGACCCCACCGAGCGCCGGGACCACAGGGAGCACCCGGGCCGCACGGAGCACCGGGACCGCGCGGTGTCCCGGGGGGACTCGGGGCACCGGGACCGCTCGGGGCACCGGGACCGCTCGGGGCACCGGGACCGCTCGGGGCACCGGGACCGCTCGGGGCACCGGGACCGCAGAGAGCACCCGGACTGCGCGGTACTCCGGGGGGACTCGGAGGACTTGGGACCCCGGGCGTGCAGGGAGGGTACACGCCGCAGACGCCACCGGAACCGGGCGGTCCGGTGATCCGGCAGCGGGAGACGGCGGTTCCCGGCGAGCGGCCGGACGGGCCGGGGCAGCCGGTGGCGAGCATCGCGCCCGACGGGCTCGAGGATTTCGCCAGGGATCTGCGCACGCTGCGGGCCAAGGCTGAGCTCGACTACACAGAGATAGCAGAGACTTCGCACTTCAGCATGAAGACACTGGTGGCGGCGGCAGGCGGCCTGCGGCTGCCTAGCCTGCCCGTTGCCGTCGCTTACGTGCGGGCCTGCGGCGGAAACGTCGCCGAGTGGGAAGATCGCTGGCAGAAGCTGGCCACCAAGATCACCGACGCGGCGATGAAGCGCCGGAATGACGGCGACGCCGGCGCCGAGCCACCCGAACCCGCGGAGTCAGCGACCGCGCTGGAACCCCCGGCGCTCGGGCCGGCCAGTGCGGGGGCTCCGGATCCGGATGCGGGCGAGGTCTACGTCATCACTTCCGCCAGGCCACGCCAGCCCGGCTGGTGACCGGTGCCCGCGCCCGGGGCGCGGACCTGGGCGCATGACACAATTGGCAGCGTGCTGCCGCCCGATAACCATGTTCATACCGAATGGTCCTGGGACACTCCCGGCGAGGCGTCCATGGCGCGCAGCTGCGAGCAGGCCCTGGCGGCCGGCCTGCCCGCCGTGGCCTTCACCGACCACCTGGACTTCACCGACTGGATCGACGGCGACCAGATAGGCGAGGAGAATCTCGATCCGCACCGTTACGCCCGGATGCACCTGCTCGATGTCACCGGGTACCTGGCGGCGGTCGACGAGTGCCGCGAGCGCTACCCGGACCTGCGGATACTCTCCGGGGTCGAGATCGGCGAGGCGCACCTGTGGGCCGCGAGCGCGGGCGGGCTGGTCGCCAGATCCGGCTTCGAGCGGATCCTGGGCTCACTGCACGCGATCCCGTTCGACGGGCGGCTGACGGCCGCCGACGAACTGTTCCGGCTGATGGACGCCGAGGAGGTGATGCGGCGGTATCTCGGCGAGTTGCTCCGGCTGGTCGAGGGCAGCGACCTGTTTCAGGTCCTGGCGCACCTGGACTTCCCCCGGCGCATGTGGCCGTGGACGGCCGGGCGCTATGACGAGCGGACCTTTGAGGCGGAGTACCGGGCCGTCCTGCTCGCTCTGGCCGCCGGCGACCGGGTCCTCGAGGTGAACACGAAGAGCCCGATGGTGTCGGCCGAGCTCGTGCGCTGGTGGCGCGAGGCGGGCGGAAGGGCGGTGTCGTTCGGCAGCGACGCGCATCAACCCTGGCGGGTCGGCGATAAGTTCAAGCTGGCGGTCGACGTGGTCGAGGCGGCAGGTTTCCGGGCCGGACACGACCGCTTTGACTTCTGGCGGATCTAGGTCCAGGTGTCGCCGAAGCGCGCGACGATCTCGTCCCAGGTCTCGCCAGCGGTGCCACTGGTGGGGTCCGACGAGTCTCGCGACCGGGTGTTCCCGCGGTCGGCGCGGGTCCAGGTGTCCGCGCCCAGATCGTCCAGGACGGTTCGCGGAGCGGGGATCGGGCCCGTCGACCGGCTCTGGCAGTGAACGGCGAAGCGTAGCTCTGCGTCATAGGTCTCGCGATCGCGCAGTTCGGCGCGCGCCTCGGTGTGCGCGGGGTGGCCGGAACCGCCGCCCGCGCGGAACGGGAGCTTACGGCGGCCCTCGCCGTCAGCGCTTGCTGATTGGCCTTCTTCTGGGAAACTGCTGGCCACGGAACACACCTCGAATACGAATCTGACCTACGGCGAAGCCTCGTCAGCAGAAAAGATCCGCTCGCGGACATCGACCCTAAGAACCCTTAAAAACCCTCTAAACACGGTGCGGAGTTATTTCGCTACCATTTGTAATGTAACTATACGTACTGTACCCGATGCAATGGGTGACAAGGTAATAGTTGGCTATCCTTCAGGTAAGAGTTGACGGAGAGTAGCGATACTGATACTGAGGAGAAGCCTAGGGCACTAGGGACCCGTGTGAACGCGGAAGAGTTAGCTATGGGCAGTCACGCCCGACCGTTCCGGAAAAATGGGGTGACAGCCGGTTACTGCCCACGCAGGATGTTGCCGATGATGCCACCGACCGCGCCGGCCTCGGCCGCCTGCGGGTCAGTTTGGCGGGCTAGGTACGGCTCGAGTCCGTGGGCCAGCACCGGCAGCGGCATCGACTGCAGCCAGAGCTGACCCGGGCCGGTCAGCGCGACCAGGTGGAAGCCGTCGGCGCCGAAGGCCAGGTTCGCGATGCCCGGCACCCGGGTGATGGTGAACTGCACGGTGCCCTCGAACATGCCCACGTGCCCCGGGTGCACCAGCAGCGTCTGGCCCGGCGCCAGGGTGTAGTGCACAAGCTCGCCGGAGAGCTCGATCCAGGCGCGGCCCTGGCCCTCCAGCTTCTGCAGGATGAACCCGTCGCCGCCCCACATGCCGCCGCGGAAGCTCTGCTGCAGGCCGATGGTCGGCGTGATCCCGGGCGTGCCGCACAGCCAGCCGTGACGGTGCACGTAGAAGGCCTGGCCACCCGCGATGTCGGTGGGCACGATATGGCCGGGCAGCTTCGCCGCGAACGTGATCATGCCGGCGCCCTGGGTGGCCTCGTAGTGGGTCAGGAACAGGCCGCCGCCGCCCATGACCCGCTTCAGGCCCTGCATGAAGCCGCCGCCCTGCCCTCGTGAGCCTCCGCCGCCGGTGCCCATGTGCTGAGACATCTGGATGTTCGGGGTCATCCAGGAGAGCTCACCGTGGGTGGAGATGACCTGCTCGCCCTGCTGCAGGGTGACCTCGAGCACCGGCATGGTGGTGCCCTTGATTTCGGCTTGCATGACCACTCCTGTTCGCCCCGTGCGCGGTTTATGCGCAGGAGCCTACCGGTTACTTCAGCGACGTGTCTGTAGTGGTCCGGCGGGGTGCCTGTCCGATTTCCGCTAGTGTTAGCCACCGCGGGCTGGCATGGTAGATGACGTGACGAAGAACGTAGCCGGGGCTTTTGGGATGGCGGCCCTCGACGACGAACAGCGCTATCAGGCGGCGGTCAGCAAGGACCCCCGCTTCGACGGCGTGTTCTTCACCGCCGTGACCTCGACCGGCATCTACTGCCGCCCGTCCTGCCCGGCGATCACGCCGAAACGTCAGAACATGCGGTTCTACCGCAGCGCCGCCGCGGCCCAGGAGGGCGGTTTCCGCGCCTGCAAACGGTGCCGCCCGGACGCCTCCCCCGGCTCGCCGGAATGGAACATCCGGGCCGACATGGTGGGACGCGCCATGCGGCTCATCGCCGACGGCGTCGTCGACCGGCATGGCGTCGAAGGGCTGGCCGATCGCCTCGGCTACGAGCAGCGGCAGGTGCGCCGCCTGGTCACCGCCGAACTCGGCGCCGGCCCGCTCGCCATCGCCCGGGCCCAGCGGGCCCAGACGGCCCGCATTCTCACCGAGACGACCGCGCTGCCGCTGTCGGAGATCGCCTTCGCGGCCGGATTCGCCAGCATCAGGCAATTCAACGCGACCATGCACGAGGTCTTCGCGATGACACCGACGCAGTTGCGTCGTGCTGGCCCGGGGGGGCGAACCCAAAAGCCCCCCGGAACCGCCCGCTTCCGGGGGGACCCATCCCCCCGGACCCCCCTTGGGCTGCGCCTGGCGTACCGGGCTCCCATCGATCTGGGGCGGATGTTCGGGTTCCTCGCCGCCCGGGCCATTCCAGGGATAGAAGGGGTGGAAGGGGACCGTTACTTCCGGACAATCCAGCTCCCGAACGGCACCGGTATCGCCTCGCTCGGCCCCTTCCTGCGACCACGTGATCTCGGCTACCTCGACTGCGAGCTCCAGCTCGAGGATCTGCGCGACCTGACCGCCGCGGTCCAGCGCTGCCGCCGCCTGCTCGACCTGGACGCGGACCCCGAGGCGGTGACCGGCAACCTGTCCGCCGATCCGGTCCTCGGACCGCTAGCGCGAGCCCACCCGGGGCGGCGTTCGCCCGGCCACGTGGACGGCCATGAGCTCGCGCTGCGGGCGGTGCTCGGCCAGCAGGTATCGGTCGCCGCAGCCCGGCGGCTTGGGGCCCGGCTGGTGGCCGCCTACGGCAAGCCGCTCTCACGTCCTGACGGGCCGCTGACCCACTGCTTCCCCAGCGCCGAGACGCTGGCCGCGGCCGACCCGGCGGCGCTGCCGATGCCGCGGGCGCGCGGCCGCGCGCTGACCGGCCTCGCCACCGCGCTCGCGTCCGGCGACCTGTGGCTGGACCCTGGGGCCGAACGAGACCGGGCCGAGGCGGTACTGCTCGCGCTGCCCGGCATCGGGCCGTGGACCGCGGCCTACATCCGGATGCGGGCCCTGTCTGACCCCGACGCGTTCCTGCCTGGCGATGCCGGGGTGCTCGCCGCGCTCCGGCGCCTCGGCGCGGTCCCCGGCGGAAGGGGAGTTCGCGGGTCGGCGGCGCTGGCCGAGAGCTGGCGGCCGTGGCGCTCCTACGCCGTGCACCACCTGTGGGCCAGCCTTGAACCTGCCCCCGTTACCGCTACCGAGCATGACCTCCCAGAGAAGGGCCAGCCATGACTAACCCGTTCGTCGCGCCGGACCTGGCCGCGCCGCCGCTGTCCCATATCGTCAGCACCCCTATCGGCAGGCTGCTGCTGACCGGCGACGGGCACGCCCTGACCGGGCTTTACATGATTGACTCCGACAGGCACGCGGGCCGGCACGAGACCGGGCTGACGCCGAGCCCGTCCGCCTTCGCCGAGGTCGCCGCGCAGCTCCAGGCATACTTCGACGGCGACCTAAAGGAGTTCACGCTGCCGCTGGCGCCGACCGGGTCGGTGTTCCAGCTCGCCGTGTGGACGGAACTGACCAAGATCCCGTACGGCAGCACCGTCAGCTACGGCGATATCGCCCGCGCGCTCGGCAAAAGGCTCGTCGCGTCCCGGGCGGTGGGCCTGGCCAACGGCGCCAACCCGATCTCGGTCATCGTGCCCTGCCACCGGGTCATCGGCGCCGACGGCAGCCTGACCGGGTACGGCGGCGGCCTCGAACGCAAGGAGCTGCTGCTTCGTCTCGAAGGCGCAAGTCCATCGACCCTGTGGTAAGGCCGTGAGCTGGGTAGCGTTAGCACCATGCTCGCCCTGCTGCTGCTCGCCGTCGCGGTCGGCCTGTCTAACTTCGCTGCCTCGATCGGAATAGGGGTCAGCGGGGTCAGCCGCAGCATCAGGATCCGGGTTGCGGTGGTGTTCGGCTTGTTCGAAGCGGGTATGCCGGTGGCCGGACTCGTCCTGGGCCGGAGCCTGGCGGCGGACGTGGGCCAGGACGCACGATGGCTGGGCGCCGGGGTGCTGATCGCGGTGGGCGTGGTCGGCCTGGCGCAGGCCTGGCGCAGCCGTGACGCCGACGCCTCAAACCGTCCGGCGCGGTCGTGGCGGACGGGCCGGGTCCTGCTTAGCGGGCTGGCGCTGAGCAGCGACAACCTCGCGGTGGGCTTCGTCCTGGGTGCGTACCACACGGCGCTGCCGCTCGCGGCCGCGGTGTTCGGCGTGGTCAGCGTGGTTATGTCCCTGGCCGGGCTGGAACTCGGGGCGCGTATCGGGATCGCGACCGGCGACCGGAGTGAGCTGATAGCGTCCGCGGTGCTCATCGCGGTCGGTACCGCCATAGCGGCGGGGGCGTTCTGAATCAATGCCCCGGTGGCAACGTTGTGACACGGCGGATACGCGATGGAACGGATGACGCGCGGGGTGCGTCAAAACGGCATGATGTCCTCACGCCAACTTCGCGGAATTGCAGTAGCAGGTCTGCTGTGCGCGGCGATAGCCGGGTGCGGTTCTACGGTCGCGACTTCGGCCTCGGTCCAGGCCGCGCACGCAGCCCCCGCGGTCGGCTGTGCCGGCGCCAGCCAGGCGACGACGGTGACCATCCACCGGACCATGAACGCCATCCAGCCGGACCGGCCGGGCGCGGTCACCACGACGCAGCGCAAGACCGCCGTGGTGCGGGCCCTTTTCAGCGACTTGTGCAAGGTCGTCGCCCACCCGTACACGGTAAAGACGGGGATCAACTGCCCGATGGCTTTCGGGCTCGCGTACACCGGCACGTTCTACGACGGGAGCCGGCAACTCGCCACGTTTACCTACGGCGCCAGCGGGTGCCAGAGCGTGCGCGTCAACGCGGCCGGGCAGAGCAAGTACTCACTGGTGATGGGCTCGGCGGCCAGTGCCGCGCCGCTGCTGGAGACCGACATGGCCGCGGCCCTGGGACTGCTGAAGTCGCAGGTGTTCCCCCCGACGCAGCAGATCAACCCGGGCGGCCCGAACAAGCCGGTCACGAACTTACGGCCGGTCGCCCGACTGGCTCAGGACCGGTCGCCCGACTGGCTTAGGGCCGGTCGCCCGACTGGCTCAGGGCCGGTCGCCCGGCTCGCTTAGGGCAGGTTGCCCGACTCGTCGAGGTCGAACTCGCCGTCCTTGACCCCGAGGACGAATGCCTCCCACTCCGCCTCGGTGAAGTAGAGCTTGTCACCGTCGGGATTGGCCGCGTCGTACATGACGTAGAGCTTGGCCTCATCGGCCTTGTGCGGCGCGGCCGAGGTATCGGTGGTGACATACACCTCCACCCGGCTCTCGTCGGTATCAACCGCAGAAGCGTCGTCACCCGGTGTGTGCATGCGCCTAGGCTACCGGTAGCCGCGGCCCGCGACCCGTATAAGGTCGTGTCCGTGCCCGACAGCCCGGACCCCGCCAGCCTGGCCTCCGCCCCAGTGACTCGGACGGCTCCGGCGCGCGTCCGCTACTCGCGCGCCGAAGAGGTCGCGTGGTACGCCACGCTGGCCACGATGTTCGGCGCCGCGGCCGCGCTCTTCACCAACCCGGCCGGGCGGATCCTGCTGGTCAAGCCGAACTACCGGGATCACTGGTCGCTGCCGGGCGGGCTCCTCGAGCACGCCGAGCCGCCGCAGGCCGCCTGCCGCCGCGAGGTCGCGGAAGAACTCGGCCTGCAGATCACCCCGGGACCGCTGCTCACCATCGACTGGGTTCCGCCGGACGGGACCCGGCCCCGGCCGATCGTGCACTTCATCTTCGATGGCGGCGAACTCGACGACGACGTGCCCATCGAGCTGCAGGACACCGAGCTCGACGACTACCGCTTCGTCGAGCCCGGTGACCTGGCCAGCTACCTGCCGCCGGTCATCGCCGCGCGGGTGACCGCGGCGCTGCGTAGCCGCGCGGCTGGCGGGGCCGCGTACCTACCGCAGGAACTACCGCAGGCTCCCGGGCTTACTGACGCTGGGGCGTCCTGATCTCGAGGTGGTCGAGCAACGTCGCGGTGGCGGCGGCCACCGCGTCGACGGCGTGGCCGAACGCCTCGGCGTTATGCCCGGCAGGCGCGCGGAAACCGCTGATCTTGCGGACATACTGCAGCGCGGCGGCGCGGATATCGTCGTCGGTAACCTGCTCGGCGTAGGGCGGGCGAAGGGTCTTGATGCTCCGGCACATGGATACGACGGTACCGGGCCAGCGCGGGCGGTGGTGACCGCCGACGATAGTCAGTCCAGCCCGAGCAGGACCTCCAGGCCCACGGTGAGGCCGGGCGGCAGGCAGGCGATCCGCCGGATGGCGAGCAGCACACCCGGCATGAACGACACCCGGTGCAGCGAGTCGTGCCTGATCGTCAGCGTTTCCCCGTTCCCGCCGAACAGCACTTCCTGGTGCGCCACGAGCCCGGCGACCCGCACCGAGTGCACATGCACGTCATCGACGGTGGCGCCGCGCGCGCCGGGTCGGGACGACGCGGTGGCGTCCGGTGGCGCGCCCAGGCCTGCCGCCGTCCGGGCCGCACCGATCAAGGACGCGGTCCGCAGCGCGGTGCCCGACGGGGCGTCGGTTTTTCCGGCGTGGTGCAACTCGATGACCTCAGCGGATTCGAAGAACCGTGCGGCCTGCTCGGCGAAGCGCATCATCAAGATGGCGCCGACAGAAAAGTTCGGCACGATGAGGACACGCGCGTCCTGGTGATCGGCCAGCCACCCCCGGACCTCCTCCAGCCGGTCCCCGGCGAACCCCGATGTCCCGACCACCACGTCCAGATCGTGCTCTATGCACCAGCGCAGGTTCTCCATGACCACGCCGGGATGCGTGAAGTCGACGACCACGTCGCACCCGGTCAGCGCGTCTAGGTCGTCGCCCTGGTCCACCTCGGCGGCGATATCCAGGTCCGCGGCCTCGCCAACCACGCGGATGACTTCCTGCCCCATCCGCCCCCGCGCCCCGACCACCCCAACCTTCATCGCAACCCTCTTTCATGATCGTGGATCGTTACCGTCTTCAGAAGACGGTAACGATCCACGATCAGCGTTTTTAGGCTTGGAACGTGGCGGGGTCGTCGAAGGGGCCGACTACGGCCAGGGCTTTGGGGCGGGTGAGGATGTCGGCGGCGACCGCGCCGATGTCGTCATGGGTGACGGCGTCGATCGAGGCGAGTACCTCCTCGACCGGTTCGAGCCTGGGGTACACCAGCTCGGACTTGCCCAGGCGGCTCATCCGCGAGGACGGGTCCTCCAGGCCCAGCACGATCGAGCCGCGCACCTGGCCCTTGCCGCGGGCGAGCTCGGCGTCGGTCAGGCCGCCCTCGACCACCCGGGTGATCTCCTCGGCGCAGATGGCGAGCACGTCGTCGGCCTTGGACGGCAGGCAGCCGACGTAGATGCCCCACATGCCGGTGTCGGCGTGCTGCCCCGCGAAGCTGTACACCGAGTAGGCCAGGCCGCGCTTTTCCCGCACCTCCTGGAACAGCCGGGACGACATGCCGCCGCCGAACGCGGCGTTCAGCACGCCGAGCGCGAACCTGCGGTCATCCGTCCTGGCCAGCGCCTCGCAGCCAAGCACGAGGTTGGCTTGCTCGATGCCGCGGGAGATCAGCGTGGTGCCCACGCCGGCCTGCGTCCCGCGCTGGTCTCCGGCCAGCCGGGCCGGGGCAGGCTCAGCCGTCGCACCTCGTGAGGCCAGGACGTCACCGAAGGCCTGCCTGACCAGTTCCACCACCGTGTCGTGGTCCAGGTTGCCCGCGGCGGCCACGACCAGGTGCTCGGGGGTGTACCGGGCCTGGTAGTGCTCGAAGATCTGATCTCTGGTGATCTTGTTGATCGAGTCCGTGGTACCCAGGATCGGCCGGCCGAGGGGGGTGTCGCCGAACAGCTTCGCGGTGAAGGCCTCGTGCACGGTGTCCGAGGGGTCGTCCTCGTTCATCGCGATCTCTTCGAGCACCACGTTGCGTTCGGCGTCTACGTCCTTCGGCGTGATCAGCGAACTGGTCACCATGTCGGACAGGACGTCCACGGCCAGCGGCAAGTCCGCGTCGAGCACCCGCGCGTAGTAGCACGTGTACTCCTTCGCGGTGAACGCGTTCATCTCGCCGCCGACCGCGTCCATCTCCGACGAGAGCTCGAGCGCGGTCCGCTTCTTGGTGCCCTTGAACAGCAGGTGCTCCAGGTAGTGCGTCGCGCCCGCGTGAGTCTCGTCCTCATCGCGGGACCCGACGCCTACCCAGATGCCGAGCGCGACCGAGCGCACCGCGGGCAGGAACTCGGTAACTACTCGCAGCCCGCCGGGAAGGACGGTACGGCTGACACCCCGGGATCGTTCGGTGGCCATCTACTCGTGATGCCCCCGAGTGCGGTGCCGGGTCCGGCGATGCCCGTCCGGTCCGTCGCGATCGCCGCCCCGGTCGCCGCCGTGGTCACCGGGACCGCGGTCCCGGGCACCGCCGGAGCGCTCGCCCCGGGGGTCGCCGCCGGACAGATCCTCGCCGGCCGCCTCGCGCTCCACGACCTCAACGGGAACGAGTGACAGCTTGCCGCGGTCATCGATCTCGCGGATCTCGACCTGGATCTTGTCGCCGATGTGCACCACGTC
>Ga0302184_10001947_pt1 | contig 13266 bp, 8 predicted proteins | sample I_Palsa_N3_3_FD_200233 | JGI IMG/M metagenome (GOLD analysis project Ga0302184, IMG submission 200233) | Peat permafrost microbial communities from Stordalen Mire near Abisko, Sweden - I_Palsa_N3_3 | ecosystem: Environmental > Terrestrial > Soil > Palsa > Peat permafrost | place: Sweden: Abisko...
CCTCTTGAGCGGCCTCGTCCCCGGCCTCCGTCCGGGCGCCCCGCGCGGGACGCGTGCGCTTCTGGAGAGGGCCGGCGTCCGCGACGAGGTGCTGGGCGGCGCCGGCGGGCAGGGGGCCTACCGCGTCCGTCTCGAGGCCATGGCGGAAAGGGAGACGCGCTCGCCGAGGGGCGAGCAGGCGCGCGCTCTCGTGCAGACGGCCGAGGCCTTCTTCGCCGTGCTGCGCACCCTGCCGGCAGAAGGCACGCTTCAAGCGCACCTGCTGGCCTGGCAGCGCGCCCTCGAGGCCCTGGGCTTCTGGGAGGCCTTGCAGGGCACCCCTGTGCCCGAGGGGCCCGAGGCGGCGCGCGCGTGCCGGGTGCTGGCCAGGGAGGTGCAAGCCCGCGAGGGGTGGCGGGCGGTGCTGCGCGGGGCCCGCGGTGCCCTCGCCGCCCTCGACAGTGCGGGCCCGCTTCTGCACCGGGCGGGCTTCGCCGCGTGGCTTTCGCTGCAGGCCTCCGCCCACCGCCTGCCCCGCGAGGCTGGCCACCCAGGAGGCGTGGCCGTGCTTCTCTACGAGGAGGCGGCGGCGTGCGACGGCTTCGAGTGGCTCGGCGTCCTGGGCCTCGCCGAGGGGCGCTTTCCCCGGCCTCTGTGGCGCGCCGGCGCCCTCACCGACGAGGACAGGTACGCCGTCAACCGCGCCCTCGGGCGGGACGCCTTCCCTTTGCGCTATGGGTCCGCCGACGTGCGCCCGCCCGCGGCCCTGGCCCTGGACGGCTGGCGGCTGGGCGTGGCGCTGGGGCGGGCCGAGAGTGCGGCGCTGGGCTTCGCGCGCGACGACGGCTTCCGCGACGTCGCCGGGCCGGCCGCCTTCCTCGAGGCCTTCTCAAGGAGTGCCGCCGTCGCGCGGGTGGACTGTCCGGACGTTTCCGTCGTGCCCCTCGTGGAGGCTGCCACCGAGGGGGAGCTCCGGGAGGCGGTGGCCCGGGCCACGCTGCCCTCGGGAGGGGACGCGGCGGCGCGGGCCCTGGGCCAGCGGCTGGAGGAGGGCTGGCTTACGGAGGCGCGAGGCCTCGGAGCCATGGAGGCGGAGCGCGTCCGTGCCTTCGAGGCACCGGAGTTGCCGAGCGGACGCTTCAGCGGTGCGGTGCAGGGTGAGGGCCTCGAGGCGGCGCTGGCGCAGCGCTATGCCTACGGCCCGGACGCCCCGCTGTCCGCCAGCACCCTCGGGAAATTCGGCCGCTGCGCCTTCCAGGGCTTCGTCCACAGCGCCCTGCGCCTCGAGCAACCGGAGTCTCCCGGGGAGTCCCTGGACGCGCGGGGCCAGGGCAGCTTCTGGCACGCGGTGCTGGAGAGCCTCATGCCGCGCCTCGCCGCCGCGGGCCTTCTCGGCCGGTCCTACCGGGAAGTCCCCGGCGCCCTCCTGGAGGCGGCGCTCGACGACGGGGCCCAGTCCCTGGAGGCGCGCTTCAGCCCGGGCCACCCGCGTCTCTTCGCCCTGGCGCGGGAGCGGGCGCGGTGGATGGTGCGCCGGGTGCTGGACGCCCCCCACCACGGGCTTCCCTTCCCGGGCCTTCTTCCGGTGGAGGCGGAGACAAGCTTCGGGCGGCCGAGCGCCGTCCAGGACTGGCGCGAGGTGCGACTGCCCGCGGCGTTGCCCCTGGAGAGCGACATCTGTCTCACCGGCACCGTGGACCGGCTCGATGCCGGCGCCTCCGGGGTGGGCGTCCTCGACTACAAGGCCAGCCGGCGCCGCGACGCGGCGCGGGAGCTCCTCAGCACGGACTTCCAGCTGCCCTTCTACCTCCAGGCGGTGCGCTCGCGCGGCGAGTCCCGTCCGCTGCGGGCCGGCTGGCTGGTGCTGAAGTCCGGAGAGTTTCAGCCCTTCGAGCCGCCCTCGGGACAGACGGTGCTTCTGGCCACGGACGCAGCGACGCGACAACAGGCCCAGGCCGAGGGGCTCGCCAACCTGGCCAACGCCGCGCAAGCCCTCGTCCAGCGCTCGCGCCAGGGAGACTTCGGGGCCCGCCCCCTGGACTGCGGGTTTTGTCCCTTCGGCGCGGTGTGCCGCATCGGCCGCCGGCGCAAGGAGGGCCACCGGTGAGCCCTCCGTCTCTGGAGTTGCTGCTGTCGCGCAACGGCTGCGTCTTCGCCGGCGCCGGAGCAGGCAAGACGCACGGGCTTCTCAGCGCCGCGCTGGGGCTGCTCTCCGGTGCGGGCGGCCAGCCGCCGCTTGCGCCGGGACGGCTGTGCCTCCTCACCTTCACCGAGAAGGCGGCGGCCGACATGCGCGAGCGCCTCTCGGCGCGGGTGGAAGCGCTGGCCGAGGGCCGCGGCGAGGAGCCGGAGCTCCTGGCGGCCTTCGCCGCCACCGGACGTGCGCCGCCGGCAGCCTCCTTCTGGCGGGGTGTCCAGTCCCAGCTGGACGCGGCCACCCTGTCCACCTTCCACGCCTATTGCGCGCGGCTGTTGCGGCAGGCCCCGGCCGGCGCGGACATTCCCTTGGGCTTCGAGCTCCTTGGCGAGGAGGACAGCGGCGAGCTCCTCGTCGAGACGGCCGAGCAGCGCCTCCTGGACATGCTCGACGCCGGCGACGCGGACGTGGAGGCCCTCTGTAGCCAGGGCGAGCTGCGCGGCGTGGGACGGGGGGCGGGGCTTCTCGACCTCCTGGTGGGGGCGGTGGTGCGACTCAGGGAGGAGGGGGAGGACGCGGCCCGGGTGGAGGTGGGCGAGCCCTCGGCCGCACGGCGGACGCTGCTTCTTGCCGCGGCCCGCGCCGAGGTGCTGGTGCGGGGGGCGCTGCCGCTGTGCGCCGAGGCGGCGCTGACGGCCGTCCTCGAGGCGTCGCTGGACGTCCTCTCGGGGCTGGACGCGGACGCCCCCGCGGAGCGCCTGGCGCGCCTCGAGGCGCTGGCCGGCGCGCTTCCCCGCACCGGAAAAAATGGCCTGCGCGATGCCCTCCTGGCCGTGCGCGACGCCCTGGTCGAGGGAAGCCCGGCGCTGCCCGGCGTGGTCGCGGCGCACGCCGGCTACGTGGCCTGCCGCCACGAGGCCACCTTGCGCCGGCTGTGCAGCCTGGTGGAGGCCGACTTCCGGGCCGCCCTGCGCCGGGGCGGGTGGATGGACTTTGCCGAGCTCCTGGTGGCGACGCGCGACGTCCTCCGGGACGACGTGGGGTTTCGCAGCAGCGTCCAGCGCCGCATCGGCGCGCTCCTCGTCGACGAGGTGCAGGACACCAACCACCTGCAGCTCGAGCTGGTGGTGCTGCTTTCCGAGGCGCGCCAGGGCGGCCCGCGGCCCGTGCCCAAGGAGCGCGCCGCGGTGCTGGCCCTGCCGCTCGAGCCCCGCTTCCTTCTCGCGGTGGGCGACAGGAAGCAGTCCATCTACGACTTTCGCGGCGCCGACGTCTCCACCTTCGAGGCGCTCGCCGAGAAGGTGGTGGCGGAGGGCGGCGCCCGCGACTTCCTCCGCGACAACCGGCGCTCCTCGCCGGCGCTGTTGGCCGTCCTCAACGCCGCGGCCCGCGCCGCCCTCCCCGAGGTGCCCGAGCCCCGGGAGTACGAGGTGGTGTTTCATCCGGAGGAGGACGGGCTCGTGCCGGTGCGGGCGCAAGTCGGGCCCGTGGTGTGCGTGGATGCGCTTCCGGTGGTGTCCTCTGCGCGCGGCACCGCCCGCGAGGCGGAGGCCGACGTCCTTGCCCGGTGGCTTTCATTTCTCCTCTCGGAGGAGGGGCCGGAGACGGTGGTGGAGGGTGGCGTCCTTCGCCGGGCGAGGGGAGGGGACGTGGCCATCCTCCTGCGCGGCTTCAGCGGGCTCGAGGCCTACCGGAGTGCGCTTCTGGCCCACGGCGTCCCGCACACCGTCCTTCGGGAGCAAAACCCGTACACCGCCCCGTCCGTCCTCGACGCCGCGGCGCTGCTGGCCCTCCTCTCGGACAGGAGCGACGCGCTCTCCCTGGCCGCCGTCTTGCGCTCGCCCTTCGTCGGGCTCTCGGACGCGGCGCTGTTTCGCCTTTCGGAGAAGGGGCGGCTCGAGGGGCGCCTTCTCGAGGAGCCCCTTCCCGAGGGCTTTCCGGAGGACGAGGGCCAGCGCCTCCTGCGCTTCGCGGCCCTCCTGCACCGCCTCTCGGCCCTCGTCCCGGCACTGCCGCTGGCCGGCGTCCTCGAGGTGGCGTGGGAGGAGACGGGGTACCGCGCCGCCGTCGCCGCGGGGCCGGAGGGGGAGGAGGCGCTCCTGGCGCTGGAGCGCCTTCTCGTGCTGGCCCGGCAGTGGGACGCGAGCGGCCGGGGCGACGCGGGCGCCCTGGCCCGGCGGTTGCGGGGCCTGGCGGAGCAGACGACGGTGGCCGGCGCGACGGGCGTGGAGGCAGCCCGTGCCGGCAACGCCGTGCAGCCTCCAGTGGCCGGTGGTGTGCCTGGCGGACCTCTCCACCACCGGCGTCCGCACGCCCGGCGACAGGCTGCTTCTCGACAGGCGCCTCGGGCTGGCTTTCAAGCCGCAAGGGCCCTTCGACGCCGAGCCCCGCCGGACGCCGCGGTGGTTACTCGTGCAGGCGGAGCTGAAGCGCAGGGAGCGCGCCGAGGCTGGCCGCCTTCTCTACGTCGCCCTCACCCGGGCGCAGGACCGCCTGGTGCTGTCCGGAGGCGGCCCGTCGCCGGAGGCCTGGCGGTCGCGCCTCGAGTCCGTCCTCGAGGCGCCAGACGTCGCGCCCTTCGTCCGGCACCTCGGCCTTCTGGACATTCCCGAGACCGCGCCAGAGGCCCTCGCGCCCCAGGACGGCGGGGACAGGGAGGCCGCCCTCGCGCAGCTTCGACGCATCCGGACTCCACTTTCGCTGCGCTTTCAGGGAGTGCCCTTGGAAGCGACGGAGCTCGAGGACTTCCACCGCTGCCCGCGCCGGGCCTGGCTTCTGCACGCGGCCGGCTTGTTGCCGGGCCGGGGCGACGAGGGGCCGGTGACGTTTTCTGCCGAGCTTCCGGTGCGTCACGTCGCCGCGCGCTCGAGCCTCCTCGCGCGCCTGGCTGCGCTTCTCACCCCGGCGGACTGGGCGGCCGGCGTCCCGGACGCGGCGCTCAGTCCCCACCTCGCGGTGCTGGGACTCTCCCTGGGGGAGGCGCGGGCGCTGCGCCTGCTTGCGCCGCTGAAGGCGCTGGCCGCGACGCGCGCCCTCAAGGAGGCGCTGGCCTCCGGCACGGCAGCACCGACGGGTGAAGTCTGCCTCGAGGCCGGGCCGGCGCTGCTTCTGTGTCGGGCGACGCTGGGCTGGCAGGACGTCGGAGGGCAGCACCGCCTTCTCCTCGTGCCGGGCCCGTTGCCGCCGCTTGGCCTCGAGGCTTTCGGCGTCACGACGTCCGTCTTGTGGCACGCCGCGGCCGGCGCTGGGGGCCCACGCCGGGTGGGGTTGTCCTTCGTCGACAGCCCGGACGCCGAGGCGCGCTGGCTTCTCGCTGCGCCCCTGTCCCGCGAGGCACTGGCCACGGAGGCGGAGGCCTTCCTCCGCGCGGCCGACGGCGTTCCGGGGAGTTTGCCAGTGGCCCGCTGCGAGGCGCTGGGGTGCGGGTTTCGCCCGCGCTGTCACCCCGCGCCGGCCTGAGACGAGGGGCCACCGGCCGTGGCCTCCGGCGCCGACGGGCGTTGTCACCAGGCACCGCGGGGACTACAAGCTTCAAAAACGCATGCCAAACGTGGTGGTGGTGGGCGCCCAGTGGGGCGACGAGGGCAAGGGCAAGGTGGTCGACCTGCTCACGGAGCACGCCCAGGTGGTGGTGCGCTTCCAGGGCGGTAACAACGCCGGCCACACGCTGGTGGTGAATGGGCAGAAGACGGTCCTCACCCTCATCCCGAGCGGCATCCTCCACGGCAACAAGACGTGCGTCATCGGGAATGGCGTGGTGCTCGACCCGGCCGTCCTCCTGGGCGAGCTGGCGCAGCTGCAGGCGAGCGGAAAAATCCAGGCCACCACCCAGCTTGTCCTCTCCGAGGCGGCGCACGTCATCTTCCCCTGGCACAAGCTGCTCGACGCCATGCGGGAGAAGGCCCGTGGCCCCTCGCCCATCGGCACCACCGGGCGCGGTATCGGCCCGGCCTACGAGGACAAGGTGGCGCGGCGGGGAATACGCGTCCGGGACTTGCTCCGTCCGGAACGGCTGGCGCAGAAGGTGGAGGAGCGGCTGGTGTCCGTCCGGGAGGAGCTCCTGGCCCTGGCCACCCGCGCCGGGACGCAGCCGCCGCTTCTGGACGGCCCCGAAATCACCCGCGCCTACGCGGCCCATGGCCAGACGCTTCGGCCTTACGTCAAGGATGCGTCCCTCTTCCTGGCCGGCGAGGTGGCCAAGGGCACGCGCATCCTCTTCGAGGGAGCGCAGGGGACGCTTCTGGACGTGGACCACGGGACGTACCCCTTCGTCACCAGCAGCAACACCGTTGCCGGCGCCGCAGCGGTGGGCAGTGGCATCGGCCCCACCGCCATCGACACCGTGGTGGGCATCAGCAAGGCCTACACCACGCGGGTGGGGGGAGGGCCCTTCCCCACGGAACTGACCGGGCCCCTCGGCGACATGCTGCGCAAGGTGGGCGAGGAGTATGGCGCCGTCACCGGGCGGCCTCGTCGCTGCGGCTGGCTGGACGGGGTGGTGCTTCGCTACGCCGCCCGCGTCAACGGGCTGTGGGGCCTCGCCCTCACCAAGCTGGACATCCTCTCCGGCCTGGACAGTCTCCAGCTGTGCAACGGCTACACCCTCGACGGCCAGCCCCTCAGCGAGCTCCCCACGGACCCCGATGACTTCGGACGGGTGACGCCGGTGTACGAGACGTTGCCCGGGTGGACGGAGCGCCTCGGCGGCGCGCGCAGCTTCTCGGAGCTGCCGGCCGCGGCGCGGGCCTACGTCCGCCGCGTGGAGGAGGTGGCCGGCGTCCCGGTGGTGTGCGTCTCGGTGGGGGCGGACCGGGGCGAAACCATTCTCCTCAAGAACCCCTTCGACGCCTGAAGGCCAGGGCGCCGGTGGGTGGCCTTCCCGTGAGGGCCTTGACAGGTTACCCTCAGTTACTTAATAAGCGACCGGAAGTCACATAAGTCCCTTCCGGAGGTGCGCCATGGCCGAAGTCCCGTCGTCGGAAACCGTCCTCGTCACGGGCGCCAGCAGCGGCATCGGCGCCGAGCTGGCCCGTGCGTTCGCCGCGGGCGGCTCCTCGCTGGTGCTGAGCGCGCGCTCGGTGGACAGGCTGGAAGCCCTGGCCCAGGAGCTGAGGGCCAAGCACGGCGTGGCGGTGCGCGTCGTGGTCGCGGACCTGGCCTCGCCCGAGGGCCCGAGACGCCTCGTGGAGCGCCTGGTGCAGGAAGGCGTCCAGGTGGACGTCCTGGTCAACAACGCCGGCTACGGGGGCTTCGGTCCCTTCGGCGAGACGGCGTGGCCGGACAAACAAGGCATGCTGCAGCTCAACGTGGTGAGCCTCACCGAGCTCACCCAGGCGTTTCTGCCGGGCATGGTGGCCAGGCGGCGCGGCGGCGTCCTCAACGTGGCCAGCACCGCGGCCTTCCAGCCCGGGCCGCTGACGGCCGTCTACTCCGCCACCAAGGCTTACGTGCTGTCCTTCACCGAGGCGGTGTCCGAGGAGGTGCGGGCGCAGGGTGTCACCGTCACCGCCCTCTGCCCGGGGGCCACGGTGACCGGCTTCGCCAGCCGGGCGGCCATGGATGGCTCCCGGCTGTTTCAGGTCAAGGGCCTCCCGGATGCTAAAAGCGTGGCCAAGGCGGGGTATGAGGGCTTTCGCAAAGGAGCGACGGTGGTCATCGCCGGTGCGAAGAATTCCCTCCTGGCATGGTCGGTGCGTTTCGTGCCCCGGAGCTGGGTGAGGCGAATGGTGCACAGGATGCAGGAGCGGGTGGACGCATGAGACAGCCGAGCGAGCACGAGGGAGCAGGCCTCAAGGCGGACATCCGCCGCATCTGGGACGCGCAGGCCAAGAAGCGCTGGCCCATCGCCCAGTCCAGCGTCGCCGAACGACGCGCACGACTGAAGCGCCTCGGGGCGTCCATCGAGAAGCACCGGCTGGCCATCGACGAGGCGGTGCGGAAGGACTTTGGCAAGGCCCCCGAGGAGACCGACCTCACCGAGGTGCACATCGTCCAGGAGGAGCTCGGCCACACGCTGCGCAACCTCGCCGACTGGATGCGCACCGAGCCGGTGGACTCGCCGCTGCTCCTGGCCGGCACCTCGAGCGAGGTCCGCCACGAGGCGCGTGGCCAGGTGCTGGTGCTGGCCCCCTTCAATTACCCCTTCCACCTCGCGGTGCTGCCCGTCGTCTCGGCGGTGGCGGCCGGAAACGTGGTGGTGCTCAAGCCCTCGGAGAAGACGCCGGCCACTGCGGCCATCATCCGCACCGTGCTGGCCGAGGCCTTCCCCGAGGACGAGGTGGCGGTGGTGGAGGGCGACGCCACGGTGGCCGAGGCTCTCCTGGAGATGCCTTGGGACCACATCTTCTTCACCGGCAGCACGGCGGTGGGCAAGCGCATCATGGCCGCCGCGGCCAAGCACCTCTCCAGCGTCACGCTGGAGCTCGGCGGCAAGTCGCCGGCGGTGGTGGAGCGCTCGGCCAACCTCTCGCGCGCCGGGCTCACCATCGCCCACGGGAAATTCATCAACGCCGGGCAGACGTGCGTCGCGCCGGACTACGTCCTCGTCCCCGAGGAGATGCGCGACACGCTGGTGGGGCACCTGCGCACGGTGGTGCAGGGCTTCTACGGAGCGGAGCCGAAGAGCAGCCCTGACTTCTGCCGGATGATTGACGACAAGGCCTTCCAGCGGCTGAAGGGCTACATCGACTCGGCCGTCAAGGGCGGCGCCAAGGTGGCCTTCGGCGGGGACTCCGACGCGGCCACGCGCTACGTCGCCCCCACCGTCCTCGTCGACGTCCCAGTCGACGCGCCGGTGATGCAGGACGAGATTTTCGGACCGGTGCTGCCGGTGCTCACCTACAAGACGCCCGAGGAAGCGGTGGCCTTCGTGCGCGCCCGGCCGCCGCCCCTGGCCCTCTACGTCTTCGCCCGGAGCCGCCGGCAGGCCGAGGCAGTGCTGGATGGCACCGCCTCCGGCGGGGCCTGCGTCAACAACACCGTCTTCCACCTCGCCAACCCGGACCTGCCCTTCGGCGGCGTCGGCCCCTCGGGCCTCGGCAACTACCACGGGCGCGCCGGCTTCCGGTGCTTCAGTCACGAGCGCGCCGTGCTGCGCCAGCGCGGAAACCCGCTGTCGCGCTTCCTCGCCCCTCCTTACGCTGGCCGGCTGAACCGTCTCACGGCACGACTGGCGCAATGGCTGGAGTGAGGCGGCGCCGCGCCCGAAGCCCGGAGGACAAGGCGGCGCGGAAACAAGCGGTGCTCGACGAGGCCTGGCGCCTCTTCCAGCGAGGGCCCTGGAGCGCGCTCACCCTGGCCCAGGTGGCCGAGGGCGTCGGGCTCAGCAAGGCCGCCCTCTACCGCTACTTCGACACCAAGGAGACGCTGTTTCTGGCCGTCGAGGAGTCGCAGCTCACGCTCTGGCTTCTGTCCCTGGGCGAGACGCTGGACGCGCTCGAGAGGCCCTCCTCGGCGGAGCAGCTGGCCTATGCCCTCACCGCCTCGCTGGAGGCGCGCCCGGCGATGGCCCGGCTTCTGGCGCTCTTGCACGTCGAGCTGGAGCAAAACCTGAAGCAGGCCGAGGCGCTTCGCTTCAAGCGTGCCCTGCACGCGCTGCTCAGCCGCTTCGGCGCGCAGCTGGCCCGGGCCGCGGGCCTGGCCTCCCCCGAGGCCGGACTGCACGCGGCTCTCCTCGTCCATGCCCTCATCATCGGGCTGTGGCAGGTCTCGGACGCACCGCCGCAGCTGGCTCGCCTTCTGGAGACCGGCCGGTTGAAGGAGTTGCGGGTGGAGTTTCTCCCGGCCCTCAAGGTAGGCGCGGCGGCGTTGTTGCGTGGGCTTGCCCAGGCGCGTGCGCCGCACCGCCCGGTGGCCAGTCCCCGCGCCGCGGCGCGTTGACACAAGAGTCAACGCCGCGCTCAAGTGACGCCCATGCCCATCGCCGTCATCCTCGACGCCGTCCGCACCGCGCGCGGCAAGCGCAAGGGAAGCCTGGCCTCCGTCCACCCAGTGGACTTGGCCGCCCACGTCCTCAGGGCCGCGCTCGAGCGCACTGGCCTTGCTGCCGAGGCCGTGGACGACGTGGTGCTGGGCTGCGTGACGCAGGTGGGCGAGCAAGGCCTCAACGTGGCGCGCGGCGCCGTCCTGGCCGCCGGCCTCCCGGTGGAGCTGGCCGGAAAGACTGTCAACCGCCTGTGCGGCAGCGGGCTTCAGGCGGTGGACGACGTGGCCTGCGCTGTCCTCGCCGGCCGGGTGGACGTGGCCATCGGCGGCGGGGTGGAGTCCATGAGTCGCGCTCCCCTTGGGTCCGACTACCTCGGAGGCGAGGGGCCCACGAGCCCAGGGCTTGCCGCACACTTTCCGGGCCTCGTCCCGCAGGGCCTGTCGGCGGAGCTCGTGGCCGAGGCCTGGGGCCTCTCGCGCGGCGAGCTCGATGCGTTTTCCGCCGGCTCCCAGGAGAAGGCGGCCAGGGCCAGGGCCGAGGGGCACTTCGTGAAGGAGATTGTCGCCGTGCCGGTGCGGGGCCCGGACGGGGTGGAGCGCAGCTTCGCCGAGGACGAGCACCTGCGGCCCGGGACGACGGTGCAGACGCTGGCCTCCCTCAAGCCGGCCTTCCGGGAGGACGGCGTCATCCACGCCGGCAACTCCTCCGGCATCGTGGACGGGGCCGCCGCCGTGGTGGTGGCCTCGGCCGAGGCGGCGGAGCGCCTGGGCATTCGCCCGAGGGCGCGCATCGTCGCCTGCGCCGTCGCTGGCTCGGACCCGGTGCTCATGCTGACCGGGCCCATCCCTTCCACGCGCAAGGCACTGGCCAATGCCGGCTGGCGCGTCGAGGACGTGGACCTCTGGGAGATTAACGAGGCCTTCGCCCCCGTCCCGCTGGCCGTGGCGCGGGAGCTCGACATCCCCCTCGAGCGCGTCAACGTGAATGGCGGGGCCATCGCCCTTGGCCATCCGCTGGGCGCAACCGGCGCCATGCTTCTGGCCACGCTGCTCTCGGAGCTGGAGCGACGGCAGCTGCGGCGCGGAGCGGTGACGCTGTGCATCGGCTACGGGATGGGCATCACCCTGCTCGTGGAGCGAGCGCCCGGCTAAGCGCCCCTGCGGCACGAGAGGCATCGGGCTCCCCTTTCCAGCCTTTCGGCCAGGTGGGGGGTGCGGCCGCCCCGTCCTTTCCGCTAGAGGGGGAGGCGCACCCCGGGACGTGGGGTGGGTAGGCCCGGGGAAGGTGGAGCCGCACATGCTGTCCAGTCTCGTCCTCGCTGCGCTCCTGTCGGCCGCCCCGGTGTCGCCGGCGGCGCGCGCGGCCTTCCAGCGCGGGGAGAAGGCCCTCGAGGCCGGACAGCTGGACGAGGCCGCCATCGCCTACCAGGAGGCGCTCAAGTCGGCGCCGGCCTATGCCGAGGCCCTCAACGGGCTGGGGAGCGTGCTGTTTCGACAGGGCAAGCGCGCCGAGGCGGTGACGAAGTTTCAAGCCGCCATCGCCGCGGACCCGGGCATGAAGCTCGCCTATTTCAACCTTGGGTACGCGGCCCGGAAAAACGGCGACTTCGCCGTCGCCGCGCAGGCCTACGAGACGTACGTGAAGCTGGACCCCACCGACGCCGACGGCCACTTCGGCCTGGCCGAGTCCTACCGCAGCCAGGGCAAGGCCGACGCGGCGGCGCGGGCCTACGAAACCTACGTCTCTCTGGAAACCCGCCCCAGCGAGCAACGCTGGGTGGACAAGGCCAAGGAGTACATCGCCCAGCTGAAGGCCCAGCTGGCCGCGGCGCCCGCCGCCGCGTCCTCGCCCGGCACCGCGGCGGCGGGGACGGCGGCGGCCCTCATCGCCGAGGGCGACAAGGCCCTCCGGGCGGGCAATGCTGCCGCCGCGGCCCAGTCCTACCAGAGCGCCCTTCTCCTCGAGCCGACAAGTGTGGAGGCCCTCTTCAAGCAGGGCAACGCGCTGGCCAAGACGGGCGACTACCGTTCCGCCGTCGAGAAGTGGGAGCGCGTCGTGCAGCTGTCGGCGGACCCGTCGGTGCGCAAGAGCGCCCAGGAAAACGTGGACAAGGCGCGCGCCCGCCTGGCTCAGGCGGTGGCCCCCACGCCCGCGGCTGGCACGCCTCAGGCCCGGGCCCGGGAGGCCTACGAGCGCGGCGTGCGCCTGGTGCTGTCGCGCGACTACGCCGCCGCCGTGCAGGCGCTCACCGAGTCCCTGGCCGCGGACCCGACGCTGGCCGTGGCCTACACCGCCCGGGGAAGCGCCAACGTCGGGTTGCGGCGCTTCTACGAGGCGGCCGCGGACTACCAGGACGCGCTGAGGCTCGACCCGACGCGCGCCTCGCCGCTGTACGGGTTGGCCGAAGCCTACCGGGCGCTGGGGCGGGCGTCGGACGCCCGCATTTACTACGACAGGTACGCCGTCTCGACGGCCGCCGACGCGCGGGCAAGCCTCCAGGCCGACGCGCGGACGAAGTCCACGGCGCTGGCCAGCGGTGTGAGCGCCGGGACGCCTGCTCCCCCCCATTGAAGTGGTGGGACCTCGCCCCGGATGGCGGAGCGGCTGCCCACGGCATTAGCCTTCCGCTGGTGGGCGGGGCCATTCAACCCGAAGTGTTTCGGCCGCGGCCCTTCCTCGCCATCTCCATGGGAGTGGCCGGGCTTCTCTGGGTGGCCGTCCTCGTCTACCTCCTCACCTTCCACGGAGTGCCGCTGAAGACGTTTCTCTCGGCACTCTTCTTCGTCGCCTTCTTCGGCGTCAGCCACGCCTACTACGCGCGCGCCGCCATCGAGGTGGACGACGGTGGCGTCACCTACCGGGGCATGGTGCGGACGGAACGGTTCGCCTTCGGCGACATTCTCCACGTCGACGTCTGGCCCGGGCCGGTGACGGTGTACGCCATCCGCGGCCGTGGCCGGGGCGTGCACTTCACCAGCTTCTTCGCCCAGCACCGGCGCCTGGTGGCCCTCCTGGTGGAGCGCGCCGGGCTTGCGCCCCAGCGCTCCTGAGGGCTGTCCGCCCTCCAGAGGGAGGCGTCTTCCCGGGGCCCCCTCGTGCTTGGACGCCGGGCCGCGACTCGGGGTAGAGGCCTCTTCCCATGCGCCGAGTCGCCCTCCTCCTGGCCCTGTGCCTGTGTAGCTGCCGCGACGAGCAGGCCGGGCCGCGCTCGCGCGCGCCGGCGGCT
>Ga0302184_10001948_pt1 | contig 13259 bp, 13 predicted proteins | sample I_Palsa_N3_3_FD_200233 | JGI IMG/M metagenome (GOLD analysis project Ga0302184, IMG submission 200233) | Peat permafrost microbial communities from Stordalen Mire near Abisko, Sweden - I_Palsa_N3_3 | ecosystem: Environmental > Terrestrial > Soil > Palsa > Peat permafrost | place: Sweden...
CCCCGGTCGGGAACTCGGCGTTGAACACGAGCTTCCCGGTGGCGTCGAACTCCGAGACGTAGGGCAGGATCCCCCAGCCGACGAGCTCGCCGCCGTTGGATAGGCGCTGGCCGTTGCCCTGTGAGCTCGCGACCTGGTCCTCGGGCTGGTTGTCGGACGCGACCAGCGTCGCCGTCCGCGCCGTCGGGTTGAGCTTGATCGTCACGACGCGAGCGTCGCCGAACTCCGAGGTGGAGCCCTGGCCGGTATTGCCGGCGCCGGCCGACTCGTTGTCGAACACGGTCAGCTCGTTGGGCGCGATCTGCTCGGGGTCGTGCTGCCAGGCGAAGATCTCGCCGGCGTTGTTCAGCTGCTGACCGGTCGCGGCGAGCTCCTTGAAGCTCGAGTCCTTGCCGCCCAGCTGCCAGATGATCTTGCCGGTGTGACCGTTGACCTTGTAGGTCGTCCAGGTGTCACGCGCGTCGATCAGCAGGTTGCCGTCCGACAGCGGCTTGACCGCGTTGAGGTGGAACCAGTCCCACGGGTCGCTGGCCGATGCGGGCAGCGGCTGCTCGGACTGTGCGTACGGGACGTGGTTGGCCGAGTTCCAGCCAAACAGGACCCGACCGGTGCGGATGTCGACCTCCTGCACGATCCCGTCAATCACGGTCTGGTCGGCGGGACCGCCGATCGAGGTCAGGTTCGCGGTCGCGGTGTCATAGGACACGATCCAGGCGGTGCCCTTGTCGGTGACGTAGAACTCGTGACCGTCGGTCGTCTCGTTGTGGCCCGCGTGGATGGCCGCGATCTGCTTGTAGTGATCGTTGTAGATGTAGTCGGTCCCGTTCGACAGGCCACCGAAGTTCGTGCCCTCCCAGAACGTCAGCACCGGCTTGCCATCGAGTTCCTGGGGATGAAAGTCGGCATCGACCTCGCCGGCCGGTGCGGGATGGAACCAGATCTCCTTGCCGGTACGGCTGACGATCTCGGCGCCGTTGGCGTAGGTGCTCGTGTCGCCGGTCGGGGTCAGGAAGAGGTCGCCTCGGCCCGGGGCGGCGTGCCCGGTGATGACCGTGATCGGCGGCGGGGAGCTGGGAGCGGCGGGCTGGGCAGCGGCCGGCGGCGCGGCCAACGCTGCTGCGGCGATCACGGCCGCCAGTGCGGTAACGACCGCGAGGCCGCGGGGCGTCGCGGCGCTGCTGGCGGCAGATCGGCCAATCGTCTCGACCAGCCGTCGGCGACCGCGGGTGGCCGCGCCGGCTCGAGCTTCGTTGCAGTGACTGGGCATTCGTCTCGTCCTCTGGGTTGGTGGGCCGGTTCACCGGTACGGCGCCCCCGGTTCCGGGCGTCAAGACGCGGCGAGGCGAATATAGCCAGTTAATTCGATCAAATTTGTGGCATATGTGACGCTCAGGCTCTGCCAGGGCTCGGGCTCCGCCAGGGCGACGGACCGCCCGCGGGAACGCCGTTGCGCGCGCGGTCGGTCCGACCAGCGCTCCGGGGCGAGAAAGCGGCCGTGTCGGCGTGTTTCTCGCCCCGGTCGCGATCAGATCCCGAGCTGGGCCGACGCCTGCTTGACACCCTCCAGGCGGGCGGAGATCTTCTGCATCGCGACGTCCCGCGCGAAGTCCGGGGAGCCGTGCGACGGCTTGACATCACGGCTGAACGGCGAGAAGCCGCAGTCGTCGGTGGCGCCGAGGCGGTCGGGTGGGATGTGCTTGGCGGCGGTGACGAGCTCGTCGCGGACGTGCTCGGCGGTCTCGACCTCGGGCCGCAGCGGGTTGATCACGCCCATGAAGCAGACCTGCGAGACGCCGTCGGCGTCGTCGCGGCGATAGCGGCCGCACATCTCATAGACCGACTCGCGGTCATCTTCGGAGGCGCACTGGATCAGGAAGTAGCCGGCGTTCATCTCGAACATGTGCTGGAGCAGCAGCTCGTAGGGGACCTCCTTGGAGTGCACCGAGTCACAGTCGCCGCCCGGACAGGTGTGGATCCCGATGTTCACGCGCTCCTGCGCGTTGAACCGCGCGAACAGGCGGTTGTTGAGGTCGATGAACTCCTGCAGCATGTTCTTGCCGGTCCACGGGTTGCGACTGTCGTTCTTGTTGGCCAGCCGGCCCTCGGTGAAGTCGACGGACACGCGCACGGCGCCGGCCTCAAAGCACTTGCGGATGTCCTTCTCGGCCTCGTCGACGCAGTCGGCGAGGAACTGCTCCCGCGAGTACCCCTCGATCTCGCCCTCCAGTGGGTACAGCAGCATCATCATCGACGGCGAGATCACCGCCTGCTTGACGGGATGCGTGGCGATCGCGCGGTTCTTGGTGACGAACTCCGACGCGTAGGTCTTGTAGCGGAACGGGCCCGCGCTGATCCGCGGCAGCTGGCGATGATGGCCATCGTCGAAGATCGCGAAGAACTGACCGTCGCCGGCCAGCCCGTCGGCCAGGCCGGTGCCCGCAAGCGTGTCGGTGATGTTGTAGGTGGCAAAGCTCGACTCGCGCTGCTCGCCGTCGGTGACGATCGGCTCGCCGGTCGCCTCCAGCCGCTTGATCGAGTCCTCGGCGGCGGTGTCCTGCTCGGCCTGGAGCTGCTCAAACGAGATCTTGCCCTCGTCGTAGTCGGCGTAGGCCTCTTGCAGCTTCATCGGACGTGGCAGCGAGCCGACGAGCTCGGTCGGAATGGGCATAGGTATTCCTCTCCTGGTTGAACGGTGCGAGACGGCGACCGGCGCGTCGCTGCAATTCCTGCAGAGCGCCCGCGCCGGACGGCCGGGCCTCTGTCCGTTCGACCATAGATCCGGCGCCGGGCACCGTCAAGGCGGCGCGCCTCGGGGCCGTACCGCCGGGCGCGATCGCGTAACCTGCCCGCCCGATGTCCATCACCGTGGTTGGATCGATCGCGTTCGACGCCGTCCAGACCCCGTTCGGCGAGCGCGAGCGGATGTTGGGGGGCGCGGCCTCCCATTTCGCGCTCGCCGCATCGATGCTCGACGAGGTCAACCTCGTCGGACCGGTCGGCGATGACTTCGGCGAGGCCGAGATGGCGGTGCTGCGCATGCGCGGTTCCAACGTCGACGACGTCGAGCGGGTCAGCGGCGGCAAGACGTTCTTCTGGAAGGGCCGCTACCACGACGACATGAACACGCGTGACACGCTCGACACCCAGCTGAACGTGTTCGAGCACTTCGAGCCCAAGCTGTCGCAGCGCTCGCGTGAGGCCGACGTGCTGTTCCTGGCCAACATTCAGCCGGGCCTCCAGCTGCAGGTCCGCGATCAGTGCCGGGCGGCGAAGTTCGTCGCGCTGGACTCGATGAACCTGTGGATCGAGATCGCGCGTTCGGAGCTTGAGCAGATCATCGGCCGGGTCGACTGCCTGATCCTCAACGACGAGGAGCTACGGCAGCTGACCGGCGCGGCGACCACCGTCGCGGCTGCGCGCGAGGTGCTGAAATCGGGCCCGCCCGCCCCGTCGATCGTCGTCGCCAAGCAGGGCGAGTACGGCGCCGCGCTGATCACGGCCGAGGACTTCTTCGCGCTGCCGGCATATCCGCTGGAGCAGGTCGTCGACCCGACGGGCGCCGGCGACACGTTCGCCGGCGGCTTTGTCGGGCTGATCGCCAGCCAGATCGGTCGTGCGCTGGACGGCGAGGTGCTGCGCAACGCGATGGCCTACGGCACCGCGCTGGCGTCCTACAACGTCGAGCGGTTCGGAACCGAGGCTTTGGCGTCGGACGCCGTCGACGGCGCCGCCGTGCGCCGCCGCGTCGAGGACCTCTGGCGCTTCGGCCGGTTCGACCGGCTCGACGTCGAGCTGCGCGCCTAGCATTAACCCGCGCCGACCCGCGAGCTACGGACGCCTGACCGCCGCCACGTGATCGCCGACAATCGCCCGGTGCCATGCGCACCTCGCCCTGAGATCAGACGGATCCGTGCCGGAGAGGCACCCGCACTGCGTGAGCTGAGGCTGCGGGCGCTGGCCGATGCGCCGGCCGCGTTCGCGTCGAGCGTCGCCGCTGAATCGCAGCTCCCCGACGATCACTGGCTTCAGCTCGTCGACGATGCGCTCGCCGGCGAAGAGGCCACGGTCACCGTGGCGCTGGACGGCGCGCGATGGGTGGGGATGGCAGCTGGACGCTGGTTCGAGCGCGAGCGGGGGATCGCACAGCTGTGGGGACTATGGGTCGATCCCGACGCGCGAGGGACCGGCACCGCCCCGGCGCTCGTCGGCGCGGTGCGCGACTGGGCGGCGGCGGGCGGCGCCACCTTCATCAGGCTCGGCGTGATCGAGCCGGCCGACGCGCTTCGGCGCTTCTACGCCAGGCTCGGGTTCGTGGCCCTCGACGATCCGGCGCCGATGCGAATCGACCCGACGCGGCTGGCGGTGTTCATGGTCCGGCCGGTCTGACCGCACACGAGCCGGCGTGCCGAAACGCGTCAGCGCCGGCCCATCTCCCACAGCGACCCGATGATCCCGGTGGCGAACAGCAGCGTGACCAGCAGCGCCACGACGTCGAGCCAGGTGACGCCGTTGTGGATCATGTCGAGCACCGTCAGCACCCCGATCAGGCCGGTGAACACGGCCGTCACCACGAGCAGCACGATCCGCAGCATCGAGCGGTTCTGCGCCCTGAGCGGGTCTCAGGCCAGGCCGACGGGGGAGGCGACCGACGTGATCCGCCACGGCTGCGCCGGATCGTCGGTGAGGCTGAGCGTCCAGCGCTCGGTGAAGCTCGTCTTGCGGGTCTGACTGCCCGCCAGCACGGCAGCGGTGTCGCGGTTCTGGATGTAACGCCGGCCGGTGAGGTCAACCTCGATCGTCATCGTCGGTGGCTCGGCCCCCGCATCGAGATGCGCGACCCGAATCCGGTTGACGACCGGGCCGCGGACGACGACTCGGATCCGGCCGCTGGTATCGCCCGCGTACAGCAGCTCTCGGGTCGCCTCGGGGGTCGCGATCGCCCGCAGCGCGTCGTCGTCACCGTCGATCGCCAGCGCCCAGCCAGCGACGGCGCGGCGGGCGGCGACCTCGAGCACGTCGGGCGCGAAGCGGCCGTCGGCCAGGCTCAGGTCAAGCGCCGCGGCGTGGGCGTCGCCCTCGTACTGCAGGTCGGCGACCTCGGCGATCTTGGTGTCCGCCGGCACGGCGTCGGCGACCGCGCCCTCCACCAGCGCCTGATCGCGCAGTCCACGTTCGTCGGACCAGGGCGTCGCCACGATCTGCTCGTCGAGCGCGTGCTTGCCCTCCTTGCCGTCCTCGATCGAGGCCAGCACCCAATGTCCCTTCGGCCGCTGCAGTGTCCAGAACTCACGGATCCGGGTCGTCTCGCCGAGTCGTCCGGTGCGCTTGAGGTGCCGTCCGAAGCGGTCGATCACGAAGTCCTTCATCCGCGCGTCGACTCGGACGACGACGTTGTCGGTGGCCGGGTCGCCCTTGTGCGTGAGCCCCACCAGCTCGAGCGTCGGCTGGCCGAGCAGCTGCACGCGGTTGCGCCAGCCGCGGCGGTCGAAGTCGTCAAGCCGGCGATCCCACTCGACCATCAGTTCGGGCGCGGCCAGCGTCCCGAGCTGCCGGCGGTCACCGGCGTCCCAGGCGTGCTGGATGTCCTCGAACAGCTTGGTCGCACCCGCGACGATCTGGTCGGCGGCGTACGCGGGGTCCTCGTCGGCGGCTTCGGCGGATGCCAGCTGGACCCGGCGCTCTCGCTGAGAAGGACGCCGGCGGGTCCGCGGTCCGCCCTTCGCCCGTTGCTGGGCCCACCAGTCGACGAGCTTGGGCATGACCTTGGTGACAAACAGGTAGAGCAGCCCGCACGCGATCAGGAACAGCGCGCCGAGGCCGTGGCCGATGAACGCGATGTGGATCAGCAGGTCGATGATGATGAACAGCGCGAAGCCGTTGCCGCCACCCCCGCCGCCGCCGCCACCGTCGCTGAAGCCGCTGGAGCCGCCGCCCGCGCCCGCGAACGCGGCGGGCGCCGCGATCAGCGCGAGCGCGATCACCGCGAGCGCGATCAGCAGGATCCGGCGCCGGCGCGGGCTCATGCGGGTACCGCCTCTCGCAGCGGCCCGATACCGGGCTCGGTCTGTGCGATGTGCTGGTCGGCGTGATAGCTGGAGCGCACCAACGGCCCGGCCGCGACGTGGTCGAACCCGAGCTCGTAGGCGGCCTCCTCCAGCGCCTTGAACTCGTCGGGATGCCAGTAACGGACGACCGGCAAGTGGCGCTCGGTCGGCCTCAGATACTGCCCGACTGTCAGCACCTGGACATGGTTGCGACGCAGCTCGCCGAGCGCGTCGACCATCTCGTCAAAGCTCTCGCCGAGCCCGACCATCAGCCCCGACTTGGTCGTGACCGCGTCGCCGCCAAACTCCTTGGCGTTGCGCAGCACGCGCGTCGAGCGCTCCCAGGTCGAGCCTCGGCGGGCCACCGGGTACAGTCGCGGCGCCACCTCGACGTTGTGGTTGAACACGTCCGGGCGCTCGGCGACGACCTTCGCCAGCGGCATCTCGGAGCCGCGGAAGTCCGGCGTGAGCACCTCGATCTTGGTCTGCGGCGATTGGCGGCGGATCTGGCGGATCACGCCGACGAACGCCGACGCGCCGTAGTCGGGAAGGTCGTCGCGATCGACACTCGTGATCACCGCGTGTCGCAGTCCCATCTTCGCGACCGAGCGGGCCACCCGGGCCGGCTCAAGCGGGTCGTGCCAGGTCGGCTTGCCGGTCTTGACGTTGCAGAAGCCGCAGCGGCGGGTGCAGGTGTCGCCGAGGATCATGAACGTCGCGGTTCCGCGCTGCCAGCACTCGCCGATGTTCGGACAGGCCGCCTCCTGGCAGACCGTGTGCAGGTTCTCGGACTCGATCAGCCCCTGCAGCGCGCGGTAACGCTCGCCGCCTGGCGCCGGGACCTTGAACCATGGCGGCTTGCGCCCGCGGTAGGGCTGCACGTGGTCGCCGTCGACCCCGAGCACCGTGAGCACGTCACTGATCCCGCCCGGGTGCGAACGTGATCGCGTCTGGTGGCGATGGTCCGTCATCTGGCTATACAGACTATCGGTCGTCAACTTTGGTCACGTAAGGACTCACGCGAGGACCGGAGAACCGATCGCCGCCCGTAGGCGGGCAGGTGAGATCAGCCGCTGGCGGCGCCCGAGCGCGCGGGCCACCGCGAACGCCGCTCGCTTGGAGAAGCACGGCAACAGTGGTGCCGGGCGGTCGGTCTCGGCCGCCAGCGAGGTCATCGTGACCCCGGGCAGACCGCACGCGACAACCCACTGAAACGGGATCAGGTCGTTGTCGACGTTGACCGCGAACCCATGAGTGGTCACGCCGCGCTGGACGTGAACGCCGATCGAGGCGATCTTGCGCTCCTGCACCCAGACGCCGGTGTAGTCGGGACCGTCCTGTGGCCGTGCCCGTGCCGCCACGCCCTCCTGCACCAGCGCCGCGACGAGCGCGCGCTCGAGCGTGCGCACGTACTGCACCACGTCATCGACGGCGACGATCGGATACCCGACGAGCTGACCGGGCCCGTGATAGGTGATCTTGCCGCCGCGGTTGACCTCGACGATCTCGATCCCCTGCGAGCGGTAGAAATCCTCCCCGAGCGACAGCTCGCCCGGGGCCGAGCGGCGCCCGCGGGTGTAGACGCGCGGATGCTCGAGCAGCAGCAGCGTGTCGGGGACGACACCGGCCTGGCGCGCCCCGCGGACCTGCTCCTGCAACGCCAGGGCGTGCAGGTAGTCGACCGTGCCGAGTCGACAGACCCACAGCTCCTGCTGGGGATCACGGTCGATCACGTCACGGACTCCAACCGCTGGCGCAGAGCCGCCAGGAACTGGGCGGCGAGCGCCCCGTCCAGCGCACGGTGGTCCCAGGACATGCCGAGGATCGTCATCGGACGGATCCCGATCGAGTCGTTCCCGTCGGCGTCGGTGATCACCACCGGGCGCTTGACGACGGCCTCGAAGTCGAGGATCCCGACCTGTGGCTGGTTGATCACCGGCGTCGCCATGATCGACCCGTACTGCCCCGGGGCGGTGATCGTGAACGTACCGCCGAGCACCTCGTCGGCGGTCAGCTCACGCGCCCGCGCGCGCCGGGCGATGTCCCGGATCCTCGCCGCGAGCCCCTCGACCGAGAGCTCGTCGGCCTGGTGGATGACGGGCACGATCAGCCCGTCCTCGCCTAGCGACACGGCGATCCCGAGGTTGACGTCCGGCACGCGCGCGTATTCCTCGCCGTTGAGCCACGCGTTCAGCGCCGGGAACTCCCGCAGCGTCTGCACGGTTGCGCGCGCGACGAACGCCAGCGCCGTGACCCCGAGCGCCGCGCGGGCGGTCTCGACGCGTGACATGTCGACCTCGATCCAGGTCGTGCACGTCGCGGCGGTGTCCAGCGACTGCTTCATCCGCTGACCGATCGTGCGGCGGATCCGAGACAGGCCCTCGCCCGAGCTGGTGACCGGCGGGACCGGCGCCGGCGTTCGTGGGCGCGATGGCACGTCGGGGTCAGGCCGGTAGGGGCTCTCGATGTGCATCGGTGGCTCGGGCGCATTGCCGTTGCCGTTGACGAGTGCGAGCACGTCCTGCTTGCGGACGCGGCCACCGCGCCCGGTGCCGGTCACCGACGCCAGGTCGACCCCGTGCTCGGCGGCGATTCGCTGCACGACCGGGGAGTAGTGGCGGCCGTCGGGCTTGGAGTCGGGCGGTCGTGTCGGCGAGGCCGCGGCGGGCTTCGGGTCCGTCGCCGCCGACTCGGGTGCCGGGTCCGGCACGGTCGGGGCCGCGGCGCCGTTGTCGGCCGCGATCCTCCCCAGCACGGTGCCCACCTCGACCGTCTGGTCGACCTCGACGAGGATCTCGGCGAGCACGCCCGACACAGGCGCGGGCACCTCGGAGTCGATCTTGTCGGTCGAGATCTCGACGACCGTCTGCTCGGCCGCGATCGGCTCGCCGACGGCGACCCGCCAGGCGACGATCGTGCCCTCCGCGACCGACACCCCCATCTGGGGCATCGTCACGTCGACGAGGGTGGTGTCAGTAAGCGAGGAGCTCACGGCACGCCTCCCTGACGCGGTCGACGCCGGGCAGGACCGCCTGTTCGAGCGGCGGCGAGAACGGGATCGGCACGTCCGGAGTGGCGACGCGGACGATCGGCCCGTCGAGATCCTCGAACCCGTGCTCGGCGATCAGCGCCGCCACCTGGGCGCCGGCCGCGCACGTCATGTTCGCCTCGTCGACGACCACGACCTTCGAGCAGCGCTTGACGCTTGAGAGGATCGCGTCTCGGTCCAGCGGCACCAGCGAGCGCAGATCCAGCACCTCGACGTGTGCGCCGTCGAGGTCCTCGGTGGCCTGCAGGGCCACGTCGACCATCGCCCCGTAGGCGATCACGACCAGGTCCTCTCCGGGCCGAGCGATGCGAGCCGTGAACGGGGTCTCGTAGACGCCCTCGGGCACCTCGCCCTTGACCCGGCGGTAGAGGTGCTTGTGCTCCATGAAGCAGACCGGGTTGGGGTCGTGGATCGCCGCGTGCAGCAGCCCCTTGGCATCCTCGGCAGTCGACGGCGCGACGACCTTGATCCCGGGCGAGTGCATGAACAGCGCCTCGGGGTTCTGCGAGTGAAACGGCCCGCCGCTGAACCCGCCGCCCGACGGCAGCCGCACGACGATCGGCACCGCGAGCCCCTGGCGGTAGTGCATCTTGCCCGCGACGTTGACGAGCTGATCGAAGCCGCAGGAGACGAAGTCCGAGAACTGCATCTCGCAGACGGGTCGCAGACCGACGACGGCCGCGCCGACCGCGGTGCCGATGATCGCCGACTCCGCCAGCGGCGTGTCCATCACGCGGTCTTGACCGAACTCCTCATAGAGCCCGTCGGTCACCTTGAAGGCGCCGCCGAACACGCCGATGTCCTCGCCCATCACGAGCACCCGCTCGTCGGCGCGCAGCTCGTCGCGCAGCGCGCTCGAGATCGCCTGCAGGTAGGTCATCGTCGGCATCAGGCATCACCCTGTCCGAAGCCGCTCCAGGGGGCGCGGCCGTCGCCCAGCGGCTCGGCCTCACCGTCGCAGAAGACGCCGTCGAGTACGTCCTCGGCGGACGGCATCGGACCCGTCAGGGCTTGTTGGACGGCCGCGTCGAGCTCCTGCGCGACCGTGGTGCGGAGCTCGTCGACGTCGACGCCAAGCGCTCCGAGTCGCTGCTCCTGGCGGTCGATCGGGTCACGCTGCTTCCACTCCTGCACCTGCTCGATCGGCACGTACTTCATGTCGTCGTGGGCGGCGTGCCCGTGCATCCGCATCGTGACCGCCTCGATCAACGTCGGGCCGCCGCCGGCGATCGCGCGCTCGCGGGCGGCGCGGGTGGCCTCGAACATCGCCTCGACGTCGTTGCCGTCGACGCTGACGCCCTCGAAGCCATACGCGGTGGCGCGCTGGACCGGGTCGACGGCGAACTGCTTGTCCAGCGGGGTCGAGTACGCGTACTGGTTGTTCTCCAGCACGAACACGACCGGCAGCTTCTGCACGCCGGCCCAGTTCATCGCCTCGTGGAAGTCGCCGCGGGAGGTGGAGCCGTCGCCGAACCACGTCAGCGCGCAGCGCGGTTCGCCGCGCAGCTTGAACGCCATCGCCATCCCGGCGGCGACGAGCATCATGTCGGGCAGCATCGAGACCATCCCGACGCAGCCGACGTGCCGGTCGCCGAAGTGGACGTTGCCGTCGCGCCCGGCGGTGATGCCGTCGGCGCGGCCCATGTACTGGGCGAAGATCCGTTCCGGCGGCACGCCGCGAATCAGATGTGCCGCCAGGTCACGGTGCAGGATGCACAGCCGGTCCTCGGCCGCCATCGCGAACGCGGCGCCCGCCGACACCGCCTCCTGGCCGAAGCCGTCGTAGAACGAGCCGGGCACCTTGCCCTGGCGGTAGAGGCTCATCGCGCGCTGTTCGATGCCGCGCATCTGCAGCATCGCGCGCAGGAGCCCGATCCGGTCCTGCCGTGTGAGGGGCTGTTGCTCCGCAACGGGGGGGTCGTGTTGCGCGGAGGCCGGTGTCACGGTCTCGGTCGCCATCTCTGAACGTGTCTCCCTGGGTGTCGATGGACCGCGACGGGATCTCCGCTCTGCGATCCGGTTTCAGACGCCGTTCCGGGGATCTCCCGGAGACGTCCGTTGGGGAGTTAGAGGTTACTGTGCGGGGCGGCCCGCGGCGTGAGACGCCGGGCTTGATCGGGGCGCCGTCAGGGCCTGAATCGAGTCTTGCGCCCGGCCCGTCGGTCAGCCAGCAGCCACCCGGCGCCGACCCCGATCCCGGCGGCGAGCAAGAGCGCGACCAGCACCGGCACGTGGGTGTCGAAGAAGACGAAGCTGATGCTCACGTTGTGGCTGTTGAGGATCACGAACAGCACGCCGTAGAGCACGAGCGCGCCGATTGCGGCCACCCGGGCGGTGTCCCGTGATCCAAACGGCCACTCCGGTATGCGGCGTGGCGGCGACCCCGCGGGCGTGGTGCTGGGCTCTTCGGGCGTGGTGCCGGTCTCTTCGGGCTTGGTGCTGGTTGGCGGCACGGTCCTCCATATTGTGACGCACGCTGGGGGCAGGTTTGAGCTTACCGGGCGGCCCGTACCCTTCGACCATGGACGCGGCCTGGATCGCCCGCACGCGCTGGCGCTGGCGAGGCGCCTGGATGTGGCCGGCGTTCGTCGTGATGGCGATCGCCGACGGGTGGATCGGCCACGCGCTGCCGATCAACCCCCCAAGCCAGAGCGTCGTCTCCGGGGCCATCGTCGGGCTGATCCTGAACCTGATCTGCATCGTCGTGCTGTCGGCCCCGGTCGGGGCGCTGGTGCGCCGGGTCCGGCGAGACCTGCCGGTCATGATCGCGCGCAACTACGCGGGACTGCTGTGCGTGCTGCTCGTGACCGTCGGGTTCGCCGCGGTCGGGTTGGCGAAGCGCTCCACGATCGCGCACGACTCAGCCACGATGCATGACGCCGAGGTCCGCGCCGCCGGCTACATCGGCGACCACGCCCCGGCGCCGTTCGCCGGCCGCGCCGACCACCTGGACACGCTCGTGATCCAGGAGGGTTCGATCTACCGCGTGTGCGTGGACAACGGCGCCCAGACCAGGTACTACTGCGTGGTCGTACGGGAGGGTCTGCCGCTGGATCGCAGCGTCACGCCCGCGGGATCGGAACCGAACGCGACGCTGGCGAGAGGAGACGATTAGCGTGTTGGGCCACTGGATGAAGCGGTTGCTGTTCGGCGGGGGGGTCACCGTGACGGTCTCCTTGAGTTGCCTGGCCCCGGGCGCGGCCGGTGCGTCGACTTCGGCGACGCCGGTGACCAAGCAGGACACGGCCTCGACGAAGGCGTTCATCGCGTCCGCCGCGCGCTACGACATCTCGGAGACGAAACGGATCCCGGCGATCGTCGCCAACGAGAACGCCTACGTGACGAAGGTCTCGTCGGGCTGTTCGCGGGCGCTGACGGGCGCTCCCACGCACGCGAGCACCAAGCAGGCGGTGGCGCTCCTCAAGTTCGGGACCGAGCTCGGCGCGACCCTGGAGATCGACGCCCTGCAACCGATCAGGGGAGTCACGGATCGCATCGGAAAGCTGCAGGCGCACCTGCGGTTCAGCGATCCGGTCCTGCAGTGGGAAGTACACAGCTACGCGGCCGCAACCTCGGCCTACCTGGCGCTGCGGCCGCCGGACGTGTGCGCGGATGCGCGCGCGCTGGCCGCCAGCCACTACACGAAGCTCACGCCCGAGGGTGACGCGTTCCTGCAGGACGTGTCCGCGGTGCTCGCCCCGGCATCGCTGCCCTCGTCAGCTCTGCTCCCGCAGATGCGCGCCTACGCGCCCGCCGCCGTCGCTCAGGCGCTCAAGCGGCTGCCGGCGCTGCAGCGGCGGTTCGACAAGCCGTTGGCGCTCAACAACCATCTCCGTGCGCTGGTGCGCTCGGTGTTCGGCACGACCGGCGACCGGTCGACGACCGTGCGCCGCCTTAAGGGACGCTGACGGCGTCCTCGCAGAACTTCAATGCTCGGCCGTGATCGTGACGAAGTTGAGTCAATGAGGTCTTGTTTCGTGACGCGCCGGCGAGTGACACTCCGGCGGTGGGTGAACTATGTCGATCACCTTCGAGACGTCCGAAGGAAATCGACAGAGTTCGCGTGGCCCAGGTCGCCGACCGGCAGGCGGGGCGGTTGGCGACGTTTCAGCTCGCCCATCTGGGCGTGGCGGATTCGACCGTGCACGGTTGGGTGCGCTCCGGCC